>Ga0308175_100000146_pt1 | contig 54302 bp, 46 predicted proteins | sample PhyCR1_3_FD_203893 | JGI IMG/M metagenome (GOLD analysis project Ga0308175, IMG submission 203893) | Soil microbial communities from UC Gill Tract Community Farm, Albany, California, United States - DLSLS.C.R1 | ecosystem: Environmental > Terrestrial > Soil > Agricultural land | place: USA...
CCCCGGCGGCCTGGCGCGCCCCCCCGCCCCCGCCCCCCCCCCCCCCCCCGCGCCCCCCCCCCCCCCCCCCCCCCCCCCCGGTTCCCGCCGCGCGGCGCCGATCGCCTCGAGGTGTCCCAGGTAGCAGAGCGTCTCGGTCAGCAGCCAGGCGGCGGCGTGGACCGCGTCGGGTCCGTGCACGAGCGGGACGACCTCGTACGCCGTCAGCGGTCTGCTCTCGATCGCGACGGCGGTCGCCGCGACGCGCTGGGCGACCAGCTCGCGATTGGCCTCGATGTGCGCCTGCACGTCCGTGAAGGGGCGCGCGTGCCCGGCGATGCACAGGCGGGGGGCCGGCGTCAGCGCCTCGATCGCGTCCAGCGAGCGCAGGAATTCGCCGACGGGATCGGGCGACCAGCCGTAGTCGTAGTAGAGCGAGATGCGGCCGAGCAGGTGGTCGCCCGAGATCAGGATGCGGCGCTCGGGCTGGTAGAGGCAGACGTGCGAGGGCGCGTGGCCGGGCGTCTCGATCACGCTCCACATGCCGAGGTCGGTCTCGATCTCGATCCCCGGCAGCAGCGCGAGGTCGGGGTCGACGACGCGCGCGATGCCGAGCGGCTGGTCCTTCGCCATCTCCGCGTAGCGGCGCAGCACGAGCTCGGGCACGCCGCTCGTGCGTCCGACCTCCAGGCGCCGCTGCAGCGCGTGCTGCGGGTCTTCGAGTCTCGCCGTCGCGTGCTGGTGGTTGGGGTGCATCCACAGCTCGCAGCCGGCGCGATCGACGATCGGGCCGGCCTGGCCGTAGTGGTCGGAGTGCGCGTGCGTGCAGACGAGCAGCTTCACGTCCTCCAACCGCAGTCTCACCATCGCCATCGCGCGCTCGAGCTGCTCCAGCGAGCCCGGTTCGTGCATGCCGGTGTCGACGAGCACGATCCCGTCGCCCGCCTTGATCGCCCACGCGTTGCAGTGCGGCACGCCGGGCCACGGCAGCGGAAGACGCAGGCGCCAGAGGCCGTTGAGGACGCGCTCGCCGCGGCCTTGCTCGCGTCTCCGGACTCTCTCTGCCATCAGTGGGTTCCACCTTATTCGTCCGGGCGGCGTAGGCTGGCGGCATGGCCAGCCCGGATTCGAGTGCTACGGAGGAGGCCGCCCGCCGCTACTTCGCCGCCGTCGCCGCGCGCGACGTCGACGCGATGGTCGCCTGCTGGCGCGCCGGCGGCGTCGACCGCCTGCACGGGCAGGCCGATCTGGTCGCGCCCGAAGGCGTGCGCGCCTGGTTCGAGGAGCTGTTCGCGGCCGTGCCGGACGCCGCGATGGAGGTGCTGGAGACGACCACGGAGGCCGACCGCTGCGCGGTGCGCTGGCGGCTGACCGGCACGTTCTCCGGCCCCGGCGACTGGCAGGGGCTCGTGCCGACCGGCGGCCGGCTCGACCTCCAGGGCTGCGACGTCGTGCAGGTCGCCGACGGCGTCGTGGTCGGCAACGAGGCGTACGTCGACGGCATGACGATCGCGCGCCAGCTCGGCGCGCTGCCGCCGCGCGACTCGGGAGCGGAGCGCGGGCTGATGGCGCTGACGAACCTGCGCACGCGGCTCGCGCGCCGCTTCGCCGCCGGCGACGCGGAGCCGATCGCCGACGGCGTGTGGGTCGTGCGCGGCGGCTTCCCGAGACGCTCGATGAACGTCTACTTCGTGCGCGACGGAGACGGCGTGCTGATGTTCGACGCCGGCATCAAGGCGATGACGCCGGCGCTGGCGCAGATCGGGGCGCAGCTGGGCGGGATCACGCGCGTGCTGCTGGGCCACGGGCACGCCGACCACCGCGGCGCCGCGCCAGGGCTGAACGCGCCCGTGTGGTGCCATCCCGACGAGGTCGCCGACGCCGAGGGCGACGGCGGCATGCACTACTTCGACCTGACGCAGCTCGACGCGCATGGCAAGTTCCTGCTGGGGCGGCTGCTGCCGATCTGGGACGGCGGCCCGGTCTCGATCGCCGGCACCGTGTCCGAGGGCGATGACGTGTGCGGCTTCAGCGTGATCCATCTGCCCGGCCACGCGCCGGGGCTGATCGGGCTGTGGCGCGAGTCGGACCGGCTCGCGCTCGTGAGCGACTGCTTCTACACGGTCGACCCGCAGACCGGGGTCCACGGCCATCCGCGCGTGCCGCACCGCGCCTTCAACAAGGACACCGAGCAGGCGCGCGCCTCGATCCGCAAGCTCGCGGCGCTCGCGCCCGCGACGGCGTGGACGGGCCATGCCGACCCGCTGCGGGGCGACGTCGCGGCGCAGCTGGAGCACGCGGCGGCGACGACGTAGCACCCCCTCCTACTGCCGCGCGAAGCCGCTGCGCCACGACGCGATCGACGGCCGCCAGCCGAGCTCGCGCGCGGCCCGGTTCGAGATCGGGCGCCCGGTCGCCGGCGCGTCCGCGTCCAGCGGAGGGGCTGGCGCCCCGAGCGCCCGGCAGTACGCCGGTACCCACGTCGTGCCCTGGGCCGGCTCGTCGTCGACGACGTTGAACGTGCCGGCCGGCCAGTCGAGCGCCGCCACCGCGGCAGCCGCGGCGACGAGGTTCGGCGTGCCGGCCGTGCGCAGGCGCCCGTTCGCGGCGAAGTCCATCGCGGCGAGATCCGTGAGCTGATGGATCACCGCGTCGGGAGCCGCCTGCGTGACGGCAGCGCACAGGGCGTCGGCGTCGTAGACGTCCACGACGACCGGGGCCGCGCCCTTCGCCGACAGCATCCGCGCCGCCCGCGGCCGCCGCGTCGTCCCCCACACCGTGTGACCGGCCTCGACCAGCAGGTCGACCAACCGCCGGCCGACGGCGCCGGACGCCCCTGCCACGAACACCCGCATGCCGACATGATGCGGGACGCGCCGCGCGAGCGGCGCGCGGCAGGCAGACTGTGCGCGTGGGCCGCCGCAGCCGCCAGCGCGCGAGAGAGCAGAAGCTCTCCGCGCCGACAACCGACTACCGCAGCGCCGAGGGCGACGTGCTGACGCTGCGCGGGTCGATGACGCCGGCGACGCGGCGCGAGTACGCGGTCGTGCGGGCGGGCTCCCCGCTCTCGCGGGAGGACGCGTGGCAGCGGTCGGTCGAGTTCCTGTTCGAGCGGCTGGCGATGCGCTGGGAGATCGCGGGGGCGCCGCTCGACACGCAGCAGGAGCTGCTCGGACGCTTCCGCGCCGCGTCGCCGAACGAGCGCGCGTGGATCCGCGGCGTGCTGCGCGAGCACCTCGCCGAGTGGTTCCCGGACGTCGAGGCGCCGTGAGCGCCTGGAGCGACGCGGACACGGAGCGGATGGCCGCGCTCCTGACCGGCTACTGCCTCGACGTCCAGCCCGGCCAGCAGGTGCTCGTGCGCTCGACGACGCTGGCCGCGCCGCTGCTGCGCGCGCTGCACGCGGCGATCCTGGCGCACGACGCGTGGCCGCTGCTGCGCGTGGAGCTGCCGGGCGTCGAGGAGGACTTCCATGCGCTCGCGCTGGACCGCCACCTCGACTCGTACGGCTCGATCGCCGAGGCCGAGGCGCAGGCGGACGCGTTCCTCGCGATCCAGGCGCCGTTCAACACGCGCGCGCTGGCGGAGGTCGATCCCGAGCGGATCGCGCGCATGGCGCGCTCGCGCGCGCCGCTGAGCGAGCTGCGGATGCAGCGGCGCTGGTGCGGAACGCTGTGGCCGACGCCGGCCGGCGCGCAGCAGGCGGGCATGGGCGACGAGGCGTTCGCGACGTTCGTGCGCGGGGCCCTGTTCCTCGACCGCGACGACCCGGCGGCTGCGTGGCGCGAGCTGGGCGCGTTCCAGGCCGGGCTCGTGGAGCGGCTGAGCGGGGCGCGCGAGCTGCGGATCGAGGCGGAGGGCACCGACCTGACGCTGCGCGTGGACGGACGCACGTGGGTCAACTCCGACGGCAAGCGCAACATGCCGAGCGGCGAGGTCTTCACCGGGCCGCTCGAGGACAGCGCCAACGGCACGATCCGCTTCACGGTGCCGTCGTCGCCGCGCGGCGTCGCGGTCGAGGACGTCGAGCTGACGTTCCGCGGCGGCGAGGTCGTGAGCGCCCGGGCCGAGCGCGGCGGCGAGTACCTGCAGCGCACGCTCGCGACCGATCCCGGCGCGCGCCGGCTCGGCGAGATCGGCATCGGCACCAACCGCGGGATCGACCGCGCGATCGGCGCGATCCTGTTCGACGAGAAGATCGGCGGCACCGTCCACCTGGCGCTCGGCCGCTCCTACCCCGAGACCGGCGGCGTCAACGAGTCCGCCGTCCACTGGGACCTGATCTGCGACCTGCGCGACGGCGGCCGGCTCACAGCCGACGGCGAGGTCGTGCAGGAGGGCGGGGCGTTCGCCTCGTGAGCACCGCCGTCCTGTGGTCCGGCGGGAAGGACTGCTTCGCGGCCGGGTTGCGGAGCGGGGCGCTGGAGGACGCGGGGGCGCGGCTCGTGACGTTCGTGCCGGCGGGCGAGGCGGTCGCGTTTCGCTGCCATCCGCTCGGCGTGATGCGGCGGCAGGCGGCGGGGCTCGGGCTGCGGCATGAGCTGGTGGAGATCGCGCGGGAGGGCTGGGAGGCGTCGTACCGGCGCGCACTTGCGGCGCTGGCGGCCGACGGCGTGGAGCGCGTCGTGACCGGCGACATCACGCCGCAGGAGTGGCCATGGCTGGCGGCGGCATGCGACGCCGCCGGGCTGGCGTTCGAGACGCCGCTGGCGACCGCGCCGCACGAGGACGCGGGCGCGCTGCTCGACTTCCTCGCCGACGAACAAGTCGAAGCGACGGTCGCGGGCGTGCGCGCCGAGCACTACCGCGCCAGCTTTCTCGGGCGGCCGATCGGCCGCGCGCTGCTGGCCGAGCATGGCTTCGCCGACCCGCGCGCCTTCCATCCCTGCGGCGAGCGCGGCGAGTACCACTCGGTCGTCACCGCCTTCCGCGGCACGCGCTTCGTCGAGTGCGACCCGGCGGCGCTGCCGCACGCCCAGCGCGACGGGATCTGGGCGCTCGACTGGCCGGGCATCTACATGTCCGATTTCCACTAGTCGACGACCGCGCGGCGCGCCATCATCGTCCTCGTGATCGAGGACTTCGAGCAGTGCTACCGGGCCGTCCGCTCCAAGGACGCGCGCTTCGACGGCTGGTTCGTGACGGCCGTCAGCTCGACCGGCATCTACTGCCGGCCGAGCTGCCCGGCGATCACGCCGAAGCGCGCGAACGTGCGCTTCCTGCCGAGCGCCGCCGCCGCGCAGCGCGCCGGCTTCCGCGCCTGCAAGCGCTGCCGGCCCGACGCCGCGCCCGGCTCGCCGGAGTGGAACCTGCGCGCCGACGCGGTCGGACGCGCGATGCGGCTGATCCGCGACGGCGCCGTCGAGCGCGACGGCGTGACCGGGCTCGCGCGGCGGCTCGGCTTCAGCGAGCGCCACCTGCACCGCCAGCTCGTCGCCGAGCTGGGCGCCGGCCCGCTGTCGCTCGCGCGCGCGCAGCGCGCCCAGACCGCCCGCCTGCTGATCGAGACGACGACGCTGCCGTTCACCGACGTCGCGTTCGCGGCCGGCTTCCCGAGCATCCGCCAGTTCAACGAGACGGTCCGCGAGGTGTTCGCGGCGACGCCGACCGAGCTGCGGCGAGCCGGCCGGAGGGAGCCGGCCGACCTTCGCCACCGTGACGGTGGTCAAGTTCCCACGGCTCCGGCGCTGACGCTGCGGCTGCGCCACCGCGCGCCGTTCGACGCGGTCTCGCTGATGACGTTCCTCGGGGCGCGCGCGGTGCCCGGCGTCGAAGCGTGGGACCCGGCGAGCGCCGCGTACCGCCGCGTGCTGGCGCTCCCGCACGGTCCAGGCGTCGCGACGCTCGCTCCGGGCGACGCCGGCGCCGCCGATCCGCACGTCCGCTGCGAGCTGCGCCTGAGCGACCTGCGCGATCTGGCCGCCGCCGTTCAGCGTTGTCGCCGCCTGCTCGACCTCGACGCCGACCCGATCGCGGTCGACGAGGCGCTCGCGGCCGACCCCGCGCTCGCGCCGCTCGTCCGCCGGGCGCCCGGCCGCCGCGTCCCCGGCGCGGTCGACGGGGCCGAGCTGGCGGTGCGCGCCGTGCTCGGCCAGCAGGTGTCGGTCGCCGGCGCGCGCACGCTCGCCGGCCGGCTGACGGCCGCGCTCGGCGAGCCGCTGCCGGACGAGCTCGCGGGCGACGACCTCACGCACGCCTTCCCGACCGCCGCCGCGATCGCCGCCGCCGACCCGGCCGCGCTGCCGCTCACCCGCGCCCGCGCGCACGCGCTGCGCGCCCTCGCCACCGCGGTCGCGGACGGCTCGCTCGCGCTCGATCCCGGCGCCGAGCGCGACGCCACGCGCGAGCGCCTGCTGACGCTTCCCGGCATCGGCCCCTGGACCGCCGAGTACGTCGCGATGCGCGCGCTCGGCGACCCCGACGCCTTCCCCGCGACCGACCTCGGCGTCAAGAAGGCGCTCAAGCGACTCGACCATGACGCCGACTCCGACCGCTGGCGCCCCTGGCGCGCCTACGCGGTGCAGCACCTGTGGGCAAGCCTCGCCTGAAAGGATCCATCGCCATGTACGCCGCCACGATCGCCACGCCCCCCGGCCCCTTCACGATCCTCGCCACCGACGACGCCGTCTACGCGAGCGGCTGGACGGAGGACCCCGAGCGCCTGCGCGCGTACATCGGCGCGTCGCTGCGGCCGGACGGCGAGCTGACGCCGCGCAGAGAGCTCGGCCCCTTCACGCGTGCGGTCGCCGACTACGTCGCCGGCGAGCTGACGGCGATCGACGACATCCCGGTCCGCTTCGCCTCCACGCCGTTCCACGAGCGCGCCTGGGAGCAGCTGCGGCTGATCCCGGCCGGCAGACCGGAGACGTACGGCCAGCTCGCCGCCAGATGCGCGAGCCCGAGCGCCGTGCGCGCGGCCGGTACGGCCTGCGGGCGCAACCCCGCGGCGCTGTTCGTCCCCTGCCACCGGATCGTGCGCACGGGCGGCGGGCTCGGCGGCTTCGGCTACGGACTGCCGGTGAAGCGCTGGCTGCTCGACCACGAGCAGGGCGCCGCGACGCTGGCGGCGTGACGCTCGTCGACGAGATCCGGGCGGGCTGCGCGTGGGTCGCCGAGCAGGCGACCCACGTCAGGATCGAACAGGACGCGATCCCGGCGTACGCGGCGTCGCTGCCGGGTCCGCCGGAGCCGGATCCGGACGACGCCCTCGTCGACGGCCCGGCCGAGCTGCGCGCCGCCTTCCACCTCACGCTCGACGCGATCAACTTCGGCTCGGGCTGGTTCCCGACGCTGCGCAAGCGCGAGGGGCGCTCGGGCTACTGGACGGTCGCGCTCGGCCTGCGCGACCGCTTCGCCGCGCAGGGCGCGTGGAGCGCCGCGGAGCTGCGCGAGCTCGACGCGGCGACGATCGCCGCGACGCTCGGCCAGGACGCCGGTCACGAGCTGATGACGCTGTTCGCCCGCTCGCTCAACGACCTCGGCGCGCACGTCGGCGACGAGCACGGCGGCCGCTTCCTCGCGGTTGCGAGGAGCGCCGAAGGCTCCGCGGTCGCGCTCGCCGAGCGTCTCGCCGGCTGGGACTGCTTCGCCGACGCCTCGCCCTACGCCGGCCGCACCATCCCCTTCTGCAAGCGCGCCCAGATCGCCGCGTCCGACCTGCACCACGCCGGCGTGGCCGACTTCAGCGCCGACCTGCGCCGCCTCACGCTGTTCGCCGACAACCTCGTCCCGCACGTGCTGCGACTCGACGGCGTCCTGCGCTTCGCGCCCGAGCTCGTCGCGCGCATCGACGCCGAGCAGGCGATCGCGCACGACAGCCCGGAGGAGGTGGAGATGCGGGCGTGCGCGGTCCACGCCGTCGAGCTGATCGTGCGCGAACGCCCCGACCTCACCGCTCAGCGGGTCGACCACCTGCTGTGGCGCAGAGGCGGCGGCGCGCGCTACAAGGCGCTGCCGCGCCCGCGCAGCCGCTGCACCGCCTATTGAATCGGCACAAATATGAGACGTCGTTCATCAATCCACGGTCAAGCGGGTTTGAGCGGTCAGTGCCCGTACACCCGAAGCGCTTGATCTTCGCAATTCTGAAATAAGTCGCGCCACATCAACTCGCCGCCTGTCGGCGCTGAATCGGGGAGACCGGCATGGCGGATCGTTGGCTTCGTGCTGCGCGCATCTGCGCGCTCATAACGTTCACTGTTGCGGCTGCACTCGCTGCATGGACGCTCAGCCGCGCCGGCTCCGCGTCAGCCGCCGCCGCGGGACCCGGCACGCCGGCGGACAACGCATTCGACGCCGCCGCTGCGCTTCCGCCGGTGGACGGCACGGAGCTCCCGCGGCTGCGCACGGCGACCACCCGCACATGGGTGAAGCCGGGCGGCGTCCGCGTCACGCGCGTCTCCCAGGCGCCTGTGAACTACCGAGACGAGCAGGGGGACTGGCAGCCGATCGACGACCGCCTCGTGCCGTCGGCGGGCGGCTGGGCCAATGCCGCGAACGCGTACCGCGTCCGCGTCCCCTCGAGCCTCGGCGCGGGTCCGCTGCGCGTCGAGCGCGGCGACGCATGGCTGGAGCTGCAGCTGCGCGGCGCGGACGTGGCCGCGTCAGTCGCGGGAGCGACGGCGTCGTTCGCCGGCGTCGCGCCGGGCGCCACCGCTCGCTGGACGGCGGACGCGAACGCCGTCAAGGAGGACCTCGTGCTCGCCGACGCGCAGGCCGCGTCCTCGTTCGCGTTCGACGTGCAGGCGAGCAGCGGCTTGCGCCTCGTCGACCGTCCCGGCGGCGAGATCGCCGTCCTCGACGGCGACGGCGACACTGCCTTCACGCTGTCGCCTCCGTTCGCCTACGACGCCGACGGGACCGTCAGCCCCGAGCACGCCGTCCACATGAGCTCCGAGCCCACCGCCGGCGGCTGGACCGTGCGCCTCAGCGTCGACCAGGCGTGGCTGCAAGCCGCGGGTCGCGCCTTCCCGGTCACCATCGATCCAACGGTCGACATGAGCCCTGCTGCCGACGACTGCTTCCTCGACGGCGAGCACACGACGACCGGCTACTGCAGCGACAGCCAGATCGTCGTGGGCCACGGCACCGACACGACGCTGCACGACCACCACGGGCTGCTGAGATTCGACGTGAGAAGCGCGCTGCCGGCAGACGCGAACATCATCAGCGCCACGCTGTGGACCTACGCGCTCGCGAAGGACGGCACGAGCACCGCGCCGCTGGGCGCCTACCGCGTGACCTCGCCGTGGACGAGCGCCGCGACCTGGGTCAAGCGCAACGCCACCGACAACTGGACGACCGCTGGCGGCGACGCCGCCAGCAGCGCCGAGGACACGTCGACCGCGCCGGTCGTCGGACAGTGGTCCTCGTGGACGCTGACCGACCTCGCACGCGGCTGGCTCGACGGCTCGTTCGAGAACGACGGCGTGCTGCTGCGCGACGGCGGCTCCTCGAGCGTGAACCTGACGCGCTTCGCCTCGAGCGATTACGCGAGCAGCTCGGTCTGGCCCGACCTGGAGGTCGAGTACTTCCCGCGCACCGGTCAGCTCGGCAACTACACGATGGACAGCCAGCCGGTCGACGATCGCTCGCAGCTGAAGGTGAACGTCGCCGACGGCAACATGCTGATCGACTCGCACGACCTGCACATCGCCGGGCGCGGGCTCGACCTCGACGTGAGCCGCTACTTCAACAGCGGCGACGACTGGTCGCGCCAGATCGGCTTCGGCAGCGGCCTCTCGGTCGGCAAGGACATCGAGCTGCTGCGCTGCGACAGCACGGGATCGATGTGCTTCGACGGCGAGAACGGCTACCACGCGCGCTTCCACAAGAACGCCGACGGCACGTACGCGCCGGCCCCGGCGGTGAACGCGAGCCTCGTACGCAACGGCGACGGGACATGGACGATGACGTTCAACCGCACCGGCGTCAGATACACGTTCTTCAACGGCGACGACACGTTCCTGACCGACGTCGTCGACAGAAACGGCAACAGAATCCACTTCGACTACACCTCGAGCCGCCTCAGCGAGATCCACGACACGCAGGGGCGCCAGATCGACGTCACGCGCAACACCGCGGGCGACATCACGAAGATCCAGGATCCGACCGGCCGCCACTGGGACTACGGCTACGACGCCTCCCGTCACCTGACGTCGGTGACGGATCCCGAGGGGAGAGTCACCACGTACCGCTTCGACGGCAACGACGACATCGACCGCATCACCGACCCGCGCGGCAACTACGTCTACATCACGTACGACAGCGCCGGCCGCGTCGCGTCGGTGACGCGCACCGTCGACGGGACGACGACGAACGACGTCACGACGAGATACGCCTACAGCGGGCCGACCGGTCCGTGCACCGGAAGAGACGACGTCGGACGCACGATCGTCACCGACGCGCGCGGGCACGACACGTCGTACTGCTGGAACGCGAAGGGGGAGGTCACGAGCTCGCGCGACGCGCTGAACCGCGACAGCTCCAAGACGTACACGCCGAACGGCGACGCGGCCTCGTACACGTCGTTCGTCGGGACCGGCAACACGGCCACGACGACGCTCACCTACGACACCGACAACAACGCGACGGCGCGCCAGCAGCCGGCCGGCGAGAGAGACTCGGCGGCGTACTGGTCGGCCTCGAGCAACACGAGAGACCCGCTGCGCAGATACCGCCCGCAGAGCTACACCGACCCGCAGGGGACGGACACGTTCTACGGCTACGACGACAGCGGCAACACGACCGACGTCAAGGACGACTCCACGAGCCCGCGCAATCAGGCGACGCTGACCTACAACTCCGACGGGACGCTGAGAACCGCCACCGACGGAGAGGGCCACCAGACGACGTTCGGCTACGACGCCAGCGGCAACCTCACCAGCGTCACGCCGCCGTCGGTGACGAGTCCCGGCACGCTCGCCGCGACGACGTACACCTACGACTCGCTGAGCCGCGTCGCGACGGTGAGAGACGGCCGCGGCGGCACGCTGACGCTGTCCTACGACGGACTCGACCGCGTCACGAGCATCTCCGCCTCCGACGGCAGCTCGTTCACGAACACGTACGACGCGAACGGCAACCTGACCGCGCGCGACGACTCCGCCGGCAACAGAACCGCGTACACGTACGACACGCTCAACCGGCGCACGTACGAGGACTTCCCCGGCTCCTCCTACAACCAGTACGGCTACGACAAGACCGGCAACCTCACGAGCCGGATCGACCTGTCGGGGACCGTCACGTACGGCTACGACGACATCAACCGCGTGACGTCGATCGTCTCGCCGAGACCCGGCTCGGGCACCGACACCGTCTCGTACTCCTACAACGACCCGAGCGGCACCGACGCGTTCAGCCTGCGCACGGCGACGCTGCCGGGCGGCAGCACCGTCCGCATGAAGCGCGACCTGTCGGGGAAGCTCCTCGACGTGCTCCTGCGCAACAGCTCCAGCACGACGCTCGCCCAGCGCACGTACGCCTACGTGGACGGCGGCTCGGTCCAGCGCGCGCTCGTGCAGTCGGTCGTCGACCAGGCGTCGAACAGAACCTCCTACACGTACGCGAACACCACCGAGGACGTCGGGCGGCTGCTGCAGGCGAGAACCCTCGACAGATCGAGCGCGCTCGTCGCGCAGCGCGACTACAGCTACGACAAGGCCGGCAACCGCACGCAGAAGGTCGTGCAGACCTCGGGCGGGACGACGACCACGACGTACGCGTTCAACGCCGCCAACCAGCTCTGCTGGAGCTACGTCGGCACGTCGTCGAACGGCTGCGCGAGCCCGCCGAGCGGCGCGACGTCGTTCAGATACGACGCGGCCGGCGAGCAGACCGGCGGGGACCACACCGGCGCGTGGGACGTCTTCGGGCGGCTCACGAGCCTCGACAGCTCGAGCCTCGGCTACCTCTCGCCGACGAACGGCGAGCTGACCAGCTACGCCGGCCAGAGCCTCGACAACGACTTCTTCGGGCTCAGCCGGATCGTCAACGGCTCGACCACGACGAGCATCGTCCGCGACCCGCTGAGCGGCCTGGCGGTCAGCCAGAACGACGGCACCGCCAAGCGCTGGTACGTGCAGGACAACATCGGCACGACGGTCGCGCTGACCGACGGCTCCGGCGCGCTCGCCCGCTCCTACGATCCGGAGCCCGACGGCTCCAGCACGACGAGCGGCAGCGGTCCGGCGGCGGTGTTGCAGTTCGCCGGCGGCCACCTGCTCGGCGGCACCGGCGTCTACCACTTCGGCGCGCGGTACTACGACACGGCGACGGCGCGCTGGACCTCGCAGGACCGGTTGCGCCAGTACAGCGACCTGACGCAAGCCAACCGGTACGCGTATGCGGGCGGGAACCCGGTCAACTTCGCCGATCCAGCCGGGACCTGCATCGTGTTGAGCTGCGACACCTGGGACACGGTGGGCGAAGTGGCAGGCGGCACCGGTGAGGCAGCAGTCGGAGTCGGCGTTGCAGGAGTGTCGGCTTTCGCAGGAGTCAGTTGCGCGCGAGCCCTCGGACCGCTTGAGGCGCCTGAGTGCTTCAAGGCGACGGCACCCTTCTTCTTTCTCGGCACTGGCACCGCCGGCGACGGCGTACGCCGCGTGGTCTCGGCCGTCGACTAGCGACGATGCGAAAGGCCTGGAACGCATTTGTCGAGCTCGAGCCGGTGAAGCGGGCGTCGATCGCCGTGTACCTGATCTCCGGCGTGGTGGGCGGGGCCGCGGTGTCGCAAGCGCTCGCGGACCCCGATCATGCAGAGACATGGTTCGTCGTCGCAGGCGGCATCTGGATTGCGATGACGGCGATCGTCACCCTGCTCGGATGGCTCTCGAGTCGCCGGAGGCGGCAGTCGGATCGCAGAGGAGAAGCGAAGTAAGACTCACGCCGTGTTCCCGCAGCGATTCTGGATCCGCTGGATCAGATGGACGCAGAAGTAGCCTGCACGCCGTGCGCCTCGTCACCTGGAACGTCAACTCGCTCAGACAGCGCCTCCCCCGCGTGCTCGAGCTCGTGGAGGAGCACGCGCCGGACGTGATCTGCCTGCAGGAGACGAAGTCCGACGCTGACGCGTTCCCGCACGAGGCGCTGCGCGCCGCCGGCTACGGCGCGGCCGACCACAGCGGCGGGCGCTGGGCGGGCGTCGCGATCCTCGCGCGCGCGCCGCACGCGCTCGAAGACCCGGCGCGCGGGCTGCCCGGCGAGCCGGTGCAGGACGAGTGCCGCTGGGTCGAGGCGACCGTCGGCGGCGTGCGCGTCGTCTCCACCTACGTCCCCAACGGCCGCGTCGTGGACAGCGAGTGGTACGCGCAGAAGCTCGACTTCCTCGCCGCCGCCGCCGAGCGCGTCCGCCAGCTGCGCGCGAGCGGCACGCCGCTCGTCGTCGCCGGCGACATGAACGTCGCGCCCGCCGACCTCGACGTCTACGACCCCGCGGCGTTCGCGGCGCAGACGCACGTCACGCCGCCCGAGCGCGCCGCGCTCGAGCAGCTCGCGCAAGCCGGAGGCCTCGTCGACGCCTTCCGCGCGCTCCATCCCGACGAGCAGCAGTTCACCTGGTGGGACTACCGCGCCGGCCACTTCCACAAGAACCTCGGCCTGCGGATCGACCTCGCGCTCGTGGGCGAGGAGCTCGCGCAACGGCTGACACGCGCCGGGATGGAGCGCCCCTACCGCAAGGGCAGAAGACCGTCCGACCACGCCCCGCTGCTGGTCGAGTGGACGGACTGACCGACCGGGCCGGGGCATTCATGCCCCGGTCGGGGGGGAGCGTCCAAGACCCCTCGCCGCTTTCGCGGCACGTCCGCGCTACCGTCACCGCCGTGCGCCGCACCAAGATCGTCGCGACCATCGGGCCCGCCTGCCGCGACCCCGAGACGCTGGCCCGCATGGTCGAGGCGGGCATGGACGTGGCGCGGCTGAACTTCTCGCACGGCTCGCGCGAGGAGCACGCCGAGAACGTGCAGCGCGTGCACAGCGCTGCCGGCCGCGCCGGTCGCCAGGTGGCGATCCTGCAGGACCTGCCCGGCCCGAAGCTGCGCATCGGCCCGCTGCGCGAGGACCTGATCGACCTGCGCCCGGGCAGCACCCTCACGCTCGTGTGCGGGAGCGACGAGCCGGGAGACGAGCACCGCATCTCGGTCGGCTGGCCGGGGCTGCCGCAGACCGTCGACCCCGGCGACGTGCTCTACCTCGCCGACGGCCGCATCCGCCTGCGCGTGAGCGCCGTGCGCGAGGACGAGGTCGACGCCGAGGTCGAGATCGGCGGCGCGCTCGCCTCGCGCCAGGGCCTCAACATCCCCGGCAACACGCGCGGCCTGCCCGCCGTCCCGCACGAGGACCTCGAGCTGCTGCGCTTCGGCGAGTCGATCGGCGTCGACCTCGTCGCGCTCTCGTTCGTGCGCGAGCCGAGCGACATCGCGGAGGTCCGCAAGCACACGCGCATCCCGCTGATCGCGAAGATCGAGAAGCCGCAGGCGGTCGCGGACGCGGAGGAGATCATCCGCACGGCCGACTGCGTGATGGTCGCGCGCGGCGACCTCGGCATCGAGCTGCCGATCGAGGAGGTCCCGGTCGTGCAGAAGCGGCTGCTCGCCCTGGCCGGCAAGCTCGCGCGACCGGCGATCACCGCGACGCAGATGCTCGACTCGATGGTCACCTCCTCGCGCCCGACGCGCGCCGAGGTGACGGACGTCGCGAACGCGATCCTCGACGGGACCGACGCGGTGATGCTCTCGCAGGAGACGGCGATCGGCGCGCATCCCGTCGGCGCGGTCGCGATGCTGCACTCGATCGCCGCGCGCACCGAGCAGGAGCTGCCGTACGAGCACTGGAACGAGCAGCGCGTGAGCCGCGACGCGCGCGACCCCGCCTACACGGTCGCGCACAGCGCCTGCGAGGCGGCGCGCGAGCTCGGCCTCGCCGCGCTGCTGGTGCCGACGCTGTCGGGCCGCAGCGCGCGCCTGATCTCGGCGCACCGTCCAAACGTGCCGATCTACGCGCTGTCGCCCGGCAGAGAGACCGTGCGCCGCTGCGCGCTGATGTGGGGCGTCGAGGCCGGCTCGATGCCGCGCTGCGAGATCACGGAGCAGCTGATCCGCGACGCCGCCACGCGCGCCGTCGAGCTCGGCTGGGTCAGACGCGGCGACCGCGTCGGGATCACGGCCGGTCTGCCGAGCGGTCGTCCGGGGACGACGTCGCTGTTCCAGATCCAGACCGTGTGAGTCCCTGCCGGGCGGCCAGTGCGATCCCGCCCAGCCCCATCGCGATCAGCACCGCGAACGCCGCGATCGCCTCCGGCGAGCGCAGATTCGTGAGGTTGCCGCCGAGCGCCACCCACGCGAACGCGCGCGGCGCGCAGCCGATCGCGGTCGCCGCCGCGAACACAAGCAGCCGCACGCGCGTCAGCCCGGCCGCGTAGTTGACGAGGTTGAACGGCATCGCGGGCAGGATCCGCGCGTAGAGCACCGCGAGGAAGCCGCGTTGCGCGATCCAGTCCTGGACCACCCGGATGCGGTGGCCGGACAGCTCGTCGACCGCGTCCGCGCCGAAGCGCCGCGAGACCATGAAGGCGGCGCTGGCGCCGACCGTCGCGGCGACGATCGCCGTCGGCGTCCCGACCGCGGTCCCGAACAGCAGCCCGCAGGCGCCGGCCAGCAGCGGCCCCGGGAACAGCGCGACGGTCAGGCCGGCCGACACCGCGACGAAGGCGAGCGGTCCCAGCCAGCCGAGGCCGTCGAGCGCGTCGCGGATCGGCTTCGACGAGAGGCCGAGCGTCAGCGCGACGGCGGCGAACAGCGCGCCGAGGGCACCACCGAGCAGCGCGAGCCGCAGCGCCGCGCGGCGCCGCTCACGCCGCGACGCGTCCGTAGAACTCCTCCTCCAGGCGCCCGAGCTCGGTGGCGGCCGGATCGCCGTACATCCACTCGCGTGCGATGCGGTGCCAATTGGCGCCCGCGCGCAGCTGGCCGAGCACCGCCAGCACCAGCAGCATCATCCGCACCGTGAACAGGTGCTCGGGCTGCATGTCCTGATGGCGCACGGTGCGGAAGTGGCGCGAGCGCGGGTCGGAGGACTCGATCGCGACGCGCGTCGCGATCTCCGGGCTCAGCCGCAGCTCACCGTCGGACGTGTACCAGCCGACGGTGTCCTGCATGTACGCGAGCAGATCCGCCGGGCCGATCCGCTCCGGCGCCGGCAGGAAGCCGTTGGCGGCCAGCAGCGCGTGGACCGCGGCCGCGTCGCCCTCGCTGACCGCGCGCGCGACCGCCAGCTCGCTCTCGACGTCCTGCGGCGCCATCCGCTTGAAGAGGCCGAAGTCGAGGAAGGCGACGCGCCCGTCGGGCTGCAGCAGGAAGTTGCCGGGATGCGGATCGCCGGAGAACTGGTGATGACGCAGCAGGCAGCCGAAGAAGAAGCGGAAGACGATCTCGCCGAGCCGGTCGCGGTCGGCCTGCGGGTAGTGCTTCAGCTCCTCGAAGCCGACGCCCTCGACGAACTCGGACACGATCACGCGCTCGCGCGAGAGGCGCGTGACGACGTCGGGGACGTGGATGAACGGATGGCCGCGGTAGATGCGCGCGAGCGAGCGCTGGTTCTGCGCCTCCAGCTCGTAGTCGAGCTCCTCGTCGATCCGCAGGCGGATCTCCTCGGTGACGGCCTTCACGTCGAGGCCGGGCGTCATGCGCTTGACGACGCGCATGATCAGCCCGAGGTTCTGCATGTCCGCGCGCACCGCGGCGGCGACGCCCGGGTACTGCACCTTGACGGCGACGTCGCGCCCGTCGTGCAGCCTCGCGCGGTAGACCTGGCCGATCGAGGCGGCCGCGATCGCCTCCTCGTCGAACGACGCGAAGACCTCCCCGAGCTCGTCCTCGAGCTCCTCCTCGATCACCTTGCGCATGTCCTTGAAGGAGACCTTCGGCGCCGCGTCGCGCAGCGCCGCGAGCTTCGCCTGGAACTCCTCGCGATGCTCCTCCGGCACGAGTCCGACGTCGAGGAACGACAGCACCTGGCCGAGCTTCATCGCCGCGCCCTTCATCGTCCCGAGCGCGGTGACGATCTGCTCGGCCGCCTCGAGATGGCGCCGTTCGAGCGCCGCCTCGGCGGCGTCTCTGGAGCGTGTGACGTTGGCCGCCCGCGTGCCCGCCTGCCGTACCGCCTGTCTGGCGGCGAGGCTGCCGATCTTGGCCGTGCGGGCGACGCGGGAGGTCGGGATTCTGTCGCGCGCCATCTGCGACAGATCCTAGGGCGCGCTCGCCGCGATCCGCGCTACCCCGTCCGCTCGACCTTCGAGCCCGGGACGATGTCGTCCGAGCCGTCGGGCCAGCGCACCCACGCTTTGTAGCCGCCGTCGTAGTCGTCGCCGAGCAGGATCAGCGTCGCCGGCTCGCCGAGCGCCGTGCAAGGCTCGGACCCCTCCCGGTCGAGCCCGCGCCAGATGCGCACGAACGCGTTCGACTCGAGCTCGTCGCCGACCGTCGTCGGCTCGGTGTGGCCCGGATGGACCGGCGTCGCGGGCGGCAGCGCCAGCAGCTTGTCCATGATCGAGGACTTGAGGTCCGCGTAGGTCGTGTGGCCGGGCGCCCGTACCCCGCCGACGGAGCCCTTGAAGAGCGTGTCGCCCGTGAACACCGCCTGGCCGGTGCCGTCGCTGCTCACGAGCAGCGAGATCATCCCGGCGGTGTGGCCGGGCGTGTGCAGCGGCTCGATCCGCAGTCCACCGCACGGAATCGGCTCGCCCGGCACGATCTCGCCCGTCGCCTGCGGCACCAGCTCGCGCTCGGCCGCGTGGATCAGGACGGGAGTGCCGGGGAAGCGCTCCAAGACCTCGTCGAGCGCGCAGACGTGGTCGTAGTGGTGGTGCGTGAGCAGGATCGCCGTGAGCGTGAGGTCGTTTGCCTCGATCGCGTCGAACAGCGGACCCATCGGGCCGCCGGCGTCGATCAGGACCGCCGCGCCGCCGGGCGCGTCGGCGACGAGATAGGTGTTCGTGAGGAAGCCGTCGGACATCGAGCGTTCGAGGATCATGCGGGCGAGCTTACCCAGCGAGCGTGCGAAGATCGTCGGGATGCTGCGACGCGCGATCGCGTTCTCGTGCCTGCTGGCGGCGCTCATGCCGGCCGTCGCGATCGCGGCGCCACAGGACGACCTGTCGCTCGCGCTCAGATTCCGCCCGCGCCTGCTGTTCGACCGGAAGGAGCGCTGGCGGCCGCTCGACGTCGACGCCTTCCTCGCCGAGGGCGGCCATCAAGTCTGCCCGCCGGTGGCCAGCGGCCCCTGCGCGCCGTTCACGAGCGTCGCGCAGCTGACTCCGGCGGCCGCCTACCTCGACATGCGCGGCAACGGGCCGCCCGACCCACCGGGCAGTCCATCGGTCATCTACGCCCACGTGGTCCGCAAGGGGGCCCGGATCGCGATCGACTACTGGTGGTTCCTGCGCTACAACGCCTACTCGCTCGACCGCCACGAGTCCGACTGGGAGGGCGTGACGGCGATCGTGAATCGCGCGGCCACCAGAGTCCTGGACGTGCACTTCGCCGCCCACGCGGACGTCTGGCGCTACGACGCGGGCGTGCCGCGGATCGTCGCGAACCGCGTGAAGGTCTATGTCGCCAACGGCGACCACGCCGCCTACCCGAAGCCCTGCACGCACCTCTGCCGTCAAACCGACCCGACGCTGCCGGAGGCGCACTACGGCGGCCAGGTGTCGTGGAGCGGCAACTCCGCCGCCGGCTGCCGGCGCAGGTGCGTGCGGCTGCTGCCGATCGACGCGAACGGCGCTCCGGCGTCGTGGGACGCGTGGGACGGGCGCTGGGGCGCGCCGACCTCGCAGGCGTTCGCGCCGCCGCGCACGCCCGCCTTCCAGCCGCGCTACAGAGATCCGTTCGCGGCCGAGCACAGCCGGCGCCATCATTTCCTGATCGGCTGACACCGCGACGGGAGTCCTCATGCCTCTGATCCACACCTGCTACCGCATCCTCGACATCGACCGCTCGGTCGCCTTCTACGAGGCGCTCGGCTTCAGAGAGGTCGGACGCATCCCGATCCGCGACGAGGCGGTCAACGTCTTCATGAACATGCCGGACGACGGCGACTCGCCGCGACTGGAGCTGACGTACAACGTCGGCCGCGAGGAGCCGTACGAGATCGGCACCGGCTACGGCCACATCGCGATCACGGCCGACGACCTCGACGGCACCCTGGCGCGGCTCGCCGAGCAGGGGATCCAACCGGAGAAGCCGCCGTACACGATCCGCGAGGGCGGGTCGCGGCTGTGTTTCGTCAGAGACCCCGACGGCTACCGCATCGAGATTCTGGAGCGGACCGCGGGCTGACCGCGCCTGAGCATTCTGTACATGCCTGTACTTGCTTCGCGGCCCTACACCCGAACTTTGCCTGTCGCATTACAAGTGAAGCAGGGCAGTTTGCCGGTCCCACCACAGGCACCGTGCTGGCTCCAATTGGGCCCGGCCGTGGTCCAGTTCGAGACTCGCCCAGTGCCGCCGCAGCCCGAACAGGGCACTTTTCCGGTTCCACCACAGCGGTCACAGCGTCGGTATTCCGGCTCAGGCATCTCACTACTAGTTTGCCATATTTCAGGCGATTGCTCGTTGCGTCTGCTAGACGGGTACAGGGTTGAGCTGATCGAGCGCCCCGCGGGGTCGTGAAGCTCGATACAGCGCCCTCGCTGACTCACAGGTCGGGCTCTACCGGTTGAAAAGAAGTGCTCAAGCTCCTCACGGACGACGCGGCGCATCCGCTCCTCGCCGGCGTCCTTCAGGACGTGGACCCCGGCGAAGGAGACCTCGCCCAACAGGCGTGCTTCCTCGTCCGCGTTCCTGCGCCAGAGGCCGCTATCAGCCTGCGCGAAGCCGAAGGCCCACAGCAGCGCTTCTCCTTGCTCCTCGGTGCAGTCGAGCAGGGGCACGAGATCGGCCGGAAGCCACGGACGATCGTCGAGCCACGCGGCAACGTCGTACGGGTCGCCGTTGCGACTCGACCACGCGCCGCCCTTCGCGTCGATCACGTCGGACGCCGCTCTCGTCTTGTAACGCAGCCGATCGATAGCGCCAGCAGCACCCCCAGCGTCGGCGACCAGGCCCAATACCGAGCGCATGACGTCCCACACGGCCTTGAGCGTCTGCCAGTCGGACGTGAAGCCGTTGCCTGCCGGCCCCTCCAGGGGTTAGCAGCTTGCTAGACGGCTACCGCATCGAGATCATCGAGCGCCCCGCGGGCTGACGTTCGTCAGCCCGCCAGGAGATCTGGCAATTGCGTTCGGAGTTGCCGCGCGAGGCGCACCGAGGCCTCGATCTCGACGCGCCTGATCGACACGCTCTCGACGTTGATCCCGAACGGGACGCCGAGGGTCCGGCAGTAGGCCATCAGCTCGGTAGCCGTGACGAGCGCCTGCTCATAGGAGGCCTCCAGCGCGTCGGCGGCGTGCTTGAGGTCGTTCTCGATCCAGCGCGGCACATCGACGCCCAGCCACCGCAGGAAGTCCAGCGTCTTCATCGACCCGCAGACCGAGAACGTAAAGACGAACGGCACCGCTGATACGCCGCGCGCCCGGCACTCGTAGTGATAGTCGGACACGAGGTTCTTCGCGGCGTTGAGGTCGTAGACGACCTGGGTCACGAAGAACCGGCAGCCGGCCTCTTGCTTGGCCAGCAGACGCAGATGCTCGTCCTCGCGGCGGCTGTGGCGCTCGGGGATCGCGACGCCGCCCAGCGCCAGGGCCGGGTTGACCTCGCGGCGCAGCGCTTGCGCGTCGGCCAGCGACGTCCGCCCCGTCGTGGCGCTGGACGGAGCTCCGACGAGAACCGTCATCACCCGCGCCGGATCCTGCGCCGACAGCCAGGCGCGCAAGTCGTCGGGCGCGTACTTGCTGACCGCGCGGTAGACGATCACCGGCGTCGGCCAGACCCGGAGGTGATCGGCCAGGTACTCGGCCGGGTCGAGCGTCGGCATGAACGGAAACGGGCGCTCAGCCGGGTTGCGCTCGGTCTCGTCGTCGATGTCGTAGAGGATCAGGCCGTCCAGACCCAGCGGGCGAAGGCGAGCGACCGTCGCGTCGGCGATCTCCCGCGCACGTTCGCGCTCGATGTCGTGACGCGGTGGCGTGAGGGCGAACACCAGGAACCCGCCCTGACCAGCCGTGATTCGCTCAATCAGATCCAAGCGCGGGACAGTACTCGGCGAATCCCATCAGCAGCGGTCAACCCGTGCCGAAGACCCAACGCATCGCGGCAGCGGTGGACACAGGCCGGCGAGGGTTGAGCATCGCGAGGGCGATGACGCTTCGAGGCCGGCGATTCGGCCCGGAAGCGTTAGGAGGCAGTATCCGCCATCGTCGGGCCGATCCGCATGTGGGAGCGAGGACGCGGTGTGTGGCATACTCGTGGCATGGCTCGCACACGCCTTAGCACTACGGTCGACGCGGATCTCCTCGACACCGCACGGAGCCTGCGCGCCGGCATCGCCGATGCCAGGCTCGTCGACGAGGCGCTCGCAGCGCTGCTCTCCCTCCACCGCGCCGCCGAGGTCGACGCGGGCTATGCCGCGTACGACGCCCACCCGCTCGACGAGCCCGACGCGTGGGGCGATCTCGCGTCGTTCCGCCGCGCCGCCGCCGCTTCGTGACCGCCCTTCCAGCCCGCGGCGAGGCGTGGTGGTGCGAGCTGCCCGAGATCGGCCGCCGGCCAGTCGTCGTCCTGTCACGCGACGCCGCGATCCCACGTCTGCGGCGAACCCTGATCGCACCGTGCACGACCACCATCCGCGGATTGCCCAGCGAGGTCGTCCTCGATCCTGAGGTCGATCCCGTCCCTCGGCGCTCCGCCGTGAACCTCGACTCGGTCGAGAGCGTCGCGGTCGCCACCCTGACCGATCGTCTCGGCCGCCTCGCCGACGCGCGCATGCGGGAGATCTGCGACGCGCTCGGTGTCGCGGTCGACTGCCGGCACTGACAAGCCAGCCTTGCGCCAGGGGTTAGCAGCCTGGTAGACGGCTACCGCATCGAGATCCTCGAGCGGACCGCCTGACCGGCCGCGCGGCGCGCGGTACCCTGCCGTCGGATGGCCGACACGTCGAAGATCGCGAAGAACCTCGAGCGGTTCGCGCAGGCGATCGCCGCGCATGACCGCGAGAACCCCACGCACACGGCGTGGGGCATCGGACTCGCGCACTTCGACATGGAGCGGCTCGGGCTCGAGGAGGGCGAGGAGATCCTCCCCGGCATCGTGATCCAGGCCGACAACGGCGTGACCGGCAACTTCCGCGTGCTGTGCGACGGCCAGCACGACGGCGAGCGCGAGGCGGCCGAGGAGGAGGTCGTCGAGGCGGTCGCGACGACCACCGTCGGCGGCGAGCGCTCCGGCGACCTCGAGCGCCGCTCGGTCTAGGCGGCGTCAGTCCTCGACGCCCGCCGGCAGCGCGAAGCGCATCACGACCGCCATGCAGCGATGCGCGGCCGGCTCGCCAGCGCGAACGAGGCGTCGCTCGCTCGCGAGTGCGATCCGCGCAATCGCTCTCTCCCAGCCCGCGAGGGCGTCTTCCAGCGCGGCCTCGCCCTGCGCGTCGAGCGTCAGCGCACGCCGATCGGCGTGCGCGAGCACGGCGTCGAAGCCGCCGCTCGCCAGCGCCGCCTGAGCCACGCGCGCGACGGCGACCGCCTCGGCGCCGCGGCCGGCAGGCGCTCGCCCGCCGGCGTCGTCGGCGGCGTCCGCGGCTTCGTCGAGCAGCTGGCGCGCGCGGTAGTGATGCTCGATCGCGCCCCGTCGCTGGGTGCGCCTCGCCAGCTCGATGAAGCCGAGCTGCTCGAGCCGCCGCACGTGGTAGCCGATCGTGCCGAGCGGGACGTCGAGCTCGGTCGACAGCTCGACCGGGCTCGCGAGCTCACGGTCGCGCAAGATGTTGAGGATCCGCACCCGCGTCGGATGGCCGAGCGCCTTGACGACGCGCGCGTCGACCGGATCCGCTTCAAGCTGGGCGGCCACGTCGTTCCCCCGCGGCCCGCGCAGCGATGAGCGGCCCTGGCGGACTCGAGACCCGCCAGGGCCGCTTTTCAGCTCGCATGCCGGTTCCCACCCGTAGCTAGCGACGGTCGGCCGACGCGGGTGGCGCGGCCAGGCCAGCAGATTCACGCGCCGGGATGGGGGTGCACGCGAATCGTCCCGGTGCTCGTCGGGGGAAGGACGAATGCCGGGTGGGGGGATCGGGGGGGAACGGCGAGCGCGAGGCTGTCATCGAGCGCAATGCTTGGCGCAACGGCGCGCCCGGTCAAGCCTATGGCCGAAATTTCTGAACTGAATAGAGTGCGCCGTCCGACACATATCTAGTGCGTAGCGGCGCACACTTCGTGTGGACTGTGGCTCGACCCGAACGCCGCCGCTACGGTCGCATCCGTGTCGTTCACGCACGCCATCCTCGCACTCGTCGCCGAACGCCGCAGCTACGGGTATGAGCTCGTCCAGCGCTTCGAGGAACGCGTCGGCCCGGCGTGGCGGTTGAGTCCCAGCGCGGTCTACCCCGCGCTCGACCAGCTCGAGCGCGGAGCGCTCGTGACAAGCTCGGCGCGGCACGGCGGCACGCGCCGCAGCCCGCGCATCGTCTACGCCGCCACGTCCGCGGGTCGCGCGGCGCTCGACGCCTGGCAGAGCGCACCGCCGACGCAGCCGGAGCCGGTGCGCAGCGAGCTGCACCTGCGCCTCGCGTTCGCGCAGCACGGCCATCGTGCGGCGCTCGCCGCGCAGCTCGAGGCGCATGCGCGCGCATGCGAGCAGCTCCTGGCTCGCTATCCGCGCGCGTCGACGAGCGCCGGCGCCGCGCTCGTCGACGCGGCTGTGCTGGGGCGGCTGCGCGCCGAGCTGGCCTGGCTTGCCCATGCGCGCGCACAGCTCGCGACCGGCGGCTGACCGTCAGGCCGGCGCAGCGACGCCGGCGCGTGCGGCGATCCGCTCGGCGAGCGAGGCGATCGTCGGGCAGGCGATCCCATGCCGCGCGCCGGCGCGCAGGACCGCCCCGGCGATCGCGTCGAGCTCGGGCTCGCGCCCGGCGGCGACGTCGCGCTGCATCGACGTCCCGAAGCCGTCGTGCAGGACCTCGAACTCGCCGAACACGACCGCCGGGTCGATGTCCGCGCCCTCCGCCCGCGCGACCGCGGCGCCCTCGCGCACGCACGCCTCCAGCTCCGCCCAGCGCGCCGGGTCGGAGCGGATCGCGCCGAAGGGCGCGTCGTAGGCGGTCGTCATGCACGCGAGCGTGTTGAGCCGCACGAGCTTGCCCCACAGGATCCGCGCCTCGCTCTTGTCCTCGCTGACGCGCGTCTCGACGCCAGCCGCCTGCAGCGCCGCGCCGACCGCAGCCAGTTCGGGGCGCAGCGAGGGGTCCTCGCTCGTCAGCTCGACGAAGAGGAATCTGCCGCTCTGCACGACACGGCCGGGCGCGGGTCGGTCGGCCTGCACGCGGATCGTGCCGGCGGCCACACGGTCGCCGAAGCGCTCGCGCAGCAGGGCCATGTGGTCGAAGCCGTTGAGCAGCGGGACCACCACGCCCGGCTCGGCGCCCGGCGCCACGCGCGCGAGCGCGTCCTCAAGCGCGGCCGCCTTCGTCGCGACGATCAACGCGTCGACCGGTTCGGTCAGCCGCGCGAGCGCGCGCGGCCGCGCCGTGAAGTCGCCGAGCACGGTGCTGTGCACGACGATCCCGTCGCGCGCGATCGCCTCGGCCGTCGCCTCGCGCGCCACGACGGTCGCGTCCGCGCCGCTGCGCGCAAGCGCCGCGGCCAGCAGCCCGCCGACGCCGCCGGGGCCGAGGATCGCGATCGAGGGGGACATGACCGTGAGGCTAGATCAGCACGCCGGGATTCAGCAGTCCGACCGGGTCGACCGCGTGCTTGGCGCCGCGCAGCGCGGCGGCGAACGGCTCCGGCCGCTGGCGGTCGTACCAGGGCCGGTGGTCGCGGCCGACCGCATGGTGGTGCGTGATCGTGCCGCCGCCGGCGAGGACCGCGTCGGCAGCCGCGCGCTTGATCGCGTCCCACTGCGCGACCTCCTCGCCGCGGCGCGCGGGCGCAACGACGGTGAAGTACGGCGCCGCGCCGTCCGGGTAGGCGTGCGTGACGCGGCAGGTGACGATCCCCTCCACGCCGCAGGCCTCGCGCACGGCCGCGCCCGTCGCGGCCTTGACGTCCTCGACGAAGCGGTCGAAGCGCTCCCACGTGATCGCCGTCTCGAACGTCTCGCTCAACACGCCCATCGCGACGAACACGTCGCGCACGTAGGGCGCGCGCAGGAACGCCTCGCGCCAGGCGCCGGAGGCGCCCCCGCGCGCCCCTTCCGCCTGCTCGTCCCACGTGCCGCCGGCCTCCGCGCACAGCGCCAGCGCCGCCGCCATCCGCTCCGCGACGACGCGCCCTCCCCGCGCCGCCTCGAAGCCGAGCACGAGCAGCGCGGCCGAGCCGTCGCCGGCGAACGTCAACGCCGCCTCGCGCGCGTCGACCAGCCGGCAGTTCGACGGCGCGAGCCCCGCCTGGACGATCGCGCGCACCGCCCGCGCCCCCGCGGCGAAGTCGGCGAAGCGCACGGCGCGGCCGGCGCGCGCGGCCGGCGTCGGCCGCACGCGCACCCATGCCACGGTGATCACGCCGAGCGTTCCCTCGCTGCCGAGCAACAGCCGGTCGGGGCTCGGGCCGGCGCCCGAGCCGGGCAGGCGGCGCGACTCCCACGCGCCCACGGGCGTGAGCGCACGCACCGACTCGACCAGGTCGTCGACGTGCGTCTCGCCGGTGGCGAAGTGACCGCCCGCGCGCGTCGCGATCCAACCGCCGAGCGTCGAGAACTGAAACGACTGCGGGAAGTGGCGCAGCGTGAGCCCGTGCGGCGCGAGCTGCTCCTCCAGCGCCGGCCCGAACACACCCGCCTGGATGCGCGCGGCGCCGGAGACGGCGTCCACCTCCAGCACGCGGTCGAGCCGCGCGAGCGAGAGCGTCACGACGCCGGCGAAGCGATCCCCCACGCGCGCCTCGACGCCGCCCACGACGCTCGTGCCGCCGCCGAACGGGATCACCGCCGCGCCGACGTCGGCCGCCCACGCCAGGACCGCCTCCAGCTCGGACTCGTCCCGCGGCCGCGCGACGACGTCGGGCGCGTGATCGATCCGCCCGCGGAACGCCCGCACGACGTCGCGGTAGGCGCGGCCGTACGCGTGGCGCACCCGCTCGTCGCGGTCGTCGGTGCAGGCCTCGGCGAGCGCGGCGGGGGGCGCCGGCAGGCGCGCCGGCGGCAGCTCGATCGCCTCGAGCGGCACCGGACGCTGTGGCTCGGCGTCGCCGAAGCCGAGGTGCCGCGCGAGCCCTCCGGCGGCCTCGCGCACCTGCTCGTGCGCGAGCGCCTCGTCCGCGTAGCCCCAGCCCCAGTGGTTGCGCGCGCGGACGGCCATGACGGGAACGCTACGTCCCCGGCGCCTCTGCGCGCGCCGGATGTAGCCTGTCCGAGATGTCCTCCACCAACGGCCTCCTGCTTGCCCGCGGCCCATGGCCGCCCGAGCAGGTGACGGCCGCGTGGCGCGAGGAGGCGTTCGAACCGGACGCCGCCGACACGGCCGCCGCCGACGCCGCGCTGGCCGCGCTGCGCGAGCGCGGCTCGCCGAGCCACGACGGGTTCGCCGCGCGGCTGGTCGACTTCGATCACCACGCCGACGGGCTGCGGCTCGAGCTGCAGCCGGCGCGCTGGTCGCTGCGCCTCGTCGGCAGCCAGGCGACGCGCAGCGTCTCGGTCCTGTGCGTCGTGCGCGACGCCGGCGGGCGCTGGCTCGCCGGCCGCCGCGCGCCCTGGCTCGCGACCTGGACCGGCCGCTGGACGCTCGGCGCCGCGGGCGCCGTCGAGGTCGGCGAGCAGCCGGTCGACGCGATGGTGCGCGAGCTGGAGGAGGAGTGGTCGGTGGCGCCGGAGCGACTGAGCGTCGAGGCGCTCGCCGAGACGCCGAACGGGCTCGTCTTCGTCGTCGGCATGGCGTGGCTCGCCGCCGGCGCCGAGGCGGTCCCCGACGACGAGCACGACGCGCACGCCTGGTGGCCGACCGAGGTCGAGCGCTGGCCCGGCGAGGCCGACGAGACGGTGCGGCGCATGGCCGGCCTGCTCGCCTGATGCGCGACGTTCCGTCGTTTCGCCTGCTCGAGGGGCTCTCGTTCCTCGCCTCGGCGGTCTTCGCCGGGCTGCTGCTGTTCTGGCTCGGACCGAGCGCGCCGGCCGCGACGATGGTGCTCGGGTGGGCGCACGGCCTGTTGTGGATCGGCCTCTCGCTGCTCTGCGTCGTCGCCGTTCGCAGAGGAACGATTCCGTTCTGGCTGGCCGTGACGGTCGCCGTCGTGGGCGGCATCGGCCCGTTCGCCGGCACGGTCGGTTTTCTGGTCGAGAGCCGCCGGCGCAAGCAGGTCATCACGCCCGCCTAGCGAAAGTCCGTCCGGAAGGCAAATCGCTATTGTCAGGCGACAGGATGTCAGTCGACACGACGACCCAGGTCGTGATGCCCCAGATGGGCGATTCGGTCGCCGAGGGCACGATTCTGGAGTGGCACAAGAACGAGGGGGACCACGTCGAGGCCGACGAGACGCTCGTCGAGATCTCGACCGACAAGGTCGACGCCGAGGTGCCCGCCGGCGTCTCCGGCACGGTCGTGAGACGGCTCGCCGCCGAGGGCGACACGGTCGCGGTCGGCAGCGTGCTGGCGGAGATCGCGACGAGCAACGGCAACGGCGGCGCGCCACCGGCCGAAGCTGCGCCGACCACCGACACCGGCGACGCGCAGACGCTCGAGATCGTGATGCCGCAGATGGGCGAGTCGGTCACCGAGGGCGTCGTGCTGGAGTGGCACAAGGCCGCCGGCGACGCGATCGCCGCCGACGAGACGCTCGTCGAGATCTCCACCGACAAGGTCGACGCCGAGGTGCCCGCGCCCGCGAGCGGGACCGTCACCGAGCTGCTGGTCGAGCCGGGCGAGACGGTCACCGTCGGGCAGGTGCTCGCGCGCATGAGCGCCGGCGCCGGAGCGAGCACGAGCGCCGCCGCCGCCCAGCCTGCGGCCGCCACGACCAACGGCGCGCCCGCACCCACGCCCGCCCCGACGGTCGACGGCGACGCGAACGCCTCCCCCGTCGCCCGCCGCGCGGCCGCCGCGCACGGCGTCGCGCTCGAACAGGTCGCCGGCAGCGGCCCGGGCGGGCGCATCGTGAAGGACGACGTGCTCGCGGCCGCGAACGGGACCGCCGCGCCCGCGGCGAAGCCGGCCGCCGCGAAGCCCGCCGGCGCGCAGCTGCTCAAGGGCGGCGCGGCGATGCTCGCGAGATACATGGACGACAGCCGCTCGATCCCGACGGCGACGTCCTTCCGCACGCTCACGGTGACGACGCTCGACGCGCGCCGCAAGCAGCTCAAAGAGGCCGGCCTGAAGGTCTCCTTCACGCACCTGATCGCCTACGCGATCGCCAAGGCCGGCGCCGAGATGCCGGTGATGGCGCACCACTTCGCGGAGCTCGACGGCAAGCCGCACCGCATCGACGACGGCGCCGTGAACCTCGGCCTCGCGGTCGACGTCGAGAAGAAGGACGGCAGCCGCACGCTGATGGTGCCGGTGATCAGAGGCGCCGACGCGCTCGACTTCAAGGCCTTCCTCGACGCCTACAACGCGCTGGTCGAGCAGGCGCGCACGAACAGCTTGACCGCCGACGACCTGAGCGGCGGCAACATCACGCTCACCAACCCGGGCGGCATCGGCACCGTCGCGTCCGTGCCGCGGCTGATGGTCGGCCAGGGCACGATCGTCGCGACCGGCTCGATCGCCTATCCCGTCGGACTCGGCGAGATCGGCGCGCAGATCGGCGCCGAGAGAGTGATGTCGATGACCTCGACGTACGACCATCGCATCATCCAGGGCGCCGAGTCGGGCCGCTTCCTGCAGCTGATCGAGCACTACCTGCAGGGCGAGAACGACTTCTACGAGGGCGTCTTCGGCGCGCTCGGCGTCGCGCTCCCGGCGCTTCCGGCCAAGCCGGCGCCGCAGGTCGGCGCCGCGCCCGCGGCGGCGCCGGCACCTGGCGGAGCGCCCAGCGAGCAGCTGCTGCAGGCCGTCCAGGCCGCCACCTCGCTGCTGAAGGCCTACCGCACGCACGGCCACCTCGCCGCGCAGCTCGACCCGCTCGGCTCCGAGCCGGTCGGCGATCCGGCGCTCGACACCGGCCCGCTGAGACTGACGCCCGAGCTGATGCGGCAGATCCCCGCGCGCATCCTGCGCATCGGCGTCCCCGGCGAGACGCTGGCCGACGCGCTCCCCCACCTGCGCGAGACCTACTGCGGCACGATCGCCTACGAGATCGAGCACATCTCCAGCCATCGGCAGCGGATGTGGCTGCGCGAGAAGATCGAGACGGGCGCCTTCCGCAGACCGCTCACGAAGGACGAGCGCAAGCGGCTGCTGGAGCGGCTGATCCAGGTCGACGCGCTCGAGCGCTTCATGCACAAGGCCTACCTCGGGCAGAAGCAGTTCTCGATCGAGGGCCTCGACATGACGGTGCCGATGATCGACGAGCTCGTGCGCCTCGCCGGCGCCAACGGCGGGCGCGAGGTCGTGATCGGGATGGCGCACCGCGGCCGGCTGAACGTGCTCGCCCACAACCTCGGCCGCTCCTACGGCTCGATCTTCGCCGAGTTCGAGGGCCAGAAGACGCTCGACGTGATCACCTCGATCCCGCAGGGCGGCACCGGCGACGTCAAGTACCACCACGGCGCGCGCGGCACGCAGGAGCTGCCCGACGGCAGCTCGCTGATCGTCCGGCTGGAGTCGAACCCGAGCCACCTCGAGTACGTCGGGCCGGTCGGCATCGGCGCCACGCGCGCCGCGCAGACGACGCGCCAGGGTCCGCACGCGACGCAGGACACGAACGCCGCCTTCCCGATCGTCCTGCACGGCGACGCGGCCTTCCCCGGCCAGGGCGTCGTCGCGGAGACGTTCAACCTGCAGGCGCTCGACGGCTACACCGTCGGCGGCTCGATCCACCTGATCCAGAACAATCAGGTCGGCTTCACGACGGACCCCGACGACGCGCGCTCGACGCGCTGGGCCTCGGACCTCGCGAAGGGCTTCGACGTGCCGATCATCCACGCCAACGCCGACGACATGGAGGGCTGCGTCGCGGCCGCGCGGCTCGCGCACGCCTACCGCCAGGAGTTCGGCCACGACGTGCTGATCGACCTGATCGGCTACCGCCGCTTCGGCCACAACGAGGCGGACGAGCCCGCGTACACGCAGCCGGAGATGTACGCGAAGATCAGAGAGCACCCGACGCCGCCGCAGATCTACGCGCGCCAGCTGATCGAGGACGGCGTCGTGACGCAGAACGAGGTCGACGCCATGACGGACGCCGTCTGGCAGCGCCTGAGCGAGGAGCACCAGCAGCTGAAGGCGCGCCTGTCGGCCGCGACGCCGGTCGAGCAGGGCACCGGCGAGTACCAGCTCGACCGCACGCCCTCGCCCGACGTCGCGACCGCGGTCGACGCGGACCGGCTGCGCGAGCTCAACGAGGCGCTGCTGCGCGTGCCGGAGGGCTTCGACGTGCATCCGAAGCTCAAGCGCCCGCTCGAGCAGCGGCGCGAGGCGATGGGCGCCGACGGCGGCATCACGTGGGCGCACGCCGAGTCGCTCGCGTTCGCCTCCCTGCTGACGGAGGGCACGCCGGTCCGCCTGACCGGCCAGGACGCCGAGCGCGGCACCTTCAGCCAGCGCCACCTCGTGCTGCACGACCCGAAGACCGGCCAGGAGTACTGCCCGATCCAGCACCTGCCGAGCGCGCTCGCGCCGATGGAGCTGCACAACAGCCCGCTGTCGGAGATGGCGGCGCTCGGCTTCGAGTACGGCTACTCGCAGGAGGGCCCGGAGACGCTCGTGCTGTGGGAGGCGCAGTTCGGCGACTTCGTCAACAGCGCGCAGGTGATCATCGACCAGTTCATCGTCTCGGGCCTCGCCAAGTGGGGCCAGTCGACGCGCCTCACGCTGCTGCTGCCGCACGCCTACGAGGGCTCCGGACCGGAGCACTCCTCCGCGCGGCTGGAGCGCTGGCTGCAGCTCGCCGCGGAGGGCAACATCCGCGTCGCCTACCCGTCGACGCCGGCGCAGTACTTCCACCTGCTGCGCCGCCAGGCGAAGATCGCCAAGCAGCGACCGCTGATCGTGATGACGCCGAAGTCGCTGCTGCGCCTGCCGCAGGCGACGAACCGCATCGAGCACCTGGCCGAGGGGCAGTTCTATCCGGTGCTGGCGGAGCCGCGCGTGCAGGACGACAAGGTCACGCGCCTGATCCTGTGCTCCGGCAAGGTCTACTACGACCTCGCCGGCGCGGAGGAGCGCAAGGACAACGAGGGCGTCGCGATCGGCCGCGTCGAGCTGCTGTATCCGTTCCCGCAGGGCCAGATCCTCGAGCTCGTCGCGAGCTATCCGAACCTCAGAGAAGTGGTCTGGCTGCAGGAGGAGCCGCGCAACATGGGCGCCCGCGCGCACATGTCCCCGCGTCTCATGCAGATCCTCCCGCGCGAGCTGAAGTTCGGCTACATCGGCCGGCCCGAGCGCGCCTCGACGGCCGAGGGCTACCCGGCCGCGCACGCGATGGAGCAGCGCCGCATCGTGCAGACCGCGCTCGACCTCTCGCGCCCGGTCGGCATGTATCCGGCGAAGACGCCGGGCGAGCGTTAGCGCGCGTCACGCCGCCGCGCCGTGTGGCTCCAGCGCGAGATCCAGCTCGAGGCGCGCCCGCGCGGGTTCCACCTCGTAACCCGCGAGATCGCAAGCGCGCTGCCGGAGCTGGCCGAGCTGCGGGTCGGCCTGCTGCACCTGCACATCCTCCACACGTCCGCCGCGCTGACGCTCAACGAGAACGCGAGCCCCGACGTGCGGCGCGACTTCGCGCGCTGGTTCGACCGGGCCGTGCCCGAGGACGCGCCGTACTGGACACATACGCTGGAGGGGCCGGACGACATGCCGGCGCACGTCAAGGCGTCCCTGCTCGGACCGTCGCTCACGCTCCCGATCGCCCAAGGCCGCCTCGCGCTCGGCACCTGGCAGGGCATCTACCTGTGCGAGCACCGCGACCGCGGCGGCGCCCGCCGCCTTGTCGCGACGGCGTTCGGCGAGTAGCGCAGGCCCGGCGCGCGGCTCAGCCGAACAGCGTCAGGTCCGGCTCGCGCTCGCCGCGCAGCACCCCGAGGTCGACCTCGACGCACGCGATCCCGCGGCTCTCCGCCAGCACGCGCGCCTGCGGCTTGATCGCCTGCGCCGCCAGCACGCCCCGACAGTCCGCCATCGCCGGATCGAGGCGGATCCGCTCGAGGTAGCGCGTGAGCTGCTCGACCGCGTCGATCGTGCCGACGCGCTTGATCTCGACCGCGATCCAGCAGTCCTCGTCGTCGCGGCACATCAGGTCGACCGGTCCGATGTCCGTCGCCCACTCGCGCCGCACCAGCCGAAAGCCCTCGCCGCACCAGTGCGGCTGCTCGGCGAGCAGCTCCTGCAGGTGCGCCTCGACGCCGTCCTTCTCCAGCGCCGCCGCCTCGCCCATGTCGTGCGTGACGTCCGAGAGCACCTCGGCGATGCGGATGTCGAGCCGATCCTCCGCGCTGTCGGCGTGCTTGCGCACGACGATGTGCCCGTCGGCCTCCTCGATCACCGTCGGCGGCGTCATCCAGTTGCTCGGCTTGTAGGAGCCGTGGTCGGCGTGCACGAGCACGGAGCCGTCGGACTTGATCATGATCAGCCGCAGCGCCTCCGGCAGCAGCGCGTCCAGACGACCGGTGTAGCGGACCTCACAGCGAGCGACGATCAAACGCACCCGCGGCAGGGTACGGTGGCCAGCGGATACGTGCGCGGACCACCGTGGTCAGCAAGGAGACCCCGTGCGCGCCGCCGTTCATATGATCGCCGAGATGCCGAACCCGCCAACCTCCGGGACGACCGCGCCGGACGCCGACGGCGACCGCCTGCAGGCGCTCGAGCGCATCACCGACGCCGCGCTCGCGTCGCTGTCGGCCGAGCAGCTGCTGCGCGAGCTGCTGCTGCGCATCACCGAGATCCTCAACAGCGATACGGCCGCGATCCTGCTGCTCGACGAGGAGGGCAAGCTGCTGCACGCGCGCGCGGCCAAGGGCATCGAGGAGGAGGTCGAGCAGGGCGTCAAGATCCCCGTCGGCCGCGGCTTCGCCGGCCGCATCGCGGCCCAGCGGCGGGCGGTCTTCATCGAGGACGTCGACCACGCCGACATCCTCAACCCGATCCTGCGCGAGAAGGGCATCCGCTCGCTGCTCGGCGTGCCGCTGCTCGTCGAGGACCGCGTGCTCGGCGTGCTGCACATCGGCAGCCTCGTGCCGCGCCAGTTCACGGGCGAGGAGGCGGCGCTGCTGCAGCTCGCGGCCGACCGCGCCGCGATCGCGATCGAGCACGCGACGCTCTACGAGCAGCGTCAGCTGGCGGAGCAGCTGCAGCGCCGGCTGCTGCCGACGGACCTCGGCTTCGCCCCGGGCATGCAGCTCGCGAGCCGCTACCTGCCGGCGAGTCACGAGAGCCTCGGCGGCGACTGGTACGACGCCTTCGCGATCGGCGGCGGCCAGGTGGTCGTCGCGATCGGCGACGTCGTCGGCCACGGCACGCCGGCGGCGGCCGTGATGGCGCAGCTGCGAACGGCGCTGCGCGCCTACGCCGTCGAGGGGCATCGCCCGGGAGAGGTGCTCGAGCTCGTCAACGGCTTGATGACCGGGATCGGACCGAGAGCGATGACGACGCTCGCCTGCGCCGCGATCGACAGCGAGCGCGGCACGCTCGAGCTCGTCGTCGCGGGGCACCCGCCGCCGCTGCTGATCCTCCCGGACGGCGAGTCGCGCTACCTCGAGCCCGACGCCGTCGGCATGCCGCTCGGCGTCTCGCCGCTGGCGCGCTACGCGTCGCAGACCTTCCCGTTCGAGCCGGGGACCACGCTGCTGCTGTACACCGACGGGCTCGTCGAGACGCGTACCGAGTCGATCGACGCCGGGCTCGAGCGCCTGCGCGTGCTCGCCGCCAGCAACGGGGGCGTGGAGGCGCTGTGCGGGAGGATCGTCGCCCGGCTCGTCCCGCGCGATCGCCACGACGACGTGGCGCTCCTGGCCGCCCGCGTGGAGCCGGTGCCGGAGCGGCTCAGCGGTCGCTGGCCGGCGGAGCGCAGCGTCCTCGCCGGCGTGCGCCAGCTGCTGCGCCGCTGGCTCGAGTCGCAGGGCGCCACCGCGGACGAGACGTACGACATCGTCGTCGCCTGCCAGGAGGCGTGCGCGAACGCCGTCGAGCACGCCTACCGTCCGGGCCGGCACTCGTTCGAGCTCGACGCGACCTGCGACGACGGACGCATATGCGTGACGATCCGCGACGAAGGCCGCTGGCGGCCGCCGCGCGGCACGCACCGCGGCCGCGGCGTGATGATGATGAGAGGGCTGATGGATTCCGTCGACATCACGCACACCGAGGCGGGCACGACCGTCGTGCTGGAGCACACGCTCGGAAAGCAGGCGGCATGAGCCTGCTCGTGCGCGTGGTCGAGGAGCGACGCGACGACATCTCGATCGCCGCGGTCGAGGGCGAGATCGACTCCTCGAACGTCCAGGAGGTCGGCGAGCGCCTGCGCACGCTGCTGACGAATCGCAGCACGGCACTGGTCGTCGACCTGACGGATACGACCTATCTCGACAGCGCCGGCATCAACCTGCTGTTCGAGCTGGCCGGCGAGCTGACGGACCGCCAGCAGAGCCTGCGGCTCGTCGTGCCGGCCGCGACGCCGGTGCTGCGGATGCTCACGATCGCCGGGCTGATCGGAACGATCCCGACCCACGAGTCGCGCGATGCCGCGCTCGCGGCGTCGAGCTGACGCTGCTTGCCGGTGCGTTGACCGCTCGTCTACCATCCTCTCGGTACACCGTGATCGCCTTCGCTGACATCACAGGTCGAAGACGCTAGTTCGTCACCACAGGCCGCGAACGGCCCGACGAAGCAGCTCTGCCTACCCGTGTCAGCCCTTCGACTTCAGGAGATCACCGCAACCATGACTGCCACCGCTTCCACCGCCTCGACCGTCGTCCGCACGCCCGCGCCGCTGATCTGGCCCGAGCACGACAACCACACGCTCACGGGCGTCGACCTCGATCCGCAGCTGCCGAAGAACGTCGAGGCGCTGCTGCCGCAGCTGCGCCAGCTCGCCGCGCTCGGCGACTCCCTGCGCGCGCTGCAGTCGATCGACGGCGCGTTCGTCCACGAGGGGCATGCACGCATGCTCGCGAAGGCGTCCGCCGAGCTGATGGAGGAGCTCGCCGACTCCGATGCGATCTCGCCCGAGCAGGCCGACATGCTGCGCCGCCGCGCGGCCGCGCTCGTCGAGCTGCGCCACGACACGGCGATCGCGCACGACGAAGCGGCGCTCACGGCGCCGCAGCCGCTGACCGTGATCGCGGGCCCGATGTGCACGTTCCGCAACAAGACGCGCACGCCGCTGCACTCCGTCGTCGCGTGCAGCGCGCACGAGCAGGGCGACGCGCTGATCGCCGCGCTCGACGCCTCCTCCGGCGCCGTGCTGGACGAGGTCAACGGCTACTGCGGGACGCCCGACGTGACCGTCGGCGGCATCTTCGCGATGCAGGTGACCGACCTGATCGCGATGGGCGGCGAGAGCAACGCCTTCCCGAAGCACTTCGCCTACTTCCTGCCCGAGGACGAGGGCGCCGGCTACGGCGAGGTCTTCAACAAGACGATCCTCTTCCGCAATGTCTACGGGCTGCGCTACCAGTACATCTCGAAGCCGCTCGGCGACGCGCTGCTGAAGGGCTACCGGCCGAACCCGAGCGTCGACGTGCGCAACGTCCTGATCACCTGGATGCGCGGCCACGACATCGCGCACGCGGTCACCACCCCGCGCGTCGGGCGCGTGGAGCCGAAGGACGTCGGTCACGAGCCGTGGTACGCGCTGCAGGAGGCGATAGCGGACGCGTACGGCAGCGCGATGGCGTTCACCGACACGTGGCTCGAACTGGCCGGCTGCTCGCTCGACGACATGGTCGCGATCTACCTCGCCGAGGCGCTGCACTACCTGCGCCGCCACCCGCGCAACTGGGGCGACGCCGGCGCCGCCTCCGTCGAGCTCAGCTTCCTCGCCACGCATGGCGCGATCGACGTCCACCCCGACGGCACGATCTCGTGGGAGACGGGCAAGGTCGTCGAGGGAATCCACAAGCTGTGCGCGGCGCTCGAGCGCGACGTCGTCTCGGCGCCGGAGCCCCCGGCCGTGCAGCGCGTGCTCGACACCTACGGCTGGCGCGAGGACAGCGTTCTCGCGCCGACGCTGCGCAAGATCCGCGACGAGCTCGGCGGCGTGCCGACCTCGCTGGCGTACCTCTAGCGCGCGGCCGGCTGCTCGACGGCGTCGAGCTCGAACATCCCGACGGTCTCCTCCAGCTCGCGTATGCGGTCGTAGTCGCGCTGGAGGACGCCGCGGTCGGGGTGCACTAGGTAGATGATCCCGGGGCAGGAGAAGAGGTCGACCGTCGGCGTGATCGTGTCGCCCGGCTCCGCCATCGAGATCGTGCCGGCGAACGACTCGAGCCGCTCGACCTCGCGCATGCCCGCCGGCGCGACGACGCGCCCGCCCTCGTGGGAGATCAGCATCACGCAGTAGGAGGCGGCCTGCAGCGTGTAGCCCGTCGCGGCGCGGCGCGCGACCGACGGCGGGTCGAGGTAGGCGTCGACGGTGACGGTGACGTGCGACGGCGTGCAGCGGTCGATCACGTCGTCGCGCACGGAGCCGTGCATGCGCGCGCCGCACTCGACGAGCACCGGGCCGCTGTCGGTCAGCATCACCTCGGTGTGCGCCGGGCCGTACGTGATGCCGAGCGCGTCGAGCACCGTGTGCACGTAGGGGATCACCTGGTCCTGCTGCTCGCCGCGCGGGTCGAGCAGCTCCTCGTAGTCGTAGACGAACGCCTCGCCGAGCCGCAGCTTGTTGTCGCGCCAGCACTCGGAGACGTGATGCACGCCGTCCCAGCTGATCGAGTCGGTGAACAGCTGCGTGCCGCGCAGCAGCTCCTGCACGAGCAGCTGCTCGTTGGCGCCGTGCAGCGCGTTCGGCCTGCCGATCGTCTCCGCGAACGCGGCGCGGATCGCCTCGGGCGTCTCGCACAGCACGACGCCGTCGGTGCCGGCGCTGTCGACCGGCTTCACGACCACCGGCCAGTCGCCGCGTCCGATCGCCCACGCGACCGCCTGCTCGGCGTCGCCGGTCTTGATCTCCTCGATCGCGCGCACGCCGGCGTCGCGCAGCGCCTGGGCCATCAGGTGCTTGTCGCGGCGGGCGGCGCTCAGCCTCGTCCCGTTGGACGGCAGCCCGAGCCGCTCGCTCAGCGCGTCGCTCACGAGCACGCCGGGCTCGGAGCCGACGACGACGAAGGCCGGGTCGAAGCGGGCGACCTGCTCGGCGGTCGCCTCGATGTCGCCCGCGTGGACGATGTTCGCGACGAAGTCCTCGCGCTTGAGCGCGCGCAGGTAGAAGTCCGGCGGCTGCGGCGCGGCCTGCACGTGCACGACGTCGAGCCCGGCGGCGTGGAAGCGCGGCGCGAGTCTCGCGCCGGTCGAGTAGGCGTCGACGACGACGGCTGTGCGGCGGCCGGATGCGCCGCGCGTCATGCCCGCGCCACCAGCACGAGCCGGTCTGTCGGCTGCTTCGGGTGCGCGTCGAAGCCGCCGTAGCGCCGGACGTCGTGGAAGCCCGCCTGCTCGACCATCGCCACCAGCTCGCCGGCCTCGTAGAGGCGCGTGTCGACGTCGAGCGTCCGCCCGTCGGGCGCCGTGTATCTGACGTGGAGGATGTGCGTCTCGGGGTCGCACCAGAGGTGCTCGTGGACGCCGTCGTCCTCGCGGTCGACGACCGTCCCGAGCGGGCCGAGGCGCGCCTGCGAGCGCTCGATGTCGGAGAGCTCCATCACGAGCGCGCCGCCGTCTTTCAGCGCGTCGTGCCAGGTGTGCAGCACGGCCTGGTCGTCCGCGACCGTCTCGCCGTAGCCGAACGAGGAGTAGACGTTCACGATCGCGTCGAAGCGCTCGACGTCCGCCGGCAGCGGCTCGGTCAGGTCGTGCACGAGGTATGTCGGGCCGGGGTTGCGCTTGCGCGCCTCCTCGATCACCGCCGGCGAGATGTCGACGCCGACCGCCTCGAAGCCGAGCTCGGCGAAGACGCCGACCGTGCGGCCGAAGCCGCAGCCGGCATCGAGCAGGCGCGCGCCGGGCGCAAGCCCGAGCAGCGCGACGATCTGCTCGCACTCGCGGCGCGTCTCCTCGTAGCGGCCGAGCGCATCGGAGACGGCGATGAACGCGGGGCCCATCGCGTCGACGTCGTTGAGGTTGCCCACGTCCTCGGTCCCTTCCCGCGTCACGCGCGCGCCACCAGCACGAGCCGGTCCGCCGGCTCCTTCGGCTTGCCGGTGAAGTCGCCGTACATGCTGACGTCCGAGAAGCCCGCCGCCTCCAGCATGCGCACGAGCTCCTCCTTCTCGTACATGCGGATGCGCGAGTGGACGACGTCGCCGTCGAGCTCGTACTGGACGTGCAGTCTGCCGGTGGAGAAGTCGACGGTGAGCGTTTCCTTCACGCCGTTCGTCCAGCGCACCACCGGCTCCGCGTCGCTTCTGAGGCGGTGGCGCGAGCGCTCGAGGTCGCTCAGCTGCATCACGATCCAGCCGCCCGGCCGCAGCGCGCGGTGGAAGCAGGCGAGCATCTCCTGGTCTTCGGACTCCGTGATGCCGTAGCCGAACGACGAGTAGACGTTCACGAGCGCGTCGAACGGGCCGACGCCGTCGGGCAGCGGCTGCGTGAGGTCGTGCACGAGATAGCGCGGGCCGGGGCATCTGCGCTGCGCCTCCGCGATCGCCGCGGGCGAGATGTCGATGCCGACCGCTTCGACCCCGTGTCTGGAGAGCGCGGCGGCGAAGCGCCCGAAGCCGCACGCCGCGTCGAGCACGAGATCGCCCGGCTGCAGGCCCAGCAGCTCGACGACCTGCGCCGCCTCCTGCTCGGTCTCTTCGTAGCCGCCGAGTGCCTCCGCGACGCGCATGTACGCGGGGCCGTAGGTGTCGAGCTCGTTGAGGACGCGCTCGTCGGTGGTGGTCGCTGTGGTGCCCTCGGGGGGATTCATGGCGTGGCAGCTCCCTTGATCGGTCAGCCCGTCGCGGCTTGGGCGGTCTCGGCGCGGCGCAGCAATTCGGCGCGGGCGGCGTCGTAGCCGGCGCGCACGAGCCCGAGCGTCCCGAGCCCGCAGACAAGGATGGCACGCATCACGCGTCCGACGCGTGCATCGTGCGCGGCGTCGAGATACCAGCCGCTGAGGTGGCCGACGTAGCGCACGTACTTGAGCAGGTCGAGGTCCTCCAGCGCGACCGCGAGGTTGCGGCGGTGGACCTGCGCCTGCAGCACGATGTGGCGGTACGCCTGATCCCCCGGGGCCGGCTCGGGAGCGCCGTCGTTCGCCGCCTCCCAGGCCTTCGCCCACGCGAGCGCGATGCGCCAGCCGAGGTTGTGGTCGGGGTCGAGGAAGTGCGCGACGCTCGGCATCACGAGCCCCTTGTGGACCGGCTTGTCGAGGCAGAAGCCGAGCACCGCGATCGCGACGAGGTCGTCGGCGCTCATGAGCGGCTCGTCCTCGCGCGCGAGCGCCTGCACCTCGGGCCTGGCGGCCAGCTCGTCGAGCAGCTCGTCGACGAGCTGCGCGGTGCCCTTGGAGGAGCTCAGCTCGCCGTCGACCTCCGAGGAGACCATCCCGTGGACGATGTGCCGGCTCGGCAGCACGCGCAGGTCGGGCTCGAGTCTGCTCAGCAGCTCCTCGGCGTGGATCACGTGCGCCTTCCACTCGTCGCCGGAGAGGTGGATCAGGTCGGCGCCCTGCAGCTCGAGCATCATGTCGCGCCACATCGCGACGACCCGCAGGTGGTGCGTGGGAAAGCCGTCGGCGCGCGTGAGCGGCATCACCGGGTAGCTGTCGTCGCCGGTCAAGTAGGCGATCGTGCCGCGCGGCTCTCTGACGAAGACGCCGCGCTCGATGCCGAGCTGCGCGACCGCCTTGCTCGTCTGCGTGCGCTGCGAGTCGTAGATGATCCGCTCGAAGTGGACGCCGAGGCGCTCCAGCGTCGCGTTCTGGCCCTCGACCGCCCAGTCGCGCACGGTCCGCCACAGCGCGACCGCCTCCGGGTCCTCCTGCTCGACGCCGGTCAGCAGCTGCTGCGCGAGGTCGTCGCGTTCGTCGAGGTCGCGGGCGACGGGCGCATCGCCGTCGGCCACCTCGGCCGGCGGCCCCTCCTCGCGCGCGTAGCGGGCGTACAGCTCGCCGACGAACTGGTCGCCCTTTCTGCCCGCCTGCTCCGGCGTCTGCGGCGCGGCGTAGCGCTGGTAGCCCGCCATCGCCTCGCCCATCGAGCGGCCGGCGTCGCCGATGTGCGACTGCCGCTCGGCCTGCGCGCCGGCGGCGCGCAGCGCCATCGTGACCGCCTGTCCGAGCGCGATGTTGCGCAGGTGCCCGACGTGCAGCGCCTTCGTCGCGTTCGGGTCGCAGAAGTCGACGACCGCGCGCGTGCCGGCGCGCAGGTCGTCGGTCTCCATGCCGGCGAGGCGGCCGGCCTCGAGCTCCGTTCCCGTCGCCGCGATCCGCTCGTCGACGTAGCGCATCAGGAAGCGCTGGCCCTGCTGCTCCACCGAGGCGATCGCGGGATCGGCCTGCAGCGCCTCCAGCGCCTGCGCCGCGAGCTCGGGCGCCAGCGCGATCGCGCTCACGTCGGCGCCGGCATCCGCTCTGAGGATCGGTACGACGCGAAAGCCGGTGGGGTCGACGGCGCGCAGCGTCGCCTCGACGGCATCCAGCAGGTTGTCGGTCATCCCCCCATCCTCAGACAAGCACGCGAGACGGGGCTCGAACCCGCAACCATCGGCTTAGAAGGCCGGTGCTCTACCAATTGAGCTACTCGCGCATGTGGCCGGCGACCCTGTTTGGCGGACCGCCCCAAGCCACGCTGGAGTCTAGACGAGACGCGGTTCAGGACGCGATGCTCTCGGCCGGCAGCACGCGCGGTGCGCGCTCCCGCAGCGCGCCCAGCAGCGACAGCACCTCGGGGTCGCGGCCGAGCGTCAGCGCGTGCTCGCAGGCCTCGATCGCGTCGCTCACGCGGTCGGTGCGCGCGAGCGCGTGCGCGTAGCGCGACCAGGCGACGCGCGACTGCGGCGCGAGCAGCGTCGCGGCCTCGCAGGCGGTCACCTCGGCGCCGACGTCGCCGGACAGCTGGTGCACGAGCGCGAGGTCGAGCAGGCCCTCGACCGTCGGCGCGATGCCCCGCGCGCGCTCGAGCGCCGCCTGAGCGCCCGGTCGATCGCCGAGCCGCATCCGCAGGCGGCCGAGCCGCTCCCACGCGGACGCGTCGTTGGGGGCGGTGGTCGTCTCTCTGACGGCCGCGTCGCGCGCCAGGTCGTAGGCGCGCATGTCCTCGTAGATGCGGGCGGCGAAGCGGTGCGGCGTCGGGCGGTCGGGCTCGGCGCGCGCCCAGTCGCGCACCGCGCGGCCGGCGGCGGCGAGGTTCCCGGACTGCCAGAAGGCCACCGTCAGCTGGCGCAGCACGACGGGGTTGCGCGGGTCGGCGTCGCGCGCGTAGATCAGCCGCTGCGCGGCGAGTCTCGGATCGCCCTCCGCGAGCGCGTGGCGCGCGGCCGTCATGAAGCGCTCGACGCGCTCGGCCGCCGGGTCGGGCTTGGAGAAGTCGACGAAGTGCAGCGTGCCGGCGGGAATCGTGCGGATGCCGTGCTGGAACCTCACGCGCGCCCACTGCTGCGTGTCGTCGCCCTCGCCGGAGAAGTAGATGCCGGTGACCGAGCCGACGCCCCACTCGGGGTAGGCGTTGCAGCGCGCGTAGCGGTGGACGACCGAGTGATCCGGGACGCGGGAGCCGAACGGGTCGTGTCTGGCCTGCTCCTCGGCCTCCTCCTGGCGGCGCTGCTGCTCGGCGTAGGCGCGCGCCCCCTCCTCGGCGCGGCGCTTGCGCGCGGCGGCGGCCGCGACCTTGACGGCGTTGTTCGAGACTCTGCCGCCGCGCGAGGTCTCGGCCAGCTGCTCGAGCTGGTCGGCGGCCTCGTTGATCGCCTGCAGGTGGCGCTGGTGCTCGTGCTGACGTCCCGGCGGGGCGATGTCCGGGTGCCAGCGCTTGGCCATCCGGCGGCGCGCCAGCTGGACGGCACGCTTGTCGAAGGGCGGCTCAAGCTCCAGCAGCAGGATGGCCTGCTCGACGTCGAACACGGTTGGCATGACTTCGCCGAGGGTAGCGGCGGAGGGTGGCCTCAGGCAGCCGAAGCGAGCAGCTCACGGGGCGGGCACCCGCTCCGACGGGGGCGGACGCCCCGCTCGGGCGCGACGTATGGATCGTCGCCGGCGTCGTCGTGCTCGGCGTCTTCATGTCGATCCTCGACACGACGATCGTCAACGTCGCGCTGGCGACGCTCGCGCGCGAGCTGCAGGCGCCGCTCGACGAGATCCAGTGGGTCGCGACCGGCTACCTGCTGTCGCTGGCGATCGTGATCCCGCTGAGCGGCTGGTTCTCCGAGCGCTTCGGCTCCAAGCGCGTGTGGATGAGCTCGGTCGCGATCTTCGGGATCGGGTCGGTGCTGTGCGGGGCGGCGTGGTCGTCCGGCTCGCTGATCGCCTTCCGCGTCGTGCAGGGGATCGGCGGCGGGATGATCATGCCGGTCGGGATGAGCCTGCTGGCGCAGACGGCGGGGCCGCGGCGCGTCGGGCGCGTGATGGCGGTGATCGGCGTGCCGATGCTGCTGGCGCCGGTGTTCGGCCCGGTGATCGGCGGCCTGATCGTCGACAGCGTCTCGTGGCGCTGGATCTTCTACGTCAACGTGCCGGTCGTGCTCGTGGCGCTGGTGCTGGCGGCGCGGCTGCTGCACGACGACCAGGGCCGCGCGGATGCCGGCCGGCTCGACTGGATCGGCGTCGCGCTGCTGCCGCCGGGGCTGGCGCTGGTGGTGTTCGGCCTGTCCGAGGTCGAGTCGCACGGCGGGATCGGGGCGCCGATCGCCTTCGGCCCGATCCTCGCCGGGCTGGTGCTGCTGACGCTGTTCGCCTGGCACGGCTGGCACACCGCGCGGCCGCTGGTCGACGTGCGGCTGTTCGCACAGCGCTGCTTCCGCCCGGCGGCGCTGTCGATCACGCTGGCCGGCGCGGCGCTGTTCGGCTCGATCCTCGTGCTGGCGCTCTACTTCCAGGTCGCGCGCGGCGAGAGCGCGCTCGACACGGGCCTGCTGATGGCGCCGCAGGGGCTCGGCGCGGCGGCGGTGATGCCGCTCGCGGGCCGCCTGACCGACCGCGTCGGCGGCGGGCACGTGGCGACGGTCGGGTTCGCGCTGCTGACGCTCGGCACGCTGCCGCTCGCGTTGGTGCAGGCAGACACGTCGTACGCGCTGCTGACGGTCGCCCTGGTGGTCCGCGGCATCGGCCTCGGCTGCGCGATGATGCCGACGATGGCGGCCGCCTACGCGCAGCTGGAGCGGCCGCAGGTGCCGCGCGCGACGGCGGCGCTGAACGCGCTGCAGCGGACGGGCGGATCGATCGGCACGGCGCTGCTGGCGGTCGTGCTGACGCATGAGCTGACGAACGCGTTCGGCGGCGCGGGCGGCGGATCGCTCGGGTCGGTGCCGGACGCCGTGCGGGCGCGTGCCGCCGAGCCGCTCGCGAGCGCGTTCGGGACGACCTTCTGGTGGGCGGTCGGCATCACCGCCCTGGCGATCGTGCCGGCGGCGGTGCTGGCATGGCGCGAGCGCAGCGCGGCAGGCCGGACGGCGGCCGTCGCACCGCCTGCCTGAGCGCCGCGAAGCCGCGCGCTGGCTATCCTCCACCGCTCGATGAGCGCCGGCCAGTACATCTTCACCATGCACCGCCTGTCGCGGTCCTTCCCGCCCGACAAGGAGGTGCTGAGAGAGGTCTCGCTGTCCTTCTACCCGGGCGCGAAGATCGGCGTGCTCGGCTACAACGGCGCGGGCAAGTCGACGCTGCTGCGGATCATGGCGGGGACCGACACCGAGTACCGCGGCCAGGCGCAGCTCGCGCCCGGCGCGAGCGTCGGCCTGCTCGAGCAGGAGCCTGCGCTCGACCCCGACAAGGACGTGCGCGGCAACGTCGAGGACGGCGTCGCCGAGCTGCGCGACCTGCTGAACCGCTTCAACGAGCTGTCGATGAACTACTCCGACGAGACGGCCGACGAGTTCGCGCGCCTGCAGGAGCGCATCGACGCGGCCGACGCGTGGAACCTCGACACGATGCTCGACACGGCGATGGACGCGCTGCGGCTGCCGCCCGGCGACGCCGACGTGACGAAGCTCTCCGGCGGCGAGCGGCGCCGCGTCGCGCTCTGCCGGCTGCTGCTGAAGGCGCCCGACCTGCTGCTGCTCGACGAGCCGACGAACCACCTCGACGCCGAGTCGGTCGCATGGCTCGAGCAGCACCTGCACGACTACAGAGGCACGATCGTCGCGATCACCCACGACCGCTACTTCCTCGACAACGTCGCCGGCTGGATCCTGGAGCTCGACCGCGGACGCGGGATCCCCTACGAGGGCAACTACAGCGGCTGGTTGATTCAGAAGCAGGAGCGGCTGGAGCAGGAGGAGCGCTCCGACAAGGCGCGCAGACGCACGATCGCGAAGGAGCTCGAGTGGGTGCGGATGAACGCGTCCGCGCGGCGCGCGAAGCCGAAGGCGCGCCTGAACGCCTACGAGCAGCTGCTGGCCGAGGAGCGCAACGTGAGACTCGACCAGGTGCAGATCCACATCCCGCCCGGCCCGCGCCTCGGCGAGGTCGTGATCGAGGCCGAGGGGCTGTCGAAGGGCTACGGCGAGAAGCTGCTGATCGAGGACCTGTCGTTCAAGCTGCCGCGCTCGGGGATCGTCGGCGTGATCGGGCCCAACGGCGCCGGCAAGACGACGCTGTTCCGCATGATCACCGGCCAGGAGCAGCCGGACGCGGGGTCGCTGCGGCTGGGCGACACGGTGGAGCTCGCGTACGTCGATCAGTCGCGCGACGCGCTGGACCCGCAGAAGACCGTGTGGGAGGAGATCTCCGGCGGCGAGGACCACATCATGGTCGGCGATCACAGAATGAATTCGCGCGCGTACGTGAGCGGCTTCAACTTCAAGGGCACCGACCAGCAGGCGAAGGTCGGCAAGCTCTCCGGCGGCGAGCGCAACCGCGTGCACCTCGCGAAGCTGCTGCGCAGCGGCGGCAACGTCTTGCTGCTCGACGAGCCGACGAACGACCTCGACGTCGACACGCTGCGCGCGCTGGAGGAGGCGTTGCTCGCCTTCCCCGGCTGCGCCGTCGTGATCTCCCACGACCGCTGGTTCCTCGACCGCATCGCGACGCACGTGCTCGCGTTCGAGGGCGACTCGCAGGTGCGCTGGTTCGAGGGCAACTTCGAGGCGTACGAGTCCGAGCGCCGCGAGCGCCTGGGCGACGCCGCCGACCGCCCGCACCGCATCGCTTATAAGAGACTCGTGCGGTCGTAGGCCTTCCCGTCCTGGCTCGACAGCCAGTCGGACGCGCTAGGGTCCGGCGCATGGGAGACGTCTCGAAAGCAGTGCTCATCACAGGGTGCTCGTCCGGGATCGGGCGGGCGACGGCGCGGCGGTTGGCCGCGAGCGGGTGGACGGTCTATGCGACCGCCCGGAGATTGGATTCGATCGCGGACCTGGAGGCGGCCGGCTGCCGCACGCTTGCGCTCGACGTGACCGACGAGGACTCGATGGTCGCGGCGGTGCGGACGATCGAGGGGACGCACGGCGCGGTCGGCGTGCTGATCAACAACGCCGGCTACTCGCAGAGCGGCGCGATCGAGACGGTGCCGCTGGAGGCGGTCCGCAAGCAGTTCGAGACGAACGTGTTCGGGCTCGCGCGGCTGACGCAGCTCGTGCTGCCGAAGATGCGCGACCAGCGCTGGGGCAAGATCGTGATGCTCGGCTCGATGGGCGGCAAGCTCGTGTTCCCGGGCGGCGGCTGGTACCACGCCACGAAGCACGCGATCGAGGCCGTCAGCGACGCGCTGCGCTTCGAGGTACGCGGCTTCGGGGTCGACGTGATCCTGCTCGAGCCCGGCCTGATCACGACCGAGTTCGGCAACGCCGCGGTCGCGAGCATGCAGTCGGTCGACGACGCGCAAGCGTCGGCTGCCGCCGCGGGCGACCCCTACGCGCAGTTCAACGCCACGGTCGGCAGCGCCACAGCCGGCGCGTACGAGGGGCCGCTGCGGCTGCTCGGCGCCGGCCCGGACCGCGTCGCGAAGGTGATCGAGAAGTCGATCCGCAAGCGCCGCGCACCGACGCGCGTGACGATCACGCCGTCGGCGAAGCTGTCGATCCCCTCGCGCCGGCTGATGCCGGATCGCGTGTGGGACGCGATGATGCGCGCGCAGTTCCCGACGCCGAAGTAGCGGGCGATCCTCCCGCCCTAGCTGTCGCGGAGCGCAGAGACGGCAACGGCGCGGCCGGCTCCCCCAAGCCGACCGCGCCGTGTGTGCTGCCGTTCCGTCAGCGAACCTACTTCCCGCACCCGCGGATGTGCAGCCGCGGGTGACGCGTGAACCCGTCGCCGTTCTGGCCCTTCATCTGGACCAGCGCGGGTGCCCGCTTGCTGCTCCTCGAGCAGAGGTTGCGGGCCGAGACGCCGAGCGGACCGTGGCTCCCCGCCACGAGCTTCAGCGTGAACTTCGTCACCGGTGCGTCCGGAATGGTGTCGAAGTTCGTCGCCAACTGGGTACCGCCGGGGATCGTCACGCGACCGACGAGGTCGATGTCGATGTCCCCGCGCAGCGCGACCATCAGGTCGGGCAGCGGGCGCCCAGGGTGTCTCACGAAGAAGACGCCGCCCTTCAAGGGGTCCTTGAGCAACGGGGTCTTCGCGACCGCCGAGCCCGCCTCCGCCTTGCGGCATCTGTCGTTCTGGTACTCGCTCAACGTGCACGCTCTGTTGACCACGTTGAGCAACGCGGCGAGCGTCTGCGGCAGCACGACCTTCACCGATCTCAGATTGCTCTGACCGGGCTTCTGCGTCAGCACCGCCTTGAACGGCGTGGACTGGCGCTGGTGCGTGTGGCCGCTCGCGCCCACGAACAGGCTGAGCTTCGGCGAGAACTTCAGGTTCTTGCAGCCGCCCACCTTGAACCGCGACGACATCGACGCCTTCAAGCCGTCCGTGGACGTCGCCGTGGCGCCCACCTTCTGCGTGGAGCAGTTGGTCGGCGAGACCATGAAGTGGGCCTTGTCGACCGCCACCCGCACGGAGCGGATGTGCAGCGGCACGCCCTTCACGATCGTCGGGAACGGATCCGAGACGACGCTCAGCTGAGCGGTCCGTGGATCCACGTGGATCGCCTGGCGGACGACCACCGTGCCGAGGTTGAACGGCCCGGCGACGGCGTCGACCGCGACGGCGAGACCGTACGGAGCTCCTCTGTAGGGGCCCGTCAGGTACACGCGACCGCCGCCAACCCAGAACGGGTTGCTGCCGACGCCCGCGGCCACCGTCGCGTGCCCGATCTGCGAGGCCGCCGGGCAGTTACCCGTGGTGGCCGCGGCATTCGAGCACTGCTCGGCGTCCTTGACGCGGGCGAGCAGGCCTCTCGGCGTGTCGATCGTGAGCCCGCTGAACTCGGAGTCGTCGTCCGAGCGGCTCAGCGAGACGTGGAACGGGCTGCTCGATCCGGCCACCGGCTGCTCGACGCCGGCGCGCAGCGTCGGGTCGAACGTCGGCGCCTTGCATCCGGTCGTGGTGAACGAGCTGCTCTTGTCGATGACTCTGTCGCCCCATGAGACGAGCTGCACGTTCGTCGTGTGCGTCCCGCACGTGCGCGGCGACGCGAGCGGCGCCCGCGGGCCTTGCTTGAAGTGCAGCGTCATCGACTCGAACGGCAGCTGCGGCAGGTCGTCGAAGACCGTCGTCAGCTGGCCCGTGGACGGATCCGCCTTGATCGAGCCGGGAAGCTTGATCGCGATGCCGTCCTGATCCGAGCGGATCTCCAGCCCAAGGCGGAACAGCTCGCCCGAAAGCGGGTCGTCCGAGTTCTGGGTGCGCAGGAAGATCGTCCCGCCGATCGGGTGATCGAGCAGCGGCGTTCTCAGCGTGACCGTGCCGAGCTTCGACGCGTCGGGACATGTTCCCGGGCCGTCCTGACCGAGTGCGAGCTGCGCGTCGGTGCAGGCCGCCAGCCCGTCCGCCGAGGACGGGTTGATCGTCAGGCCGTCCGGCAGCGTGACGCTCACGCGTCTGATGTCCGCCGGCGCGATGCCGTTGACGTCGACGCCCTGGTCCATCGCGACGCTCGCGTCGACCCCGCTCGGCGCATGCGGCGCCTGGCTGGAGGGGACGAGCGCGAAGCCCGGGTCGAACGGGTTGTACTGGCAGCCCTCGATCGGGCCGGTCGCCGTCTGGGAGTGCACGAAGCTGCCGACGTGCTGATAGGTGTCGACGTCGATGCCCCACAGCAGCGGCGTGCCCGGACACGACGTGGGCGTCCGCAGGAACGGGACGCGGCTGCGCGTTCTCAGCGAGCAGTCGCCCTCCGAGGCGTTGAAGCCGTAGCCGCCCTGCAGGCAGATCGTCCGCATCTGATCGTGCGAGACGTCGCTCGGAGCGCCCCACAGCGTCACCTCGACCTTCGGCACCGGGATCGAGCTCGGAGCCTTTTGGGTGACGATGTCGATCCCGTGATCCGTCGGACGCACTCTCGCGAGCAGCGTCACGACGATGCTGTTGTAGAAGAAGCCGAACTCGGCCGGCGAGCCGATCGGCGGCTCGATGTTGTAAAGCGGAACGATGTCACCGCCGTTGAGCTGGACGATGCCGATCTGGCTCTCAGGCGGGCACTGCGGGATGACGGTGAGGTCGAACGGGGTCGTCAGCTGGTTCGGCGTGCAGCGGCTCGGCGTCGCCGTCGGGTTGCCGACGAATCCGGGCGGAACGTGCACGATCACGTCGCGGAAGCTCTCGGTCGGAGCGGTGACGACGAGGTTCGGCGACGGCAGATCGAAGTTCGTCTGCGCCTCCGACAGGATTCTGACGCCGGTCGTAACCGTCGTCGGGTCGCTTCCCGCCCGCGTCGACGGGAGTCCGACAGGCGTGTCGCCCATGCCGATGTCGAACGCCTTGATCGCAAACGGCCCGCTCGGGCCGACGATGAGCGTGAAGGGCTGGGTGAAGTCGTCGGAGGTGCCGCCGCCCGACACCTCGATCGAGCCGTTCAGGGTTCCGCTCGCGGATGGATCCACCATGGTGGTCGCTCTGAGGCGGATCTGAACTCCGGGCAGGATTCCCGTCGCGTCGCCGGTGCACTCGTTCACCTGTCCCACCGCCTGACAGGTCAGGTTGATGTTCGAGGAGTTGACGAGCGGATCGGTGGGCGGGACTCCCGGCGGCATCGTGTATCTGATGGTCAAATCGCCGTCGAGCGGATCGGTGCCGGTGTTGAGTATCGAGACCCATGTGAACATGAGTCTTCCGGCGGAAATATGGTCCGGGATCAGCGTTCTGACCTCAAGCGACGGCGCTGCCATCGCCGAGCCGGCGGTCGCCGCCACAAGAGCGGCCGCGACCACGAGGCTCCAGCAGAGCCGTCTGAGCGTTCGAATGCGCTTCATGTCTCTCAGCGTCCCTTCTTCGCCGCGGCTCTGAACGTGACGCGCGTGGTGTGCTGGACCTCGCCCCCGCTGGCGGAGACGAAGCGCAGATGGAGCGATGTCGTGTAGGCGCCCGATGCGTCGAGGCGCGCACGCGCGTGTCTTCCGAGACGCAGCCGCAGGACGTACGTCCCGCTTCTGCCGCGTCTGATGCTTCCGCGGCGCAGGCCCCTGCCGCTCCAGGTGACCTTGCCGCCGGTCGAGAGCCTGATGCGCAGCGATCCCGCCGCGCCGTGCACGGTCACGCGCTTCCGAACCGCGAGGCTTACCCTGGCTCCGCCGCCGGTGGTCGACTCGTCGAACAGCAGGCTTCCAAGCGAGTCATCCGGTGGACTCGCGGAGGGCGGTGGCTGGCATGCGTCGCCGTCGCACGGCGGCGTCGTGTCCTCGGACGCGACCGGAAGCGAGCTGCCGTCGCGTGCGTCGTACACATCCACGAGGTCATCGTGGTCCGCGCTCACGAGCTGCTGACGGGTCACGAGGAAGACGTCGTCACCGCTTGCGCTTGCGTCGGCGAACATCGTCGGGTCTCTGCCCGTTCCCGTCGAGAGCAGGCTTACGGTGCCGACGGCGGGGTCGTACTCGTAGGCGTCGATGACGCCGTTTCTGTCTTGCGGGACCAGCTCCTCCGCAGTGGAGAAGAAGACGTGCCCGTTGTCGCTCAGGAACCGCGGGCGGAAGCCGATGTTGTAGATCTCAGGCTTGCCCGTGGTCACAAACGGCTGGACGAGGGCGTTGGTTCTCGCCGGGCCCGACGGGCACGAGACGCAGTTGAGGGAGCCGTCGGCCAGATCGTATACGTACAGCTCGAAGAAGTTGTTCGTCCCTCTGGCGAGGAGGTCGCCTCTTGTGAAGAAGGCGAGGAACTCACCGTCGGGCGTGACGCGGCCGAAGCCGGGATCGGAGGCCGTCAAATTGGGCCACTCGTTCCCGAGCCCGGATTTCGTCACCCCATCGGCGACGAGTCTGGTGCTGCCGTGGTCCCAAACCCACATCTGGTTGATGCTCGTGCGGTAGTACACGCGCTCGCCGTCGTCGCTCATGCCCACGAGCTCACCGCTTTCCTGCGAGATGCGGGTCAGATTCCCGGGTCTCGAGGGATCGGCGCTGTCGACGTAGCGATACAGGTCGGGCGCACCGTTGTTGTCGTTGTCGACGAGGCGCGCGTCGGTCGTGAAGAAGACGGTGCGGCCGTCGGGGCTGACTCCCTCCAGGGCAGCAGGGCTCGGATTCGAGTCGTTCTGCTGATCGTCCGACGGATCCAGCGGATCGTCTGTCAGCTCCGGCTGAGAGATCCAGACCGTTCTGGCCTCATCGATGCGCATGAACAGCTGCGACGGACCATAGGTCGACGACGGCACCGTGAAGACGAGGCGGGCGCCGTCCGCGGACATCGCGCCCGGATAGTCGGCCGGGGCGACATCCGAGCCAGAGGGATCGACGGTGCCATCCGGCAGGATGCCGGCCAGGCTCAGAACGCCGTCGTCCCACTGATACACGTTCGGTACGCCGGGCGCGGCGTCGGGCAGGAACTGCGTCGCAGACACGAACGACACATGGAGCACGTCTGCCGAGATGCCCCAGGTGTGTTGGTCGAGGAAGTCGAAGATCGTCGGCGGGTCGACCTGGGAGAGGGTCACCGGCCGCAGGCCGAGCGTGGCCGTGTCCTCGACGTAGATGTTGTTGCGCAGGGGCGTCCCGCCGCCTCCCGGCAGGTCGTACCCCCACACGAGGGCCTGACGCAGGTCGTCGGAGTAGTTCTGCAGGCGCGTCGGCGAGAAGAAGGTCTGGTACGCGTCGGGTCGCGGCGTCGGCGTGATCGCGTGAGTCGACCACTCGCTGTCGCTGCGCCGCGCCACGAACTGCGACTGGCCCGACACGCCGGAGCCCACGGTGTCGCCGAAGGGCGCCCGCGAGTTGAACGCGACAGCGTCGCCCGCGCGGGAGGCGACGGTCGTGAGGCCGTCGCCGACGATGTCGCCCTGCCCCTTGTCAGCAGGGGACACCTTCTCGTAATGCCGGGCGGCGCTGGCCGCTCCGGGAAGCAGGACGCAGCTCGCCGCCGCGCCGAGCACGAACGCGCACAGACGCGCTTTCCACCGTTTGTCTCCTCGCAGAAGCACCTTGGCCCTCTCCTCTGAAAACGGACGTGGCTACCATAGCGCCCGCCTCAGCCTCCCGCAAACCGGAGCTGTCGTCCTCTTGACACCGGCGTCCGGTCCTCCTACCCTGCCTGCAGCGGTGGAGCTGTCGCGCTGCATCGCCCGGAGCACGTCTACAGAGGCGTGCCACCACTGTCCGTCGGCGAAAGGGGGAAGCCGCGAACACACGATTCTCTGTACTCGGCGCGCACCGCGCGCCGTGAGTCGTTCATTCATCCAAGAACCTGCAAAGGATCAAGCATGAAATTCAGCAAGCTGCTCCTCGGCGTCGTGGGCGCTGCGGTGCTCATGGCCGCGCTCGTCTCGACAGCTTCCGCCAGGAGCTTCGAAACCAGCAGCCAGACGCTCAGAGCCACCTTCAGGGAAGTTAGATTCAGGGGCGTCTTCGGCACCACGAACTGCGTGGTCACACTCGAAGGCTCACTGCACACAAGGACCATAGCTAAGACCGTCGGCGCCCTAGTCGGCTTCATCACGAGGGCCACCTTGGGCGCATGCTCGCAGGGCACCGCCACGATCCTAACCGCGACACTCCCGTGGCACGTCCGCTACGCCGGCTTCGAAGGCGCGCTACCGAACATAACCAAGCTCAGGACCGACGTCGTCGGCGCGTCCTTCGCCGTCAGGGAAACCGGCGGCATCACGTGCCTAACGAGGAGCACGGCCGCCGAACCGGCCAGGGGCGAATATGAAGTCTCCGGCGGCACCGTCACCGGCGTGGTCATCACCGGCTCCATAAGGACCGGCGCGGAATGCTTCGGCGCCGCAGGCACCTTCACGTCCGACGCGGGCGCTGTCACGGTGCTAAACAGCACGACCAGGGTTACGGTCAGGCTAATATAGTCACATCTCTCTAGCGAGAGCCGAGCGGCGCTGCCCAGCAGCGCCGCTCTTTTTTTCCTATTGTATCTACTATTTCTCTGCTAATTAATAGAAAGAAGTTCGTCGTCATGCACCTTCGTCATATAGGCCACAGGGGCGTCGGGGCCGTTGCCCGACGGGCAATGAGTCCGGCCATAATCGCTCTCGTCGTTCTCACCGCGGTTGCGGGAACGGCGTCGGCCAGGAACTTCTCCATCAGCAACCAGTCCATCAGAGCTTCCTTCAGGGAAGTCATATTCAGGGGTGTCTTCGGTACCACCAACTGTCAGCTCACCCTCGAAGGCTCCATGCACTGGAGGACCATAGCCAAGATCGCGGGGCAGCTAACGGGTTTCATCACCGCCGCGAGGCTCGGACCGTGCGCGGCCGGTACCGCCACGATCCTACAAGCGGGCCTTCCCTGGCATGTGCGCTTCGCATCGTTCTCAGGAGCGCTACCCAGCATAACGTCGATGACCAGGGACCTCGTCGGCGCCGCGTTCAGTACAAGGGAAACTGGCGGGATCTCATGTCTAGTCAGGACCACTGCGACTGAACCGGCTAGGGGCATACTCACCATCGGCGCTGGCGGCGTGATCACCGGCGCGGAACTCGGGGGGTCGATAAGGAGCGGGGCCGAATGCTTCGGCGCCGCTGGCACATTCACCTCCAGTAGGGGCGTCGTAACTGTCCTAAATAGCACTACGGCTGTCACTCTTACTCTAATATAGTTGTTGCGATGGCGGCAGGGGCGCTGAGCTACAGCGCCCCTGCCGCTGTATAGCTGCACTAGCATCGACATCGGGAGGCATCAATGAAGACCGCCAGGCTGGCCATGGTAAGCATCGCGGCCGCAGTCTTGTTCGGAGCGCTGGCAGCAGCGGCACCCGCAAGGAACCTGTCGACCAGCAGTCAGACGTTGAGATCTACCTTCAGCGCGGTGAACTTCAGGGGTGTTTTCGGCACCACCAGCTGCGCCGTGACACTCGAAGGCTCGCTGCACACAAGGACCATCACGAAGACAGTCGGCTCGCTAATCGGCTACATCACGAGAGCGAGCCTGGGTACATGCTCTGCCCTCACTGCCACGATCCTAACGGCGACGCTCCCGTGGCACGCGCGTTACGCCGGCTTCGAAGGAACGCTACCGAACATACTCAGGCTCAGGACCGACATCCTCGGCTTCTCGTTTGCAATCAGGGAAACAGGCGGCATCTCCTGCCTACTCAGGAGCACCGCCACCGAACCCCTCAGGGGTGAATACGAACTCTCAGGCGGTACCGTCACCGGCGAGACGCTCTCAGGCTCAATAAGGACGGGCGCAGAATGCTTCGGCGTCGCGCTGACCTTCACCTCAGACAGGGCTCCCGTGACGGTGCTAAACAGCACCACCAGGATCACGGTCAGGCTAATATAGGACGCTCGTTTGCGCCGCACCTGTGCGGCGCGCTTGCTTTATCCCAACAGCTGACGCGCGCTTGGGACGCAGCTCCGTGGTCGCCTGCG
>Ga0308175_100000147_pt1 | contig 54257 bp, 80 predicted proteins | sample PhyCR1_3_FD_203893 | JGI IMG/M metagenome (GOLD analysis project Ga0308175, IMG submission 203893) | Soil microbial communities from UC Gill Tract Community Farm, Albany, California, United States - DLSLS.C.R1 | ecosystem: Environmental > Terrestrial > Soil > Agricultural land | place: USA...
ATGCAGAGGGGGGGTCTGTTTTGCGAACCCCCTCCCCCTATTCACATCTTTCACTCCTGTAACACAAAAACTAAGATGCCTCGTGATCGGTGCGAAGTGGTTTGCCATACTCATTGCTTGGCTAGCACTGTTGCGCCGATCACGAGGACTTATACTTCGTTCTACTTCAGCATCTCTAGTGCTGAGTCGACAACGTCTGATGTTGCTGGCACTTCTACCTTTCGATAGATTCCGAGAACGTTCTCACGGACGATCTCATCAATTGCTAGCTCAATCGCAAGAGATTGATCTGCATCAGACAACTCACTCGACGACTTCGTTACTCTTGCCAGGAAGGCAGTAGTGTGGTAGCCGGCACGTTCATCGAAGGCGTACCACTCATCAAAGTCTGTGAATGGATCGTAAGGATTGTCGACAGTTGTAAGCATGTGCTCAGCCATCAATCCTCCTTTTACAGACTCTTCTTGAGCGTGGTGAGCGAGACACCTAGCGCATCAGCGATCTCTGCCTGAGTGTAGCCAAGCTTGGCCATGGACTCAGCACGACGCGTCTTAGTAGACGTCATCAACAGATCCTGCTTAGGCGTAGCCAACTGCCTGACCCTATCGATGTCAGCATTGTCTAGGATGTCCTTGAGTTTTGCATTGGTGATTGCACCTGCTTGGATCGCATCCCACTCGTCATCAGTGATGTTGATGAGGTTCTTCTTAGCACCCGTACGAATGCGGGCTGCCTCAAGAGCCTGAGACTTCACCTTCTTCAGCTCATCACTACTCATGTTCGGATCTGCTTGCTGCTTGGCCCGGACAGTGGTGTTTGCTAGGAGCTGGGCTTGTCTTTCGAGGGGGCGGTTTGAAACAGCCAGGGCCAACTTACGATTCAGTTCCTTGACTTGGGGGTCAAAGGCCTTCTTCGCAGAGGGAGAGTAAGGCGTCGACTTAGTGTTGACAGAAACCCTACGTGCCTCGTTAGCTAGCGCCTTCATGCGGTTCGAATGATCCGCATAGATCGACTCCATCTTGGTCCCTGAGGACAGGGTGTGCGCGTTGTCCGTTTCAGCCAACTTAGTGGAACGCGTTGTCTTGTAGACCGTCTTTCCATTTTTGTCGACCCAATGGTTGCCGGTCTCTTCATAGACCAACTTGCCAGTAGCCTTATCTACCGGACCACCATTTTTTGCGCTACGGGCTTTGCGCTCCCTTATATCCTTGCGAGAACTAGCTCGAGAAATAAGAGTCGATGCACCACCGGCTGGCTTGCCTGGTTCATTTTTTGACTGATATTTCTGCTTGAGCTGCTTGATGTTGTTGTCGACCGCCGACTGTTTCCAGTTGAGCTCATGCTTCTCCGCATCAATAACAACCATGGAATGCTTGACCGCGCGAGCAAGCTCGTCTGGCGATGCACCCTTGATCGTCATATCCGTGATGAGGTTTGACACGTCTCCCATTTCGAAACCCTTGGTTCGGGCATCCATCGGCTTCATGCCTGGATATTTGGGATACTCGCGCTTGGGATCGAAGTTCTTCAACTTCTCCAGAGGCGGAGTGCTCTTTATGCGACCGTGGTTGTTCGGAATAACCAAGACGGTGTCTCCGTCGAAGTCTGCTCCGGACAGTCGCTCTGCGACCTTTGCGTTGATGCCAACTGCGTCGCGTGCTCTCTTACCTAGCAGCGCCTGGGCCGGCTTGTGATTGTTGTTGACGGTGAGCTCGGGAATTTCGAAGGTGCCGCCATGAGGAAATCGAACTAGCGCCACTCGGTCGCCGTTGTTGAAGTTCGGAGCATATATCTCCGTGTCCTTCAATGAATTGACCGGCAATATGACGTGAGTTGACTGCCGAGGAAGAGCCGCAGCCTTGAGATGTACCGCCGACGCATCTGCGCCTTCAGCATATGTCTCGAGAAGCTTTCGCTTCACAGCCGGGTTCGTCAGACGCATGATCTCTTCGAGTTCGTCGCGCTTCCGCTCGTGAGTCACAGCCAGTTGCTCTTGTGCGAGCTTAGGGCTCTGCTTAGATAGGAACTGAGAAGGTAGGTTGCGAGACCAGGTGTCCCACGCTCCTTCTTCACCAGAACCTTCCTTGTGACCGACAATGTTCATCACCGAGGTGACGTGTTCTTTGCCCTTGGCATCTACTTCGATCCGCTGTCGGATTGTCGCACCGAACGGGTTGTCGGGGTCATCCTTTAACGCCTTCATCGCATCCAGCTTGTTACCGGAATTTGACTTGTTGGTGTTGAACATGAGATCCACACCATCAGGGAGGTCATCCTTGTAGACGGCCATTCCCTTCAAGTAGTGAGTCCCATCGACAGCGATACGAACCTGAGCATAGCGCGCGTTGCCGATTGAAATATCATGAACGCCAGGACGAACGTAGATCACACCATCAGCGAGGTTGCCACCGTCTTCCGCGTACTTGACAGCGACTCGCTTGGAGTCGATGCTCAGTGGCGGATGGATGCCGAGGTACGTACGCCCGCCATCCTCAGAAAATGACTTGACCTGCTGGATGTTTTCTTTGTTCGAGACGATGTCGCGATATGTAGTTCCCGGAGGAGCCAACACCTTGAGCGTCGTCTTATGGCTCGTGCCGAGCTGATCGACCTGAACCTTCTCGTATGAATATCCCTGCTCTCGCATGAGAGCAACAGCAGTGTCTAGCTTCTGACGACTGATGCCGAGGTGATGTTCCACACCCGTGCCGACATCAATATATGCGCCAGAGTCGACACGGTCCTTCAGCTGCTGTGCTGTGTTCTGGAGAATATCCACCTTGTCCTTGACGCCGGCTGCACGCAGTGCGCGAACCGAGGATTCCGGAATACCAAGGCGTTCACCGATAGCTACGTTGGAGTAGTTCTTGGCAGCCAAGCGCTCCACCATGGCAATATCCGCAGCCTTCTGCGCATTCTTAGCAATCGACTTTGCAGTACGAAGCTGAGTCGTGGTCATACCCATACCTTCCGCAATGGCTTGCTCAGAGAGCCCCTGTCGCTTCAGGTCGTTGACGTGACCAAGAAATGCCTTGTTGCGCTGGCTTCCATTCTCGTCTTCACCAGACCCCCAAGGATATCTTCCGGAGTGTCGAGGTGTTCCGTAGTGCATCAGGATTGTGTCCCGAACACCGATCGAGTCGAGATATTCCTCGACGTCAATGACGATGCGATCGTTCATCAGTCGAGCTCCTCTCGGCTATTGATCCAGTTGTCGAACGAAATAACCTGACCCATGATGATCATGATCTCCTCAGGATCGGCCAGATATTCGCGACACTCATTTGCCTGGTAGATGCGAAGTTCCGTGGTGACATCGTTCGGCATGATGCCGAGACCGCCGCCATATTCCAAGAAGAAGAACGCAGCATAGACCAACAGCTGCTTCTCCGAGGTCGGATTCTCACCAGTCTTGAGGTCGCTGATCCGAAGGAACCGTCCGCGCTTTCCGTCCTTGTAGGATATGGCGTCAGGAGTTCCGAAGGCGTTGGGCGAATAGAACAACGTAAGCTCGGGAGTCATCTGAAACCCGATTGCGTCGTTCACGTACATGTTCAATGTACGCTTGCTGTTCGGAAGCTTCTCGCCTAGACGAATAAGCTGATGAGCCAGAGCGTGTAGTTCTGATCCGCGCTTTGCTGCCTGGGAGCGCTCAAACGCTGCCGCAAGCTTCTCCTCGTCGTAGTTCAGCCAGGAGTACTTACTGGCGGACAAGAACGCGTGCTGCCCTGCGAGGGCGAAATGCGAGTTCCATTTCATGTAAGACGTCCTCTTCATTCTCAGGATAGATGCAAGCCGAAAACGACATCTGGTTGAGCTGCTCAATGTACCATTCCTGGTTTGGCTCAAAATCAGATGCTTTGGTTGGGCGCTTGCGCTTGACTTCCAAGATCGCCCAGTAAGGTCCGTGGAGAATGAGAAGATCAGGGATCCCTTGGCGGTACTGCGTGTCCAGCTTCTGGATCAAGCAACCGGGGAACCGACGCTCCATGCGATCGATCAGTCCGGCTTGGTAATCCCGCTCTAGTTTTCCCATTCTTCACTCCTTTCACACGAAAAACAGAAGGCTTGCTTCCGTCCCTTCTATTATAATCCGCGATCTACGTGCGACATAATACCTAATTCTCGATCACCTCGAAAAATTGGTACGTCGGCCACACATAGGTTCGGGCATGGGATGCCGCCAATATCTCACTGAACAGAAGTCCATAGAGCATCGACGCTTCTTGAATACGTGAGAACTCTTGACGGGTCTTCACCTCTCTGACTGGGATATGGGAAGTCTTGAATGCTTGAGTGTCAAACTGCAAGTGGTACTTGATGGCGAAGTATCGCGGTCGCCACAGCATGTTCTCCACGGAACAGTTCCAGCGGTTGCCGTCTCTGTGGATCAGAGATATGAAGTCGTTCCTCTTAGGAGGCTCCATGAACGTCTTACCGACCAGCTGGTTAACACTCCTCGTATATGTCTCACCATCACGTAGCAGGTTTACCTTGAGCTGGCCTTGCTGGTTTGTGGACGGAACTAATATCCGTCTGCTCTTGAGTGACTCGATCCTTCCTTGATCGCTGATCCTATATTTCGGGAACTCGGCGATCTCTCGCCATTCCTCGTTCATCTTCCTCCTTGTTATCCCTGTGACGCCTGTTGTCAAAAATCCGTTTTTGCTCGATAAAACTTTTACTTTTCTAAGACTTAATACCTAATACTATTCTCGCGCGTATATAGGGGATAGGTAATTAGGTATTAAGTGTCAAGAAAAAGAAAGTTTTCTCGACTTTTTTTGGGTTTTTGACAAGATCAGCGATTCCTGCGATGTAATACCCAAGAACTGAGAGAATTTGAGCACAACGAGCCCTCGTCCGATCGCAACCCGGCTTGACAAATCCGTTTCAGATTTGACAAGATCTGTCAAATTTCTGACAAGATTTGACAGTTACCAGGTCATCTTGCGACCGAACGAGGACTCGTTGAAGGACTTTTTGGCACTCAGCGACTTGCGAATCGCTAGATCAATCCACGATTTCGACACCAACGCGTAGTAGTACAACGTCGAATATGGAGTGTTCAGTCGATCGATTCGTCCGAACGCCTGATGCCAGTTCTTGTACGAATACGTGAGTGAGTAGAATACCATCGCATCGGTTGTGATGCAGTTCCACCCTTCAGAGCCGGCTGCGTATTGAACTAGATATACCCAACGCTCACTCGTTGGTACTGAATCGTGCTTGTGGCCGTTCCACTCCGCAAGCACTACATCGCTCGATATCCCAGGTAAGGGTGACGAGCTCTGAGAAGACTTTGCTACACAGGTGGACCCAACTGACTGGCTTAGTGTGGTCATGACTCCAGACTTGCCCGAGGACGCGAGGTTCGAGGAAAGATTCCGATCGCGCTGGATCGAATCCTGGAGCCTCTGGATCTCGTTCGATCGCGTAATCGTTGAAGTCCCACTCCTTGTCTTGCTCATCGATCTTGATGAATCGGACGGCTCGACATCCTGAGCAGCCACACCCTGGTCCAGACTTCTGAGGTTCAGGGTCTGGTCCGAACCATTCTCCCGTTGCTGTGCTGTGTCGGTTCTTCCTGAGGATGCTCCAAGAGAGATTTGATTCTCGCTCGTAAGAGTCCTCAGCTGCTCGAGCTCGTAGTCGAAGTTGTAGAACACAATCAGGCGTGGATGTTTCTCCATTAACGTTCGCACAGATAACAAACGCGTCGGGTCGGAATTCACAACCTTCCTGCTTACACGGAACAATTCCGCTACGTCCCTCAACGGCTTGTCCTCGAACACATTCCACCGCTTCTTCACCACGGTGGTCAGGGCTTCCTGGTCGAACTCCACGTTCTTCCATGTTAGTTTCCTTGTCGTTGTGCGGGTGAACGGCATGTCCACCAGAATTTGGTTGCGTAGGCGAACTAGCTTGCCCGTACTTAGGTATCGCTGGACCTTCGGGAACTTGACTCGAGGCATCCAGACGACATGCTCGTCCACGAAAGCGGTCTTGTTCTTGTAGAACCCGTTTGCCACGAATACAGGAATGTAGTCCATCCATGTATCGCCAGGTGTCGCAGAGAGCAGAACCCATCGGTTAGCCCGGGCAATCTTGTAGAACGATTTGGTCCACGACCCACTTCCCACAAGACGTTGTTCGTCAAATACAAAGAACGCGTCTTTGACATCTACATACCGTCCGATGTTGTTCCAGGAGTCCACAGTGAGGACTCCTCGAAGGGTGGCATCTCTTGATGTACCCACTCCAAAGGCCACGAATTCCGCGAGCCAGTCGAGAGAGTCTCGCTTCTTGGCTGTGGTGATAACGTAGACATCACGAGGAGATTCTTTCTCTGCGTAGTACGCAGCGACGGTACGAGACTTTCCGGTCCCGACATCCCCGACGAGGATGTTTCCGTTCTGGAGTTCATCAACTGCCTTTCTCTGGTGGGGATATAGGGGTACCTCCTTCATGCGCCTCCCTTCCGTCTAATGAATGATGAGTGGTCAACCAGCCGAACGATCCGTCCTTACCGGGCACCGGTTCGGTTTTCGGGCCACATATACAGTCGGGAACGTGATCGATCAGGTCATTGATCGGAACTACGTGAACTGTGGAAAATGCGTCACGCTCACGTTTGCATTCCCAACTCATATGCTATGACTTCTTCGGAGTACGAATAACGTGCTGCTTTTCACAGCGGTCATCGTTGCAGTTATAGAACATCCATGATGGATGCGTCTTGTCCAGCCGGCCGATAAATCTCAGCTCGCACTTGTGATGTTTCTTGAGTATTTTCATCGGACCATTCCGAGTCGAGCCTGGCGCTGACGCTCAACCTCCATTGCGATTGCGGGGTTGTAGGTCTGACCATCGATCGACACGATTCCCGCTCCAGGGAATATGGACGGGCTGTGGTCGAGGCTGATCGCCATGATCTTGACCTTCTCGAAGAGCTTGATCGGGCGAACCTCATGACAGATACACCCTTCGCCGGCGCACTTGTCGATTGACTTCTTCATCCTCGAACTCCTTTCCAAAATAAGCCGCCGTTCATGTAGAACGGACGGTTGCACCCGTCGCAACGGAATGCATAGGTTTTGCCGTACTTCTCGAATATGTATCCGATCAAGTACAGCTTGTGTTTGTTACAACTGATCATGGTGCTCCGAATGGGTTCCAGCGGTAGTTGATTGCCAGAATCAATATGATCAGCAGAATCGGAATACCCGTAGCGATGAGAATCCGATCTGCCAGCTGCAGTAGGCGCTTCTGCCTGTCACTGAGTCGTCTGGTCAACGGCTCCACTCCTTTCCACAACTGCACTTGATCAACCACCCCTTCCTGTTGGCCTCCTTGGAGAGTTCGGTGACGAACTTCCGAACCTCCATTGAGTGGCCAAGGAACCAACCGTGGTAGAGATATAAGGTCACAAACCCTCCTTCAGCGTTGCGTGATATGCCTGAGCTTCTTCACACCATTCACCGACGTCATACTTCTGACCAAGAAGTGATGTGTGCTTCTCCACAACTTCCTTGGCGACATGCATCTTCTCGTCTGTGTGATTCCACTCAATACCACCCATCCACTGAGTGACCGTAGCAGTACCATTAAATCCGCAGGAATATGTGTGAGGCGGCTGAGTTTTCACAGCTCGATCCCCTCGGACTTGAGGATGACCTTCGGCGTCAGCTTCTGAGCCTCATCCATGAGCACCTTGTCGGCGGTAAGACCGTCGCGTCGCACCTCGGGAAGCACAACGTCGTACTCGACCGTGATCTTCTTGCCCTTGGTTATTCCGGTCTGACGCATGATCTCAAGCTCACGGATTGATCGGCCCGAGCGTCGAGCCACACGCCGCAGGTTCCGCTTCGACAGCGTTACCGTCTCCTTGATTCCTGACTTCGGACGCGTGAAAGCGTGCTCTCGAGGACTGAGTCCGATCTGTGCGTGGACGATATGTCCCGCCGGCCGAGCACACACCCCATAGTCTGGGATGTTGAAAGTGCAGGGCGTAGAGCCGTTGGGGTTGGGGATGTTCACTTCGACTTCCGATCTCGAGATATGAATGCGGCGAAACAGTAGGCAAGCAACCCCCACCACATGATGTAAACGAAAGGCTCTAGTGCTTCTCTCATCGGGTATGCGCCGCCCAGTCGAACACAATCCACAGCATGATCAGCACGGCGATGGTGAGAATGATCTCCGCGACGATTCGCATCTGACGCATTATGGCTCTCCTAACGAGTGTGAATAACGACCATGGCGTCTCCGCTCATCGCCATTGGATCTGAGACAATATGAAGAAGATCAGCACCGCGGGGCTCAAGGTCTGGGTACTTTTCGACATGCTCCTCCCAAGTGAGACAACCGTCCTCACATTCGGGAACGAAGTACTTTTCGATTCCGTCCATTACTCCCCGGCTCCTCTCATCAGCATTCCAGCGATCTTCATGCAGACGTTGCAGGCATCGAACTTCTCGGGGTTGTGCTTCGGGACCCACCGATATCCACACAGAGACACGATCTCCAGCCCGAGGAATCGAGCAGTGTCGACGATCTCTTTGGCCCTCATATCGCGGCCGAGAGCGATGCTCTGGTTCATCTCAGCGTTGACAATATGCGTGCGTCGGTTCGGGTCGTCGCTGTCTTCGTAGGGCATCAAGTCCTCGAGCATGATCTCCAGCTCGGACTGTTGCGTGTAGTCAATGGTATCCGATACGGCAGTGCTCATTGCGGCTTACTCCTGAATGCGAAAGTAGAGCGAATAAGGTGGAGAGTATGGTTCACTGTGTTGAGGATTTGAACCTTCTCGTCAGCAGCGAGGTCGTCCCATGCGCGTGTGTTGCCCAGGAAACGACCCCGCTGCTCGTTGTACCAGCCCTTGGCGATTCCCTCGAGCTGTTCTTCGGTCATGGCTTGTTGTTGCCCTTACCATTATCATCCATCTCCCGATAGAGTCGCTGAAAAGCAGCGTTGGTGCGAACCAAGGGCCGGTTCTCGGAGTCGACGATCGCCCAGTCATTGACACTCATGGAAAATGATCCACCCTTCTCGCCGGAGACGGTGAATACAGCTCCAGTCTTCGCGTCATTGATGTCGACCCGCGAAGCTCCGAACATCTGAGCGATCTCCCAGACCGACGGCATGTCCGTCATCTGGAGTGCCTGAACCGGCTGAGGGATGGTCTCGTACGTCTTGATGGTCACTTTCAGTTCTCCTTCTCGAAGTCGTCGAGAAACCAGACGGCCTCGATGTGTTCGTGCTCCCACGGCTTTTCCGTGACGGCGTAGTCGATCTTGTTGACGATGTGGTAGCCCGGGATGGCGTACCAGCTCTCGTCCTCCGGGTCTCCGGTCTCCACGATGGTCCACACACGGTGCTTCGGGATCTCGGCAGCCTTGACTTCTTGGAAGGTCCACGTCGGCTCCCCAGAGGGGGCGTCGATCGGCTTGTAGTTGAGGTCGAAGTCACGCTCTGACACCTTTATGAACTCCGGAAGCGTGTCCAGCGACGCACAGTGGGTGTCCCCACAGGTGCAATATGCTGAGCCATCCGGGTTGGCCCGTTGCTCATGACTGTCCCACTCGGGGTTAATGCTCATTGCGGGATCTCTCCTTCTACTTTGGCGTGTATCAGTTGATCGGGTTGTGGATAATGATCTCGGTCTCACTCAAGATCTCCACGTTGGCTGGGTCAATATCGTGATCTTCCACGTACTTGACCAGCTCTTCGTTCACACCGTCCGGCCAGAACCGAACTTGAATGACGATTTCAAGAGCTGGTTTCTTCTTTTGAGCCATGCTTGCCTCCTTGGACAAGATTTACGATGGCAAAAACTGAAAGCCCGTGGTTGGGCTCTCAGCTTTTCTACTTCTCGTGAAGCGCGATGACCTCGAAGTCGAAGTCGTCCATGATGCTTACAACGCTCTTGTTGTCGTAGTAACCGGTCTGAAGACGTCGCTGAATCGTGTTCGCCGCGTCAGTCAATATCTTGATCTCGCGAGCGGTCTGCTCATCGATCTCCTTAATTGACTTACGGTAGCGAATACGGCTCATGACGTAGTTCGTTCCGGTTGCTCCGATGACAAAGCCTGCAGCAGCAAGGGCGGTTAGGGTCTTCTTGTTCATTGGTTCTTCCTTTCGTAGGGTCTCATTATGTGCCTTGTGATTCCTACGAACACACTAGTAGGGGCCTTCTTTGAGCCTGCTTAGCCCGGGCATCCGTTGACTTTGGGTACCCCTACTAGGGCGATCCTACGCCTCTCCGTACACTGCCCGTACAGAAAGGATAACGCGGCATCTAGTGATTTCTCAGCCACAGTCCCGTGGCTCACCTGGTCATTACGCACCTCCTCATTCAAATAAAGCGTGCACACGCCCGGACTTGAACCGGGACACCCTTGCAGAACCCTAGATCAGGGATTTACAAGCGAAGGAGCTCTGCCGTTTAAGACTTACGTGTGCGACCTTTCAGAGTTCGATCCTCTTCGCGATTGTCTCCACGAGATCACTCATCTCGACGACGCGAAGCCGCTGGCGCTGGATCTCCTCTACGATGATGCTTCGCTTCTCCGGCTTTCCTGCAAGTTCATTTGATTCGTTGGTCGTAGCGTACTCGGGACCAAGAGCCGACTGAACCTTGTGGATAAGCTGCATGATGGATGCGTCCAGCGAATTGATCGCCCGATCGAGACGGCCGAACTCGACACCCACAGGAGTCTCGGTAAGATCGCGCTCCATCTCCATCCCGATGTGATCCTGGTTGGATATCCGCATCGTCGAATGTAGATCCACGTTTCGCATCATCTTTGGGCCGTCGCTGATTCCAGAGGCGTCCATTACTTCAGCCCAAGCATCTCGCGGGTGGACTTGACCTCATCCTCGTCAACCGGAAGAGGCTCGTCCGTGACACGAAGCTCCTGGGTGTCGGTGAACACGTTCAGGCTCTTCGGGTTCTGCGCAGCAGCTTCGGCCTCGGTGTAGACCTTCTGCTTCTCGAACGACTGCTGGAAGGCGCGGTTGCTGTACTTCTTGAAGCCGCTGTCCGACTTCAGGACCCAGTCGCCGACAAACGCCTGCGTCTGGTTCTCGTTCATCGCTCGCTTGACGTCGATCTTGATGAACTTCTTGGGGCGACCGTTCTCGGTGGTGTTCTGGATTTCTCCGCCACACCACTCAGCGATTTCGGCCATGTTCTGCGGAGTGACACGAACGGCCTCCACGGTGAAGGACTTTCGCCCATAGATCTGCGTCTTCAACTTTTCCTCTTCTCTGAATTTGAGTTGCTTGGGTGGTGATACATCGAAAAATCCGTCTTACAAGATTTACAGATGCGAACCCCACCGCAGTTTGTACGGGGCCCAATATGCGTAGTCATAGGACTACCAGCAATATAGTGACCGTGTCTGGTGTGCGCCACGGATTAGTACTCCAGTTCCTCCGGATGCAGGTTCTCGATATGAGAACGCAGCATAGCTCTGGAGTCGCCAATCGAATCATGGCTGTCGATCTCAGCACCGCAGTGCGGACAACGAACGGACCACATTAGCGACCACTTCCTCCGCGTCGAAGCACATTGAAGGGTCCTCGAGGACCGAGATCCTTGGCTTCCCAAGGCATCCCTGAGCCGATGCCGTACCAGGTTTCCCCAGACTTCTGGTAAACCTCGTCGTGCCATTCAGGGCCGGCGATAACGGTTCGATCCGGAAGAGCATTTAGGATCTGAGAAATGCCTTCTGGTGTTGCATCGCCAAACACGTCGTAATGGCCCTTGAACTTCTCGAGAGACTCAACCGCTAGAACTAGCCGATTGAGAATGCGCTTGGTTTCGGTACTGAGTGTGACTTCGATCTTTGGTGTTCCGTTAGCCATCACTTTCCTTCCTTGTGACAGGCGCAGTTCTCACTACCGCACCTTTCGCCAGGGTGGATGAGATATGCGCAAGAGCAAAGTGCCATTAGTCCTTTGCCTCCTGCACCAATCTCAATCTCGCGTGAGAGCGAGAGACATGCATTCGAGCTTCTCCGGAACGGAACGAATCCTCATTACCATTCTCAGAAATGAGGTAGTAGGTCTTCCCGCCATCATGCGAGAAAGCCTCTCCGTTTCGAATGTTCTGCCAGACACCATCCGGCGGAGACATCTCCGATCCATGGAAAAACCATTCCGCTGGGTCATCGGTAAGCGGGGTCAGATTTTGATGCTGCAGAAGCTCCGTGACGATTGCGGTCATCACAGATGCTGAACCTCCTGAGTGCCCGTAAGCCGAGAACGCTTCCACCATCTTGACGACGGTGTTGCTGAACTCAGCGTCGGACTCACCAATGGCGGCCAGCTCCCTGCGCGCGTGGTCAACCAGATTGCTCAATTTAATTGTACCCTTCAGTGTTGGTGCGGAATATGGGGGAAGTATTGAGCTACTTGATTAAACCTGCTTGTACACCCGGCTCAGGCCATCATCGCTGAAGGTGACGAACCGGTTGTAGGACTCGACCTTGTCGTACCGATTCACGATCCAGAGACCGGCATTGATGACCCTGATGAGGTCACGATCGCTCGAATACGACAGGATACGAATCTGATCCGTTCCGGGATGGTACAGAGCGGTGACCCCGCAGTCGTCAAACCACGAAATCACCGCCTCTGCGGACTGCACGCCACCCTCGAACTTGATCGCGTCGAAAGTTGCAGGCTTCTCTTCGAGCAGGATCTCCATCAGGCGAAGCTCCCGTCTTCCTGCTCCTCGAGGGCGATCTCGTCGTCCATCGTGTCGTCGTGAGGCGTGGCTGCGATCTCCATGACCGGAGCACCCGAGATATCGATCTCTTCGATGTCGGCGTACTTCCGCTCGAGCTCGTCCTGGGTGATGGTGATGAACAGCGACTTGAGGTAGGCCTTGATGCCGCTCTTGCCGTTCACGTTCCACTGGTAGGGATTGAGGATGAGGTCGCACACCGCGATATCGGCGTAGTCGACCATCTCCACGAGCTCCTCGGGAAGCGTGACGCGCTTGGGGGTGTCGCCGCGGTACGTGATCATGACGATCGTCGGAGGACGGTTGCCGCCGTAGTTCACAGAAACGGGGATCCACGGAGTGGGGGCATCGCCCTCCTCACGAGGACGGAGGTACTTGATGTTCCAGCCCTCCTTCTCCATCTTGGCCGCCTCGTGCTCCTCCAGGACGAGACCGAAGTTGCGGTCACCCTTTCGGTTGTACTGGCCCTCCTCGCCGGCGAAGTTCCGGAAGATGATTCGGGCGTTCTCCTTCATGAAGTTGCCGGGACGGGTTGAGACTTCGTTACTCATGATTTGTCCTTCTTGTTGATGACCGGAACAGCTTCCGGAACTGGGCTAGGTGCGATGGAGAGAGCGTCGACAAAACCCGTTAGGATTCCATCGATGAGTTCTTGAGGGAACTGTCCTGAATCGAGCTCGACGTTTATTACTTCGCCGTCTCGACTGATGTTCGCCTTACCGATGACGACCCCACCAGGCTTGTTCTTGACTGGGATATCGACACCAACGAATTTGTCGAAGACGCCTGGGGCGAACACGGTGTACTCGTCATCGTTCGGAGTCATTTGGTCTCCCAAACGGGAGCACCCGCAAAAAAGTTCTCGAGAAATCGAATGATCAAGTCCTTCATGCCTTCACCATCGAACGCATATCACGCGCGTTTCCTTCGCGCTGGAGACGAAGGGTCTCTTCGGCCTTGGCAAGCTTCTCGGCGTCCTTCTTCTTCTGACGCCTAGCACGGTCACGAGCCAGTGCCTGGAGCCCAACGCGACGGCTCTCCTCACGATTTGCCGCCTGCTTGAGCTCGCCTGCTTCACGCTTCTGCTTCTTGGTTGCCATTTTGTTGCCCCTCACTTTGGTTGTCCGGCCAGATGTAGGGAAGGTCATCTGGTACTCCGGGGAAATGTTTGCTGTAGTACTGCGGATCTTTCTTGATCAGGTTCGACTGGTGCGACCGATGAAATGCTTGATCGCCCAGCCACGGTGGCGGGTCCATGTCTGGAGCACCGCGGTAGATCCGGAAATAAACCTTGACGGTCTTGTCCCAGCAGGTGTCCTTGAATCCCAGGTCGTGAACCCAGGCTTCACAGACGGCCTTCTGATATTTCAGGAGCTGCCACTCATGGCCCCGCCACATCTTGATGGCCGGGTGATTGACCCATCCGCGCCCTTCGAGGAGGGCTGTCATGATTTGGAGGGTCTCCACCCGCTGCTTACCTAGCCGCCGGGGGTCAAGAACATACGCCGACTCCTCGAAGTCGGGGTACGGCAGGAAGGTTTGCATGTCACCACCTCAGATATATAGGTCTATGTATGCCAGAAGTGGATCTCCCGGTACTCGTAGACGCTTTTGCCCACCGCAAGTGCGAGGGCTTGTTCTGCAGTAGCCCCTGGGGAATTCTGCCAGCCATCAAGTAACACGACCGCATCTGCGTCGTGAATAATGAACTTGCAGTAATCCTCAAAAGCGTTCTTCAGATGGAACTTGCCGTCTGGGCTGTAAAGCTCTTCCCAGTCAGCGGGGTTGTAGACCTCGTGTTTGAGTTCCCGAAGAGTCTTTGCCGCCTCGCGGAACGCGGGGTAGTTCAACTCAGGGAGACCCGTCATGGGACCTGACAGATATAGCTTCATCAGGGCGCCACAAACTTGTCGAAGTCACCGTACTTGGTGATTGCCTTGTACGCATCGTCTCGAAGTCCCTCGAAATATGACTCGTCGATCTCGATGTCGCTGATCATCGTCTTGGCCACGTTGGCGTCGAGCCAGAAGAACCCCTTCGTGCCTGAAACGGCATACTGCTTGCCGTCGTGAACACGATATAGGATCCCACCGCCCGACTCCGGAGTGACCGGGACAAAGCGACCGATGCGTCCGACGAACTGGAACCCTCGAATTCCGCGATCGGCCCACATAGGCTTCTGCACAGAATCGAAGTCGATGTAGATCGTACCCTTTGAGACCTGCTTGGTCTCACAGAGGTCGTCCCACGTCACTTCCTCGCCGGAGAACATCTTCTTGAACACATATGGGTGCTGGAATTGCGCACCGGTTGCGTCCCACTTGCCTACCAACTCGGGCTCATCAGCGTGCCATCCATACCGTGAGATATAGACAGCATCGTTGACTAGACAGAAGCGGTCATAAGTCGCCTCGTGCTCGAAGTCGTAGTCGTACTTGGCCCCGATCTCGTTGACGAAATCGATGTCCTCCTGAGAGGGGTTGACCAACTTGATGGAGTCCGTCTTGATGTGGACGACCTCCATACCTCGTTCCTCACACAGATTCTTCAGCTCGATCATGAACAGAGCACCACGCTTGGCGACGATGTTGTCGATATTGCGCGGGTCCCTGAACGGGTTGTCGAACTTCGCACTCGTCAGACCGTAGACGATGTTGATTACGATCTTCAGAGCATACGAGAGCTCCTTCGCCGAGGAGGGGTCCTCGAGATATGGAGCAAGCCGGCCATCGAGCATGTGACGGGCAGCCTCGTAGTCCTTGTGCTTGATCGCCAGTCGCGCGTTGAGCAGGTCCGCGAAATTCTCAGTGTACGGACCAAACGCATTCAAAGCGATGATGGACGAAGGATGCATCGATGCGACGTCCAGCACAACGACGTTTTCGTACATGCCGGGCTTGGCATATACGTAACCGCCCTCGCTGGGGTCCTCTCCGCGGTACTTGCTCTTGCTGGACCAGCCATCCGGATCCGGATTTGCCGGCGAACGGAACTCGTTGTACTCGTAGCCCGGGAAAATGGTGCTCAGATCGGTGTAGACGAACTTCGACTGCGGGTTGCGGTCGTTGCCGAAAATGATCTTTGCTGTCTGCTTCTGTGTGGTGTCATTGACTGACAGACCACTCAGTTCGGCAAGGATCTGCCGCGCCGTGAAGTCAGCCTTTCGGGCCTTGTGCGTTGCCTCAGTCGCCAAGACGTCATTCCGGCAGTACTCACATACCTTCGGGATGAGAACATCCGGAACAGGCTCATCCCATGGAATATCGAGCTCCATGTGACGCAGACCAAGCTCGATCTCGAACTTCTTGAGGCTCTGCTTCTTGGATGAGTAGTCGTAGATATCGGCGAAGGAGAGACCGTAGGCCTCCCCGAACATCGATCCCACAGAGCCTTCGATGATCTTCTGGCTCAGCTTGTACAGCTGCTCGTTGTCGTACCCGAGATATCGTGCGTACAAGATGTGGTTGTCGTACCGTCGGTTGTTGAATCCGATCAGCTTCATGCTGAACAGTGGCTCAACGTCCTGCGGAGACGGGTTGATCATCGTGACGATGCTCTCTTCAGGAGCATCCTCGAACTTCCAGCAGACCACGAACAGGTTCGGGTACACCTCGAGGTCGAAGAATACGTGCCTCGCATCCCGAACTGCTCCGGGCTTGAAGAACGCATCGCCAGGCTGAGGCTCCGGCTTTGGAACCACGGTCTGATCAGTCGGCTCGCTCTTCCACTTCATCTGCTGCACGATCTTGAGGCACTGGACCGGCTGATTGGTGGAGTTGTTCGCAAACGCCATGATCTTCGGACGCATGTCGGTCACGTCATAAGGCATTCCTGAGTTGTACGCGTCGTCGAGGATCTTCTTCATGAAGTCGATAGAGACCTTAGTCCCTGGCATGATCTCCTTTCGGAGATTCTTCATGAGGAGCTCTCTTAGCCCCCTCTCCGACTTCAGTTGCTTGTCTCCGAGCACTTTTTTCTTCTCCTTCACGGGAAGCCCGCTGTTGATATCGGCTACCGGCACATTGTTGCATTTGCTGAGCCGGCGGCGGAGCGAGGCATCTCCGAGGAGAGTCTTGACCTCGATTCCATCGGCATAGTTCTGAGACAACTCAGATATGTCGTCCATCCCTGTCCAGTTGTAGTGAAGGTGAACCCCATTACCACCTTGGCTTAGTTCAGCATAGGTAGCCGGCCACTCACTAGCCGCTGCGAGGTTCAACTCAAGAGATTTGTTACCGGTCTCGTCACGAATATCGAAGTCAATGACGATGTGCTGCTCCGGAACCTTCACGTAGTGGAGTTGGCTTGTGTCGATCTCCGCAAGGGTAGTCTTCACGTTGGCCCAACGCTGAGATGGAACGATGTTGTTGAACTCGTTCTCCCGGCCATACTGCGCCGGCATCTCTGCGTACTCCAAGTCGAACAAGGAAATATCCTCCTCCATAACGAGCGAGAAGGTTGCGACGTCGTTCTCGGTCACAGGGGCCTTGAACTTATCTGCTATGAATCCGTCGTAATAGCTACGGATTGTTTGTCCTTCCACCGTATGACGATCCTTGAACTCGCGGAAGTAGTTGCGCAGTTCCTCACGAGCCTTGTACATCGGAAGTACGCGGTCAATGCCCGTTTCCGAGCAGTATTCCTTGTACATCGTGTAGGCCTGCTTCAGGGAAATGCCATCCTGAGCCTTAAATATGTCATAGTTTGCCTCGATGAAGTTGAAGAACACATCAGTTTGGAACATCATCTCCAACGGTTGGTACGCGTTGTAGTAGTTCTTCCCCATCTTCCGATAGGCCTCGAGGCACTGATGCGCGATAGCACCAAGCTCGAAATCGATCTGACTCATCAAGGTGTGGTAGTGGTTGGGTGCCAGCTTGTCGCCAGTCGGATGAACATCGATCAGACGTCGGATGATACCCGACTTTGCGTCTGCAATCTTCACCGGCTGGTTAGTACCCATGAACAGAAAAGCATTCACCTTACCGCGGTAGGTAGGCTTGTACTTCTCGTTCATCTGAATCTCCTCATGGGAGATAATGGAGTTGAACTTGGAGTTGTCCTCCATCTTGGACAGGTCACCATCCTGTTGGATGGCAGCCAGTGGATTGTCTCGGAACGCCTCGGTCGCGAACGACGAGTTGTTGGAGACTAGCGCCTTGGCCTCGAAAACCGTCGTGTAGCCCGCGAAGAGCTTCTCGATGATATTCATGATGGTGGACTTGCCGGTGCCACCAGGACCATAGAACACTATGAACTTTTGAATGCGCTTTGCATCGCCGGCAACGATAGCGCCGATCGCCCACTCAATCTTGGCACGCTCTTCCGGAGAATATAGCGTCCCAACAATCTCGTTCCAAGCGTCGCACTTTCCGGGGGCCAGTGGATATGGAAGTCGTCGGCTCACGTAGTCCGTCTTCTTCACTTCGGTGTTCGCGAAGGTCAACTCAGAGTCCAGCTCGTGCGAGTTGTCGCTGATGTTCTGCAGGAACTTTCGAAATGCATACCAGCCGCCGTTAGTTGCGTTACGCAGGTACTTGACGCTGTAGTCCATTCCGTCTGCTCGCGCTTTTTCCGCGAACTTCTTCAGCTCAAGGTCGACCAAACGCTGGACGTCGTACTCGTCCTTCGACCACAAGCCTGCTTCTTCATCCCAGACTGCGTAGAAGTGCTTACCCCGAACCATCAGGTCCTGAGATCGCCCAACGACGAAGTCCGGAAATATCTCCGGAGGTTCTCCCTTCTTTCCATCGCGAATGCCCACTGTGAAGAAATCCATCTGCCCTCCTCTCTTACGTCTCGTTTTCGATCAGATATGCGTTCATCTGGTACCAGATCTCCACGTCCTTCTGGTCACGGCGAGAGTGCCGCAACGGGAAGAGACCGCCTGTACCGTCCCTGCGGTAGGTCCGGTAAATAACGGTATTGAGGATCTCCTCGACATCCTCATGGGGGATCTGCATATTGTCGGTGTAGATGGCCAGATCGAGCGTCTCCATAAAATGCCAGAACCATTCCTGCGTAGTGCCATCAGCCTCGAAGGCACAGCGGGAAGAAAGCGCGATCAGCATTTCGAGGAAGGAGCAGCCTGTCTCCATCCAGTCTCTATCTACAGTGTCAAGACCGAGTTCGTGAAGGAAGGCGTAACGAAGTGCCTTGCCGTCCTCCACTCGGTTGTCGTCATTAGCGATGATCCAAACGAACTCCGTCTTAAAGAGAAGTCGGAATATCGACCAATGACTACGAGAAGGAGCCTTCTCGCGCTCGTTGTCAACCTGCCCGTAGAGCCACTGAAGATATAGCTCATCCAAGGGCAGCGACAACATCAGTCATCGCCACCCCGGAACTTGCGAAGAGGCTCCTTCTCGTCCTCCTCATCGTCGTCGATGTCGAGAACGACCTTGGCGTACTTCCCCTCATGGAGAGCCACCTCGTAGTCGACCTGACGACGGTTGTTGCGGATATAGACAATCTTCGGGTCGCCCGATCCATGACCGAACTGGTTCAGGTTCATCTGACCGACATTCGAGTCGATCGCGCTGATGACCCCATCCGAGTCGTCCGCGAGCACATCGTCGCCGGCGTAGTACGTCACCTGCATCTGCTCGTGGTCGGGCTCGTTCTCGTTGAACTCCTCCACGCTGATGACGAACGGGAACCGCTCGTTTCGCTTGGAGTTTTCGACGTCCTGGTCCCACTCGTCCTTGTCGATGGGCTTGCCATCCACGAAGATATTGTGGTGAGTGATGGTGGTCTCCTCGAGATCCTCCGTGCCGGCAACCTGCTCCACCGTGGTGACTTCCAGGCCCTGCTCGGTCTCGACGATCGTGACCGGCTGCTTGTGGAAGGCGCCGTAGTTGGTGATGGCCTTGTTGGCGTCCTCGGTGACCTTCTCCAGACCGAGTGCCTCGGCGGCAGCCTCCACAGACGAGTAGTCCCCGTCCTTGGTAAGCCGCTGAGCCTTGGACTCGTAGTAGTGCTTGGCTTCGTCAATCTCAGCCTCAAGCTGAGCTTCGAAAACGGCCGTGAGGCGCTTCCGTGCGACGAAATATCCGATGACGCTTCCGACGGCGAGACCCACAACACCAACGCCGATGACAACGGCCGGGTTGTTGCGGAACTTCTCGACCTGCTCGAAGACCTCAGGAACGACCGCCTCAGCGACGTCCTCGATCTTGTCGATCACTGCCTGCTCTTCCATTTCAGATTCCAATCTTGTCGAGGAGCTTCTTCGCCAAGAACGGCGAGAGGAAAACTCCAAATATCGCGCCTAGGATTAAGGCGACTTTGTTGGTTCGATCAGATGAGGTCGTAGACGACGCCGTCGACATTGAAGTCCACCAGGATGCCGGTCTCGTGCCCGTTCACGAAGTCGAGAAGACGGTCGACACGGCTGTCATCCCAGATCCCGAAATCGATGTGGTTGTCGCCGGTACCGCGCGGGTTGTCGAGAACCCAACCGACGATCTGGCCTTCCTTGGTGCGGGGCATTCCCAGCGCGTCGTACGCCTCGTTGAGGAAGACGTGTCCACGCGCATTGAGCTTGATGTTCAGGAAGTCCTGGTGCATCTTGATGAAGTGGAGGCAGTGCTCGGGCGACTGATTCCAGTTCTCGTTGTCGATGTCGAAGAACTTCGCGTACATGGAAGTCCCCGAAGCGACCTTGATTCGCTCGACCTTCGGCTCACCCTTCTTGCCCTCGGAGTAGATCTCCTTCTCCTCGGTGGGGTAACGGTACTCACGCTCCTTGTCCTCGCCCACGTCGGCGATGACGCGCTGCCTGTACTCCTCCATGCCCTTGGCGAGCGTGGCGTAAGCAGCCATCAAAGCCCCGTTGCGACGGGTCAGAGTGACGTGAGAACCGGTGAGAGCACCGATCGATGCCGCACCGACGAGAAGTGCCGGTCCGTAGAGCTTCGTCATCTTGGCGACGGTTCGTGCGTAGACCTTGAGCTTCTCAGCCGCCAGGTCCTTGTCGGAGTAGTCCTCGGGAGCGATCTCGCGAGCAGACTTAGCCCGAGACATGAGCACCTCGTGCTCCTCGATGACTTCGTCGAACTTGAGGGTCGCACGGCTGGCGAGGAAGACGGTCGCGCCGAAACCGACAACGCCGCCGACGAACATGATGGTCGGGCTGTTCTTCTTGGTCTTCAGAACCTGACGACCCACCTTTGAGGTGACTGTGTTGGCAAGTGCCTTGATGTTCACTTCAGGAAACCTTTCCTTGTTCCTTGAGCCGCAGATATACGGCGATGACCTGGCCTTCGGACATCTTGTTGACCTTGGCCGTCCACTTCGGTGAAGGGTAAACGCCCTTCAAGATTTCACGCTTGTGCTCTGTGTCGCTCATCGGGCGTCACTCCTTTCGAATATGGGTTAGACGATGGGCTCTGTGGGAGGCAACACGAGCAGATATCCGTCACGAGTGCGACGAGCATCCGCTCCTGCCAGGGAATCCCAACCCCATTTCTCGTCAGTGAACTCCGGCGCGATATCAACCATCACGAGGAGATCCTTGACCGAGACGACACCGTACTTGTCGAGCAACGCGAACATCTGATCGAGAACGTCGTTGGCCTGAGCCCGAGAGCCCAGAACGATCTCGCCGAAGTCGTGTGATCGACGTGCTTGACGGCTGAGTTGCGGTCGCGGGTCCTCGCGTCGTGCAGGACCGCTGCCGCGGGGGTCACCGCTGTAACCGCGGTAGTTCACGAAATTGGTGGAGGCACCACCGCCTGTCCTACGACGGCTACCACCACCCACTCGGGCCTCGCCGAATATCATCCGCTCGACACCAGTTGTGACCGCGTCTGCGACCATGTCCTGGAATGCCGGACGAAGAACATCGTTGCCCACGTAGCTGACAACGTGGTTGAGATCGGCGCCGAAGAAGGTCTTCTTGACCCGCCCCCACATACCGACCTTTCGCTTGACCGCCGATCCATCCGTGACGACCTTCATGACCTCCTTCTCGGGCTCCGCCTGAACGGGATTCACCCGAGTCGTACGCTCAGTTCGTTCGACGCGTACGGTCCTGCTGTTGCTCGGAAACTCTTCCACTTTGTTCCTCTTTCAAGAGAAAATGAGAACCCTAGAGGCTCTCGGTTTGGTCGTCTGACGTGATCTGCTTGATCTTGCGAGCCTTGATCTTCCCGACAAGATCGTCAACGAAGAGTTCCTTCTCGTCATCCACCATCCCGGTGAGTACGGAAGAAAGGCCGCCAGCCATCAGATGGGTGATCAACTTGTGATCTTCCAGCGATGGAATGGCCTTCTTCAAGGCTTTTGCTGCAACGATCTCGATGGCCGATCCGATCACGGCGTCGAGAGTGAAATTGAGAAGCCTCTTAGCGGCTTTCTCGTCCATTGGACTTTCCTTCTTTCAGATAGGGTCTCATTAAGGGCTTTGTTTTTCGTGCGAGGGTGGGCGCATGTTCTATTGAGACTCGGCTGTCGTTTAAAGATTCGTCCTTGAAAGGACTAGGCCTCCTGAATAGGGCGAGACCCCGCGAAGGACCCTGGCCATCTCCCAGTCGCAGATATATGTCAGCCGAGGTCAGCCAGCTCGCGTTGGAGGCGCTCCCTCTTCTGCTCAGGAGTCTCCTCGTCCTCCGGCGTCACGTCCACGACACTCTTGCTTTCGCTGACCGTGGGCGCGGACACCTGCTTGCTCTGGAAGTCCTGCGGCTGCTTCGGACCGTTCGCGGCCTCAGCCTTGCGTGCCTCCTCGATCAGGTTCGGCGGCATGACGTCGTTGAGGAACGACATGGCACCCTCTGGGTCCTGGAAGAGCGCCCACAGGAAGGCGTCGTAGGCAGCGCTGTCTCGGAAATCCTCGAGGATCTCGGGACGCTGACGGAACTTGGCCTCACCATCGACGGTGACTCGCTTGCCGTAGGACAGGTTGATGAACATCTTGACAACGTCTAGGATCTCCTGCTTCTCCGACGTCAGGAGCTCACGCTCAGCGCCGCTGACCATGTCCTGCAGGGCCTCGAGTCGGTCACCCAGGTGGAGGTTGTCGGTGATGGTGTCGACCTTCAGGTGGAAATACAGGTCCTGACTGTGGGGCTTGCTGTCGAAGTCCTTGTAGTTGACAGTCTTCTTGATCATTTTTTCGCGGGTCTCACTTTCCGAATTCAGTGACGAGCGCGAGCTGGCCAATCCAGTACTCACGCGAGTGTCGTTGGTAGTTGTTTGCTTCTTGCTCCGTCAGACGAACAACCTTGAGATCCCCGCAGTCCGCGAGAATATCGGCGTAGTCATCCTCGTATCGATCATCGATCTCGCTGCCTGGGAATGGGCCATAGAGAATGATGCCGTCCGTCTTGACGGCGTTCGAGTGCTCGAGGTAGTACTCACACCCATCGTTCGGGTGTGGATCTGGAAGAACGTGGATCATTCGAGCGAAATGAATCCATACCCCATGAGTATCGCAGAGCTTCCCTTCGGGAGCTTTGCAAGACTCTTCCGGACACTCAATGGTCAGGAAATCACCGAACGTCTTTAGTGCTTCTTCTCGGGTCAGGGGCATTAGTTCTCCAGATATGGGATCAGCGGATTCCTCCGCGCATGGTTTTTGATCCGAACAGTCACGGCTCCATTGATTTGGAAACCGAGCATCGACGGAACACGCTCCAGGTAGAGCCCAAGATCTGTCAGAGATCGACAAATATGGGGTGCCTGGACCGCGTTGTCGCCGAAGTCAAGAGTGACTTCGTATTCCACTTTGGCCTCTTTCGAGGGATCAGGGAGTCGGGGACTCCGGGAAGCTTGCCTCATCGACGATGCTCTTCTGAGCGGTGCGGAGAACCGAACGACGGTAGATCTGTCGACCGTTCTCGAGCAGGACCTTGTCGTAACCCGTGTCGTGAAGCACATAGGCGACGCCGGCGATGATGAGGGCGATGCGGGTCTTGCGGAACTTCTTGACGGTCTTCTCGCCGGTGAAGCCCTTCTTGACGAGGCGCTGACGAGCCTTCGCCAGGTACTTCGCTTCGCCGGAGATGTCGGCCAGGGAAATGGCCTTGGTGAACGCCTCGTGGTAACCCGAGATGTTCTCCGTCTTCCAAGCGATGTCGGCCTGCTTGATTCCGGTGATGGCCCACTCGTAGGCGTCGTTCTCAGCGAGCCTCTCAATTGCGTTCATGCATCTTCCTTTCTCGGAAACATGGATAAAGCGAAAGAGAAAGCCCACGATTGATTCGCGGGCGATCCCTTTTCCTTCTTGCCGGTAGGCGATCAGGCGGAGGTGTTGTCGGTGACGATCTCGACGTCCACCGAGTCCTTGAGGAACTTCGTCGCCGCGAAGGTGAGGCCAGCGGCCACCACGACGGTGGCAACGGCAGCAGCCTTGCGGTTTCGGAAGACCTTCTTGAGGATCTTCGGGGAGTCGACCTCGGTCACAACAGCAACGGTCTCGTTCATTTTCGTTTCCTTTCGGTGTTGAGGGGGTCTCATTATGACCCGTGTAAAACCTGCGAGGAGCCTGCCCCGATCATTCACAATCTTCGAGGCAGGCGTCCACGTCAGAATAACCGACCTTGTAGAACACCCACGGGCTAGGTGGCCAGGCCTTACCGAAAGGAGTAGTAGTCTCGAATCGGCTTCGTTCGGTACTTCACCGCCATCACAGTGGTCTGTCCGCTGTCATGGATGACCGCGTCATATCCCACCTCGAGGAGGTTGTCGCTCGTCCAGCCGACCTCGTCCGACTCCTGTGTCTTGGACAGACCCAGGTGCTCGTAGAAGTCGGTCAGAGACGAATATCCATGCACGTTGAGCTGGTGGTTCAGGTCGTTCACAGCCCGGTTGACGGCCTCCATGTTGCTACGGAAGTACCGACCACTCCACGAGTCCTGGAAGATCTGGTCAGCGTCGTTCGTGACGATGACGATGTTCTCCTTGGTGGGCGGGTTACTGTCGACACGGTCCTGGGCAACTGCCACATCGACCTTCTCTGCCTTGTTCTTCCCGATCTGCTCGACCACCTTCTCCCGATAGTCCACGAAGGCCTTCTCGGAAATAGTGAATGCCGCAGCCATAGCTGCAGAGCGGGAAGTGCTGATCTTGTTGGAACCGACCACCGAAGCGACGGTGATCAGGCCCACGCCACAGGCCGGGACATACGACTTCCAGGTCAGCGCCAGTTTCTCTTGGAACGTGGGCTCATATGAGCTCTGCGTCGCAGTTCGTCGGATGTTCTCCGAATAACGCTTGTCCGCGATGATCTCCGCCGACTTGTAGCCACCACGGGCTGCAAGATATGCGGTTCCGATGACGCCAACGGCGGCAACGACGGTCAACAGAACCGGACTGTTGTCGATGGTGAACTTCTGGGCCTTCTTGGCGACATCACTTGCTGAGGTCATTGTGGTACTCCGTTGCACGGTCGATGGTGTCTTGGTCTCGCGCTTCGATCTCCTTCTGGAGACGCTTAGCGTCCTTCTGTTCCTCGATCATCTGGTCGTAGATCGAGAGGTTCTTCCTCTCCGGCTCACTCGGGAGAAGAACAATGTGATTCCGCAGGCTGTTGCGCTTGATCTTACGCTTGAACAGCCGCTTGAGTGCCCATCGCTGGAAGTCATGGACAAGGTCTCGGAAGCCTTCCCACATGAGGTACATCCCGATGAGCGGGAACAACGAGAAGACCGCCAGAATGACGGCCATGATGATCCATTCAAAGACCATCAGAATGAAGTCGAGCATTCTGCGCTCCTTTCAGATATGGGGTCCCTTAGGACCGGCGGCGCATTTCGCGCACGAATATGAAGATGAGCCAGAGCCCACCAGTGAGAAGCGTCATCGCACAATCCGCGATGAACTTCCAAAAGCCGTAGTTACGTCGCCGTTCAACGATGACATACTTCGACACGGGTCCTCCTTTCTGGGTTTGGGTATTAGGCAGAAAAAAAAAGGAAGAGTTGTATTACACTCATGTGTAGTACGCTCGCTTAGCGCGAATCTCTTCATTATGAGCCATGTTTTTTCTGCGAGGAAAAATAAGAAGAGGTGTAGCGACTCGAACGCATGGCTCCCTAAAATGAGCTAATCTCTTCATTATGTACCCTGTGATTCCTGCGAAACTGAAAGCCCTTGTGGGGCTTTGCAGCTTGGATCAGTCGTTCTGGTTCTTCTTCTGGATGGCGTCGTACGCGTGAACAGCGAGGGAGGCCGCGACCAGGGCGGTGAAGGCGTAGCGCTTGATTTTGGTGTTGCGCCGGCTCTTCTTCGCCTGGGTCTCGATCTCCGAGGTGTTGTCGGTGACGATGTGCATTTCAGGGTCCTTTCAGAGGGGTGAATGGTCTCATTATATGGCCCGTAATTCCTGCGAAACTGAAAGCCCTTGTGGGGCTTTGCAGCTTGCTGCTCAGGCAGCGGGTTCGACGTCCCAACTCATGTCGTAGTACTCATCGAAGAGGTTGTGCTCCTTGAGGAATTCGTTCCACTCACGAGCGTTGCGCATCTGCAGAGCGATGCCTACCGAGGCGGTGGCAACTACTGCAATGGCGACGCGGTGGTCGGAAACGAACTTCCTCGTACGGGCGATCTTGTTCTTCATTGTATGTCCTTTCATAAGGGGTTTGGGTCTCATTATATGGCCCGTAATTTCTGCGAAACTGAAAGCCCTTGTGGGGCTTTACAGCTTGGATCAGTTCTCGTTGGTCTCGGTCAGCTTCTCGACGAGCTTGTCGTCCGCAGCCTTGGCGAGGTCCGTGACGAACTGGTAAAGGCCGTAAGCGGCCATACCAAGTGCGACAAGTACCAGGCCGTCATTAGCGGTCTTAGCAGTTTTCTTAAGCATGATGGGTCCTTTCAGAGGGGTGAATGGTCTCATTATATGACCCGTAAATTTTGCGAAACTGAAAGCCCGTGTGGGCTCTCAGCTTTAACTCAGTACATCTCCGTGCGGGGTGCAGCGTGGTATGAATTGGTGGCGAAGGCGTACTCCGGCTTCCGTTCCTCGATAACGGTCTCGACGACCTGCTTGGGGTCTTCGTTCCGCATCTTGGCTTGGGCCAGGGCAATCGCTTCGGTCAGGTTCTTCGGCATGTTGCTTCCTTTCAAAGTGGTTAATGGGTTCATTATATGGCTCGTAAATTCTGCGACATTAATCCGGTTTATCCCCCCGGGCAAATTTTTAGAGTCCAGGATTGAACTCGGGAAAGGAACCATACCTTTGCAACTTGTGCATTGGCGCCTCTAATGAAGCGGGATTCCTTTCATTATGATCCGTGATTATCGTGCGAACCAAAACTAAGAGGCCCTGTAAGGTGTTTAGTCTCACAGGGCCTCTCGGCTTTGATGTCTGTTCAGTTGGCTTGGCGGTTCAGCCGAGCTTCTTGACGAATCCGAGGGCCTTGGTGGAAATCACGTTCACGTCTTCATGACGGATGATCAACGCGATACCGATCAGATTTGCCGCAACGGTCAGAACAACATCAGGGCTCGGTCGCCACTTGGGAGCACGGTCGTGCTCGCGCAGCTTGTAGAGCTTGATGAGGTTGTCTGCCATCTTGGTGTACTTATCAGTATCGGGGTCGACCGTCTGCATGTCGTCGTGCAAACGTTCGATTGCCTTCTCAAGGTCCGTCGTCTCGACGGGGGGCTTCGGGGTGAACATAGCGTTCTCCTTCTGTATAGGGTCTCATTATAAGAGATGTTATTCTCGCGAGGCCCTCATTGAGGAAGGATCAGTGCTTGAGCACCTTGAAGGTGATCTCCTTCTTGGTCGCCAGGTCATCCGGGTGGGAATTCAGCTCCAGCGACATCGTCTTCGAGTTCTCGTCCTTCTGCATCATGTGCATGAAGCCGTCGAACTTGACATCGGACTTGTTGTAGGAGCGTCGAGCCACTCGGACCACAAGGCCGAGGAAGACGGTGAATGCGGTGATGGTCGCAGAGACCTTCTCGCCCCCGCCAAGACCCCAGATCGTCGCTACCGCGAGATACAGGGTGGCCATGCCGGGAAGGATGACCTCGACGAGTGCACGAAGCGCCTCGTAGGTCCCGCTACTGAAGACCAGGGCCGGAGGCGTCTGCTCCTCGATCGGGGTGATCTCCGGGTCCTCCGTCAGCGGGGTCTCGGGAATGTTCATCGGGGTGTTCGTCATCTTCGAAGCCTTCCTTGTAGTTAATGATGACTGGGCCTACGCCACGTTCCAGCAGGAATATGCGGGTAGTGAGGTCTCTATTCCTGGCCCTGAGATCCATGATCTCCTGATCATTTTGCTCGCGGAGCTGTCGTATCTGCTTGTCCTGTTCGAGGACCCGCGCACGAAGCTCGTCAAGCTCTCGATCCTGTCTTGAAATGGTTTCCGTGTCGTAGGAGCGTGCCCGCTCGTATGCCTCCCGCTCGAGTTCAAGCCTCGAGGTTGAGAGATTCGCCTTGGAGGAAGACCTCTGAGCTGCCCATCCAGCAAGTCCGGCTACGACCGCCACGATTATGCTGGATAGGGCCGTGGCGAGTGCAGTGTCAATCTTCATTAGCAACCCTCCCCTGAGCTCTGATGGCGCGAACCATCTCCTCGAGGATCTGCTCCTCTCCAGGATTGCGTAGTCCGCTGATCGCCCACCACATGAATGCCACGAGGCCCCAGATAAGGGTGCCGCTGACGTTCGCCCATGGGGAATGGAAGAACAGAATGCCTACTAGGTAAAACATGGACCATCCGGCGGTGAGCCCTGTCAGAACCATGTAACCCCAGGTCTTCGAGATTGGTGGCCATCGCGAGGAAATGATGGCCAAGAATCCCGCAAACATGAAGACGCCGCCCCAACCCCGAATGCTCCACCACTTCAAGGCCACCACAAGGGCGATAGATCTTGACGGGGTTGGTTCCGTTAGGATATAGGACATGCCGATGCCGACGTAAACGAGCCCTGCGACCAGAAGGACCAAGCCATGACGTTTCCAGGGCCGTAGCCCGCGCCAATTGGCCGGAGCCAAAAATACGATAGCGTTTTGAATCATGGATCTCCTTCCTTACTCAGTCGGTTTCCAGAGGCCGGCGATCTTCACATATGGCTGTGCGATGCGCCAAACTCCGTTGTACATGACGTAGGGGACTGCTCGCTTTTTGATTCCGTTGACGTCAACAAAGGAACCTGCGGATGTGCGAAATGCAGCACTGGGCTTTGACCAAGGGCCCCATCCATATGCATTCCGAGCTCGTGAGAAAAAGTAGTAACTAATTCCCGGAGTCAGATTGCTGGCAGTTGCCTTAGCGGGATCCGGAATCGAAACCGTCAGAGAGGGAGCTGTGGGGGAGCTCCCATAACCGAGTTGGTATTCGAGGATTGCCGAACCACCAGTACCTGTGGATGAGAACGGAGCTTTGACCGAGGTCTTGGATATGGCTGAAATGACTGGGATTGTTGGTGCGGGCGGAACACTGTTGGTTTTTGCGGATGCGCGAGTAGACCAAGCGCCCCACCCAAGAGCGTTTCGACCACGAGCCCAGAAATAGTACGTGACACCAGAAGCCAGTCCAGTTACCGTGCCGATTCCATCGCTTAGCGATAGATCCTTATACGATGTAGGACTTGTGGACGAGGTGCCATATCCAAGCTGCCACTGCAGAACTGTTGAACCGCCGGTACCGTTCGAGTTCGAGTTGACCGAAACCGAGCTATTGGTCCAACCGGTGATCAACAGAGTAGGTGCTGGTGGCTTTGTAGCGCGATTGATATTTACGCTGAGCGTCGTGGGGCCACCGAGACCGCTTGTGCCGGTCGATCCGAGGTAGAAGCTGACCGTCTGAGAGGTGGTGACTGACCACGCGCCAAGCTTTTGCCAAGCGCCACCTGGCTGGAAGCTAAAAGACTTCCATGCGCTTGTCACGCCGTTGACGTAGTAACGCCAAGGCAACTGGTAGTTGTACGTCTGTGATCCAGCCTTGAGCCAGAATTCGACAGTTGTTCCGGTATCCCGGATCATCATGGTTCCCGAAGAACCAGTAGCCTTCGTGTAGTCGGTCATCACACCTCCTTACAAGAGGATCTTGAAGTAGATGTCACCGTCATTGCCGCCCGTGGGGTCGGCGGTCCCAGAGGAAATACCCGCCGCAGTGCGGTAAGCAGCCTTGCTGCCGGGAATAAGAGCCTTGAGCTGCGCGATGAAGTCGCGAGTTCGGTTGAGCTCTCGAGCGCCCCAGCGGACGCGACCCTCCTCCCCGGTATCGGGGACTGTGGGATAACCCGCATCGCGGGCCTGATCTCCAACTGCCATGCCAAACCTCCTTACGGCTTCTCGCTCCAGGTGATGGGATCTGCGTCGTAGTCGAGCCAGGTCTTCGTGCCCTCAGAGAGCCAAGATCCGGTGTTCACGAACGTGTTCTTAGCAAGCGTCGGATATGTTCGCTCACCCTCTTTGTCCGAGACAAAGATCTGCTCTGTGACGCGCATCAGATTGGCATAGCCATCATCATTTCGCTGCTCGACAATGTCGCCCAAGTAGTAGTCGCGTTGGTACTTGTACTGACTACGCGGGTTGATCTCACCATCAAAGGCCTGGAAAGCCTGGTTTTTGGCGAGCTCGGCCTGACCGCGCTGAAGCACGGCGAGGTTGAACTTTTCGGTGTCCCCACTGACGGACTCCAACGTAATGTCATTGGCGTCTACGATGAGAACTCGACGGTCGAATCCGCCAGTGTCCGCAGGAACGTCGCGAGGATATACCTGCTGAGTTCCGTCCGGAGTTACGACGTATGCAACGTTCTTCGAAGTCTCGATTGACGTCAACTCGGTCGTGTTAGTGAGGTTGTCCAACTCGGGTGAGAAAATGACAGGTGAACGAAGAGTCTGTCCACTCGATCGGTCACTCCCAGCGTAGACGTCCCAATAGATTTGCGATGCGTCGAAGTTTCGAAGCAACCTGAAACCGAGATTCCAGATGTTGCAAATATCCTTGATAGTCTCTCCGACAGTCTTGATCGGAAGCTTCCAATCGATTGGGTCGATCGGCTCAGATATGGTGCTCGGAGGCATCAACTCACCGCTTTCGACGATGAATGGAATACGATCGAGCGGGTCCAGCACCCCTGCGACACAGATGTCGTGAAACACCTTGCGTGCAGCCGCTGCGGGGAGTGCTGTGAAGTCCCAGGTGCCCAGGTTCGCGAACGAATCCTGAGCCATCCGGTCCTCGAGCAGGGCTTCGAGAGAGTTACCTCTGACCTTGAGTACACGCTTGCCATCTTCGTCGAAGGTGTCCTCGATGGTCTCAGCCGTCATGACGCGATAAGATTCGTTCATGGCCCAGCGAGTCCCGGTCTGGATGAAAGCCCGGGTCTGCGGCGTAGAGCGGATGATCAGTTCGAAATCGCCGTACTCTTTGAACCTTTCGGTCCAAATAAGCGACTCAAAACGGTCGATGACTCGCTCCCGCCGGAGGAGACTGTCGAGAAGATACACCTCCATTACAAACCTCCGAACTTCTCCGTGTACTCGATTTGGAACGGCACGGGAGCACCGTTCGCATAGACCCTCAAGTGATTAATGCCCGGCTGCATCTGAATCCAGTCCGATGTGGGAGATACCGCATAGAGCGGAGATCTTTCCGTGCCAAGCAAGTCGAGGGTCGAGACCCCCTTAGCGCCGGGTTGGGTGGTGATGGTCAACACCGTTCCAGCACTAAGGGGGTCTGACTCCGACAGTGCGAACTCGAGAGTCCGCAAGGAGTTGTCCGGTCGACGATGGTAGATCTCAAAGGCGTCCACGTCCCTGTCGGGAAATAGCTGGAACCGAATTCCAGTCTCGATAGAACCTCCGTAGTTGACCTCCAGTTCATCATCCGAACTAGTTGTGGTGCCCTCCACTATGCGCGCAATCGGATTGAAGAAGTTCGGATCGTTGCAAATGATGGAGGCGTTCCCCTCAGGGTCATCGGTGAAGAGTGGGAAAGGAAAGTCCTCCACCACACCTTCAATCCAATACGCCACATCATTGTCGTAGAACCTAAGCTTCACAACCGACTTTGGCATGAAGAACCGGTAGAGACGGCTTCGAATATCGCGCACCGATCCGGTGTCGATGTCAGGCTCGACGCCCAACTTGATTTTGATATTCCGCTCCTCGCGCTTAATCGACTGAAGCATAGTCCCGTCGAGTTGCGCGAAGCTGGTCGAGACGACCGTTGCGTGAACCGGATCTAGTCCCTCGATCTCCTTTACGACGATTCCCTCAGTGGGCTCGTCGAGCTGGAGAAGCAGCAGGTCGCCCTGAGGCGACTGTACGTCGAATGACCTGAGTGTCATCGCTTATTCAGAGCTCCCTTCGCTGTCGAGATGACGTTCTTGGTGTTGCGATACGACTCCGCCGCAGATATGGCCTTCGGCGAATAGTTGTTCTGTGTGAAGTTGATCGGCGCCGGCGGTTGGTCGGGCTTGTCGCCCGGAACGTTGGCCTTACGAACAGCAGCGACCTCATCGGCCAGACTGCGCGCAAGAGAATATGCACCACCCACCGCGATGGGCTTGGTGGCAAGCATCCCTCCGATGTCCCCCGAGCCCTTACGGATATCCGTAAGGTCCAGAACGGGCTTAATAGTGGGGTTGGTGTCGATATGCGTCGTCATGACATCGGAAAGCCCAGTAAGGGTCTTCCGCATCGCATCGATAGCATTGTGACCGACTTCCTCGGCAGCCTGGATAGGCATTCGAGAATCTGCCAGACCCTGGGCGAGGCCCTCGTTGGACCACTTGCCCACCTTCATGAACTCGCGAGACGGCGACTTGATCCCGAGCTTCTTCTTGATGGCCTTGACCATCGCATCGGCAATCTTGTCCATCTGCTTCTGAATATTCGCCTGCTGAGATTCCAATCCCTTGACGAGACCGGCGGCAGAGTCGACGGCGGCCTGGTAGAGCGCCTTTGAGGCGGAGTCTGCCAGTCCGGTTGCGGCCTTGTTCAGCGATGAATCCAGAGTGTTGATCTGGTCCACAGCAGTCTTGCCGCCGTCTAGAATTTGAGTGACGAACGGAATTGCGTCCGGACCCTTTGCGAGCAACTCCTTGTACATCTCATCGTTCAGACCCAGGTCGCGTAGCTTGTTGAGCTGAGCGGTGAATATCTGAGTGTCGGCCACCCTCTTCTCGAGATTGGTGATGTAGTCCGTGAGCTTGGTGTCGTTCTGGAAATCCGGAAGGTTCGCGTACTGGTCTTTGACGGACTTGTTGTAGTCGTCACGTACCTTCTTGGCGTCAGCCAACTTGTCGTTCGCAGCCTTGAGCTTGTCACCCACGGTCTGCAGCTGAGACGACAGACTGCTCAGCTTCTTAGTCTCATCACCCCAGCTGTTAACCAGCTTGGATGCGGCGGTAGTCTTCTTCAGCTCAGCCCGAGCCTGCGCCAATGCTGTGCTCGTTGCCCGGATCGCGTCGCGGTCCTTCTTACGTGCCTTGTTCAGCGTAGCGAGGCGAGCCTCAAGCTTCGAAATATCCTCCCGCTCCGCGGCCATGGCCGAGGCAACGAGATCACGCATGGTCTTGTAGGCCGCGTTGATCTGATCCTTGCTGCCCGTGAGACCCTTGGCGAAGCCCTCTGCCGAGTACTTACCAACCTTGGCGAACTCTCGCGAGGGAGAATGAATACCAAGAAGGTTCTTAGCCGCGTCTAGAGCTGATTTGGCCATTCCCTTTGCTGCGTTAACTACTGCGTTGACTCCATCACGGAGGCCGCCAGTCATACCATCGACGATAGCTCCAGCAAGGTTCTTACCTGCGTCACTCATCTCCTTCTGGTGTTGACGAATGGAATTCGCCATACCATTCACGAAGGAAATGATCAACTCAATACCTGCGTCGATGATCCTCTTAAGGTTCTTAGAGATCCCATTGAGGAATGCGACAATGACGTTCGTTGCCGCAGTGACGACCTGACCGATCTTGGCTGCGATTCCGTTGAGAATACCAATGACTAGCTGCATACCTGCACGCACAATCATCGGAATACCCTGCACCAGAACTCGGAGCAGTGTTGCCAACAGAGTCAGCATAAGCTGACCAACCTTGGGAATAACCCGGATGATTGCGTCCATCAGAGCCACTAGAACGACCGTGATTGCCTGAGTAATTGCCGGTCCTGCTGTGGCAATAACCTTCGCAAACGCAACAAGACCGAGTCCGATCTGTTCCATCACAGTTGGGATAAGGCCGATCAGGCCAGATACGATTGCCACGATTGCGGCAGTCGCACCAGCACCCGCTGCGGCAAGGGTCGTAAGACCCAGAGAAAATGCGAGAACGCCCGCGCCAGCCAGAGCGACACCGACTCCGAGGAGACCGATGGCGATCCCCAACCCAAGAAGGGATGGAATAACCGGCGTGAGTAGAGCGGCGGCGACGCCAATAACTGCAAGCGAAGCAGCGAGGACAAGGAGACCCTTCCCGATCTGTTCCCAGGACAGATTGCCCAGGGTGACGATGATCGGAGCCAGGATTGCCAGAGCACTTGCAACCACAATGAGTGCTGCCGCACCCGGAAGTGCAGCAGACATGCCCACCATGGCTAGAGCGATGATGCCTAGAGCCCCCGCAAGTGTGCCAAGGCCCTTCCCGATTTCCTCCATGGACATTCCGCCCATGGTGCTAAGCGCATCAGTGATCATCGACAGGGATGCGGCCACTGTGAATATCGCAGCTGCTGACAGCAACGACGTCGGAGGAAGTAGCGCTAGAGCACCCGCGATTAGCGCCAGAGCGCCCGCTATAGTACCCAGCCCCTTACCGATGGTTTCCCCGTCTAGGGCTCCCATTTTGATGACAGCGTCACCAATTGCACTGAGAGCCGTCGCGACGACCAGGACGGCCGCAGCAGACAGTACGGATGACGGAGGAATGAGCGCCAGCGCCACTGCGATGGACCCGAGAGCCCCTGCCAGCGTTGCAACACCCTTCCCGATCTCTTCCCAAGACATCTTGGAGAAGTCGATGATCGCATCGGACAGAATCCGAATGCCCGTCGCGAGTAGAACGATGCCGACGCCTTGCGCGACACCACCCTTGTTCGCTGCAGCGAGCCTTGTGAATAGTGCAAGAGAACCAAGAATGGCTCCAACTGCACCAAGACCCTTACCTAGCTCTTCCCAGCTCAGACCCGACAGATCTGTAACGGCCCCTACAAGGATCCGAACAGCACCCGCCATGATCACGAGACCGGCACTGGCTGAGGCCATCTTCTTGCCATCAGGCATAGCCCTGGCTGCGCCTGCTAGAACTGCGAGGAGGGCGGAGGTACCACTAAGGCCCTTGCCTAGCTCTTCCCAGCTAAGCTGGGAGAGGTCGCTGACCGCACTGGTCAGTATCTTAAGGGCTACGGCAACGAGAATGAGCTTACCCATCCCCTTGCCCATGTCGATGTGCTCGAAGACCTTCATGCCGGCGGAAAGCTGGACAAACATGATTGTCATCGCAGTCAGGGCTCGCTTGAGACCCTCAGCGTCGACTCGCGAAAGCTGAACCACAGACAGGGCCATGATCCCAATTGCTGCCGCAAGCTGGAGAAGCTGAGTCGCCTTTAGCGTCTTCTGCATCTGGTCGAGGGTTCCGGTGAGGGACTCGAACGGACTGGTGAGCCTGTCAAGAGTGTCGATGAAGCTCATGACACCCTTGTCGGCTGACCCAGTGAACTTCTTGACGAGAAGCACAAGGCCTGCGAACAGACCTGTGTTGATGATGTCCAGAACCCGTCCGAAATCGACACCCTGGAACGCACTGGCGATCTTGTCGCCCATGCCGCCGAAGAAATCGGCAAACTTTGGAGCCAACGAAGCGAACATCTTTCCGACGTCGCCAAGATGAGACATGACCGTCTGCCATATCTTGCTCAGACCATCACCGAGGCTCTTGAAGCCCTCAAACTTTGCTGCGACCGTGTCGAGAGAACCAGCATCGAGCCCATCGAAGAGCCCGAAGAAGGCGTCCTTCAGCTTGCTAAGCGCAACCAAGGGGACGAAAATGATGTCGCTAAGACCATCGAAGAACTTCGTAAGCCCTTCGCCACTCTTGAGCGCCTTGTCAATCGCGACGAAGAAATCGCCGATTCGCGCAGCCAGGTCCAAGAACTTGCTGTCGCCACCAGACATGGCGGCGAAGAGGTTCGAGAAGATTCGAGCGACCTGCTTGATGATCGTCCAACCGATATCGAAGATCGCGAACACACCAGCAAAGGCGCGCTTGATCTTGTCAGCTGTCGAGCCGCCTATTTTAAGACCCGCAGTGAAGTCTCTGATGGCCTTTGTAATATCAGCAAGCTGCTTGCCGGTAGCTGGCGGGAAGATCTGGTGGAACGCATCTCTGATCGGCTTGATTACGGCCATGAGCGCGTTGAACGCGTTCTTCACCGAGTCGATCATAGCGGTGCGACCGCCGGCGTCGGCCCAGTCCTTCAGGAGCTTGTTGCGAGCCTTGGCCGAGTTGCTAACCAGGGCACCGAGTCGGTTGTTGACGTCGGTCCACATTTTCTTGGCCTGCTCGAAGTCGCCAAGGACAGTCTGGAACGACTGAGCCCAGCCAGATCCAGCAGATTCCTTGAGTGTTCCAACAAGCTGACTAAAGGTCTTAACCTTCGTAGCTGCATCCTGAGCAGTTGCCGCCTGAGCCTGGATGGACTTGATTTGAGCGTCGCTGAAGCCCTGAGCCTTGAGCTGGGCCTTAGACATGTCACCGGTGAACTGCTGAAGAGTCTTAGTCAGAACATCGGAGGTAAGCCAGGATTCCTCACCCGGCTTCGCCGTGATCGACTCACGGAACGACTTGCCGTTGATCGTGGCGTTCTTCATCTTGCCAGAGAGCTTGACGGCACCCTTGTCGAGCGTCCCCATTTTCTCAGCAGTCTGAGCCAACGCACGCTGGAAGACTGTGCCACCCATACCGGCGTTGACGACCGAGTTCCAGTCCTGGAGAGACACACGTCCGGAGGAAATGGCCTGGGAGAGCTGGTACATGGCCGTGGAGGCCTGCTGGGAGTTTGAGCCCGAGAGTGCCGCAAGGTTTGCGATACCCTTGATCGAGCCCGTGGCCGTCTTCAAGTCGACACCAGCAGCCGTGAAGGTACCGATGTTTCGAGCCATCTCCGAGAAGTTGTAGATCGTCTTGTCGGAATATGTGTTGAGCTCGTTAAGGGCGCCGTTGACGTCCTTCAGCGTTGCGCCAGAAGCCTGCGTGTTAGCAAGAATCGTCTGGATCGCATTGAGGTTCGTCTCGTACTCGCCGAGACCATCCTTCATCGGCTGGAATATGCCTCGAGCGATGCGCATTCCATAGTTCGTGGCTTGACTGGAAAGTGTAGCCAACGCAGATATGCCGATGACCGACATAGCCTTGAACTTGTTGGCGATCCCATCGACTGCCGAACTAATTCCGCCAAGGTTGAACCGCTTTCCGTTCTCGGAAATGTCGTTCATGCCCTTAGAGGCCGCGGCCAATCCCTTGGCTGCGTTGTCAAGCTTCATACCCTTTTCAAGGGCCTGAAGGGAAGACAGCGTCTGTCGGACGCCGTTCTCGAACTGCGTGTTGTCAAGCTTGAGTTGAACAATACGCTCGTCGATCGATGCGCTCATACAGAAATCACCGCCTTCCAGACTGCTTCAGAGATCTTGTCAAAAATGGGCTTCAGAGCCGGGTTGATGTAGTCACGTCCTCTGACGTAACCACCAGTTCCGGTTCCGTGGCCGTACTGGAGCATGATTGCGACAGGAAAACCACTCTCGATGTCGTTGTTGTTCCAGCTGATGGAGAGCTTTCCTCCAGATTCTTCAATCGTGTAACTCCATGAGTTCGCAGCCAAACCCGAATCAGACGGGGTTGCGGTCTCGAGAGCATTCACGCCCATTTGAGCATATGGTTCTACGATCGATCGAAGATTGAGCTTTACGCTCTTCTGGAGGAAAGCCTCCAAGTTCTTAAAGGAGCCAGACGACTCTACCGAGATCAAATAAGGCTCCTTTCGGGAACTATCCCAGCTTGGCGAAGTAGAGGTTTACGAACGCTCGATCAGCAACCGCATCAGTCGACCAGTAAATGAACGTCTTGTTCACCATGTTCCCGGTGACCGCAGCCGCCTCCTGGTAGAAGGGATATGACGTCACTCGTGCTTGGGCCCCATACGCCATCCGACCATTACCGGTATCGGAGTCAAGAGCCGTACACGGAATGTCGTGAATGATCGCGCCGTCCCTGGCGTTGTACTCCAGGTGTTCGAGTCGAACGTGATCTGGAAGATTGCCAGAGAACTCGATGAAGACCGATGTGGTCAGCTGGTACCAACCGGCTTCCTCGAAAGAGATCCCGCCAAATGCAGTCGACGGACTGTCAATGAGACCGGGTCCAGGTTGACCAGCTAGATATGGAGTGAACGTGAAGTCCGCCAACCACAGCTTCTTTCCGGTACCAGCACCACTTTCCTGCTTGAGACTCGGAGTCGCCACAGTAACGCCCCCGAACCCTCCGCCAGAAGAAGGCGCGGGAATATCGGTCTTGAGGGCGTACTTTCCATCCGAATCCGAACGGAGCTGGGAAAGCATGGCGTCGATCTTTGACTTGCCGTATGAGAGAATCTCTCCCATTTTGAAGCTCCTTTCTACGGAATGAAGTGGATGCTGGTGTCAGCAGGATCGGGCGACCAAGTTCCGGGATCCTCCAGGCTCAACGTTGTGAACGAGAGGCAGAACTGAGAGTTGCCGAGACTCGATGCGTCCATCGCTCCGTTGTCGCCACCTACAGACTGAGCCTGCAGTTGGATCTCATCACCGGCATTCAGATGAATCGGATTGTAGGTCCACGACTGCTGGTAGGTACGTCCGGTTAGCGGACCCTCGATGTTGAATGACGGGTAGTTACCGTAGTCCTGTCCAGGGTACGTGAAGTTCACATTCCAGAGCTTCGGCGGGTTGTTGTAGAAGCTGAGCTGGTACCACAGGGTTGGGGTAAACCATCCGGAATCTCCAACAATCAGAGATGCGGGGTCACCCTGCGTCCAACCATAGGTTGGGTCCTCGGCCGTCGTGGGGAGGGACCCAAGCTTGAACCCCATCCGAGGGCCGCCGCCATTGAGCTTACGGAAGTCGAAACCCCCGGACGGATGGGCAATAAGGTAAGCCCCGTTGAACTGCTTGGTCAGGTTCCACATGTCACAGACTGTGGTGCCTCCGACGGAGGCTCCGCCACTGGCCGCAGCCACAGCGTCCGCGATCTCCTTGCGAATCTGAGTTGCGGTTAGACTCTCTACTGTTGACACTTTGCCTCCTTAGAGGTACGTGTAGGTTCCGTCACCGTTATCGATGACGTATTCGTGGTTGATCTTGAAGGTTCCGTCGTTGTACTCAACTACTGCAGAACCCACAGCTGAGTATTCATCAGGTGGGAGTTCGGTAACGTCGAGACCGTCGTAGGTGAGGATCAAGAACGAACCATCACCCATGTCATGAACACGATCGTGCGAGATCTCAAAGTTACCTTGATCGCCAAGCGTAACCGCGGTTCCATCAACCGTGTATCGACCACCGATGAACTTCTCGACGACTAGGCCATCGTTGTATGCGAAGAGCGTCAGAAGTTGAGTGGTGGTAGGCATTTGAGCGTCGGTAGTTTCATCTCCATAGAGAATATCCTCGAGCGCTTGAACCAGCTCTGGCGGAGCGAAGCGAGTATCGATGTAGAAATGCGCAGTCGGAAGGGCGCGATCGACAAGGCTGGCCTTGGTGGTGATTTCCCAACTGAACGCATCGAGATTTGCATCGTTACTCGTCGTACCATGCTTGTGCTGCGTTGGTGCAGCGAGAGCGTTGTATACAAGATGGATGCGATACCCATGCGCTTCACCTTCAAGATCGTTTCCGACCTTTGAGCGATATGTCAAACCGAAGGAACGACGGCGCTGTTGGGTCGCGAACAACCCCTGAGAGAGTTGAACCGTCCCATCGCACAGGTCGAATTCCGGCGGGCTGAAGTATGCACTGAGCGTTGCTGCGAATTCTTCACGAGAAGCAAGGTTGAGGTACTTGATCCCGTCAATGTAATACGGCTTTGCTTCGCCGCCGCTTGGTGCTTCCTCGACGGCAGTGATTCCATCCCACGGGACGCCGGGTCGATCGTTTAGATATAGGACTCCACGGTCGATGCCGGTCTCATAGAAACGTTGACCGACTGTACCCCAGTTAATTCTCGACATTCAGTACCTCCTCTCACTTCTGCTGTGCGGCTGCTACTTGCGCACGACGCTTCGCCATGGCGTCTCTTCTACTACTTATTGCTTCGCGCTGGTTCATTTTCTTCGGCGGCGCATTCTTCTCGTTAGTCACTCGTATAAGAGTGATCAGTCGATTCAGATGCCAGTTCTCTGCCGAAATGTCAATACTCAGGGTGAGCATGTAGTAGTAAAAGACCTCATTGGTGAAGACTTCGTGGCTCCGAGGCCTGTTCGGATCTTCCCGAAACCACGTAGCTGTGTGATTCCCGTTAATGTACTCAGAAATCTTGCTGATGTGTTCGTTCGTTAGCTTGGAGAAAACCTCGGGGGGAACCTCCGGGTTCAAGCTCATAGCCTTGACGTACCAGAGGGTCTCCTCTGGGGTTTTCTCATCGTTCGAGAGGAACGGTTTCTCGAACTTCTGCTCCCATTTTGAAAGGGAGACCAGAGAGTGCTCAAGCTCCAGCTTGTATGCGGACGTGGTCACGAATTCCATCTTGGATTCGTCAAACGCCTCTGTCATGGGAACTTCGATTACGAGCACTCTCTGGCCTCCTTTCATGTGCGATCTAGAGGGGAACTAGATCAGGGGGTGACGGGCGTGTCGAACAGCGCGAACACGTCGGCCGGCAGCGGCAGCTCGGGCTCGGTGGCCGCGTCACCGTAGAGCAGAAGCTCCAGGGCAGCGAGGTCAGCCTCCGCAACCTCCGTCGAGTTGATCGTGATGATCGACGACGGACGGAAGCCGGGAACGTCGACCGGCGTGGTCGAGAACTCCCAGCTGAAGGTGATTGGCTCCGGCGAGTCGTTCACGGTGCTGTACTGCTTCTCCGACGGCGACGCCAGAGCGCCGTAGACGAGGTGGAGCTTGTAGCCGAAGCTGTTGCCCTCCGCGTCGTTGCCGAGGATGGTGCGGTAGCACAAACCGAAGGACTTCCGGTTCTGCTGGCCGACCCGGACACCGGGCTTCGCCTCGGCGGTGCCGTCGCAGGCGTCGAACTCGGGCGGCGACATGAAGGCCTCGAGGGTGCCGCCGAACTCCTCGGCAGACAGGAGGTTCACGTACACCCTGTTGTCGGCGTACTGCTTGTTGGACTCGGCACCCGAAGGCGATTCCGTGACGGAGACGAGGCCGTTCCAGGCCACGCCGGTGTTGTATGCGCCAGTGCCGTCCGGGAGGTAGAGGACGCCCTTCTCGACGCCAGTCTCGTACTCCTTCTCACCGACCTGGTCCCACTTGAGAGCAACCATGGCTCTATTCCTTTCAGATGAAGATGTCGAAGACGTTGTGATGGAGGTTTTCCGCCACAAAGTAGGCAGAGTGCCTACACATGGGGAGGTGGGCGACCTTCTTAGGGATCTCAGAATCGGGATCTCTGTCGATGACCGTCACCGTGAATCTCTCATGCAAGAGATATGGCTGATTTCCCGCGAACCGTGGATCCAACTTCGCTGAAGCGTAGAGGATGCACGGATACTTCATGCCCGTGTTAGGAGGCTCTTGGAAATACACATTGTCCGCGATCTCATGGAGCTGTTCGCTCAGTTGGAGTCGGTCCACTGTATACACCTCCAAGCCTCAACACGAGGCGGGGGCTCTGCACTTCGACGTCAGTGACATCCCACAGAACCCCCGCCCACCGCGTGTAACGGATGGCATGGAAATTTTCGTTCGCGTAAGCATCAGCCATGATGCTGATGGAATTGCCGACGGATAGGTCAGGATTGACCTTGTTTCCGACCTGCAACTGCCTCGTGTCCCGAATAACATCGCCGTAGTACTCGCGTTCTACGATCTGCTCTTCGAAGACGTCCGGCTTTGTCTCCACCGCCCCTTGGCTGTAGCCAACAACCCCGCAGAACCTTGCCATCCGGACTATCGCCTAGTGCCGTCAGGCGGTGTAGGCGAAGGTCCAGTCGTTGTCGGTGTTGTGCGGGAAGTTGTAACCCGTCAGCGGCCGAGCCTCGACATCCGTGGTCCGGGTGATGACCGTGTTGCCAGCGGTCAGCTTGGACTCGGCGGTCACGTCGGTGACGTCCCAGTACTCCACGCCGGCGGTGTTGGGCACCGTCAGGGTGTTGGTGTCAGGGTCGAAGGTCGGAACGGCCGGGGTCACCGTGGTGCCCGAGTCACGCTTGACCACGACGGCCGACTTCGGCTTCGTCAGAGCACCGGAGATGCGGGTCTCCATGAGGTACTTCATCTGGTTGTAGTCGATGTCGAAGTCGTCGAACATGGCGAGCTGGCCGCCACGGTCCGCACCGATGGTGTAGTCAGCGATGTTGACCATGATGCCCAGCAGGTCGGGAGCGGCCTCGAAGACCTCGACCACGACGACGTCCTTGACGCGGAGCGTCGCCGACAGCTCGGTGACCGTCGGGTAGACGCGCCGGCCGACCTTGTCCTTGATCAGGAGCATGTCGGTCAGGATGTCATCCGTGGTGTAGAACGTCGGGGTGCCGGTGCCCTTGTAGTACTTCCGAGCGCGGATGATGCTCTCGACGAGAGCGTCACCAACGACGTTGGTGGGCAGGTTGACCTTGTGGGAGTACATGTCGTCGTCCCACGCGATCGGACGGAGGCTGTCCTCGTCGATCTTGTCGTCGTCGTCGGGCTCGCGACCGTCGCCGATGAGAATCGCACGCGCGATCTCCTCCTCGAGCATGAACTTCATCTCCCACTTGAGCCACGCCACGACGTCGAGGTCGGTGATGTCCACGATGTCGTCACGGTCCAGCTTCTGCTTCTTGTAGACCGTGGTGGGGAGGGTGGTGCGCTTCAGGAGCTTGATGACCTCGTCCTTCTTGAGGTTGCCCTTCACGTAACCCTTGGCGCGAGCCTCGTCCGCGGTCAGGTCAGCCGCAAGCGACTTGATCCGCGAGAACGGGGAGTGCTTGGCGCCATCGAGGACGCCCGCGACCCACTCCGTCCGACGAGCGATGAGCTCCGGCTGCGACGTGACGCTCTTGGCGTCCGGGAACAGGAACTCGATGTCGTCGATACCGTAGCCGAGCGACTCACCTTCAGCGTGCTCGAGGAAGGCGTCCTTGAGGGAGCCGGTCTTCTGAGCGGTGGCGAAGATGGTGCCGAGGGCATCGTGGGAGAGGGACGGACGGCTCTGCTCGGTGCGGAGCTCGCCGTTCTGCTCGAAGATGTTGCGACGCATGGTGTTGCCTTCCTGGTGGGTGAGGTCGCCCTCGTTGGTGATGCCCGAATGGGCTGCGGAGGAGCCGGAGGCGCTGTCCATCGCGACCCCGATCATGTAGTAGACCAGCTTCTTCTGGTCCTCGGTGAACGAATCGAACACGTCCTGAAGAGTGGTGTCCGCGTGGACGAGCACCTCGGCCGAGCCGGCCTCGTTGGAGAGGGTGAGAGCGTCCTCGAGCATCGAGTGAAGCAGCTCCTGCTGCTCCTCCGACATCGAGTCGTACACCGTCTGGTTGTCGGTCTCCACCTGCTCCTCTTCCTTCTGCTCCGGTTCCTTCTGCTGCTCGACGGCGGCGCCGTCAGCGGAGTGGATGAGGGTCTCGCCGGTGAAGATGACTGCCTCACCGTCCAGCTCCTCGTCCTCAAAGCCGGCACCGTGAGAAACGGCGACCTGCATGATCTTGGCGCCCGGGTTTGCGCCCGAGAGCACGAGACTGACCTCGCGGATGATGCCGTGGAGGACCGTCTTGGTGTTCGAAACCACGCGCTCGACCAGGTCGTTGGCGTAGATCGACATCGAGTCGACGTCCTTGTGCTGGACGAAGATCTTGGCCTGCTTGCCGGCGTCGGTGTCGTTGAAGAAACCATCCGCCCACATTCCCTCCGGCTTGGCCGTGAGAATGGCGTGACCCAGAACGTTGGCCGGGTCGTTGTGCGAGTGCTGCCAGACGAGCGGGACCTGCATACCGTCCTGCTTGAGGAACGCCTCTGCTGAGATCGTCCGTCCGTCGGCGCACCTGAGATTGGCCTTGGTTGCCCATCCGCTGAAGTCAGGCTCCATTTTGGCTATCTCCTTCCTGTGTTGGTGTTTCTGGTTGTGCCGCGTCCGACGGACTTGGCATGTTGCTGTTTTGCAGCTTGTCGGCCTTTGGATCGGTCGACGGCTTGTACCCGATTGCTTGTCTGATCTCGTTGGAGGTCATGATCTCGTTACGGGCGAACTTGTCGGCGATCTCCGCGATGTTGGCGATCGGCACGAGCTTGAATGGGTCACGGAAGTACTCGACGGACTGGCCCTGAGTACGAGCAGTCTTGGTCAAGAACGTGCGAACCATTGCCTGCTTAGTTGCGTCAAGCAGAGGCTCGATTGTCCGAGTGAGGTAGTTCAGCATGGTCTTCTCGTCAGCCGTACCGTTCATGATCTCAGGAGTGAGACCCAGCTGGCCATAGAGCATCTGAACAAGGTACTCGATCTGACCCATGAGATTGTTCTCGGCGGGTCGGTTAAGCTGAGTGATCTTCTCAGTTCCATCGGTGTAGGCGATGCCATACTTGTTCTGCCGAAGCTGAACTTCGATGTCCTGAGCTCTCTGCTCAGCTTGCTTCCGACGTGCATCAGACTTGATGACGTATGGAAGCTGAATAATCAGATCAAGCTTGCCTGAACTGGACGCCTCATCGACTGAGTCGAGGAGGTTGAGCTTCCGAATAAGGCGTTGCAGTGTCGAACTCGGCTCATTCATCACTGAATAGAACGGATTTTCGATCACGGCCACGTACTTCTTCTCGAGCCAGAGCTCTTGCCGCTTTCCTGTCTGGTCGTTATACACGCTCACACGAACGTGACGAGGCTTCCATCGAGTGATGGTGCCGACACGCATCGTCTGAATGTCATATCCGCCAGTCACATTCGGATTGAGTGTGGTATCAACCGGAACGAGAGCTACGACGCCCGTGTCGAACAACGAAAGAGCGAGGTCTTGGAAGAAAGCTCGAGACGCTTGGTCGATGTTTGCTTCGATCTTCAGACAGTTGTTCAGGCCGCTGCGAATCTCGTTCAGATAACGATCATCATCGTCAAGCATGACGTGACGAAAGATCACCGACGAATAATCGATGGCCAAACGCGTGTAGATCGCAGTTACGATTGACCGCTCGTTTGATACCTTGACACGCATCTTGTCTGGGCGAAGACCCGCATAGCTCACTGGCGCCATAAATGACGAAGAACGATCCGTGTCGTCTGGCGTATCAGTGAATGCGTTCCAAGCGTGTTTGAGCTGGTTTCCGAGGCCCATAAGTCACCTCCTTTCTTGATCAGATATGGAGGTGGATCACTTGTACTTGTTGTTCTTCTGCTTGTACTCGACGCGGTTCGCGTATGCGTTCTGCACACCGACGGTAGCGACGGCAGCGAGCGGCGACATGGTGAGCGAAGTCAGGATGATCGTGGCTCGCTTCTCGCCTCGGGTCATCGTCGCTGCAGTGACGCGATCCGGGTTTCGGAGGTAGTCGAGTCGCTGCTTGTGCGCAGCCTCCTTTACCGCCTTCCGGTTCTTCCCGACGGTGAGAGCGGCCTTGGTCGAAGCGACATTCGATCGAAGCTGCTGAGCATTCACCTGATCGCGAAGAGCGGAACGCTCTCCATACGTCTTTCCGCCCTGACGACCGCTCGGGGCGCTCTTTCGATGACCCCATCGCATTCCCTTCACACCGAAGTGCGCGAGGAACTCTTCTGTTTCCATGACCTGGTTCACTTGAATCCTGCCTTCCTAAGCATGTCTTCTGCTGTTCGCATGTTGCTTCGAGCTGAAGGGCTCGAAAGGTTGGAAACCGTTCCCTTGAGCGCATTGAGTACTGCGCGGTCGATCCCGGTCTTGTGGGCGTACATCACGCCACCAACAGCGAGAGCCGCGGTCGCGTTGGCATACTGGTTGTTGCCGTTGAGGATGTGTCCGACACCACGAGCAGTCTTCCGAGTGCTGTTGGCCGTATTCTTCCTTCGGCGTTCACCACGAGCCTGAGAAGCTCGCTTACTCATGTCCGTGTTGTTGACATGATGATCGAACGCCTTCTTGTATGAGGCGTCCTTGGCCGACTTTGCCTCGACGGTTGCTTTGATAAGCTTTCGTCGTGTACCGGCCCCCTCGCCATAAAACATCTTGGCGCGGGTGAACTCGTTCGCGTCCTTCTTCGCTTCACGACTGGTTCGAGCCGAAACTCCGTCCGGTCGGTCAGCTTTTCGATGCCCCCAGCGCATACCCTTGACCCCGTAGTGGGCAAGGAATGTGTCGGTGGCCATGACCTGCGTCATTCGAATGCCTCCTTGTTGGCCTTGTATGCGACGTAGGCATCCATCAAGGCTGCCACGTTATCGATCTTTTCCTCATTGCGACGCTTGGAGAGTTTCCGGTTGCCGTTGGTGTCCTGAAGCGTGACGGCGTTACCCATCGTGTAGGACATCAGTTCCTCGTGGAAGATGAGCATTCGTTCTTCGCTGAGCTTCTTCAGCTCACCAAGTGGAACCGACTCGGTCTTAGCACCCTGAATGACCTTGACGACACCGAATGGTCCATTCTCGTTCTCCCAACGCTCGACAAATTCTTTGGCGTTGTACGGGTCGAAACCCATAGCTCGAACGTCGTACTCGTTCGCTTCGATATGAGCATCGAGGTCGTCGTAGACCTCCATCATGTCGAGAACGGTTCCTTCGAGAACGTTGAGCGTTCCCTCCTTGATGAATTCCTCGTATTTGTAACGAAGAGCACCAGGAAGCTTCGCTAAGGTGAGTGAAGTTATGTAACTTCGAGTTCTGATTCCGAAATCGCCACGAGGAAGTGGGAAGAGGAATGTGAAAGCGCAGAAGTCATCGCCTTGCGATAGGTCCGCGCCCATGGCGCACGGCATCCCGTGGAATGCTCTACGCCGAATCGGCTGATGAATGAGAGTCTCTTCATAGCTGAAGAAGTAGGTGTGCCCCTCCATGGGGATACCAAAACGCTTGGCGAGAATGTCATTCCTTGTAGCCGGCGCCTTTTCAGCTCGATCCACATCCATGTGATAGGTCTCATAGGTAACCGTCTTCCCGAGATTCGGCTGAGCCTTCAACCACATCTCTGGATAGGCAACCTCTTCAAGGTCGTCCAACTTGTAGTGCCAGATCGAGACGTGCTGAGCCTCGTACTGCCCTGTGAGGATGTCCTGGAGTTCCATTTTGATGGTGTCACCGGCACCGGCACGGACGGTTCCTTCGGAACTGACGGCGACGATCAGATACTCCTGGCCATCCTTGGAGGCGCCCTGTTCGATGGCGCCGATGACATCCTCACGGAGATCCCCGGACAACCACTCATCCACGGTAGCCACCTTGCATCGGAGACCCTGGAGTTTGTTGATCGTCATTGGTCGAATCTCGAGAAGTGAGTTCGTGTGAAAGTTCTCGACACCCTTCTTGGTCGCCGCAAGCAACGCTCGGTTAGCGATCGAGCCTGTTGTGTTGCGGACAGAGCCGAGAGTGAGCAGTTTGAACAGTGGACCACGAGAACGGGCAAGGGCAGTCCGGATCGGTGACAGAACTTCTTCAGCCTGCTTCATGGTCGGAGCAGTCGTGATCTGATGAGTCGTCGAAGTGTCGATGTTCAGGAAGTACGCCTGAAGACATGATTCGTAGAGTGACTTCGCTGCGCCTCGAGCCACGATCAGGTATTGCTTCTTTGTTAGCCGCTGCTTGATTGTTCGCTTGACCCACTTGCCGGGCGTGAATGCGTTGCCTGGCTCGAACACAGATCGGGTTTCGAAGTAATACCAGCAGAAGATCTGTTCGGCCCAAAGCTTGAACGTGTCAAGCAAGTGCAGATCACTACCATCCGTGAGCGTGAGTTCATTCTCACAGAAGAGGATGAACCCCTCAAGTGGATCCGGATCGTAGTAGATAGCAGGATCGGCGATGAGCTTGTCAATGCGGTTCATCTCCAGGGACACTTCCCGATTCACAGGAACTTCTCCGCGCATTACTTTCTCGCGGAATTGTCCGTAGTAGAACGGAACCGCAGTGTTAGACAAACCCATCGCCGATCCTCCTCTCGTGTGTTGTTACCGCTTCTTCTTCTTACCGCCTCCGCCACCGCCGGCCATGCTCTTTGCGCCGGAAACGACAACCTTGGCGAGATCTCCGGCTGCCGGATTGTTGGTCTGTTTTGACACGAAGTCGCCGACCTGTTGCTCTCCAGCCATGCCGAGGAGCATCTTGGCAAACTGCTTTCCCGCTCCGCCGCTGGTGCGGTTCAGGTTGTTGAACTGCTGCTCAAGGTTCATTCGAGTCACGACGTCCTGAAGCTCTCGATTGGAGAGCGAGTCGGTCGTGCTCATCTTGGCCTTTTGTCGAGCAGAGGCAACGCGAACCGCGTCTTCGGACGGCATGTGATGCTGACCGCCAGAAGTCTTGACCCGCTTACCCGCTCGGGTGTTCGCGGTTACTTCGACGGCGGCTCTCTCCTTACGGTGACCCCACCGCATTCCCTTCACACCATAGTGCGCGAGGAAAGGATCTACAGCTCTGTCCATTACTGACCTCCTTTCAAGAGCTCATTGGGTTGGAGAAATCAAGAATCCCCAGAAGCCCTGAATGGATGCTGGGTCGGTTGACGGCGCTGGAAGCCAGACGGCAGCGACTGCGTGATTTTCGGATCCGCCAATCCACAGGTCCAGCGGCGGCATTACGATGTCCGAACTGCGATCAAGGGGGAACTCATGTATGTACTACCGTTGTTTCCGATAGTCACTCCGAAACTTCCACCTTGATACGTGCTGGATTCACTCTTGTATGGAGCAAGAATCTTGTAGGACTTCCCGCCATATGAAACCGTGTCACCCTGCGTGAAGCCGCGAACCGTGTCACTACTGTTGTTGACTACGTTCGAATACCAACCCGCAAAGAAAACATCAGTCAGACGACCGCGCATTCCTGCCACATCTTCGAATACCACGTAGGGACTCAGGTAGTCACTACCATCCAAAGCTGTGGAAGGGTTGTGCCAGTTGTAAGAGTTGATCATCGACGGGAAAGTAAGCGCACCGAGATGACCCTGAACCCATGAGGTTTGGTTTCCTGCATCACGACTGACATTCACAACCGTCGCCGGCTGCGACGCCGAGCTGTTTACAACACCCTGGTATGACGTAGAACCTCCCAGAACGACTGCTGGGACGGGATCGATTGCACCAGAGAAATACGGCGTCATCTCCGATAGACAAACGCATTGGCGAATCGACCCATAGTTGCCGCTGTCGGCGTTCGCTTCGTACTGACGAGGCCCTTCGATGTCGATGTAGAGAAGAGTACTTCCTGCAGCGACTCGAACGTGAAGGATGTTCGAAGTACTACCTGTAGCGTTTCTCTTGTACATGATGAGGCGCCCAGAGAGAGGGTCGACACCCGTTCCGGCTCCGCCCGTCCAGTTTCGATAGACCGTAGGCTGAAAAGTCGTCGTTGATGGTGCAACAGTGTTGAGATCCATTGCGATTACCGCGCCGAGAGGTGTAGTAGCCTTGACGATGTTCGCTGTTGGGTTGCTGTAGTCCGAACTGGTAAGGATCTTCGCCTTCAGATCTGCAACCAGGTTGGCTGGGGTGGTATCGAACTCTGAGTAGATGAACACTTTCTCAGCCTCCTGTTTGTAGATCCAGTGTTTTGGTAGGACGTCCCTTTATGAGAAGCCCGGTCTTTGTTGTGTTTCGACTACTTGTCAACTTGATCTGTCCGTCAGTAATGAGACCACCTGACGATGCTGGTGGAGCAGTATCCAATCCGGAATAAATTCCTGAAACCGCGAACCAACCAGAGGCTGCTCCCGACCAGGACCCAATCGCAATCCGACATGTTCCTCGATAAGACCAGGTTGTGTGTAACCAACCTACGGAAACGCCATTGCGAAAAGCACGAATAATCAGATCACTTGCGTTCAACCAAATGAACTGAACTCGAATTCTCACATAGGTTGGGAATCCGCTTGAGTCTATCGACGTTGCCGGCAAAGGTGCTTGTTGAGGAACAGACACCTTAAGCACATTGTTGACATAAAACCCGTAGTACTTGCTATAGGAGTTAAGACTGACACCAATGAAATTGGTGAGAGTCCTAAGATTTCCCAAGGTGTTTGCTGCAACAGAGCTTGGAAGCAAACCAAGCACCAATTCATCTCCACCAACCGCAGCAACATCTGCTTCGATCGTGTGACCATAAGCAGATGTGTTGTCGATTGTGTAAGACGAAGACGCCGTCTCAATCACACTCGGGTTTGAACTATTCTGACCGTTGTTCAGAATAACCTGACCTGGCGTGGTTGAGTTAACCGCGTTTCTGGTCCAGAACACCGTATCGACTTCTGGAAGTCTAGTTGTTGCCATTAGCCCTCCAGCACGATTGTGACAACCAGGTCAGAACCCGGTGTCGTTGTTCCAACAGAATCGATGTCGACAGTCAGATAGTCATTAGCGGCCAATGCAGAAACATCAACCGTTGAAGCAAGAGCCGTTGTTGCACCATCAGCGATGGTTGGACGGTTTGCCTGATTGGTGAAAATCGTGGTTCCGTTCTTGTTGACATCCACCATGAGTGAATTGCCGACAGGCGCAGTTCCGACCGAAGCTCGAACCGAGACAATTTTGAGAGATCGACCTGTGTCATTCGTGAATCGAAGAGTTCCGTTCATTACCGCGAGATTTCCGGGCTTGGAGAACGGAACAGAAGAGCGAGCCACGATGACGTTCTGAGACCAGCCAGATCCTACATCACTTGGGGTAGCGGAGTTGTTATCTACCGTTGACACGTAGAGCGCGCCGTTGTAGTACACGGTGTCTCCGATCATGTAAGGAGAAGCCGCACCCAGGAATTGAAGGCCTGCCACGAAGATAGAGCCGTTCGCCATTCCATAGAGACCGCCATATTGAGCTACAGTCTCGATCTTGGTGATGTCGCCGGGAATCAGGTCGTAGGTGTACTGCGCCCAAGCAGAAGCACCGCCTGAGAACTTGACAACGCCGGCGACAGAAACTCGCTCGTTGCCGTAACCACTGTACTGGTCGTACTTGTGGTAGAAACGAATCTTCGATGCTCCCGCTGGTGCAAGGATCGTCATGAGACCAGGCGTTCCGCCACTGTTATCGGAGTTCTGCCCCAAACGAAGAGCTAATGAATCCGCCGGGGCACCGGCTCCTCCAGGATTAGCGACGACAGCAGCACCAGTGGTGGTTGCGTCAGACGGAACACCAGCAGAGAGATCGTAGGACTTGATCACTTGAAGTGTGGTCCAAACACCACGATAACGAGGGCCAGTAGCGCCAGTTCCGGCCGGCCCCTGAGGGCCCTGCGCGCCGGTGTCACCCTTGTCGCCCTTAAGCCCCTGAGGGCCCTGCGCGCCGGTGTCACCCTTGGGTCCTTGAGGACCTTGCGCACCTTGTGCTCCGTCTGCACCGGGGAGACCCTGAGGTCCTTGAGCTCCGACGTCACCCTTGAGGCCCTGAGGTCCTTGAACGCCGGGGTCGCCCTGGAGGCCTTGATCACCCTTAGGACCCTGAGCGCCATCGGTTCCAGGAAGTCCGGGATCACCCTTGTCGCCCTTGTCGCCCTTGTCGCCCTTGAGTCCTTGAGGACCTTGAAGTCCCTGAGGCCCTTGAAGTCCCTGAGGCCCTTGAACTCCTTCAGGACCTCGAGCTCCAGTAAGACCCTGAGCTCCCGTATCTCCGGCGTCACCCTTCGGGCCGACGGCGCCGGAGTCGCCCTTAGGCCCCTGAGGACCGACATCGCCTCGAGGACCACGAAGGCCCTGAGCGCCTGGCTGTCCCGGTTCTCCTTGCGGACCCGGCTCGCCCTGAGGTCCACGAATGGACCCGATCTGAACTTGGCGAGGAGTCTCGCTCATACCTTCCTCCAAACGTCTCCGGTTTCGGCAACGATGCCCACGTCGCCTTCTGCGGCGTCGGCAGGGAGCTGCGGCGTGTCTAGGATCCAGACCAAAGGCTGAGGGCCTTCGACCAGAGCCTTGTCGTTTTCGACAACGACACTGATTCGCCACTCCATCTCTCTGATCTGTTCCTTCATCGCTTCCTGCGTGAACGAAGTAGCCGGAGGGTCGAAGATAAGGCGAACGCGTAGATACACGTACGACTTCACGAGATTCAACCTGGCATCGCTACCAAGGAGGTCTCCCCAAAGGGCGGCTTTGTCTTCGATGAAGAAACCGCCAACAGGCCCTACACCCAGCTGCTCGAGAGTCGAAAACACCGAGTTGATGTGAGTCGCGATGTCCTGGTCAAACGCCGTGTAGTCAGGCGAAAGGCCCAGGATCTTCTTCGTGCTGTCGAGAATGCTTTGGTCTAGTGCCAATGGGGACACCTCCTTGGTAGCTATCCATTATGAACTGATGGGTCAGAGAAGGCGGTTGACTTCGTTCTGAACCGTGGTGGGGTTGTAGCCGGCCTTGGCCAGATTCGAACGACGCGCGGGACCGTTACCCCACTTGCCGGCGATGACCTCGCGTGCGACCTCGGTGACGGACTTCCGGTTGGAAACCCTCGGAGCTGCCGCAGTCTTTCCGACACCTCGATTGACGAGGTTCTGAATAAGCTTCGGGTCGTAACCAGAAGCCTTCAGTCGACGAGCTCGATCGTCGCCGCTGCCCCACTTGCCTGCCCAGACCTCCGCAGCGATCTGCGTGTTGCTCTTGTGCGGAGCACGGTTGGGCTGAGCGGGACGAGGCGGAGTCGAAGCACCCTTGAAGTACTCGTAGGCCTTGACGACCTCTGCGAGCAGCTGCTCGTAAACCGAGTCCATGTAGGGTCCCGCGCACGCCGTGCTCGACCACTTGTGGTGGTAGAAGACGTTGCTCCGAGAAGGTCGAACGCCGATGACCTTGGCGAAGAGCCAGCCAGCGAGACGTGCTGCGGACTTCCAGGTCACCTCGGCGACGGGCCATTCTCCACCAGTGGCCGAGTTGGCCATCTCGATGGAGATGGTCTCCTTGTTGCCCTGAGTGTTGCCGACAGCCCAGGCGTACTCATTGACCTTGACGTACTGGCAGATGGCGCCAGATGCATCAGAGTCGAAGTGCGCGGAGGCAGGGCGCTTCATCCAAACAGCAAGGACGCCCTCGTGTGAGAGCTTGCCGCCGTTGTGGTGGAACGTGACCGAGGTCTTCTTGTACGCCGTGTGGGTGACGTGCTCCGTCTTGCTGAGCGCGTCGATGTAGTTCTTGACCGGACGGTCATAGGCGACGACGGCGGTCACTCCTCCACCTCCACATCATCCGTGGCGAAGCCCTGGAAATCGGACTCAGGAAGAGACGACGGGTTGTCGTTCTCCAGACCGGAGCCGTCCTGCGTCTCGCGCGAGAGAGCCGCGTTGACCTCTTCGATCTCTTCGGCGGAAAGCGAGACGCCGCCGTCGACGGGCTCGGACTGCTCGAGAGGCTCGACCGGAGTCGGCTCGACAGGCTGATCGCTCATGCTGTTCTCCTTCGTGATGGCCACAACGTCGTGTCTCCTGGTCTACGTTCGACGAGCTGCCGGGGAAGTAGCCTCTCGTCGCCGTAGTGGATGGCGTTGTGTGTTCTCAGTGATGTGGTGATCAGGAACTCGGGATCGAGGATCTCAGCGTCACCATGGACGATGTTGTCGACGGTCATCGGGTTCATGTGGTGAATTACAATCTCGCGAGCTGAGTAGATCTCGTGACCCTCAACTCCGAGGTCGCATCCAAGATCTCGAGCGATGACGTCTCTTCGAGCGAGGCGCCATTGCCGAGAGGTATAGAACTTCTGGTTGATGTGACGATCGAAACCGAATGTCGATGCGCCGACTGCTCCTCGAAGACGAAGGTAGTTGTACCTCTCCTCGAAGTCTTGGATCTGTTGGAGCTCACTCCATGTACGGATCCTCATCACCACCTCCTCTGAGGTCTGGCATGGGTCCTTGTCCCGAGTAAGCCTTGAAGGCCTCGAGCGCTTGACCCATGAGCTCTTCGGTTCGCTTGGTTGAAGCCATCGTCTCGGCGCGGATCTGCAGAAGCTTGATCTCTTCGGTCTTGTACTTCTGCGCCAGCTTCTCCGAGGTGGAGCCAAGCTTCAGATAGTGTGTGATGACCTGCGCGGACGCCGTGCCTTCAGTGATCTGCTTCTCAGCGAGGTCGAAAGCGAGTGCGATCAGCTGGTTCTCACGATCTTCGAGGGATCGAGCCGGTGGTCTTCGGCTTGCCTTCGAGCTGCCCTCGTTGGGGCCGTTCACGCGCCGAGTTGCCACTGGCTTTCAACTCCTTTCCGACTAGTTCTAGGGCACTTACGCGGGGTTCAAAAGTGGATTGCTTCATCCAAAAATGCCTCCGGGGCTATTTTTGGG
>Ga0308175_100000148_pt1 | contig 54217 bp, 54 predicted proteins | sample PhyCR1_3_FD_203893 | JGI IMG/M metagenome (GOLD analysis project Ga0308175, IMG submission 203893) | Soil microbial communities from UC Gill Tract Community Farm, Albany, California, United States - DLSLS.C.R1 | ecosystem: Environmental > Terrestrial > Soil > Agricultural land | place: USA...
TGGGGGCTAGCGGAGCGCTCCTTGCTTGCCCACCTGATCAAGCTCGGGCAGGAGCACCGTGCGATCGACGTGGGCGACGGGCGCTGGTCCCGGTGACGCAGCACCGCTATAGTGAAGCCCGGTGGGTTTGACGTTCGACGATCTTCCCGACGTCGCGATGGTTCGCGATTTGCTGCGCCGGTGGTGGGGCCTCGAGCTCGGCCTATCGGAAGCGGCGGGGGGAGGTTACGTTCGCAAGTCGCACGCCGTGTGCGAGACCATCCACGGCGCCGCGCCGGCCGCGTGCGAAGGCGCGCTCGCCGCGATCGCGGCCGCGTTCGCGGCGACCAAGCGCGGCGAGCCGGTCATCAAGCAGTGCCACGCCGGCCTGTTCCTCGTCGCGGCCCCGGTCTACGGGGTCCACGGGGGGGGACATGGGCTGCTCGGGGTGGTGTACGCGAGCGGCGCGCGATCTGCGACGAGCCCGGTCGAGGTCGTGGCCCAGGGGCTGGGGGCGATCGTCGGATCGCCCGACGAGGCGCTCGCGATGGCGGCGAGCGTGCCGGCCCTGAGTGAGGATGACCTCAGGCACGTACGCGATCTGGTCGCCTCGGCCGCCGCCGCGGTCGAGCGCGCGCAGCCGGCGGTGGTCGCTCCGACGACCTTCGTCCATCCGTTCACCGAGATCGTCGGCGATGCCCTCGCGGTGCGCGACGTCGTGAAGCTGCTCGGCAAGGTAGTCAAGAGCGAGGCGACCGTGCTCATCCAGGGCGAGAGCGGCACCGGCAAGGAGCTGATCGCGCGCGCGATCCACTACCACGGCTCGCGCGCGAAGAAGCCGTTCGTCGTGCAGAACTGCTCGGCGTTCAACGACAACCTGCTCGAGAGCGCGCTGTTCGGCCACGTCCGCGGCGCGTTCACCGGGGCGGTCAAGGATCAGCCGGGCCTGTTCCAGGTCGCCGACGGCGGCACGTTCTTCCTCGACGAGATCGGCGATATGTCCGCGGCGCTGCAGGTCAAGCTCCTGCGCGTCTTGCAGGAGAACACGTTCATGCCGGTCGGCGGCACCAAGCCGGTCAAGGTCGACGTGCGGATCATCGCGGCGTCGCACAAGGATCTCGCGGCGATGGTCGCGCACAAACAGTTCCGCGAGGATCTGTTCTATCGCGTCAACGTCCTCAAGATCACCGTGCCGCCGCTGCGCGAGCGCATCAGCGACATCCCGCGGCTCGCCCAGTTCTTCGTCACCAAGCACTGGCGAGCCGCGAAGGGGTCCACGGCGGTGGCTCCGCCCCGGCTCTCGCAGGGCGCGCTCGCCCGGCTGGTCGCGTACCCCTGGCCCGGCAACATCCGCGAGCTCGAGAACGAGATCGAGCGCATGCTCGTGCTCGCGGGCGACGCCCGGGAGCTCTCGCCGTCGATGGTCTCGCCGCGCGTCGCGAGCGGCACCGTGGGCCCGGGTGGCCCCGGCGGCGCCAACAACGTGGCGCGCACGCTGCGCGACGTGATCGCCACCGCCGAGGCCAACGCGCTCGCCGCGGCGCTGAGCCGCCATGCCGGCGATCGGGACTCTGCCGCGAACGATCTCGGGATCAGCCGGTCGTACTTCGACGCGAGGAGCGTGGCGCTTGGCCTGGGGGCCGCGCCATGACCTGCCCGACGTGTCGCGCCAAGGTCGCGAAGGACCCGGCGGAGCCGAGCAAGCTGTTTCCGTTCTGCAGCGAGCGCTGCCACCTGGTGGATCTGGGCCGCTGGCTCGGCGAGGAGTACCGGATCCCCGGGCCGCCGTTGTCGGACGGTGGCGAGGGTGCGCTGGCCTCACCGGTGACCGACGAGGATTGAGTATCGAGCTCCGCAACCGATCAAACCTCTGCGGCGAGGACAAGCCGTGGCCCGTGCCGCGCTTGCCGAAGGTTTCGGGGCTCGCCGGCTCGCCGGCGCCGCTCCGTCGGCTAAGCTGACCGGCGATGGCGACGACCGAACACCGTGTTGCGACCCATCTCGGGCTCGCGGCCAGCGATTACGACGCGGAGATCCGCCGCTACCTGCCCGCATACGAGGAGATGATCGGCACCGTCGCCGCGATCGTCGGGACGCTCGGCGCGCCCTACGTCGTCGATCTCGGCGCCGGGACCGGCGCGCTCGGTGCGGCGATCCTCGATCGCGTCCCCGGCGCGCGCGTTCAGTTCCTCGACATCGATCCCGCGATGCTCGAGGTCGCCGGCACGAGGGTCGCCGGGCATGGCGATCGCGCCGAGCTGCGCCGCGGATCATTCGATGACGCGCTGCCGGCGTGTGACGCCGCCGTTGCTTCGCTCTCGCTCCACCACGTTCCCGAGCTTGCGCGCAAGCGCGCCCTCTACGCGCGGATCCACGAGGCGCTGCGGCCCGGCGGCGTGCTCCTGGTCGCCGATATCACCGTGCACGAGACCGGCTCCGCGCACGACCGCATCTATCACGAGTGGGCCAGGGCGATGGCGCAGCACGGCATCGCGCGGGCCGAGGCCGAAGCGCTGTTTGCGAAGTGGGCGGGCGAAGATCGCTACTACCCGCTCGCCGTCGAGCTCGATCAGCTGCGCGCGGCCGGGTTCGCTCAGCCCGAGTGCTTCTGGAAGTACGGCCCCTCGACCGTGTTCGGCGCCTACCGCTGACCGGGCGCTGGGGCAGGAGGCTGCTGGTCGAGCAACCCGGCCGGGGTGCCCGTCCGTCATCCCAGGTGGTGGTCGACGTCGGATTCGGACCAGGTAAAGAACCAGCGGGTACCATCGAAGTACACGGCTTCGTGTGGCGAGCCTTCCGGGAGCATGACATTGAGGACCTTGGCGTTGCGCGCGACGAACCCGCGCCTCCACATGTCGCGAGTACTGGCGTCGGCGCGGGTCAGCTTGACCTCGACGGTATCGCAATCGTTCGCAGCGGCCGCGATCGCGGTCAGTGCGCTCGACCAGGCTCGCCGCGGCGCGAGCAGATCGATCACGCACAGGCGACGGCCGACGCGCTCGAGCGCACACGCGGCGATCGGCCGGCCACGCTCGAGCACGACGAACGGGCGTTGCCGCTGGGACGGCGAGCGGCGGAACCGCCAATCGTAGAACTCGGCGTTGCGGACGGTCGCGATCCCGAGCTCGGAACGCGTTTGCTCCCAGATCCGGTCGACCCGCGGGTCGCGCTCGCGGAACGCATCGAGCGCGAGGCCGCGGCTTCGCGGTTGCAGCACCCGGCGCACCGCGAAGTCGAGCCGAGGCGATAGCCGGAGCGCCGCCGCGCCGACGGGCCGGACGTAGCGCACGACCTCGACGACGTCGTGGGTGCGGTGCTGCGCCAGCGGCGTGACGTTGCCAGGCGTCGGCGTTCCGAACTTCACCTCGATCCCGAGCCGGGACATGTCCCGGCGCGATGCGCCATGCAGCGCGGAGGCGATCCCGCGGCGCCGGAACGCCGGGCGCACATAGCAGTCACCGCCCAGCGCGGCCGTCGCCTCGCGGCCTTGCGCGACGATGCAGCGGGGGAAGAACGAGGTCATGCCGGCCACGTGTCCCGTCGCTCCGTCTCGCGCGATCCAGGTCAGCGCCGGGCCGTGCGGATTTTCCTCGTAGAGCCAGCGATGCCGCCGGGCTACGTCCACACCCGGCAGCAGTTCGGCGACCGCGGCCACGATCGCTAAACGATCTTCAGGACCAGCCAGCCGCACCATGAAGCTCATCGAGCGTGAAATCGTCATGATCCGACCACGCTAGACACAACCCCGTTTGCAGGACAGTGAAAGATCCATGAAGCCGAATGCGTCTTGGGCACACGTACAAGCACTCTCGAGGCAACTGCGATTGGCGTGAGGTAGCCATCACCGTGATCAGCCCGATGATCTCTCATCGCTACCCCATCGCTACCCGTCGCGGCCGAAGTTTTGCCGGGCGAAAACCCTCACAGGTACCTCCCGAGCCCCTCGTCGGTGTTCGTCGCCCGCTCGGGGCCGATCACCGGCCGTGCTGCCCTGGCGCGTGATGGCCGCAACGCGAGCGTGATCGATCCGGACTCCGACTTCCAGCGATCGCTAGATCAGCAATCTCGTGCATCGCGCCCTGGCGTCGTACAGGCTGCCGGTTCGATGATCGCGCTCGCGGCGGGAGTGGGATCATAGATTCGTTCACCTCCTGTGACAGTCCCGGCGACCCCAGCTCGCCGATGCATGGCATCATCACCACGATGGCGCGAGGCGTGGCTGGAGATCGCGGACTGACGCCACCCTGATCATCGCCGGGGTGGTTTACGAGCACGACGCGGCCGCCTTGGCCTCGGCGATCTCGCGGGCCAGCGCGAGGCCAGGCCTCTGCCACCGCGCTTGTCGGGTAGACCGCCTCCGACCTTCTGGCGCCCAGCAATGGCCGACGTTTGGTTACATTGACTTACACGAAGCGTTCCACTCCGATCCCAGCCTCGTAGGCGCGTGCGAACTGTTCACGCAGAAGACCTCGGCCGAGGCGATCCTGGCCGCATTCAGGAGAGCCGCCGCAAGCACCGCCGAACTCGTCTGGTTTTCATTCTCGGGCCATGCGGTGGTCACCAGTACTGGCGAGCTGCGCTTGTTGCTCCCCGAGTGGTGTAGCCACAGCAGCGACGAGGATAAACGTAGGTTTTCGATCGGGGCCCAGGAGCTCGAGGGAGTATTGCGGTCGCGTCTCGCCAGCAAGAAGTTTCTGGTCATCCTGGACACCTGCTATAGCGGGGCGTTTGGGGGTGGCGCGGTGACGCGAGACGTCCTCCGACCGATCGAGGAGCGGATCATGAGCGCGGGTGCGGTCGTGATCTCCTCGTGCACCAGGGACCAGCTCGCCGTTGACGGCCATGTAGGGCGTGCAGACCTCAATGGGGCCTTTACCCATGCCATCATCGAGGTCCTGAAAGATCATGCACGCAGCCGGTCTGCGCTGAGCGTGCTCGACTTGTTCCGGGAGGTGAAGGCCAATCTTACCAACGGACAGGTCCCTACACTCTACGCAAATGGGCTCACGGACGACTTCGCGATCTTCACGGAAGCGGCCAGGGCTCGACTCGAGCCCATCCCGGAGGGTATCTCTTGCGTGCCGCTCGAGGTGCCCACGAAGCTCAAGGATGAGCTGATGGAGTTCCTGGAGAGTGTTGTCGAGATCTGCAAACGGGGCCGGGTCGGCTTGTTTCATGCGGAACGCCAGCTCGCGAGCCTGTCGAATGAGTTTTACAAGTATCGCGACAACACCTTCGTCGTCTCGGGTACAACTCCGACGCCGTCGAAGCGTTCGAAAACGCACGCAAGTCCTCGGCGTCATTCGCGATCATGTCAAGGCCAAGATTCGAGTGGTGGTGGTCGACGTCGACTCCTACGGGCCCACCGTGTTGCAAGAGGTGTTCAAGGACCCTCGGCCAGATGATCTGAACTCGCTCGAGTGCGCATTCATTGATGGTCAGGTCTTTCTCAAGACCCATTTTGCGGCGAACGACGACCTGAAGATCGAGGTCGATCAGCGACCGACTCGATGCAAGAACGAGTACAAGACGCATCTGCGACCCTTCCTGGATTCCAGGAATGGCACGCTGTCCGAGGCGAGTCTCAAGCCAGGCAACCAACATGAGGTGGCGCTCCGAGAGCTCACGCCGGGCGAGGTTGATGGCCTCAAGCAGCAACTCGAAGACGATCTCGAGGTGCATCGGCGACCGCCGGGTGCACCGGAGCCGCCTGTTCACGCGCTTCATCGCTAACCCAGATCCGCGATTTCCGATCTCGGTCGTACCAGCGCTGCAAGGGTCGCGTCCATGCGGCGTCAGGCGGCGAGTCCGGCCCGCGCGAGCGAGCGGCGCGCCTTCGATCGCATCCCTTCGAGCAGGCGGCCGATCCGACGATAGCTCTCCAGCTCGCTCTCCTCTGCAGCTGTCAGGCTCCCCGCTTGCGCTCGAAGGGCGAGTTCGTGCATCCGCGATAGGTCCTCGGGGTCGAACTCCAGCTTCAGGAACGAACGCGCGGATTCGGGCGAGAGGTCATCGCGTTCCGGCTTGAGCACGCGGCTCAGAATCGCGGCTTCGGCGGAGTTCATCGACAGAATGTACCCTCCCGGGATCGCGGTGGGTAGGCGCTGAGCCGCTACGCCGGGCGTAGCACGAGGACCGGCAGGCGCGTGACGCGCAGCAGGCGGTCGGCGACCGAGCCGACGAGGGCACGTGTGATGCCCGAGCGGCCGTGCGAGGCGATGCAGATCACGTCGACCCCGAACCGCGCCGCACATTGCGCGATCGTGGTCGCGGTGTCGTCGCCGCGGACGACGTGGGCGCGGACGGCTTGCCTGGCGCCCGCCGGCGCGAGGGACGCGAGCTGCCGGAGCAGATCGGCCTCATCGAGCTCGGCGTCTTCCTTGACGACGTGGAGCAGGTGGACCTCGCCGGCGGACTGGGTCAGCGCGAACGCGTAGGGGACCGCGCGGTTGGCAAACTGCGACAGATCGGTGGCGACCAGCGCCTGCGCGAGCACCGGGATGGTCTGGGTCACGACGACGGCCTGCGGCGGGACGCAGACCACGGACTCGCGCGCGTCCTCGACGATCACCGACGAGACCGAGCCGAGCCGCCCCAGGCCCGTCTTCTGGCCGGTCCCGACGACGATCGCGTCGACGCGTTCCTCGTCGGCGAGCTCGATCATGTGGTCGCCGATCCGGCCGAGGCCGCGGCGGGCGCGCGCCGTGACGCCGGGTGGGACGGCGGCCGGCGAGCCGGCGAACCGGCGGAGCAGATCGCGCTGCATGAGCCGCTCGATCTCGGGATCGGACTCGACCAGCGCGCGCGGCGGCAGGCCGTAGTGCGCCGCGGCGTCGTCGGGGTAGTAGATCGCGCCGAGCACGACCTCGATCCGGCCGCGCTGGCCGAGCGCCAGCGTCCACTGGACGCCGAGATCGCAGGTCGCCGAGTCGTCGATGCCGAGCAGGATCTTGAGCGGCTTGTCCCCGCGCGCGAACGCCAGCCAGGGCGCCGGGTCGCGGACGACGATCACCGGGACGTGGGTCCGCGCGATGATGTTGGCCGCGGTCGTGCCGAGCCGGGAGCCCGCCCGCTCCGCGCGCGACTGCGCCGCGACGACGATGAGGTCCGAGCCGGAGGTCTCCGCGAAGCCGACCAGCGTCTCGTCGGGGGGGCCTGAGGCGAGCTCGACCCGCACGCTCGGGCCTTCGCCGGCCTGGGCCTGGGCCAGGAGCTGCCGGCGACGTTCGGCGAGCTCGGCCTCGTCGGGCTCACCGTCGGCCACATGCATGAGGACGACCTCGCGGTCGCCGCGCTGGGCGGCCAGGGCACGTGCCACCTCGAGGGCACCGCGTGATGCCGGTGAGAGATCGGTACCGCAAATGATCGACATGGCGCCTACGACAAATACGCGATGCGACGGATAAGCGCGAGTAGACGATCGCGCAACTCATTGTCGAGGCTGACGAACCGGATCCCCATGCCGGGGTGAAGGTTGTCGGGGGCGCCGGGGCGATACGGGTTCACCCATATCACCTCGCCTTCGATCTCGAGTTGCTCCGAGCCCTCCGACGAGAAGCGCAGGTTCAGGTGGGTGCCCGGGGCCTCCGGTGTGGTCGTGCGCACGAAGATCCCGGTCGCGCTGATGTCCGTGATGTACGCGAACAGGTAATTTTCTTCGCTCGCGTAGTCGACCTCGAGATCGACGAGCACGCGCGGCCCATGCCGGCGGTCGGTGTCGCTGACCGGGGCCGGTACGGCCGCAGCCGCGTCGCCTTTGCCCTTCGGTCCCATCGCCGCCGTCATAGCCTCAACACACAACCGCGGTCAACGCTAAGATCAATCGAGGATCACGGTCGTAATCTTTACGCGATCGACATTGTCGCGCATGTCACCAGGCGCCTCACTGACGGTCATGTTCTTCCAGTTGGGCGCCGAACCGGTGAAGAACCCGACCCAGACCTCGTAGGTACCACCCGGAAACGCACCGCCCGTGCTCGTGGTGAATCGATCGACAATGTAGTCACCGAGCTGCCATGTCGAGGTCGGGCATCGACCTCCGATAGGTTCGTGATCGCCATTACCGGCGCGTCCGGCAGCGCCATCGAGGTGCATCAGCCCCTTCCACGTGCCGCCCACCGGCGACAGGATCTTGTAGTAAAGCGTCACGTCGAACCGCGCGCCGCGCCGGGCGGTCTTGGGGATGTCCCAACCCAGAAGTTGGATTCGGTTATCCCACACGACCTTGCCCTTGGGCCTGACCCGGATGTCCTTGGGCTCCTCGTGCAGGATCGCGGTGCGCAGCGGGTTCTGGTCGGTCGTCCCGTCGACGCGGTTCGACAACAGGAGGTTGCGCTGGTTGCGATCGTCGACGACAAAGTAGGGCTTGCCGCCGACCTCGCGATGCAGCGTGCAGAGCTCGGTCTGCGGCATGATCGCGAACACGCGGCCCGGCCGCGCGAGCGCCGCGATGACCTGGGTGCGGTCGGGCACGGTCAGGGGCGGCTTGCTGGTGTAGGCGAATGGCGCCTGGCCGAGGTCGCCCATGACCACCAGCTCGTCGCCCGGCTTGGCAAGCTCGTGATAGGTCTCGAACATCGCCTTCGACGACAGGTGGAGGGCCAGCTGCGGCTGCCAGATCGAGGTCCAGAACGCCGCGAGCAGGATCGTCGCGCCGATCGACGCGATCGCGCTCCGGGTCGCGAACCGCTGGTACCAGCGATCGCGCGGCGAATCGCCGTCGCGCCACAGGCTCATGGCGAGCGCGAAGCCGACCGCGATGAGGCCGCCGATGATCAGCACCCACGCCTTGGTCGGCAGGAACGCGAGCCGCGATTGCGACGGATACGCCACCGCGTCGCTGCCGACGAACAGCGAGGTCAGGCGCTCGGCGAACGATTGCATGTCCTTGCCGAGATCGAGGATGCCGAGCAGCGCGAACAGCGCGACCAGCTTCGCGCCGGGCGGCATCGCGTCGGGGTCGCCGTGGGTGCGCCGGAACAGCACGCCATCGAGCCAGCCGCCGACGGCGATCGCGAGCGCGGGGAACCCGGCGTACACCGTGAAGCCGACCTTGCGCTGGAAGACCTCGCCGGCCACCCACGCGGTCCCCGCCCAGGCCAGGGTGACGGCGCCGAGCGCCTTGCGGCCCGGATCGGCCGCGGCGAGCAGCGCCGCCATCGCGATCGGGGCGATCAGCCCCCATGGGAACGTGCCGTAGGCGATCTGCTCGAACATCGAGTCATAGATGATCCGGAGATCGTCGTCGGGTCGCCAGATCCCGCCGAGCGCCCATGAGTAGCAGCCGTTGGGGATGATCGCCCTGCCCAGCACCTCGCGCGCCGGCGGCGGCGTCAGGCCGGGGTAGAGGGGCTTGAGATCGTAGAGCTGATGCGCGACGAGGGCGCACAAGCTGATCGCCGCCAGGGTCGCGAGCATCGCGAGGATCCACGGGGCGCTCGGCTCGCCGCGCCGGAGCACCCCGACGAGCGGCACGCCGAGCGAGCCGGCGACCGCGATCGCGCCGATCGGGACGATCAGCCCGAGCAGCACCCCGCCGCCGTAGAACCCGAGCACGAGGCCGGCGGCGAGCGCGACGATGGCGGTGAGCACGTCGAGCACGACCGCCGGCACGGACCGGGGAGCCGCACCGGGCACGGCCTCGAGCACCGTCCGCCGGCGGCGCAGCTGGCCCAGCGCTACCAGGCCGTACACGATCAGCGCGCCACCACAGGCGGTCCCGATCTCGGATGTCAGCATGCGCGACTGCAGGGTGAGCAGCGGCATCGCGACGAGCACGATCGCGGTCACCACGCCGGCGCGCGGGCCGGCAAGCCGCATCGCGGTCCCGGCCGCCGCGAGCACGGTGAGGAGGCCCATCAACGCGAGCGGCAGGCGGCGGCCACCATCGGAGTCGCCGGCCGTGTCGCGCCCCCACTTGATCGCGCGGGCGGTCAGCGTGCGGGCGGAGGCGTCGGCGGGGACCGCGCGGAGGCAGCTGTCCTTGACCTCGGGGGCTCCGGGCGGCTGCGTCGCCGGTTGGGCGGCGGGCTGGCCGGGTGGGGCCGGGGGCTTGCCGTCGCCTGCCACCAGTGCCGCCGGTGCTGCCGGCACGATCGGCGGGGCGACGCGGTCGGCCAGCTGCCGCTCCTGTGGCTCCCAGAGCCCCGGGCCGCCGAGCCGGGGCAGGAGCACGGTGGCCGCGAGCAGGAAGCACGCCGTGAGCGCGACCGGCCAGCGACCAAGCCAGGCGGCGATGTGGCGAGCGAACGGCACCGCCTGCGAACGTACGTCGACTTGCGTCACGCGGCCAGCCCAGCGACAGTGGAGATCGTTGGGGGATGTCACCACGCGCACGCAGGAGCTCGGCCGGTTGCACCGCCACGTGCCGGTGCGCCGGTATGCCAGCCTGGTCGGCCACTGGATGACGCGATGGTTTCGCCCGCCGCGTCCGGCGGTCCACGAGCCGCTGCCGTCGATCGGGCCCGGGGAGCTGGCCGTCACCTACGGCGGCCACGCGACGGTGATCGTGCGCTACCCCGGCCTCGCGATCGCCTTCGATCCGATGCTCGGGAGCTGGATCGGCGGCGTGCGCCGAGCCGTCGCGCCCGGCGTCCTGCCCGAAGACGTCGCCGACGTCGGGCTGATCCTGATCTCGCATCGCCACGCCGATCACCTGCACGTCCCGACGCTCGGCCGCTTGCCGCGCAGCGCGACCATCGTCGTGCCCGCCGGCGCCGCGGCCACGGTCTCGCACCTGCGGTATGCGCGCGTGGTCGAGCTCGCGCCCGGTGCGGATCTCGAGCTGCGCGGCGTCCAGGTCACGGCGGCGGCGACCAGCCACGGCGAGAGCGAGCTGTCCCACGGCCTATCGTACATCCTGCGCGGCGAGGGGCCGAGCGTCTATCTGTGCGGCGACAGCGGGTACTTCTCCGGATTCGCCGATCTGGGGGAGAGGTTCGCGCCCGATCTCGCGGTGCTGCCGATCGGCGGGTTCCTGCCGGCGTCGTTTCGCGCGCGCCACATGTCGCCGCTCGACGCGCTCTATGCCTTCGAGGATCTGCGCGCCCGCATGATGATCCCGATCCACCACGGCGCGTTCGCGCTGTCGTACGAGCGGCTCGATGAACCGGCGCGCTGGCTGGTCGAGCTCGCCAGGCACCGCGGGGTGCGCGATCACGTCCTGGTGATGACGGCGGGCCAGACCGAGCGGTTCGTCCAGCCCGCGTGATACACAGCAAGCGATGTCCGCGCCCGCGCCCGACGTCTCGATCGTGATCCCGGTCTACAACGAGGAGGGCATCCTGCGCGAGGCGGTGACCGAGCTCCTGGACGGGCTCGACAGCGTTCGCCACGCGCTGCACGCCCCCGAGCTCACGTTCGAGGTGATCCTGGCCGAGAACGGCTCGCGGGATCGTACGGCCGAGCTGGCGGCGCACCTCGCCGACGAGCGGCCCGATATCCGGACGTTCTCGCTCGGCGAACCGAACTACGGCAAGGCGCTGCGCAAGGGCATTCTCGAGGCGCGCGGGGCGATCGTGATCTGCGAGGAGATCGACCTGTGCGATCTCGACTTCCATCGCCGCGCGCTCGAGCACCTGCGCCACCACGACTGCGACATGGTGATCGGCAGCAAGGCGATGAAGGGCGCCAACGACGCCCGGCCGGTGTTTCGCCGCGCCGCCACCAGGATGATCAACGGCATGCTGCGCGTCGCGCTCGACTTCCGCGGCACCGACACCCACGGGCTCAAGGCGTTCGATCGCCGGGCACTCCTGCCGGTCGTCGAGGCCTGCGTGATCGATCGCGACCTGTTCGCGAGCGAGCTCGTGATCCGCGCCGATCGGGCCGATCTGCACGTGATCGAGATCCCGGTCCGGCTGCACGAGAAGCGCCGGCCGGCGATCAACCTGTGGAAGCGCGTGCCGAACGTGCTGCGCGGGATGGCCAAGCTGACCTACGTGATCCGGTTCGGCGGCAAGCCATGACGGTCGGGGTGGCCCGGGAGGCCCGGGAGGCCCGGGAGGCCCGGGATGAGGGGCGCGTGCCGTGAGCGGTCCCGGGGCCGGGCGGCCGCGCCCGAGGTGCGCCGTCTCGATCGATCTCGACGGCCTCGCCTGCTACTACCGGATCCACGGCCTCGGCGCGCCCCCGATCGAGCTCGAGCACGTCATTCTCGAGCGCGCCTTGCCGCGTGCGGCGCGGTTGTTCGCGTCCCGCGGGATCCACGTCACCTGGTTCGTGGTCGGGCGCGATGCCGATGGCGAGCTCGCGGGGCCCGATCGCGCGGCCCGCGCGGCCAATGCCATGCGGCTCGGCGCGCTCGCCGAAGCCGGCGACGAGCTCGGCAATCACTCGTACTCGCACCCCTACGAGCTCGCGCGGCTGTCACCGGCCGAGGCGCTCGCCGAGATCGACGGCTGCGATCGCGTGCTGCGCGCGATCACCGGCAAGCCGCCGCGGGGCTTTCGCGCCCCGGGGTACGACCTGTCCCCGGCGATGCTCGAGGGACTGGCGCACCGCGGCTATCGCTACGATTCGTCGCTGTTCCCGGCGCCCGGGTACTACGCCGCGAAGGCCGCGGTGATGGCGATGCTCGCGCTCGTGGGCCGGCCGAGCGGCGCCGTGATGACCAACCCGCGCGCGCTCGGCGCCCCCGCCGATCCGTATCGCCCGGCGATGGCGCGGCCGTGGCGGCGCGGTCAGGCGCCGGTGGTCGAGCTGCCGGTCGCGGTGACGCCGTGGACGCGGCTGCCGGCGATCGGGACCTCGCTGATCGTCGCGCCCGCGATGCTTCGCCGCCGGCTCGTCGCCGCGATGGCGCGCCGCGCCTTCTTCAACTTCGAGCTCCACGGCATCGACTTCGCCGATGCGGAAGAGGACGGGATCCCCGGCGAACTCGTCGCCCGGCAACCCGATCTGCGGGTCCCGATCGGCGACAAGCTCGCGCGCCTCGGCGAGCTGCTCGACCAGCTGGCCGCCGGCTGGGAGTTCGCGACCCTGGCCGAGGTCGCGGTCGACGTGCAGCGCACCCAGTGAACCGCCGGTCGCGAGCCTCGGGGGACGCAGCAGCAGCAGCAGCAGCTGCCGCTGGGCCCGAAAGCCCTCCAGATCTCTCCCAAAAGAGACAAAAATTAATTCTTGCAAGGAGAATCCGTCCGGGCATCAGGGCTGTGAGCTGCGTCCCGCAGCCGCTGAATCAGCCGCTGCGCAGGTCACAGGCCGGCCCGTGGTCTTCGCCGCGCCAGCGAAGTTCGCGCTCATCACCCGAGGTCGTCTCGCACATGCGGCATGGACTGCGACGACCTCGGGTCTGTCGTTATGCCAATGAACCCGCCAGTCTCGGCATTCGGTGTCGTGATCGCCGCGGCTCTGTCGCCTAACTCGCGAGGATGCAGCTGAACCGCGAGATCGTGCCCTCATGACGCTCCGGGTTCCCTATGAGCACGCCTCGGGATCCGCGGCGAGCCGCTTCGCCTACGACGTGTTCGTGGTCCATGCCGATGCCGCGGCGGACAAGGCGTTCGTGAACGGGTACCTGCTTCCCAACCTGGGGCTGGCACCGGAGCGGGTGCTTCGGCTCCAGACCTTGGAGCTGGGCCACGTCATCACCGAGGAAATCGAGCGCGGCGTGCAGTCGAGCCGGGTCACGCTCGTGGTGCTGTCCGCGGCGTACATGGAGGACCACTGGGCGGCGTTCGGCGAGCAGCTCGCGGCGTTTGCGAGCGTCGCCAAGGGCGTCCACGGCGTGCTGCTGCCGCTCTTGCTGGAAGACTGGAGCCCCAGCTCGTGTCGCGGCTGCTTGATGAAGCGGCCCAGGAGCCGGGCGCGCTGCCGCTCTTGCAGGAGACGCTGTTCCAGCTCTGGGGCAAGCGCCGCCACCACCTGCTCGCGCTCGCCGACTACCATGCGTTGAGCAAAGGTGCGAGGACGGGCCTGGCGTTCGCCGTCGAGAAGCGCGCCGACTTCGTGCTCGGCCGGCTGACACCCGAGCAGCAGGCGATCGCGTTCCGGATCTTGCTTCGCCTGGTCAACTTTGGCGAAGGCCGCGCCGATACGCGCCGACAGCAGCCACGCGATGCCCTGCTCTCCGAGATCGAGACGGCGCCGAGCTTCGATGCGGTCCTGCAGTGCCTTGTGGACCATCGCCTGGTGACGGTGACCGGCGACGATCAGCACGGCGACGTCCGCGTTGACCTCGCGCACGAGATCTTGATCCAGGCGTGGCCTGCGTTCGCGGATCGGATCCAGACCTGGCGCACGCTCGAGCAAGGCGCCAAGCGAACGAAGCCGATCGCCAAGCGGACGAAGCCGATCGCCAGCGTCATGATGCGCTTGAGCAACGCGACCAGCGGAATCGCCTGGTTGCAGAGTCGGTGCAGCTCTATCAGGAGACTGGACGGCAGCGGCTCCTAGAAGCAGAGCGCCCACTAGAAGCGCTACCGTACCTGGTCGCCGCAAGGGCCAGTCTGGAAACGATCGGCAGCACGCCAAGCGAGTCATTACGCATGCTTTTTGCACAAGCGATGCGCAATCCCCGCTCCAGCATCAGGACGGCGTGATGAGCGCTGCGTTCAGCCCCGACGGTACCCACGTCGTCACCGCCAGCTGGGACCAGACTGCGCGCGTCTGGGATGTGCCGCTCGCCTCGGGAACCCTTGCGGAGTGGCGCACGACGATGGAGCGCACCAGCCCGTATAGGCTCGTCAATGGGGTTCTAGTTCTCATGGGGACAGTGGACGCTCCAGTTGTGTCATTCGAACCAAGCGTCCCAATGCCATCGATGCCTCCTCCCTGACCACGACGCTCACCGCCGCAACGTTGGACCAATTGCCCAACCATGTGGCCTGCGTTCGAGGAGCCTCAGCCGATTCTCAAAATATCGGCGAAATCTATTGACTGAACTCCTTCAAGAAATATCCAGGTACCATGACGGTGGGTAAGCCGACGGCGCGCCGTGTGCGCAAGCGGCGCGTCGAGCCCGAGCAACTGGAGCTGTTCAAGAAGCGAGGCGGCAAGCGGCGAGGTGCCGGTCGCCCGCCGAAGGGCAAGCGGGCGGGTTCAGCACACAAGACCCGACCAGCGCTGCTTGAGCGACATCCGGTGCACGTGGTGCTTCGGGTGATCCGTGCCGTCGGCAACCTGCGCCGCCGGTGCGTCTATCGGGCAATCCGCGAAGCAACGCTCACCGCCGCCCGGCGCGAAGACTTCCGGATCGTCCACGTGAGCATCCAGCGAACGCACATCCACCTGTTGGTCGAGGCCAACAACAAGGGGGCGCTGGCGTTGGGGATGCAGGGCTTCCAGATCTCGGCAGCCAAGCATCTCAATGCAGCGATCAGCCAAGGCCAGCCGGGGCCACGTCGGCGAGGCACTGTGTTCCCAGACCGGTACCACGCCGAGATCATCACCTCGCCGCGGCAGGCGCGGCATGCGCTGTCGTACGTCATGAATAACTGGCGGAAGCATCAGGAGGATCGCGCGGCACCGATGTCCTCGTGGAGGGTGGACTGGTTTTCGAGCGCGGCGATGTTTCCGGGCTGGGCAGAGTACGGCGAGGAGGCGTTCTTGTTGCGTGGCCCCAAGACCTACGACCCGCTCGTGGTGTACCAGCCGAAAACATGGTTGTTGCGAGAGGGCTGGAAGAAGGCCGGCTCGATCTCGTATCGAGAGGTGCCGTCGGCGAAGGGATGACCCACGCGAACAAACGAGCGTAGGGCAAGCCCCGGTGCCAACCCTGGCCCGAGAGTCCCGACCTTGGCCGCGGTCGATGTGCAGCGCACCCAGTGAGCCGCCGGTCACAAGCCCTCGGGGAACGCAGGCGCTGCTGGGCCGGAAAGTCCCATCCAGATCTCTCCTAAAAAAGGAAAAATTTAATTCTTACAAGGAGAATCCGTCCGGGCATCAGGGCTGTGAGCTGCGTCCTGCAGCGGCTGAATCAACCACTGCGCAGGTCACAGGCCGGCCCGTGGTCTTCGCCGCGCCAGCGAAGTTCGCGTTCATCACTAGAGGTGATCTCGCACATGCGGCATGGACTGCGACGACGTAGGGTCTGTCGTTTGGCCAATGAACCGGCCAATCTTGACCGTTGGTGTCGTGATCGCCGCCACTCTGTCGCCTAACGCGCGAGGATGCAGGTCACCATGATCCCGGTGCTTGGCGAGATCGACTTCGCCGTGGAGGCGGTCGCCGAGGTCAGGCAGATGCGTAAGAAGGGGACGTACTGATGCTCATCGATGAGATCCCGAAGGCTATCCTCGAGCGGACACCGCAGATGGCGGAGATCGTCCAGGTTCTCGACGCCCACCGAGAGGGCCGCACGGTCGACGTCCGCTGCCGCGTCTGTGGAACGCCCGTGACCCTCGTCGAGGTCGCGGCGACCAACACGCTCCTCGTCAGCTGCGAGAACGGCTGCACGTGCCTCCGGGCGCAGCGCGCGAAGCCGTAGCTTGGCGCGGGGGTGGCTGTCTCTTCCCTGACCACGAGCCTCACCGCCGCAACGTTGGACGAATCGCCATTCCCCGACGAGAAGAGACCGAGGGCGCGTGAGCTTGCGAATAGCCACCTCAGGACCTTCCTTCGTGTGAGGTGCTCCGGAGCCGCAGTGCGATCATCGCCGCGGACAGCACGACGAAGGTGCTGACGAGATACACGGCGCCCAGACCTGCGCCGGTCGCGACCAGACCGAGCGCGGGGTTGGCGACGCCTAACGCGAGATCGAGAAAGGCGGTGAACGCGCCCATGGCAAAGCCACGACTCTCGGGCGGCGCACGCCGGACCGCCTCCACGCCGAAAGCCGGGTAGATGAGCGAGTACCCGAGGCCGGTGAGCGCGGTGCCGAACAACGCCAGCCCGGACCACGGCGCCAGCCAGATCAGCGCCTGGCCCGTCGCCTCGATCAACACGCAGACCAGCGCGACGTTGGCGCCGCCGATCTTGTCCGGAAGATGACCGAAGACGGCACGCCCGACGACGAAGGCGGCGCTCACCAGGGTGAACGCGAGCCACGCGTGGCCCCATCCGTGCTGCGCAAACAGCAGCACGATGAAGGTCGTGATCGCGCCGAAGCCGACGCTGCTGAGCGCCAAACCGACACCGGGGACCCAGACGGCACCGAGTACCCTCATGAACGCGCGGCCGGCCGGCGGTGACGGCGGGACGCTCGGCACCGGCGCGACGAGCACCAGGGTGACGAGCGGGATCACCATCGTCGCGACCGCGATCGCGACGAAGCCATAGCCGGCGAACAGCGCGGTGCCGGCCGGCGCGCCAACCGCATACGCGACGTACATGGCGGTGCCGACCCAGACCATGACCTTGCCCGCGTGCTGGGGGCCAACGAGCGCCAACCCCCAACCGAGCGCTCCCATGACGATGAAGCTCTCGGCGCCGCCGAGCACCGCCCGGCCAAGCAGCAGGATCGTCGCTGACACCACCGGAGCAGCGACGAAGCGGAGCGACAGCAGATAGAGGAGCCCTGCCGCGACCGCGGTCACGAGGCCGATGACGACGGCGCGCTTCGCGCCCCGGCTGTCGCTCTGGTGGCCCGCCCACAGCCGCGAGAGCAACGACGCGGTGAACTGTGAACCGGAGACCAGGCCGACCATGAACGTGCCGAGACCAAGGTCCTGGTGGACGTGCAGCGGAAGCACCGGCAATGCGAGCCCGATGACGAGGAACGCGACGAACACCACGCCCACGACAGGCAGGAGGGTCGCTAGCACGTGCTGACCAGCAGGTCTGGATGCCGTCATCGATATCCGTTCCACCGGTGATACAACGCCTGCGTTCGGCAGTGGTCAGCGACCGACCCGTTGCGCGAGGTGTTCGGGATGCGCGAGCGCGATCTGAGCCGGCGTCGCGTGGTTCTGCTCGCGATCCTGCGGAGCAGATCGACCATCGCCTGGTTCGCCTGGCGGTTCTCGGGCATGAAGCGCGGCACGAGGTGCATTGCTCGCTCCTCTCCGGTTGAGGTCGTCTACTTCTGCGCCAGCAGGTCCCTCGCGCGGGTCACCGCCGACATCGCGTTCGGCCAGCCGGCATAGAACGCGAGGTGCGTGATCAGCTCGACCAGCTCGTCTTGCGTCACACCATTTTCGATCGCGCGCGGGAAGTGGAAGCTCATCTGCTCGGTCTTGCCGGTCGCGACGAGCGCCGCGCACGTGATGAGGCTCCGGTCACGCTTGGACAGCTGCGGCCGCTCCCAGACGTCGCCGAACAGCACGTCGTCGGTGAGCTCGGCCAGCTTCGGCGCGATGTCACCGATGACCTTCTGGGCGGTGCCCGCGGGTTTACCGCTACTCATGTGCGTTCTCCTGGGGAAGTTGCCGTTGTTCGAGATGGACAGGTCCGTGTGCGCCTGCGTGACAAACCATGGAAAATCTCCTTTCGAGCTCCGCGTGACGCTGCGTATCGTATGATGATCACGTGACGATCGGAGGCGAACGCACGATCGACCAACGCGCGACGGTGTCCACCGACGAGACTGCCAGTTGGGGGACGCGGCCGGATGTGCCGATGGGGACGCTCGTCGGCCGTTACATCACGACCGGCGTGCTCGGACGCGGCGGTATGGGGGTCGTGTACGCCGCGCATGATCCGCTGTTGCGCCGCCCCATCGCGTTGAAGCTCCTGCACCGGACGGATGCCGCGAGCGTCGAGCGCTTGATCCGCGAGGCGCAGGCGCTCGCGCGGTTGTCGAACCCCCACGTCGTCGCCGTGTACGACGCCGGCGAATACGACGGTGACCAGGTGTTCATCGCGATGCAGCACGTCGACGGCCAGGACCTGGCCAGCGTGCTCGCCCAGCGTCGCCCGTCGCACGCGCAGATCCTCGGCTGGTTCATCGCCGCCGGGCGCGGGCTCGCGGCGGCCCACGCCGCCGGGCTCGTCCACCGCGACTTCAAGCCCGCGAACGTGCTGCTCGATCGGGGTGGCAACGTCGCCGTCACCGACTTTGGGCTGGCGCGCGAGGTGCTCCCCAACGGGCAGGCGCGGCAGACGAACATGGCCGCCCTCGCCGGAACCCCAGCGTACATGTCGCCCGAGCAGCACGCCCTGCGGCCGGCGACCCAGGCCAGCGATCAGTTCTCGTTCTGCCTGGCGCTATGGGAGGCGCTGTTCGAGCAGCACCCGTACATCACCGGGGCGCGCGACGCGCTGTCGGCCGCCGAGATCGGCAGTGCGATCTTCGATGCGCCCCTGATCCCGCCGGCCAAGGTCGGCGACGTGCCACGCCGCGTGATCGAGGCGCTGGCGCGCGGGCTCGAGCGCAACCCCGGGGCGCGCTGGCCGTCCATGCCCGCGCTGCTCGCCGCGCTGGCACCGGCACCGCGGCCGCGGCGCTGGCCGATCGTCGCCGCCGGGCTGGTCGGCGCGGGCATCGCGACCGGCGGCGCGCTCGTGTTCGTGAGGGTCGACCGGGGCAGCCCTGCGCCGGCCGTGGCGCCAGCGCCGGCCCAGGTACAAACACCGCCGGCACCGCCGCCGCCACCGGCCGGCGTGGTCGCCGATGTGACGAGGGAAGCGGCGGTCACGCACATCACGCAGCCGGGGCCCGCCGGGAGCGGCGGTCCGGTGAGCTCGACCGCTCCCCCCGCGGTACGCGAGTTCACGACCATCACGCTGCGGCTCACGGTGGACCCGCCGGTCGCCGTGATCGCGATCGACGGCGCGCGGGTCCAGGGGACCGAGCTCGTGGTCCCCAGGGATGCGGCGGTCCATCTGATGAAGATCACCGCGGCCGGCTACCGCGACTACACCGCGTTCATCGCGTTCGACGAGAGCCAGCGGCTGTTCGTCCAGCTGAAGCGCGTGACCCGTCCGACGCGCGGCAGCGCTTCCGAGGAGGACGACGCCGGGGCCGGGTCCAACGACCTGATCGATCGCGATAGCCCTTACTGATGACACGCAGCCCAGGCGTGCTGGAGCCGCATGCGCCGTGGCGCCGGCGAGCGGCAGCGCGGGTGGTGGCGCGGCGAGGGGTCAGACGCGGCGATCGCTGTTGCCGCGCCGGCTGATCGCGCCGACCGCCAGCTGATCGACGCGCTCGTTGAGCGCGATGCCGGAGTGCGCGAGCACCTTGACGAACCGCAGATCCGAAAACTGCTTGCACACCTCGCGCAACTCGGCGACCAGCTCGATGTTCTTCTTGGCCTTCCAGTTCTGGGTCAGAAGGCCGATCGAGTACGCCGAGTCCGAGTACACGATGACCGGGCGGGCCTTGTCGCTGACCGCGGTGAGGCCGCGCAGGATCGCGGTGAGCTCGGCGATGTTGTTGGTGGCGGAGCCCAGGTATTCGCTGATCTCGCGCTGGCCCTGGCCATCGCCGACGACCACCACGCCGAGCCCGGCCGGTCCTGGGTTGCCGCTGCACGCCCCATCCGTCCAGACGTGGATCGCGTTGGCCGGGACGTCGGTCGCTCGGGCCGAGGGCTTGCCCGAGGACTTTCCTGAGGGCCTGGCCGAGGGTTTGCTCGGCTCGCCGGGGGACTGCGGACGCGCCTCGGCCGGCTCGCCGGCCTCGAACTCGGCGAGCTCGCTGCCGGGAGCGGGTGTGAGGTTGCGCGCCCCGGCACGGTAAACTCTGGCGCCCGGTGCGGGCTTGTAGACGATCTCGACGCGCCCGTCGGCGTCCTTGATGAGGGCTGCGTTCGCATCGACCTTTGCCCACACGTCAGCGTCGCGGAGGTGATGTCGTAACCAGGGCATGGCGGACCCTATCACAGGATGTTATAAGGCCCGACGGCGTCCAAGCTGGATGCTGCAGGAGAACTCCGATGGTTCGCATTCGGCATGGTTGGCTCGTTGTCGTTCTCGGGCTTGGGCTCGTCACGGCGTGCAAGAAGGACGAGGCCGGAGGAGACAAGAGCGCCGGGAGCGCTTCGGGGAGCGCGGCCATCAGCGATGATCTCGCACTGCTCCCGCGCGACTCCGAGGTCGTGATCGGCATCAACGTCGGCCAGGCCATGCAGAGCGGGTTGTGGAACGAGTACGTCCAGCCGATGCTGACGTCCGGCGAGGCGACGCGCAGGATCAGCGAGTTCAAGGCCAAGTGCGGCGTCGATCCGATGACCGTCGTCAAGTCCCTCTCGCTCGGCGTGAAGGGCACCTCCGGCAACAAGCCGGAAGGCGTCGTCGTGGTGCACGGCATGACCAAGGCCAAGGCGATGGCGTGCCTCGACAGCATGAAGGATGACATGGCCAAGGACGGCACCGAGCTGTCGCACGACGGCGACGTGGTGTTGCTCAAGAACTCCCGGGGCACCCAGGTGGCGATGACGTACGTCAACGACAGCACGGCGCTCGCGGTGTTCGGCGAGCAGGCGAACGCGGCGAGCGTGAAGGCCGCGCAGGCCAGTGATCAAACGCTCAAGACCTCGCAGCCGTTCCTCGAGATGTACAAGAAGATCAACACGGGCGATTCGCTCTGGATGCTGCTGAGCGGCAAGACCCTGGAGCGGGGCGCGGCGCTCGGCGTGAAGCCCACCGCGGTGTTCGGCTCGTTCAATGTGACCGATGGGCTGGCCGTCGATCTGCGGGTGCGGTTCGCGACGCCCGACGAGGCGACGAGCTTCGCGAAGCTGGGCCAGTCGCAGAGCCAGCAAGCGGGGAAGATGTTCGACAAGTTCGAGGTCACGAACGATGGACCGTCGGATGTCAAGGTCGCGCTCGCGCTCTCGAGCCAGAAGCTCAAGGAGCTGGTCGGTAAGTTCAGCGGCATTGCCCGGGCGTTCGGCGGGATGGGCGGAGAGTAGCTTCGCGTCACGTGGCACGAGCATGATGCGCTGGCTGGGAAACGCGCTCTGCGCGGCTTGTGTCCTCGGGACCGTGGGCCTGGGAGGAGCGGGGTGCGGGAAGAAGGCGGTCGTGCCGAGCGGTCCGTCGCCGGAGCTCACCGGGCTCGCCGCGGTCCCGGCAACGGCGGAGGTCGTGCTGGGGGCGGACGTCGCCAAGCTGGCGGGTTCGCCGGTGATCGATCGCATGCTCGAGCAGGTGCTTTCGCACGACCCGGTGTTGCGGGAGCGCTGGCAGGGCCTCAGGGATGACTGCAAGATCAACGTCGGCAAGCAGATCAAGCGCGTGATGCTGGCGCTGGGGCCGCACGCCGGACCCGCGCCGGGTACCGGCCCGGTCCTCATGGTCGTGGTCGGCTCGATTCCCGAGGCTGACTTCAAGGATTGTGTGACCAGGCTCGTCGGCCATGGCGGCGGGACGGTCACCGGGAAGGCCATGCTCGGCCGGACGCTGTACCTCGCGAAGGACGGCAACCGCACGATGTACTTCGCGTACGGCAAGCCCGATACGATCGTGCTCGGCTCGGACGAGGCGTTCACCACCGAGGCGCTCGGCGTCGGCAAGAAGGCACGCGACAACCCCGACCTCGCGAAGTGGCTCACGCTCGTGAATCAGAACTCGGCCGTCTGGGCGGTCGGCCGAACCGATCCGCGCGTTCGCGATGGGCTGGTCCAGCTCACGAGCGGCAAGCTCAGCCAGGGGCCGGTCGCGTTCGCCGCGATGGCGGAGCTCCCCGACGGCGCGAACCTCCAGCTCGGCGTCGTGATGAGCCAGTCCGAAGATGCCAAGAATCTGGAATCATTTGTGAAGGGCGAGCTCGCGCTGCTCACGGCGGCGGCCCAGTGGAAGTCGCTGGGCTCGGTGGTCGGCAAGCTCACGGTGGCCACCGACCACGACGTGGTTCGCTTCCATGCGCCGCTCACCATCGAGGATCTGAATCAGCTGTTGTCGGCGCTTGACGGAGGAACCACGCCCGCGCAGGATTCTGCGCCCCCGACTCCAGGGGCCGGCTCCGGCCCTCCGTAAACGAAATCGAGACGATCATGGCGAGCAACAAGACCCAGTCCGTGAAGAAGGTAGCTACCAAGGCAAAGGCGCCCACCAAGGCGAAGGCCGCGCCCAAGGCGAAGGTCGCCCAGGCAAAGGTCGGCCCACGTCACCCGCGGGCGCGCGTCGCCGAGCAGCATGGCTCGAAGGCGGCGCTCGCCAAGGCCATCGCCTCGGTGATCGTGCGTGCCAACGAGGATGCCGGGGCGGTCGAGGCGAGGCTCAAGACGGCGTCCAATGCCCAGCTGCTCCGGCTGTCTCGCGCGACCCAGACGCTGAAGGAGAAGTTCGGCGATCGCGAGAAGTTGATCGCGACGATCGGAGCGGCGGCCAAGAAGGCCAAGGACAAGGACTACCTCGCCAAGCTCGATACGTACTCGCTGCCGCAGTTGCTCGATCTCGCCGCGACCACGCAGCGCCACGCGCGTAGCTGACCCACGGAGACGAAGGCCCGAAGCCGCGTCACGGCCGGGTCACGCTCGATGGCTTCGTCGGCTTCGTCGCGCCCGGCCCTGGGTGCGCGGCGAAACCTGCGCGGCGCGGTCTTGGCGTTTCGCTAGCTGGAGCGCTTGAACACGACGTGAAAGGAGATCGCGAAACACGCCGGTGCTGGCTGCCCGGCGTTGTTCACGTAGGGCTTGTAGCGCCAGGTCATGAGCGCGCGCTGGAGCTCGTCGGTGATCTCCGGAGACGTCTTGAGCTTCGCCGAGGTGACGTGGCCATGGTCGTCGATGCACAGCTTGCCGATCACGTCCACGGAGTCGCCCAAAGAGCCGTTCACCTTCAGCGCCGGAAGGTCTCCCGACAGCTTGGTCACGGAGGTCGCGGGGACGAGCGCCGGCGGCTTGTTCGGGGCGGGCGCGGGCGGAGCGGCGGCCTTCGGCGGCTCCGGGGTGACCGTGGGTGGCGCGCCGGCGTCGACGGCCTTGGGCGGAGCGGGCGGTGGCACCACCTTGGGCTCGGGCCTGGGCTCGGGCTCGGGCTCGGGCTCGGGTGCGCGGGTTTCGGGTTCGGCGACGGAGTCCTTGGCTGCGGTCAGGCGCGACGGTGAGGTGGCACCGGAGCGCTTGCGGTCGTGTTCGTGCTCCGGGCCCGCCGGTACGCCCGGCGTGTGCGTGGAGGTCGCGGCACCCGGTGACGGCGGAGCGTGCTTGGTCGTCGCGAGCGGGGCGAAGAAGGAGTACTTACCGTCGACGTCGGCGGTGAAGTCCTGGGTCCACGTGACGCCCGCGGCGTTGGTCACGACGATCTGATGCAGGCCCGTGGTGGTCTGGAGCTCCAGCGGCGTGACCTGGTCGAGTTGCTGGCCGTCGAGTTGCGCGACGAGACCCGGGGGCTGCGAGGTGACGCTCAGGTGGGCCATCCCGACCTCGAGCGCGACGCGGACGGTCTGCTTCTCGGCATCGCGGAGCGTGATCTCGGTGGTCCAGCGCTTGTACCCTCGACGTTGCACGGCGACCGTATAGATGCCGGGCTCGAGCTGGATCTCGAACGGGGAGTCATGTCCGGCCTCCTTGCCTCCGATCTCGACGATCGCATCGGACGGCTGGACGATGAACTTGAGCGAAGCGAGCGGTGGGGCGGGGGCCGGGGCCGGGGGCTTCGGTCGCAACACGAACTGATACACCGCGAGCCCGGCGGCGATCACCAGGAGCCCGATCAGAACGAGGTACGCGCGCGAGCCGCGAGGCCGCGCCCCGATCGAGGCGCCCGATGCGCTGGTCAGCGGCGTCGGGAGCGAAGGTGGCTGCGGCGCCATGGCCCGAGCCAGGGTGGCCGGGGTGAGCTGCGGGTCGGCCTGGTCGGGAAGCTCGTGGACCGCCGCTGGCGCGGCGTCCGAGCCCCAGGTCAGATCCGCCAATGATTTCTCCTCATCGACGGGGACTGCGTCGATCGAGCCCGTGATGCGGCGAACCTGGGGGACCGGCTGCGACACTCGAGCCTGGCTGCTCATGCGCTCGGAGGGCCGGGGCCGCAGGTTGGGTGACGACAGCGAGCTGCGCGAGTCCGAAACGGGGAGCGCTCGCGAGAACCCGGCCGTCGAGATGTTCGGCAGCGACGTCCGTGACCCCCATGGGTCCTCGGTGGTGGCGATCCTGATTCTCCAATCGGCGACGTCGCGCGCGGAGAACCGGATCCCCGTCTGCTCGGCGACGTACTCGAGCGCTTCCCGGAGGGCTCCGGCGCTCTGCAGCCGGCGCTCCGGGTCGCGAGATAGCGCCGCGAGTACGACCTCGTCGAGCGCCGCGGGGACGTTGGGGTTCCGTTGGGACGGCGGAGGGATCTCGGCCTCGTGAATCCGAATCAACGTATCGTAGTCGGTCTTGGCGGAGAACAACGGTTGCGCGGTGAGCAGCTCGTGGGCGACGACGCCCGCGGAGAACACGTCGGAGGCCGGCAGGAAGGCCCGGCCGGTCACCGCCTCGGGGGACATGTAGCCGAGCTTGCCCTTGACCCGTCCGCTGTCGGTGTGGAGCTGGCGAACGTTCGCCTTGGCGATGCCGAAATCAATCACCTTGAGGTGGCCGCTCTGCGCGATGATCAGATTGGACGGCGACACGTCGCGGTGGACGATGCCCTGCGGGTGACCGTGCTCGTCGACGAAGGTATGGGCGTACTCGAGCGCGTCACACAGCTCGCACAGGATCGACATCACGACGTTTAAGGGGAGCGGCTCCTTGTGGCGGTTGGAGTAGCGGAGCATCTTGCGCACGTCGAAGCCATCGACGTGCTCCATCGCAATGTAGTAGATGGCCCCGACCCGACCGAAGTCGTAGATCTGCGCGATGTTGGGGTGGACGAGCAGCGACGCCAGCTTGGCCTCGCGGACGAACGAGTTGATGAAGTCGGCGTCCTCGGCCAGGTGCGGGAGCATGCGCTTGAGCGCCACGCCGCGTTCGAAGCCGGCGATGCCGCGCTTCTTCGCGCGATGGACCGTGGCCATCCCGCCGACTCCGAGTCGTTCGTAGACGATGTACGGCCCGAACTCTTCGGGACCCGATGACCCGGCGGGCTTCACGGAAACATCTTGCCGCGGAGGCATCGCGCCAGCATAGTATCAGAAGAAGGTTAGCTCAACCCTACCATAGTAGAAGGCTCCGTTCCAGCCGAACTGACTCACGTTCCGGTTATAGATGAAGCGGCCCGAGCTGATGTTATTGAGCCGGGTGTTCTTGTCCGGGAACGTGTTGAAGAGGTTGTCGCCGCCGAGCGTCAACTGCAGGTTCTTGGTGAACTGATAGCCGAGGTCAGCATCGAACAGCACCTTGGCGCCGAACGTCTCGGTGTCGGAGATGATGTCAGGCTTGTAGCGAACGCGACCATAGTAATCCGCGCGAACGAGGGCGCTCACCTGCTTGAAGTTGTAACGCACGGCGACGTTGCCCTTCTGGTGCGGCAGCGCATCTTCCAGGCGGTTTCTGGCCAGGCGATCGAAGAAGAAGTTGTTCAGCTGCTGGGCATCGGCGCCGGGGAACGCGGCCTGCAGCGACGCCGGAATGTGGACCTTCTCGACTTCGGTCTTGGTGAAGTTGGCCGACCCGCTCAGGGTGACCGTCCCGGTGCCCGTGTTCACCGCGTAGTCGGCCACGACATCGAGGCCCGTGGTGTTGGTGTCGACCGCGTTGGCGAAGAACTGGGCCGCGGTGACCCCCGGGAACGGCATGAGGATCTGAGCCACGTCCATGTTGGAGGTCGTGAACTGGTTGGTCAGCACGATCCGGTTCTTGAGCTGGATGAAGTAACCGTCGGTGGTGACCGAGAGGTGCTCGAGCGGACGCAGCGTCAGGCCGCCGCTGATGTTGGTCGACGTCTCCTGCTTGAGGTTGGGAATTCCGAACGCCTTCGTGACCGGGCTCGCGTTGTTGCTGGTCAGCACCTGGTTCGGCACCAAGGCCCCGGTCGAGTCCTGGAGGAACAGCGAGGAGATGTTGCTGAACCAGAGCTGCTGCAGCGATGGCGCGCGGAACCCGGTGCTGGCAGCGCCGCGCAGCGCGACCGCGCCGCTCAGCGGAATGCGGACCGCGGCCTTGCCGGTGAACGAGTTGCCGAAGTCACTGTAGTTCTCGTAGCGACCGCCAACGTCGAGGTTCAAGCCCTTGACGACCTCGCTCTCGAGGCCGGCGTAGACGCCGACGTTGTTCCGGGTCCGGTCGACCTCGTTGGCCGGCTGGAAGCCGGGAAATACCTGCGCGCCGGCGGCCGTGATCTTCGGCGGGCTGTCGGCCGTCATCGCGCCACCGAAGGTATAGGACGCCACGTCACCTGCCTTGATCTTGTAGTTCTCGGTCCGCACCTCGGTTCCGATCACGAGGGCCAGCGACTTGAGCACGCCGGTGTCGATCTTCCGGAGCAGGTCGAGATCCGCGAGCGTCTCCTGGGACGACAGCGTACCGGCGTCGAAGGTCGTCGGGCTGGCGGTGCCCAGGGAGGCGTTGACCGAGTTCTCGACGTTGAACTGGAACGAGTTCTGGCCGTGGGTCACGCTGGCATCGATGTTCCAGTCACCCTTCCGGCGGACGCCGACCGTGACTCCGAGATCGTTGATGTTGCTGTGGATCTCGGGGAGGAATCCGTTGGGATAGAACACCGGGACATTCTGGGTGGTCCCGCCCGGGTAGCGAAAGAAACCGCCGGCGGCGCCGTTGCGGTGAGACAGGTCGCCGAAGCTGTAGAACGTGGAGATGTCATCGATCGGCACCTCCATGTTGTACGAGCCCATGTGGTCCTCCGCGGAGGCCTCGCCGATCCTCATCTTGAAGTCGTCGCGCGTAAGCCCCTTGGAGGCGATGATTTGATTATCCATGACCTGCATCGGGTCCGGCATGTTGTAGTACTGGTTCCCAGTCGGGGATTTCGGATCGGTAAATACATTACCGGTGTACTGGCCCGCGCGGTTGGTCGGATCCTTCTTCAGGAACTCACCGGTGAGGTTCAGGAAGCCCTTCTTGCCGATCTTGAAGCCGTAGTTCGCCGAGGTCTTGATCTGTGCACCGTCCCCGCTGCCGGTGACGCCGGTCGTCGTCGCGATGTCCAAGAGGTCGGTGTAGTCCTTGGTGACGATATTGATGACGCCGGCGATCGCGTCGGAGCCATACTGCGAGGCGGCGCCGTCGCGCAGGATCTCGATGCGTTTGATGGAGCCCACCGGGATCGCGTTGAGGTCAGTGCCGACCGTGCCGCGGCCGAACGTGCCGTTGACGTTCAAGAGCGTGCTCTTGTGGCGGCGCTTGCCGTTGATCAGGACCAGGACCTGATCCGGCCCGAGGCCGCGCAAGCTCGCCGGGTCGACGTGATCGGTGCCGTCGGCGACCGTCTGGGGGGTGGAGACGAACGATGGCGCCAGGGTGGACAGCACGCGTCCGGTCTCCGTCTTGCCGACGTGCGAGATCTCCTCGGCCGTCACGACATCGACCGGCGCGGTCGTCTCGACGTTGGTTCGCGGGGTGCGCGAGCCGACGACCACGACGACCTCGGTGAGGAGCTGATCGAACGCCAGCGGAAAGTCGACGTCGGCGGGCTGGCCCGATGTCACGGTGAGCTGCTTCTGGACCGAGCGGAACCCGCTGAGGTCGGCGCGGAGGGTGATGCGTCCCGGAGGTGCGTTGAGCGTGAAATGCCCTGCGTTATCCGTCGTCGCGGTGATCGTGGTGCCCTCGACGGTCACCTTCACGCCCGACAACGGTGCGTCGAGATCGAGCGAGCGAATCGTACCCGAGATCGCGACGGGCTCGACGGCCGGTGCGGTCGGTGGATTCGCCGGGGGCGTATCCGTGGGAGGTGCCGTCGGAGCGGTCGGATCCGTCGGAGTGTCCGTCGGAGTATCAGCGGGATTGTCCGGTGGAGAAGGAGACTGAGCCGACGCTGCCCGCGCGCCAACGGAGATAATCGAGAGACTAAGCAAGATGGATTGTAATCTGGAATGCACAGGGCCTCCGAAAGGGGCACGACCTTATCACAGAGATCCATAATGCAAGCAGGAATGCGCTAAGAAGGTGCGGCCGGGTATTCAGGCTGGGTCGTGCCAACGATAGCTCTCGTCAGAAGGTCACCAATACCTTGTTAGCCGACTACAGCGCTCGAACCGTCACCTTGTAGGCTACGGTGCATAACCCATACAGCGCTGCGACTGTAGACGCAGCCGCGCGCCGAACAACGCTACTTCACGATGAACGTCGTGGACGTCGAGCCGACGTTGCCCGCGGCATCGGCGACCCGGACGGCGAGCGTGTGCGTGCCGCGCGACAGGCCGGTGGGAAGATCGATCCGGAGGTCCTCGGTCAGGTCGTCGAACAGGCCATCGGCGGACGCGCCGAGCTGCCAGGGGCCATCGTCGATGGAGAACGCCATCTCACCGATCGTGCTGAGCGCGTCGGTCGCCCGCGCCTGCGCGCGGGGGTAGGTCACGGTCACGCCGTCGATCACCGGGCGCGTGTTGTCGATCGCGAACATCGTGGTGGACTGGGTCGAGGTCAGGGCACGATCGGGAGAGTTCGCGGCGGCGTCCGACGCCGTGACCCGGACGCGGTACCAGCCATCGGGATAGGTCTCGGTGTTCCACTCCCACGAGGTCTGGGTCAGCGGCGCCTTGCCGGTCTGGATCGGGCGCCAGTTCGCCTCGCCATCGCGGCGAGCCTCGAGCGTGTAGGTCGTGTCATCGCCGTCGGGGTTCTCGATCTTCCACTTGATCTTCAGGATCGGGCTGCGCGGCTTGGCCGCCGAGTCCTTGAGCGTGGGGAGCGAGTCCTTGGTCTGGGGCTCGACGGAGACGTCGGTGACGGTGGTCGGCTGGTTCTGCGGCACGTAGTAGCTCGTCACGCGGCGGACGCGGGCGGCGTCATCCTCGAGTGCGACGCGGAACTGGAGGTAGCGACCCGCGGGGCTCGCGATCTTGCCGCCTTCGTTGCCGCCGCCGAGCTTGCCGATCTGCGAGGGCGCCTGCCACTCGCTCCAGCCGACGCCCGGCTTGGCGGTGTTGCCGCTGCGGGTCTCGAGCTTGACCTTGCCGGTCGCGACCCAGGTCAGCTTGCCGAACTGCGAGACCGCCTTGGCGTCGAGCACGTCGCTCACGTAGCGCGCCTGCGAGGCGCGGCCGGTCGAGCGGTAGGCGGCGGCTGCATCGTCGGTCGTGAACGACAGGAGGTTCTTGTCGAACCACAGCTGCGAGACCGCGCGCTCGTCGACATCGAACGCCGTGGCCACCGAGTCGTCGGTGTCGACCATGTAGATCCGGCCCTTGTCGGCGGCGCCGGCGTAGATCGCCCCGTCGGGGCTGATCGCGATCGACGTGATGTACGTCTGGGTCAGGGCGTGGAGTTGATCCAGGCGGCCGTCCTTGCCGATCCGGAACAGCGCCCCCTTGCCCTTCTTCGCGCCCTTGCGGCCCAGATCGGTCACCGCGATCGGCTCCTTGTCGGCGCCGGGCTTGGTGCCGACCTCGGGCGGCTTGGCGACCTGGCCCTTGGCGGCGTTCGGCTTCTCGGCGGCCTCGACCTGGGCCGGCGTCTTGCCGGTCGGCGGCGGTTGCTCGGCGAGATCGTTCGCGGCGGCGACGACGCCATCGCGGAACGCGGCGAGCGAGCCGACCTCGTTGCCGGCGAAGTCGGCCATCGCGCGCGCCTTGCCGAGCCTGGGATCGAACCGGAACACCAGCGCGCGATCGCTCGTGCCGAGCCAGACCGCGCCATCGCTCGTGATGGTGAGCGCGGTGATCCGCTTGTCGTCGGTGTCGAACACCTCCTTGGCGGCGCCGCCCGTGACGGCGAACAGCTTGCCCGACGGTCCGGTGCCCGCGTAGACCGTGTTGCCGATCGCGGCGAGCGACCACACGGTCTCGACGTCCTTGTCCTTGCCGAGCGGCGCGGTCGGCGTGGCCTTGCCGGCGGCGACGTCGATCTTCCACAGCTTGTTGCCCGGCATCGCCCCGGCCCACACGGTGCCGTCGGTGGTCTGGGTGAGCGCGACCACGGCGATCGCGCCGGGCAGGGTGACGAGCTTCTTCGCGGCGTCGCCCGCCAGGCGGAAGATCGCGCCGCCGGCGTCGGAGCCGAGCAGCACGCTACCGTCGGCGAGCCGGAGCGAGCTCCACACGGCGTCGCCTTCGAGCGCGGTGCGCCTGGTATCCCAGCCGGGGCGCAGCTCCCCGGCCGACGTGGTGAACGCCGAGGTCGCGTCCCCGGCGTCCCATTGTTGATAGCTCTCGATGCTCCAGGTCGCGGTGACCACGGCGCCGGCGGGCAGGGCCCCGAGGCCGAGCACGAGCGCGCAAACAACAGACGATCGACGGAAGTCGTTCACGGGTACCCCAGGGTTACGTGCATGACGCTAGCGAGCGCGAACGTGGACCAGCATCGACGACGAGCCGTTGATCACGCGCTTCGCGGGTGACTTGGTGCGCGAGATCGGCTTGTAGAGCTGCGCGCGCGGCGTGAGGCTCTGCGGGTGGAGCTTGTCGAGCGCGCTCTGCGGCAGGTCGCGGACGAGCTTGCCGTCGAGCGCGACGCCTTCATCCGCGGGATACAGCGTCACCGCCCAGATGTTGCCGGGCAGGAGCGAGCGGAACGCGGTCAAGAGCGAGGGCAGATCGACCGGCGGCGGCGCGTCGAGCTTGGCCGAGTCGCCGGCGCAGACCTCGAGCGACACGATGCCGCCGGCCAGGCTCGCCGGGACCTCGACCGGCACCTCCTCGACGAGGTCCTTGCCGTCCCATGTGCTCATCAGGACCCTGAGCAAGTTGTGGCCGACCAGCAGGTCCGAGGTCGGGATCTTCACTTCCTTGATCTCGCCGTAGTTGGCCTCGAACCGGAGGTCGACCTTGAGCTCGACGCGCTCGATCGTGACCGGCGCGTAGGGGTTCAGGAGGAGCGGGACCAGCACGCGGAGGCCGCGCACGGCGCCCATCACGCTCGCGGCGCCGTCGTTGGCGTAGACGTAGTCGACGAAGCTCAGCGGCTCGCCGCCCTTGATCCGGACCTGGGACTCGACCCGCGCGGTGATGTCCTCGCGGTCGGGGAGGTAGTAGTTGATCGCGTTCATGACCGCGGCGCCCGCGAGCGACGGGCTCAGGAACTTGTTGTTCATGACCTCGACGTGGAACGTGCCCTTCTCGACGTGCTTGTCGGTGCCGCTCGTGATCGTGATGTCGACCGGGATGGTCGGCGAGCGCAGGCCGGTGTCGGCGACGATCGCGGCCTGGCGATCCTGGACGAGCGAGCCGATCTCGGTGAGCGAGGTGCCCATCAGGAAGGCGCTCTGCGCGGACGGCACGACGGCGTTGATGGTCGCCGTCGCGACCGGGGCGTAGGTCTCGCCGGTCTGGAACATCGGGTGGCCGCACGACAGGACCTTGTCGCCCTCGACGTACGACACGGTGCAGATGCCGGCGGCGCTCATGTCGCCGCGGACCAGCTCCACGGCGAGCGGCGCGCCGGGGACGAACTGCGTCGGGGCGCCGGGGGGCTTCTCGCTGGTCGAGCCGCCGGCGCGCATCGGCACGATGTTGGTCTCGCCGAACAGCTTCTCGAGCTGGCCGAACGCGGGCGCCGAGAACCCCGAGAGCGACAGCGGCACCGACGCCGTCATCGTCTGATCATCGATCGGCGGGGGCCGCTGCACCGGCGCCGGCAGCGGCGCGGACAGGAGCCAGCTCTGGCGGACGGGCCCCAGCGCGGCCATCGCCGCCGCGGCGTCGACGGTCGGCGTGAGCCGCCGCCAGTCGTCGAGCGAGGCCGCCATCGGCTGGATCGTCTTGTACGTGCCGCCCGCCGCCTGGACGACCTTGCCGCGGCGGACCGCTTCGCCTTCGCGCTTCATGTACTCGATCGGCGTGCAGCCGCCGAGCGCGACCTTGTTGAAGCGAAAGCCGTACGAGAACGCGCACACGAGCTTGTCGTCGAGGTACAGCGGGCTCCCCGACATGCCCTGCCAGAACCCCGAGACGGCGAACTTCGGATCGTCCGACTTGACCAGGATGATGTCCTGCTTGGGCAGGAAGTTCTTCATCACCGAGACGACCTCGAAGGTGAAGCGCTCCGGTGTGGTCCCGGCGAAGGTCGTGAGGCCGTACCCGGTTTGCCCCCGCTGAACCTTCGACACCGGAAAGATCTCGGTCGGTTGGGCATGCGCGACCGCCGCGCACGCAAAAACCCCGACAGCGGCGTAACGCCGCACAAATCCGCGCATGTGCACCAAGGATACTGGGCTCACGCCAGGGCCGCCACACGTTAGCGCTGTGACACCCACGCCGCGGCCGCCGAAACACCCGGAAACGGTGCCCCCAAAAACTCGGTCGGGAGCTGCTCACAGGTGGTCACTATCCCCAGTTATCTCCGATGGTTCGGTGATTATCCGAGGCCCGTGACGGAAGCAAAAAAACCCGAGGAACACTGCGGCAACTTCGCGACAAGTGTGTCAGGTTTTGCGTCGGTCCCTGTGGGAGGGTGTTGGGGCTCCATCAATCTCCCAACGCGGTAGTCCTGGGCAGGGGCAAGTGTATTCAGTTGGTTAGGTGAAAGGTCCGACCCGGCACAGCCTCTGCAAAGGGTCGCAGGCACGGAGGAAATGGCATGTCGAATTTCGTCGAAACCTGGAAGGGAATCGCTATGGCCCTCGGTCGCTCGGAGCGGTGGTGTCGCTACATGGCGCGTCGGGCCGGTGACCCGCTTCCAGTCTTCAAGGTCGGCGGCATCGTTCGACTCAACAGCGGCGACCTCGAGGACTGGCTCGTGCGCCAGCGGGATCGCTCGATGCGCATGCCGGTGCACGGGGCGCCGGCGATGCCCGCGGTGGCCGGGTCGGACGACGTCACGCTTCGTTTGATCGCTTGATCGGTTGATCTCTCACCGGCGGCGGCGGCGGGGGGGGTGGACATGGCGGGTGGTTCGCACTAAGAACGCAACCCATCATGAGTCGTCCTCTGGCTGATCTACGGGGCCCGGTGCGGGCGCTGTTCTCTGACGTTGACGGAACGATGACGACGGGTGAGCGCATCGAGGCCGCGACGTACGAGGCGCTCGAGCAGCTGAGCGCCTCGGGGACCCCGGTCATCATGGTGACCGGGCGGCCGGCGGGCTGGGGCCAGGCGTTCATGAAGATGCTGCCGGTGGTGGCGGTCGTGACCGAGAACGGTGGGCTCACGTTCGTGCGTGAGGGGCGACACCAGCACAAGCTGTACGGGGTCCCGCGGGCGAGCTTGCCGGAGTGGCGGCGGCGGATGAACGACGCCGCCGTCGAGGTGATGGCGAAGGTTCCGGGCGCGCGGTTGTCGAGCGATTCGAAGTACCGCGAGGTCGATCTGGCGATCGACTGGAACGAGGAGGTCTCGCTGACCCGGGACGACGCCGATCTGGTGGTCCAGATGCTACGCAAGGCGGGGTTCACCGCCGTGCGGTCGAGCGTGCACGTCAACTTCGGCCCGCCGCACTTCGACAAGCTCTCGGCGTGCATGACGGTCGTGCGCCAGGTGCTCGGCGGCGACGAACGCGATCTGTCGCCGTACGTGTTCGTCGGTGATGCGCTCAACGATGCGCCGATGTTCGGCGGGTTCCCGTCGTCGGTCGGCGTCGCGAACGTCAAGGCGTGGTGGGACGAGCTGCCGGAGAAGCCGGCGTACCTGACCGAGCGGCCGGAGGGCGCCGGGCTGCGCGAGCTGATCGCACACCTGACGAGCCTGCCCAGGGCATAGCCGGAACGGCTGGGGCATAGTAGCCACGATGGGCAAACCCGACGTGTTCACCCAGGCGCTGCGCGCTCTCGATGGTGGGCGCGGCGTGGCGATCGCGTGCGTGATCGGCGCCCACGGCTCGACGCCCCGCCACCTCGGGGCGCGCATGGCGATCGCCGACGACGGCGAGCAGTGGGGCACCGTGGGCGGCGGCCGGATCGAGCAGCTCGTGACGACCGCGGCCCGCGAGGTCGCGGCGGGCGCGGCGCCGCGCGTCGTGCGCCAGCACCTCGTGCGCGATCTCGCGATGTGCTGCGGCGGCGCGATGGAGGTCGTGCTGACGCCGGCGGCCGCGTCGCGCGAGGCGATCGCCGCCCTGGCGGGCAACCGCGCGCCGAAGATCCTCGCGACCCCGATCGATGGTGCCCCGCTCGTGGTCCGCGCGCCCGTGCCCGGCGATCCCCGGCCGCATCATCCGATCGTCCGGGACGGGGTCCTGCTCGAGCGGCTGGGCGCCGCCGAGCGGGCGATCGTGATCGGCCTGGGGCACGTCGCGCGCCACCTCGGGCCGCTGCTCGCGGGCCTGGGCTTCGGCGTGGTCGTGTGTGACGACGGCGAGACCGGTGCGACCGACGCAGGTGTCGCGTGGGCGGCCGACACGATCGAGTCGTTCGATGCCGCCGAGATCGAGCGGCGGGTCGGCGGGTTCACGGTCGACGACTTCGTGTTGATCGTGACGCGCGATCACGCGATCGATCAGCGGCTGCTCGAGCAGCTGATCGTGCGCGACGACCTCGGCTACCTCGGGATGATCGGCAGCCGCGGCAAGGTCGGGCGGTTTCGCAAGCGGCTCGCCGCCCGCGGCCTGCTCGACGGCGAGATCGGGGCGGCGCGGTGGGCGCGGCTGCGCGCGCCGATCGGCCTCAACGTCGGCGCGGAGACCCCGGAGGAGATCGCGGTCGCGATCGCGGCGGAGCTCGTCGCGGTTCGCCGGCGCGGCCTGCCGGCCGCGGCCGAGTGGACGCCGGTGCGGGCCGACGAGGGTGGGCCATGACCGACCAGGCCCACACGATGGGTGTCGCCGCGGTGATCGTGGCCGCGGGGGCCGGTCGCCGGCTCGGCGGCGTTGCCAAGGCGCTCTTGCCGTACCGCGGCCACAGCTACCTGGCGACGATCGCGGCCACGGCGCGCGCGGCCGGCCTGGTCGATGCCGTGGTCGTCGTCGGCGAGCCGTTCGGGCAGGAGGTCGCGGCGCATGCGCGGCAGCTCGGGCTGCGCGTCCGGGTCAACCCGGCACCGGATCGAGGCATGGCGAGCTCGGTCGCGCTCGGGTTCGCCGCGCTCGGCAGCGGCCCCGCCGCGGCGGCGTGGCTGTGGCCGGTCGATCATCCGGCGGTCACCGAGGCGACGCTGCGCCGGCTGATCTCGGCGATCGGCGAGGCCGAGGTCGCCCAGCCGCGTTACCTGGGCCGCGGCGGGCACCCGCCGCTCTGCCGCCGGACGCTGTGGCCCCGGCTGGCCGCGTGCGCCGGCCTGTCGAGTAGCGCGGGCGGCGCGCGGGACGTGCTCCGGGCGGCGCGGCTCGTGGCGGTCGACGTCGACGACCCCGGTGTGGCGCACGACGTCGACACGCCGGCGGACCTCGAGGCGACCGCGTGAACCGGCGCGCCGCCGTGATCGGTTCGTGGCTGGTGGGGCTCGCCGCCGGCTGCCCGAGCCCGCAGGGCAAGCCGCCGGTCCTGCCGAAGGACCCCGCCTCGGGCAGCGAGGACGCCGCGACGCAGGCGCACCTGTTCAGCGAGCTGCAGGACGACATCCTCTCGTCGTACGAACGCGACGAGCCGCTCGAGCTCGGGACGGGGATGATCGATCCCAGGATCGGGGCCGTGCGGATCGGCGTCGGGCCCGACGACGTGTACATCACCGGCACCGGCGACCGGCCGCCCGGCGGCGCGGCCGGTCATGCCGATCACCTGCGGCGATGGCCGCTCGAGCTCGATGGCGCGACGCGGGCCGAGGCGCGCTCGAAGCGCCTCGAGATCCAGATCGCCGCGGATCAGACCGCGGCCTGGATGGCCGACGATCTGTCATGGCGGATCACGATGTGCCACCGCACCGTGGTGATCCCGCTGCGGATGACCGCGCTGTATGCACACGACGGCGATCGCTGGGTGCCGGTGTTCGAGCACCTGTCGTTCGGGTTTGCCCCGACGCCGAGCGACGGCCCGCCACCGAGGGCGATCAAGACCGCGGTGGTCTCGGGGGACCTGCGGGACACGCTGTCGGGCATCCTCAGCCGCGGGTTATTCCCCGATCCGCGCGATCCGGCGATTCCCCGCGATCCATCGGGCATCGCGCAGGATCCGTCTGCGCTGGTGCTCGGGCCCGACGCCGGTCTTGGGCCCGAGGCCGGTGATGAGTGGCATGGCGAGCAGGTGCTCCACGCTCGACTGCCGGGGGGCCGGCTCGAGGATCGCCGCGTCGGGCTGGTCGGGCGCGATCCGGCCGCGGCGACCGTCGCCTACTGGGTCGGCACGTACCTCGCCGACGTCCCGGCGCGGCCGGGGCTGGCTGCCGGCAAGGTGCGGATGCGGGTGACCCACGTGTTCGAGAAGCGTCACCCGGCGGGGCGCGCCCGCGAGCTCTCCGAGGCGGACAGCTGTGCCCCTCCCAAGGAGACCGCCAAGGCCAAGGACAAGAACGCGGATTGCCGGTGGATGCTCGTGCAGAGCCACATGTCACAGGCGATCACCGACGCCGAGCTCACCAACAAGGTGTTCGGCACGGCGCGGCTGTCGCTCGATCCGCTCGCGCTCGATTGCTCGGACGGTACGAGCCCTACGGCTCCTGCAGCTGAGCCTCGTCCGGGATCGGCCCTGCCGGCAGCGCAAACCCCGTGATGTGCGCGTCGCGCAGGTACGTCTCGGTCAGCCGCTTCTTCCTGGGCCAGAACGGCAACACGCGCAGCGGCAGCGTCACCAGCGAGGCCAGCCCGCCGAGCAGCTTCCCGCCATAGGCTTCGGCGACGAGCAAGGCGCGCTTGCCGGCGGGCAGCTCGGCGAGCGGCCGATCGAGCACGCCGATCCGCCGTAGCCGGAGCTCGGCGCACACGTTGGCGTGATCGAGGAACGCCGGCAGGTGCTTCATCACGACGTGGTCCTTGGGCAGGCGGCGCTCCATGTAGCGAGCGAGCCGCCGGACGCCCCACATCGACACGAGCGAGAGCCCGAGGAGCCGGCGGCGCAGCCAGCCCTTGCCCTCGATCGCCTTGGCGGTCTGCTGCTCGCCGAACTCAACGTGGCGCTCCTCCTGCTTCACCGCGCGGCGCAGGATGTCGACCGACGGCTTGTGATCGAGCGTATCGATCACGGCGTAGAACGCCTGCAGCACGAAGCCCTCGCCCTGCGCCATCTCGAGCGCGACGTGCTCGGCCCACGAGCCGCCCATCATGCCGGTGGCGAGGAAGCGCACCGCGGGGTGCGCCGGCCTCGGGCGGCAGCCCAGCATCGCCATGATCCGCAGGAAGTTATCGACGTGCTGCATCTCCTCGAGCGACTGCCGCGCGAGGAACCTGGCGGCCTCGAGATCGGGGGCGTCGTAGAGCCAGTGCCCGACCTGGATGCCCGTCACCTCGCCGTAGAGGAACTGGCTACACATCCACTCGAGCAGCTCGCGGTCGCGGGCCGGGTCGAGCTTCGCGCCCGCAAAGTCGAACGTCATCTCGTCGCGCGTCAGCAACATCGGACACCTCGAGGATACCCTGCCGGGGGCGCCTCGTCCCAGGGCGATCTGGAACCGTCGAGCGCCGGCCCAAGATCGGTCACATCACACAGGCCTGCCTGGCCTGTCTGCCCGTCAGGGCCGGGCCTACCCGGGCCGGCGGCGCTGGCGAACGCGGCCGGTCGGCGCCGCGTGAAAGTGCGGGCCATGGATGGTCGCACCGGGGAACTTGGCGAGGATCGCCCTGGCGTCGCGCATCGCGTGCGCTCCGTCGGCGTCGCCGTCGCGCTGGAACGGCGAGCCGGCATCCGGCGGTGCAAACGAGATCGTCGATTTGCCTGTGCTCGCATCGACCGACACGAAGATGCGCTCCGGTCTTCCAGAGACCCGCGGCTGATCCGTCATCATCATGGCTCCGGGTCCGGTTCGGAGATCTCGTCCCAGCACCGCCTGGCGGCCTCGTAGACGGCCCGCGACAACGTCTCGAGGGCCGCGGAATCGAACGTGGGGTGGCGCGCGGCCGGCAGCCCGAGCAGCACGCGCGAGCGCGCCTCCCGGATCGTTCCCGGCCACGCACCGACGACGCCGCGCGTCTGCGCACGCAGCGCATTGGCGACATCGTTGGCCCACGCCTCACCGAGCGCCGAAGACACCGACGGAACGAGCTTGGCGAGCGACTGGTTCACCAACGGCGGCCGCCGCCACGGCGATCGCTATTGCGTCCGCCCCCACCGCCACCGCCGCCGCCGCCGCCCCCACCACGCGGCCCACCGCCCCCACCGCCACCACCGCCACCTGGGCGGCGCTCCTCGGCGACGTCGATCCGCAGGGAACGCCCCGCGAAGTCCTTGCCGTTGAGATCAGAAATTGCCTTTTGCGCCGCATCGGCGCTCGCCATCTCGACGAAGCAAAATCCGCGCGACTGGCCGCTGGTACGGTCGATCATCAGGTTGACGGCTTTCACCTCTCCCGACGCCGCGAAATGCTGCGTGATGAGACTCTCGGTGGCGTGGTAGGGCAGGTTGCCCACGTACAAACGGCTCGACATCTTGGGGTCTTCTTGACGGCTCCGGATCGGAAGGGCAAACCCATGGAGCCATTCGGGGCCTGTCCTGTGGCCGCACCGCGGTCACATCGCCCTGACTGAAAACCGACGGCGATCCCGAGCGGTGCCAGAAACGAACGTCCTGGCCGTGTACCACGCAGCCCCCGGTGCGTCTAGCAAAACCACCGTTTCTCGGAGCAGAACATCCAGTAAGTGCGGATGATTTTGGGCTTATGGCGCGCGAATGAGCGCCGGTCATCGAAACAGCTTCACCGCGGCGGCGCGGGCGCGATCGCGCACGCGCGGGACCTCGAGGGTATGCAGCACGCGGTCACGCACGACGATCGCTCCATCGACCGCGACGTGCCGGACATCACAGGCACGGGCCGCGTAGGCGATGGCCGACCACGGGCTCCCGGTCGGGACGGTGTGCAGCGCCGTGAGATCGATGGCGATCAGGTCGCCGCGCTTGCCGAGCTCGAGCGATCCGATCTGATCGGCGAGGCCGAGCGCGGCGGCGCCGCCGAGCGTCGCCATGCGAACGACCTCGGGGGCGGGCAGGGCGCGGGGGCCCGAGCGGGGCTTGTGGAGCAGCGCCGTGAGCCGGAGCTCGTGGAAGCCGTCGAGGTTGTTGTTGCACGGGGCGCCGTCGGCGCCGATCGCGACCGAGACGCCGGCCGCGACGAGATCGGGGACCGGGCAGATGCCGGACGCGAGCTTCAAGTTCGACGACGGACAGTGGCAGACGTGGGCGCCGCGCGCGGCGAGCAACCGGCGCTCGGCGTCGGACAGGTGGATGGCGTGCGCGATGCACGTGTGGTCGCCGAGCAGGCCCAGGTCGTCGAGCACGACGATGTTGTCCTTGCCAAACCGCCGGCGGACCAGCGCGATCTCCTCCAGGTTCTCGCTGGCGTGGGTGTGAATCCGGACCCCGCGCGCCCGCGCCTCGGCGCCGACCTCGCGCAGGAGCTCGTCGGTGCACGACGGCACGAAGCGCGGCGCGTAGGCGTAGCGCAGGCGGCCGCCGGCGGCCCCGTGCCAGCGCTTGATCAGCCGCGCCGACTCGTCGAGCGAGGCCCGCGTCGCTTCGCGTAGACCCGCGGGGATCTGCGGATCGGGGGCGTCCATCATCGCCTTGCCGATCGTCGCGCGCAGGCCGCTGCGCTCGGCCGCGGCGAACACCGCGTCGGTGTGGTGCACCGTGGCCATGTCCTGGATCGCGGTCGTGCCGCCGAGCAGGAGCTCCGCGCACGCCAGCTCGACGCTCGCGGTGATCGCAGCCTCGTCGAGCGCGGCCTCGTACGGCCAGACCACGGTGCGCAGCCAGTCGAGCAGCTCGAGGTCGTCGGCGCGCCCGCGGGCGAGCGTCTGGCAGGTGTGGACGTGGGCCTGCACGAGGCCGGGCATGACGAGGCAGCCGGCGCAGTCCACGATCGTGAAGTCGCGCGTGCGCGGCGTGTAGTCGCCGCCGACCTGGACGATCGCGCCGCCGACACACGCGACGTCCCCGGCGACCACGCGGTGCTGCGGGTCGATCGTCAGGATCGTCCCGCCGCGAAACACGATCTCGTCGTCTCTGGATGCGGTCATCGCGCGGGGATTTCTTCGGGCCAAGGGCTCGCAAGGCCGTTCCCCGCGTTCGATCGCTTGCGCTGGGTCATGGTAGCTCGCGGCCGGAGAAGCCGTCGGGGAGGAGCTCGGCCAGGGTCCACGACCGGCGCTCGCCGCGCGGGTTGACCGCGGTCACCGTCACGGCGGCCGGATCCGGCGCGAACTCGAGCAGGACCTGCCGGCACGCGCCGCACGGCGACGACGGCGGCGACGCCTCGGTGCACACCGCGACCGCCTCGAGCCGGCGCGCGCCCGCGATCACCGCCGCGAACACGGCGATCCGCTCGGCGCACACCGTGAGCCCGTACGACGCGTTCTCGACGTTCGCGCCCTCGAAGACTTCGCCGCTCACCTGGACGGCGGCGCCGACGCGAAACTTCGAGTACGGGGCGTAGGCGCGGCGCTGGGCCTCGAGCGCACGGGCTTCGAGCGTCGCGGGGAGCGCCGGGGCGGGGCGCGGATCGTCGGTCATGGCGTCAGCTCGCGGTGCGCGACCAGCGCGCCGAGGATCGCGTCGAGCAAGCGCTCGAAGGTCGTGCGCACCCGCGCCGCGGTCTCGGTGACCTCGTCGTGCGACAGCGCCCGGCCGGTGATCCCGGCGGCGTGGTTGGTGATGCACGAGATGCCGAGCACGCGGGCGTTCATGTGCCGCGCGGCGCAGACCTCCGGCACCGTCGACATCCCGGTCGCGTCGCCGCCGAGCAGCTGCAGCATCTTGACCTCGGCGGGCGTCTCGTAGGTGGGGCCCGGCATCGCGACGTAGACGCCCTCGGCGAGCGCGATCCCGGCGGCCTCGGCGGCGCTCCGGGCGAGCCGGCGAAGCTCGGGCGCGTACGCCGTCGTCATGTCGGGGAACCGGGGGCCGAGGCGCTCGTCGTTGGGCCCGCGCAGCGCGTGGTCGCGCAAGAAGTCGAGGTGATCGCGGATCAGCATCAGCGTGCCCGGTTGCCACGCCGGGTTGAGGCCGCCGGCGGCGTTGGTCACGATGATGACCTCGGCGCCGAGCGCGACGAGCACGCGCGCGGGGAACGCCACGGTCGCCGCGCTGTGGCCCTCGTACATGTGGACGCGGCCCTGCATCGCGATGCACCGGGCCCCGGCGCGCTCGCCGATCACGAGCCGGCCCTTGTGCCCCGGGACGTGCGATCGCGGGAAGTGCGGGACGTCGCCGTAGTCGATCGCGGTCGCGTGCGCGAGCCCATCGGCGAACCCGCCCAGGCCCGAGCCGAGGATCAGTCCGACCTGGGGCGCGGCGGCACCGAGCGCGCGCACGGCGTCGGCCGCGGCGTGGACCCGGTCGTGGAGGGTGTCGGGGGCTGGCACGGTCACCGGATCACCTCGAGGATGCGCGACGCGGGCGGCTCGGCCGGGGCGCCGGCCTGGGCGTCGATCTGACCGGGGGGCTGGATCACGAAGGCGCCTTCGATCATCGCCCGCGCCTCGGCGAGCCGCGGGTCCCCCGGCGAGAGGCCGTGGCACAGGATGATCTGCGGCGGGGCGCCGGGCTCGATCTGCTCGCCGAGGTAGGCGTCGACGACGAGGCCCGCCGCGGGATCGATCGCGTCGTCGGTGGTGCGCCGGCCGGCGCCGAGCAGCACGCCCGCGATGCCGAGCGCAAAGCTGTCGATCGCCGTGATCCGGCCGGCCGGCAGCGCGAGCTCGTCGCGGTGCTTGGGCCTGGGCAGGACGCTGCCCGGTGAGTCGCACACCCGCGGGTCGCCGCCCTGCGCCGCGACGACCTTGCGGAACACCTCGAGCGCGCGGCCGTCGGCGAGCACCCGCTCGATCTGCGCGCGGCCGTCCGCCGGATCGCGCGCGGCGCCGCCGAGCACGAGCATCTCGGCGCCGAGCACGTGGACGAGCTCGCGCGTGTCGCGGGGGCCGCCGCCGCGCAGGATCTCGATCGACTCGCGGATCTCGAGCGCGTTGCCGATCGTGCGGCCGATCGGCGCGTTCATGTCGGTCAGGACGCAGGTGATGCGCTTGCCGGCGCGCTCGCCGATCGCGCGCATCAACGTGCACAGCGCGCGGGCGCGGTCGATCGTCGTCATGAAGGCGCCGCGGCCGACCTTGCAGTCGATCACCAGGCCGTCGATGCCCTCGGCGAGCTTCTTCGACATGATCGACGACGCGATCATCGGCAGCGACTCGATCGTCGCGGTCACGTCGCGCAGCGCGTAGAGCCGCTTGTCCGCGGGGGCGATCCGCGCCGTCTGGCCGATCAGGCAGGCGCCCAGCTCGTCGACCTGCGCCACGAACCGTTCGACCGGGAGATCGACGCGGAAGCCCGGGATCGAGGTGAGCTTGTCGAGCGTGCCGCCGGTGTGGCCGAGGCCGCGCCCCGAGACCATCGGCACCGCGACGCCGCACGCCGCGACCGCCGGCGCGAGCGGGATCGAGATCTTGTCGCCGACGCCACCGGTCGAGTGCTTGTCGATCTTGGGCCGCGCGATCCGCGACAGGTCGATCACGTCGCCCGAGCGGGTCATCGCGTCCGCCCACGCCGCCAGCTCGCGGTCGTCGAGGCCCTGGAAGTAGATCGCCATCAGCATCGCGGCGGCCTGGTAGTCGGGGATGCTGTCGTCGGTGACGCCGGCGATGAAGCCGCGGATCTCGGCGTCATCGAGCACACCGCCGTCGCGCTTCTTGCGGATCAGCTGGACCGGCAGCACGACCTAGTAGCCCTTGGCCTTGGCCGGCTCGCCGGATGCCCCGGTCACCCCACGGGGGTTTCCTCGGGCCAAGGAGTCGCGGGGCCCCAACCCCGCGATCGATCCCTTGCCCTCGGTCACGATCGCGACCGACGCCGAGGCGCCGATCCGGTTCGCGCCGGCCTGCGCCATCTTGAGCACAACCTCGGCCGTGCGCACGCCGCCCGACGCCTTGACGCCGAGCTCGGGGCCGACGATCCGCCGCATCAGCTCGACGTCCTCGACGGTCGCGCCGCCCTTGCCAAAGCCGGTCGAGGTCTTGACGAACGCGGCGCCGGCGAGCTTGGCGAGCGTACAGCCGATGATCTTCTGCTCGGTGTCGAGCGCCGAGGTCTCGAGGATGACCTTGACGGTGGCCGGCGCGGCCGCCTTGACGACCTTGCAGATGTCCTCGAACACGGTCTCGTAGTCACGCGACTTGAGCGCGCCGATGTTGATCACCATGTCGATCTCGCGGGCGCCTTGCCGCATCGCCTCGCGCGCCTCGTAGGCCTTGGCCGACGGCGTCATCGCGCCGAGCGGGAACCCGACGACGGCGCACACCATGACCTCGGTGCCGGCCAGCATCGCCTTGCACAGCGGCACCCACGTCGTGTTGACGCACACCGAGGCGAACCGGTGCTTGCGCGCCTCCTCGCATAGCTTGACGACCTCGTCGCGCGTCGCCTCGGGCTTGAGCAGGGTGTGATCGATGAGCCTGGCCAGATCGGTCGGGACCGCGCCGGTGCCGGGCGCCGCGCCCACCCGCATCGCGCCGGCGCCCTCCATCGCGCGCACCGACCACGGTCGACGCACGACGCACACGCCGCAGCTCGCGCAGTCCTCGCCGGGCGCGGAGTCGTCGTTACAGTCGCCGCGGTCGCGAGGAACCAGCGCGAGCTTGGCCGGGGCCGCCAGCCGCTGCTGGACGCGTTGCGCGATGATCTCGACCAGCTGATCGACGTCGGTCATGAGGGGGGCACTATATCGTCAGAGTTGCTTTGCCATCCGGAACGTGACGTCGATCTGGGGCTTGTCGGGGCGAACGATCGACTTGCCGTGCTGGCGGGCGAGCTTGCCGTCATCGGGTGATTCGACCCATTCGAGCAGGTCGCCGGACACCCGGAACCCCGGCGTGGTCGACGCCGAGTCCCACTCCTCGCTGGTGAGCAGCCGCCCGCCGCGGGTCCTGGCGAACGAGCGCGCCTCGGTGTACGAGACCATGACGACCGCGTCAGTAGGGTTGCCGGCTTGCTCGTGCTTGTCGAACAGCTGGTGAAACGCGCGGGTGGTGACCGGCAGCGGATCGACGTAGAACCACGGCGAGCCGTCGGGTTTGTGCACCAGGACCAGCGGGGCCGGCTGCTCGGGCGGGTCGTCGGCGACCGTGGGGCCGCTCCCGGTGTCGCCGGGCTGGGTCGGGTTGGTCATCCCGGTTGGTCCGCTCGGTCCGTTCGGGCTGGCTCTCGACGACATGCCGTCGCGCCGCAGGTAGACGACCAGGCCGGCGACGAACAGCGCGATGCACACGAACGTGAGCGCGACCAGCCAGCCGGGCAGCCCGGCGCGCGGGAGCTCGAGCTGGCTCGGGTCGCTGGCCTCGGCGGCGCCGGTCGGGTGGGGCCCGGGGACCGCGCTCGCGGCGGGATCGTCCGGCCGGCCTCCGGCCGGCGGCAGCTGGATGGGCCGCGAGCGATCGCGGGACGCGACCAGGAGCGGCGCGGCCGATGGATCGAGGCGGGCAGCGATGCGCGTGAGCTGCGCGATCAGCTCGTCGTAGTTCGGCCGCTCGGCCGGCTTCTTGGACATCATCGTGCGGGTGAGCTCGGCGAGCTCGCGGTCGCACCGCGGGTTGGCGATCATAGCGTCGGGGGCCGGGTTGCGCAGGTGGCGCGCGACGACCTTCAGGTACTTGTCCTCGGCGGGCTTGCCGGTGCGGAACGGCGGCATGCCGGTGAGCAGGAAGTACAGCGTGCCGCCGAGCGCGTAGATGTCGACCCGCTCGTCGATCGCCTCGCCGCGCGCCTGCTCCGGCGCGATGTAGTCGGGGGTGCCGACGACGACGCCCATCGCGGTCAGCGCGGGCTCGCTGCCCGGATCGACCGGCTTGGCGAGCCCGAAGTCGGTGACCTTGACGCGGCCGTCGGACAGCCGGACCAGGTTCGACGGCTTGACGTCGCGGTGGATCAGGCCCGCGCGCGACGCGGCGGCGAGGCCCTGGGCCGCGTCGAGCACCGCGTGCGCCGCGGTGAGCGGGTCGAGCGGCCCGCGCTTGTCGGCGATCGAGCCGAGATCGGCGCCGTCGAGCAGCTCCATCGCGATGTAGGGCCGATCGTCGAAGCTGCCGGTCGCGAACACCTGCACGACGTTGGGGTGGCTGATCGCCGCGACCGCGCGGCCTTCTCGCACGAACCGCTGGCGCAGCTCGGGGCTGTCGCGGTGCTTCTCGGACAGGAGCTTGATCGCGACCCGGCGGTTGAGGCCCGTATCGATGCCGCGGAACACCTCGCCCATCGAGCCCGAGCCGATCGTGCCCTCGACGCGGTAAGCGCCCAAGAGCGTTCCGGGCTGCGGGTTCGGCACGGTGGCATTCTAGCCCGGAAAGCCCGCGTGACGTGGTTGGCGGGCCGGCCGTTTCGGTCACGCGGCCGGAGCCGGCGAACGATCGGTGCGGCCGGGCTCGCCGTGCCGTCGAGGCTTCTCACGGCTTCGTGGAGGGTGAGTTGGTCCTCGCGCGCGATGACGCGAGCCTCGCCGAAGGTCGCCGAAATGTCGGGAGAGGATCATATAGTTGCTCGCCCGACAATTCGCCTCACTCCCAGCCAGAGAGCTTGCCACTGATGTGCGGGATTCTTACTCTGGCGCGGCTGATGATCCCCAATCCCCACGATGCGCTATTCAAAGTCGTGCTCGGTCAGCCCGAACACGCGCGTGGCATGTTGCGCGCCGTTGTACCGCCGGTGCTGGCCGAGGCGCTCGACTGGCAGACGCTCACGCTGCGCCCGGGCAGCTTCGTCGATGCTGCGCTGAGGCAGCAGCACACCGATCTGCTGTACACGGCGACGTGGCGCGATGGCGGCGAGGCGCTGGTCTACCTCTTGTTCGAGCATCAGAGCACGCCACCGACCGAAGGTCTGATGGCCTACCGTCTACTTCGCTACCAGGACCGGATCTGGGAGCACTGGCGCGCCGATCATCCGAAGGCCAAGACGCTTCCGATGATCATCCCGATCGTGATGTATCACTGCACGAAGGCGTGGTCGGAGCCCCGGTCGTTCGACGGGCTGCTCGATGTGCCGGCTGGCGTGCGGCCCGCGGTCGAACCGTACCTGGTCCGGTTCACCTACTTGCTCCTGGATCTCTCGGAGATTTCCGATGACGAGCTATGCGAAGGCGCGATGCGTACCGCCCTGGCCAAGCTGGTGGCGATGTGCTTCAAGCATGCGCGGACGCGCGCTGATTTCCTCCAGATCCTCGGCCGCTGGATGGACGTCGTGCGCGAGGTGGCCCGGGCGCCGAACGGATTGGCAGCGCTGGCGCCGGTGATGCGCTATATTCTCGAAGTCAACGAGCAGGTCAGACCCGAGGCGCTGCAGGCACTTCTGGAACTCGAGATCGGACCCGAAACCAAGGACACCATCGTGACAGCCGGACAAGAACTCATCGAGCAAGGTCGCAAGCAGGGCATCGAGCACGGGGTCGCTCGCTCGCTGGTCGACGTCTACGAAGCCCGTTTCGGCGCGATGCCAGAAGAGATCCGCGCGGTGATCGAAGCCACCCATGACGAGCCCACCCTGCGCGCCTGGCTCAAGCTTGCTGGCACCCGCGGTACGGACGAGATCGCCGCAGCGATCCACGCGGTTGGCGCGAGTTGAGCCACGTTCGCTGAGTTGTTGGCCGACTGACCCGGGCTGGAGCGCGCTACCGCGTCAGTAGCGCTCGCCGGGCGGGGCGTCGCTGCGCTGCGACAGGTTCTCGAACCGGGTGTAGCGGCCCTCGAAGTGGGTCTCGACGGTGCCGGTCGCGCCGTGGCGGTTCTTGCCGATGATCACCTCGGCGATGTGCGGGTTCTCGGCTTCCTTGTTGTAGACGACGTCGCGGTAGATGAACAGGATGACGTCGGCGTCCTGCTCGATCGCGCCCGACTCGCGGAGGTCCGAGAGCTGCGGGCGCTTGTCGGTGCGCTGCTCGAGCGAGCGGTTGAGCTGCGACAGCGCGAGCACCGGGCAGTGGAGCTCCTTGGCGAGCGCCTTGAGGCCGCGCGAGATCTCGCTGATCTCCTGCTCGCGGCTGGCCTTGGCGGCCTGCGGCGAGCCGCGCATCAGCTGGAGGTAGTCGATCAGGATCAGGCCGAACTTCTTGTCGCCGAACAGCTCCTTGTTCGAGCGGAACCGGCGGGCGCGGGCGCGCAGCTCGCGGAGCGACAGCGCCGGGGTGTCGTCGATCAGGATCGGCGCCTTGGACAGCGAGGCCGCCGCGTAGGTCAGGTTCGTCATGTCCTGGCGCTGGAGCTGGCCGCGGCGCAGCGCGGACGAATCGACCCGCGCCTCCGAGCACAGCATGCGCTCGGCGAGCTGGGTCGACGACATCTCGAGCGAGAACACCAGGCACGGCCAGTGCTGCGTGGTCGCCGCGTTCTGGGCGAGCGACATCGCGAACGAGGTCTTGCCCATCGCCGGCCGGGCCGCCAGGACGATGAGCTCGGTCGGCTGCAGGCCGGCGGTGCGGCTGTCGAGGTCGGCGAACCCGGTCGGCACGCCCGTGATGCCGCCCTCCGCCTTGAACCGCTCGTCGAGCGAGCTGAACACCTTCTTGACCAGGCCCTTGAGCGGCTCGGGCCCCGACTTGTCGCGGCGCTGCGTGACCTCGAAGATCTTGGCCTCGGCGTCGTCGAGGTAGTCGCGGACCTCGAGGTTGTCCTCGTAGCCGCGCTCGGAGATCTCGCCGGCGGCGAGCATCAGCTTCCGCGCCTGGTGCTTGTCGGTGACGATCTCGGCGTACGCGACGACGTTGTCGACCGTCGGCACGCGCAGGGTGAGCTCGCCGAGGAACGCGACCCCGCCGATCGCGTCGAGCTTGCCGGCCTTCTGGATCTCGTTCTCGAGGGTGACGATGTCGATCGGCCGCGCCGTGGTCTCGAGGTTGCGGATCGCCTGGAACACGACCTTGTGGCGGTTGTCGTAGAAGTCCTCGACCTCGATCGTGTCGAGGTGGGTCAGGACCTCGTTGCGCAAGATGATCCCGCCGAGGATGCTGGCCTCAGCCTCCACGTTGTGCGGCAACACGCGACGGTCGCGGCCCATCGGCTTTTACTCTATACGGCCCTGGTGTGGCCTTTGCGCACGAACCGCAGGATCGTGGCGGGCCAGACCGAACCGATTTCAACGAGCGGTTACTTGTCCTTGCCGACGACCCAGAACTTGAGCGTCGCGACCACGCCTGCGGCGAGGCGCACCGGCACCTCGTACTTGCCGAGGGCCTTGACCGCCTGATCGAGGAGGATCGTGCGGTGGTCGAGCTCGACGCCCGCGCGCTTGAGCTGCTCGGCGATGTCCCGGTTGGTGACCGAGCCGAACAGCTTCTCGTCCTCGCCGACCATGCGCTCGAACTGCAGCGTCATGAGGTTGAGCCGCGCCGCGATCTCGGTCGCGCTCGCGCGCTCCTTGGCCACCTTGCGCTCGATCAGCACCTTCTCGTGGTCGAGCCGGTTCTTGTTGCGCACGGTCGCGCTGACGGCGAGGCCGCGCGGCACGAGGTAGTTGCGGCCATAGCCGGGGCGAACCGAGACCAGCTCGCCGGCCTTGCCGAGGTTCTCGACGTCTTGCGTGAGGATGATTTGCATCGGCATGGCTAATCTCCCGTGACCGAGAACGGCAGGAGCGCGAGCATGCGCGCGCGGCGGATCGCGGTCGAGATCACGCGCTGCTGGCGCGCGCTGGCGCCGCTGATCCGGCGCGGGATCATCTTGCCGCGATCGGTGACGAACGAGCGCAGGATCTGCGGGTTCTTGTAGTCGATCTTCTCGACGACCTCTTGCGACAGGAGCTTGCGGCGCGCACCGGCGCCGCGTCCGCCCTTGCCGCCGCGGCGATCGTCGCCGTCGCGGTCGAGGCCCTCATCGGGTGCATCCATACGGGTCGACATGGCTTACTCCTTGTCCTCGGTCGGGGCGACCGGGTCCAGCGCGGGGACTTCGAACTCGTCTCCGCCGAATTCATCGTCATCGTCCGACGGCGACTCGTCCGAGCCGCGCGACAGGAACAGATCCTCTTCGTCGGCCGCGGTCTGCGCCGCCTTCTCGAACGAGGTCTCGTCGATCTCGGTCGGCCGCGCGTTGACGTCGACGTCCTCGTCGACCTTCACGGTCAGGTAGCGGATCACCGAGTCGAGCATGCGCAGGTTGCGCTCGGTCTCCTCGACGACGCCGGGCTGCGCGAGGTACTGCCAGTACAGGTAGATGCCCTTGCGCTCCTTGGCGACCTCGTAGGCGAGGCGGCGCTTGCCCCAGTTGTCGACCTTGATCACCTTGCCGCCCATGCCCTCGATCACGCCCTTGATGCGGGTGTTGACCTCGGCGACGCCCTCGTTCGGCGTGTTGGGTCGCAGGATGTAGATGGTTTCGTATTCGCGGGCCGTGTTCGGCTTGTCGCGCAGGGACGCAAGTCGTGCCATGTCGTGCTTCCTCGTGGACCTAGTGAAAAGATAGGGGCCGCTGGTAGGCGACCGAGGGTGTCAGGGAGCGGGGTCTATATCACGCGGCCGTCCCGGGAGACGAGAGCTTCGGGCGTGCGTTGTGCTGATTCATGGCGTGGCCGATGCCCCTGGCCAAAACCGTCTGGATGTCCTCGCAACCTGCCTTGATCATGGCGGTCACGACGCCGGCCTGGGCGGCGGGAAAGTCGGAGAGCACCCACCCGGCAACGGCCTTGCCGCCATCCCCGGCGCCCGGCGGGATGTTGGGATCCCGGCCTACGCCCATGCGCAGCCGCGCGAACTTGCCGTGGCCCAGCTGCTCCATGATCGAGCGCAGGCCGTTGTGGCCGCCGTGGCCGCCGCCGTTCTTGAGCCGGACGATGCCGAGGTCGAGATCGATCTCGTCATGGACGACCAGGAGGTTTTCGGGCTCGACGTGGTGGAAGTCCACGGCGCGCTGCACGGCGAAGCCCGACACGTTCATGAACTCCATCGGCCGGAGCAGCACCGCGCGCTCGCGGCCGCGCTCGGTCGTGATGAGGCCGCTGGTCGTATCTCCCCCGAGCTTGCCGGTCTTCCACGCCGGCAGGCCGTGGCTCCGGGCGAGCTCGTCGACGACCTGAAACCCGATGTTGTGGCGGTTCCCGGCGTACTTCGCGCCCGGGTTGCCCAGGCCGACGACGAGCCACATCGCAGCAGCCACCGGACCGGCGACTACTTCTTGGCGGCGGGCTTGCCGGCCGCGGCCGGGGCAGCCTTGCCGCCGGCGGGGGCGGCCTTGGCGTCCTTGGCCGGGGCGGCGCCCGCCTTGGCGTCCTTGGCCGGAGCGGCGGCGGCACCAGCGGCCGGGGCGGCAGCGGCGGCACCATCGGCCGGCGTGGCTTCCGTCGTGGCCGCGGCCTTCTCTTCTTCCGGCGCCGCGCAGGTGACGACCGCGAGATCGCGGCCGGTGACGCTGGTAACCCCGGCCGGCAGCGCGATCGCGCTGACGTGGATGACGTCGCCGATCTCGAGCGGCGAGACGTCGACCGCGAGCTTGACCGGAATGTCGCTCGGCTTGGCGCGGACCGTGAGGCTACGCAGGACGATGCGCACCTGGCCGCCATCGATCGCGCCCTTGGGCTTGCCGTTGAACTCGAGCGGGACCTCGGCGCGAACTTCCTTGTTGGGATCGATCGCGAGCAGGTCGACGTGCGTGACGTCGTGGCGTACGGCGTCGACCTGGAAGTCCTTGACCAGGGCATGCAGCGACCGCGGCGCCGCGCCGCCTTCGATCGTCAGGCTTATCACCGTGTTGCGCTTGCGAACCGGATCGAGCGCGCCGCGGAGTTGCTTGACGTCGACCGTGATCGGCAGCGGCTCGATCCGACCATCGACCGACGCGCCGTAGCAAACGCCCGGGACCTTGCCTTCCGCGCGGAGCCTGCGGGCACCACCTTTACCAGACCGATCGCGAAGCGTGACTGTGAGCTTTCCGACTTCCATGACGTTCTTTCTCACCGGCTTACCGGCCGGATGGCCCCGCTGGGCATGTTCAAAGGTCCCGACTACACGAACAAACTGCTGATCGAATCACCGTGGTGGATCCGCTTGATCGCCTCACCGAGCAGGCGACCGACGCTCTTGACGCGCACCTTGGTGCACGCGGCGCCCATCTCGGTGAGCGGGATCGTGTTGGTGACGACGACGTGCTGGAGCGGCGAGTCCTCGATGCGCTGCACGGCCTTGCCGCTGAACACGGCGTGGCTGGCGCACGCGCTGACGCTCGCCGCGCCGGCGTTGATGATCGCGTGCGCGCCGTTGGTGAGGGTGCCGGCGGTGTCGATGATGTCGTCGACGATCACCGCCTTCTTGCCGCGGACGTCGCCGACGATGTTCATGATCTCGGAGACGTTGGGCGCGGGGCGCCGCTTGTCGATGATCGCCAGCCCGGCGCCGAGCCGCTTCGAGAACGCGCGCGCACGCTCGACGCCACCGGCATCGGGCGAGACGACGACCGTCTGGTCACCGCCGAACCCGAGCAGGCGGAGCTCGTCGATCAGCACCGGCATCGCGTAGAGGTGGTCGAACGGGATGTCGAAGAAGCCCTGGATCTGCCCGGCGTGGAGGTCCATCGCGAGCGCGCGATCGGCGCCCGCCGCGGTGATCAGGTTGGCGACCAGCTTGGCGGTGATCGGGGTGCGCGGCTTGGCCTTGCGGTCCTGCCTCGCGTAGCCGAAATACGGGATGATCGCGACGATGCTGCCGGCCGACGCGCGCTTGAGCGCGTCGATCATGATGAGGAGCTCCATCAGCGCCTGGTTGGGCGGCGAGCAGGTCGGCTGCACCACGAAGCAGTTGACGCCGCGTACGTTCTCACCGACCTCGACATAGATCTCGCCGTCGGAGAAGTGGGTGACATCGGCGCGGCCGAGCGGAATCTCCACGAACTTGCAGATCTCGTCCGCAAGTGCGCGATTCGAATTGCCCGTGAAGATCGATAACGATTTCAACACCGCGATGCCCGGTAGGACGGCGATCTACCAGTCGAACGCCCTTGGCGTCAAGAGTCGCCTCTGGGTTCGCCTGAGCTAACGCCGCAGGATCAGGCCGATCATGCTTTACCGGTGGTACCGGCGACCCCGGCGGCGGCGTCCCCCCGGGTGAGCGGCAGTCCGAGTTGACGCGCCCGGGCGAGCAGGGCCTCGACCGCCGGCGCCGTGATCTCGGTCGCTTCGTCCATGAGCATCACCGGGACGCCATCCTGGACCGGGTAGCGCAGCCGCGAGGCCGGGCACAGCAAGAAGGCGTCGGCCTCGTCGCGATCGGCCTCCCCGCGCGGGAAGTACACCAGCGCCTGCTTGGACTTCGGACAGACCAGAACCTCGAGGAGCGCGTTGGGCAGCACGCGGATCTCCTAGCACGAGTCGGCCGCCCCGCGCGGGCCGCGACGCTATTGCGTCAGCGCGCTGACCAGCTTGAACTCGACGCGGCGGTTCTTCGCGCGCGCGGCGTCGAGCTTGCCGCCCTTCAATCCCTTGGGGTCATCGATCGGCACCGTATCGCCGTAGCCCTTGGCGATCAGGCGTGACTCGTTGATGCCCTTCGCGACGAAGTACGCCTTGACCGACTCGGCGCGGGCCTGCGACAGCGCCTGGTTATCGGCGTACTTGCCCTTGGCCTTGAGCGGCTGATCGTCGGTGTGGCCCTGGATCTCGAGCTTCAGGTCGCCGAACTCCTTGAGCACGGCGACGGCCTTGTCGAGCGTCGCGTTCGAGGTGGGCTGGAGCGCGGCATCGCTGACCTTGAAGTTGATGCCCTGGATGACGCCGGTGAACTGCTTCAGCTTCGCCGGGATCTCGTCCGGGCAGCCGTCGGCGTCCTGGTAGCCGTTCTTGGTCTCCGGGTCGTTCGGGCACTTGTCGGACACGTCGGGGATGCCATCACCGTCGTTGTCGGGATCGGGGCAACCGTCTTCATCCTGGAAGCCGTCCTTGTCCTCGGGCTCCATCGGGCACTTGTCGACCGCGTCGGGGATGCCGTCGCCGTCGTTATCGGGATCGGGGCAGCCGTCGGCGTCCTGGAAGCCGTCCTTGTCCTCGGGCTCGTTCGGGCACTTGTCGGCCGTGTCGGGGATGCCGTCGTTGTCGTTATCAGGATCGGGGCAGCCGTCGGCGTCCTGGAAGCCGTCCTTGTCCTCCGGCTCGGTCGGGCACTTGTCGGCATCGCCGACGATGCCGTCGTGGTCCGGATCGTTGTCGACCGGCGGGGCGGCCTTCTCGGGCTTCGCGCGGCCCCACTCCTTGTAGATCGACAGGAGCGTCTCGAAGTCCTCGGTGAAGCTGGTGCTCTTGCTGCTCGGCGGGAACAGCAGCCGCGCATCGAGGCGAAGGCCCCAGCCGTTATCGACCCGATATTTCAGGCCGGCGCCGAGGTACAACATCGCGTCGGTGTCCTTGGCGATCTGCGAATCGTGCTGCGAACCGCCGTTCGAGACGATCGAGAACGCGCCACCACCCA
>Ga0308175_100000149_pt1 | contig 54148 bp, 42 predicted proteins | sample PhyCR1_3_FD_203893 | JGI IMG/M metagenome (GOLD analysis project Ga0308175, IMG submission 203893) | Soil microbial communities from UC Gill Tract Community Farm, Albany, California, United States - DLSLS.C.R1 | ecosystem: Environmental > Terrestrial > Soil > Agricultural land | place: USA...
GCCGACGTTGAGCCCGGCCTTGACGACGAGGTTATGGCGCTCGAGCACCTGCACCGCCCGGAGCAGCGACAGGTTGAAGATGTAGTAGTGGAAGTCCGAGCCGAGCTTGGGGACCGTGTACTCGAACGAGGTCTGGTACTTGTAGCCGCTCTGGATGCCGTACCAGTTGGCGCGGCGATCGATCGTCAGGCTCCACTCGTTCGAGACGTCCCAGCCCTCCTTGCCGGGCTTCTGCGGGGCGCCGGCGGCGTCCGTGGGGACCACGCCGGGGTCCTTCGTGACCAGAGCGACGTCCTTGTAGCTGACGTGGGCGCCGCGCAGCCGGCCGTCGAGCTTGATGCCGCGAAACGGCTCGACGCCGAGCTTGCCGCCGAAGTTCAAGTAATTCATGCGCGACTGCCGCGCCGCCGTGGGGTTACTGGTGTAGTCGGCGGGCGGCTCGTACTCGATGATCCGCGAGGTCTTGAGATACGTATCGAGCTGGGCGTAGAACCGCGAGCCGCCGATCGCCGGGATCACCCACGCGCCGATGAAGAACGAGTCGCCGGTCGCGATCTGGCCGTACAGGAGGAGCTTCTGGTTCTCGCCGAACAGGTTGTTCTCGCCGTAGCCGAGCCCGACGCCGGTGTTGGTCGGCTGGTTGTAAAACGCCGGGGCGATCACCCAGGAGAACTTGTCGAGCACGGTGAGGTGGACCCGCACGCCGGCGCCGTTGCATTTCGGCGTCGTGGTCGGCCCGCACTCCTCCCAGAACGCCTCGACCTCCTTGAACAGGCCGCTCGACACCAGATCCGTCTTGATCCGGTCGAGCATGTCGTTGGTCCATTCGTCGCCGACGTCGATCTTGGCGATCAGCTGGACGGTGTCGGTCGTGGTCTTGGTGTTGCCCTCGACGACGATGTCGCGGATCGTCTCCGCACCGGCGGCGCGCGCGGTGGCAAGCACGATCGCGAGCGAGGCGAAGGCGAGGCGCACGCCGCGAGTATGGCACGACCCGATCACGGCGAGCGCGCCGTCGATCACACGACTTGGCACCCGTGTTAACAACGACGCATGAACCCCGCCGAGGTCGCCACCGCGCTCCTGATCGAGCGCACCCTCCACAACTCACCCGCCTACCGCAAGGTGGACGATACGCTCTACGTCATCAAGCAAGGCTCGGCCTACGTCATGATCAACGTCGTGCCGTGGGGGGACAACCGGGCGATGGTGCGCTGCACGGCGCAGCTCGTGAAGGGCGTCGACGTCGATGGTCCGCTCGCCAAGCAACTGCTCGAGCTCAACAGTCACCTGCGGTTCGGCGCGTTCGCGATCGACGCCGCCGAGCACACGGTGCTGTTCACCCACACGATCCTCGGCGGTACCACGCTCGATCCCGAGGAGCTGCACGCGACGCTGCGCGACGTCGCGTTGATCGCGGACGAGTACGACGACAAGCTGATGAAGCGGTACGGTGGCCAGCGGATGATCGACCTGCTCGAGGAGGCGGCGATGGAGCGGATCATGGAGAAGAATCCGGACAAGTTCCGGTTCGACGACTGACCCGCGACGGACCTGCGCCCGGCGACCGCAACCGACCCACGACCGAACGACCACAGAAAGACCACCATGGCATCCCACGACGATCCGACCCTGGGCTTTGGCACGCGCGCGATCCACGCCGGGCAGGTGCCCGACGCGACGACCGGCGCGGTGATGACGCCGATCTACTACACGTCGACCTATGCGCAGCAGGCCCCCGGCGTGCACAAGGGCTTCGAGTACTCGCGCACCCACAACCTGACGCGGTTCGCGCTAGAGGCCAACCTGGCGTCGCTCGAGGGCGGCACGGCCGGCCTGTGCTTCGCGTCGGGCCTCGCGGCCACCTCCACGCTGCTCCAGCTGTTCGACACCGGCACCCACGTGATCGCGTGCGACGATCTCTACGGCGGGACATTTCGGCTGTTCGACAAGGTGTACCGCCGCCTCGGGTTCGAGTTCACCTACGTCGATCCGCTGCACGGCGCCGCCGGCGTCGAGGCCGCGATGCGGCCGACGACCAGGCTCGTGTGGATCGAGACGCCGACCAACCCGATGCTGAAGATCGTCGACATCGCGGCGACCGCGGCGGTCTGCAAGAAACGCGGGGTCCTGCTCGCCGTCGACAACACGTTCCTGACCCCGTACTTCCAGCGGCCGCTCGAGCTCGGCGCCGACATCGTCGCGCACTCGATGACCAAGTACCTGAACGGCCACTCCGACGTGGTGGGCGGCGCGCTGATCGTCAAGGACAACGCCCTGCGCGATCGCCTCGCGTTCCTGCAGAACGCCGCCGGGGCCGTGCCGTCGCCGATGGACAGCTTCCTCGTGATGCGCGGCACCAAGACGCTCCACGTGCGCATGGCGCGCCACGACGAGAGCGCGCGTGCCCTGGCGAGCTGGCTCGAGCACCACCCCCAGGTCGAGAAGATCATCTACCCGGGCCTGGCGTCGCACCCGCAGCACGCGCTCGCCAAGCAGCAGCAGCGCGGGTTCGGCGGCATGATCAGCTTCGTCCTGGCGGGCGGGCTCGAGGCGTCGCGCAGGTTCCTGTCGGCGTGCCAGATCTTCACGCTCGCCGAGTCGCTCGGCGGCGTCGAGTCGCTGATCGAGCACCCGGCGATCATGACCCACGCCAGCGTCCCGCCCGAGCGCCGCGCCGAGCTCGGCATCGCCGACGGCTTCATCCGGCTGTCCGTCGGCATCGAAGATTTGGCCGACCTCCAGGCCGACCTCGAGCGCGCCTTCCGCGCCGCCAGGTAGCCCCGGATCCCATCCACGGTCCCGCTGCGGCCGCTCCAGAGACCGCAGACCGCGCGGCTGCCACGCGCCTCCTCGGACCCTGACTATGTAGCGAGATGGATTGCACGGCCGAGTGGTCATGCGCCGGTCGGTCGTGGAGATGGCACGGACCGTGGGTAGCAATACGGTCGTCGACGGACGAGCGACGGGCCCAGACCCGCGGCGCAAGCAAGCGCGTGCGCGGTCTCCAGGACCTGCGCGTGGGAGTAGAACTTCTCTACGAGGACCAGGAGGACTAGGGGGAGAGGGCGCGCCGCGCGGCCTCGTCCTCGACCAGCTCGCCGTGGCGCCATACCCAGCGCTCGCGCTGGAAGCTCGAGGCGCAGCACAGGCCGTCACCCCCGGCGAGCACGTTGCGCTCGACGATCACCGCGTTGCCGTCGAGCGCGACGCGGCGGATCCCGCCGTCCCCGCGGTCGCCGCCCGGGATCACGGCGAGCTCGACGAGCTGTTTCGCGCGCAGCGTGTAGATCCGGACGTCCGAGAAGTGGCCGGTGCCGCCGGTGGACAGGACGCTCGAGATGACCGCGTCCACGGCGCCGTCGCCGTCGATATCGGCGAACAGCGGCGGGTCGACCGCGTACGAGGCGTGCTCGGTGCCGGCCTCGGCGACCTTGTTGTCATCGCTGATCGCGAAGTCGGCCTGGCCGTCCTTCACGGTCACCGCGCCGAGCGGCCCCAGATCGTAGGTGCGATTCTGCCAGTCGATCGCGCGGACGTCGCCCTCCGGTCCGGGCTTGCCGCGGTTGGCGATCGGCGCGTCGCCGCCGTGGGCGCACGCCCCGAAGCCGACGCTCGCGGTGCTGGCAGCGAGCACGGCGAAGCGGGCGGCAGCGGTCCTCATCGGCTCGATCATCGCTCGGCCATCGGCTCGGCCATCGGTTCGATCATCGCTCGATCGCGACCGCGGCGGCTCACGGGGCGAGGCGCAGGAGCAGCATGTCACCGAAGTCCGGCGGCGGATCGGGGTCGGGGAGGCCGCCGTAGATCGCGGCGATGTCGCGCATCGGGACGTCGTCGTTACCGATGCCGGTGCCGTAGCGCCCGTACGGGACGTCGGCCTGCTTGCGCAGCGAGACGACTCCGCTGACCTTGCCGATGAAGCCCTTGTGCAGCGCCGTCCCGACGCGCGCCGGACACCGGCACGGGTTCATCGGGTTGACGTGCTCGCAGCGCGGCGCGAGGTAGTCGCCGACCTTCTTGCGCGCCCGCGACAGCCGCACCTTGTACGCGCTCTCGGTGATCCCGAGGCTCTTCGCGGCGGTGTCATCGGGCAGCTTCATCACGTGGCACACCACGAACGCCGCGCGCTCGCCGGGCGGCAGGCAGTTGACCACCGCCGTCATGCAGCCCTGCTTGAGCTCCCAGAGCAGGAAGTCGCGCTGCGGATCGGAGAGCGATCGCACGACGTCGGTTCGCGTGGCCTCGCCGCGCAGGGTCTCGTCGAGGACGTCGAAGTCGACCTCGGGCTGGCGCGGCAGCCGCTCCTCGAGCAGCTTGTTCGCGATCCGCAGCAGCCAGAGCTCGACCTCGGCGGGAGGCGGCCGGTCGGTCTGGGCGATGGCGATCCCGAAGATGTCGATGAGGTACCGTTCGGCGCGATCGCGATCCAGGGTCAGCCGAAACACAAAGTTGTAGAGACGGCGCCAGTGCGGCTCGACGAGTGGCCGCAGTTGCTCTCGGTCTACCTTTGTCCCCATCGACTCCATGGTACACTACGATGCATACATCGCGCGCCGCATTCTGCGGCACTCACTTTGGCAGTGGCAGGATGCGCCCGAAGTGCTCGCGATGGTGGGCGGAGGTGGCCATGACAGCCCAGAGGCCCCGAGCCCCGAGAGGCCCCGGAGGCCCGGAGAGCCTGCGAGGGGCCCTCGAGGCCCGGAGTGGCTCGAGAGCCTGCGAGAGGTCCCCGAGAGGAAGCTCGCCATCCGAGATCCATGATGTCGTGTCCGGCGTGCGCCGCGAGAGGTCCCGGGAGATCTTCTCGGAAGAGCCCTCACATGAGCCAACCAGTCCCCCCGGTTCTCGCCCGGGCCGTGGTAGCGTTGGCCCGTGTCGGGACGGCTCCTGTCCCTGGGCCTGCCGATCGCCCTGCTCGCCACCCTCGCCGGTGCGATCGTCGCGGCATGCTACACAATCCCCACGCCCAGCTGCGGCTTCCTCTGTGGGCCGAACGACGCGTGCCCCGATAGCTACGCTTGTGCGACCGATCACTACTGCCACCTGATCGGCGCGCCTGCCAACCTCGTGTGCGCTACCGCGGATGCCGGGACGACCGATGCCTCGGAGGACGCCCGCGCGAACGACGCCCCGACGGATGCGACAGTCGACGCGCCGTCGGATGCAACGGTCGACGCGATGCCGGATGCAACGGTCGACGCCCCACCGGATGCAACGGTCGACGCCCCGCCGGCTGCCTGATCGCCGAGCGGCCGATGCCTGCCGGAACGTGATCGGCGCGCCGATGTCGCCGCGGCGGCTTACGACTTCGAGACCAGCTTGGGCTTGGCCCCGGGCGTCGGCGCGGCCGGGGGCGCCGGCGACGCCGAGATCGGCGGCTCCGACTCGACCAGCCCGACCCGGCCGGTCACCTCACCACGCGGATCCTGCACGGCCGCCAGCTCGCGGCTGATCTCGGCGACCAGATCTGCCTTCTCGCGGTACGGCATGAAGGCGCTCTTGAACCCCGCGATGATGATCTCCTTGATCGTCTGGAGCGACCAGCCGTAGTGCTGGTGGCACAGCTGGAGCTCCTTGGTCACGGTCGTATCCGACATCAGCCGGTTGTCGGTGTTGATCGTCACCCGCAAGCCGTAGTCGACGAAGAAATCGACCGGATGGGTGTCCCAGCTGGTCGCGGCGCGGGTCTGGAGGTTCGACGACGGGCAGACCTCGAGCGGGATGCGGTGATCGTTGACGTAGTTCAGGAGGTCACCGCTCTCGACCAGCCGGGTGCCGTGGCCGATGCGATGCGCACCGCACTTGTGGATCGCCTGGTGCACCGAGTCGGGGCCGAACGACTCGCCGGCGTGGGCCGTGCAGTTGATGTTGTTGTCGACCACGAGCTGGAACGCGTGCTTGTGGACCTTGGCGGGGTTATTCACCTCGCTGCCGGCGAGATCGAAGCCGACCACGCCGCGGTTCTTGAACGCGATGCACAGCTCGGCGATCCGCAGGCTCGACTCCGGCCCGAGCGAGCGGATCGCACACAGGATCACGCCGTACCGGATGCCGAACTCGCGCTTGGCCATCCGCAGGCCGCGCAGCACGGCCTCGACGACCTGGGCCGGCCGCAGCCCCTGCCGGGTGTGGAGCAGCGGCGAGTAGCGGACCTCGAGGTAGCGGACGTTCTCGCGCCACGCGTCTTCGGCGAGCTCGTACGCGCAGCGCTCGAGCGCGTCTTCGACCTGCATGACCGAGAGCGTGATGTCGAACGCGCGCAGGTAGTCGTCGAGCGACGCCACGTGATCGCCCGCCGCCAAAAGGCCATGCAGCTCACCGCGATCGAAGGTCGGCAGCGTGACGCCCTGCTTCCTCGCCAGCTCCAGCACGGTGTCGAGCCGCAGCGAACCATCGAGGTGACAGTGCAGGTCGGTCTTCGGCAAGCGCTGGAGCAGCTCGTACGGGATCTCGCCGGTCGTCATGATCGGTCGACTATCCGTCGCGCGCACGGCGGCTGCAACAACTTCGCGATCGGCGGCCGACGCGGTGCGCCGACGCGACAGCCGGCCTGCAACTACGAGGCGACGTCGCGGGCGGGCGGCTCGGCGGTGGGCGGCACCGGCGCGGCGCGCACGGCGGGCTCGTCGAAGCCCCACTTGCTGGCGACGACGAACAGCGGCCGGCCCTTCACCTCCTCGAAGATCCGCGCGATGTACTCGCCCTGGATGCCGTTGGACAGGAGCAGGAGGCCGCCCAGGAACAGCACGACGATGAGCAGCGAGGCGTAGCCGGCGGCCTTGATGCCGAAGAAGATCTTCTGGATGAGCGTGATGATCAGGTAGATGAACGCGCCCGCCGCGGACAGCCCGCCGAGGTACGTCCACAGCTTGAGCGGCGCCGTCGAGAACGAGAACAGGCCGTCGAGCGCGAACCCCCACAGCTTCCAGAACGACCACCGGCTGAGGCCACCCGCGCGGACGTTGGCCTGGAACTCGACGGCCTCGGTCTTGAAGCCCGGCCACGCGAAGATGCCCTTCATGAACCGGCAGCGCTCCGGCATCTGGTTGATGACGTCGACGATCTTGCGATCCAGCAGCCGGAAGTCGCCGGCGTTGGAGGGGATCTCGACGTTGGTCATCCGCCGCATCACGCTGTAGTACATGCGCGCGGTGGTGCGGCGAACCCAGCCCTCCTCGCTGCGCCGGGTCCGCACGCCGATCACCATGTCGGCGCCGGCGCGCCACTTCGCGACCATCGCGGGGATCAGCTCGGGCGGGTGCTGCAGATCGCAGTCGATCGGGATGACGGCGCGACCGCGGGCGTGGGCGAGGCCCGCCGACAGCGCGACGTCCTTGCCGAAGTTGCGGGCGAGGCCGACGATCTTGAGCCGGCTGTCGGCCGCTCGCGCCGCGAGCAGAAGGCCGAGCGTGTCATCGCGGCTGCCGTCATCGACGAACACGATCTCCCACGGCTCGCCGAGCGACTCGAGCACCGGGGTCATCGCCGCCACGAACGCCGCGAGGTTCTTCGCCTCGTTGTAGGCGGGCGCGACGATCGAGACCACCGGATCCATCTCCTGCGACTCTTAGCACGGAGCCGCCGCCGGAACGTAGAGAACGCAGACGACGCCGCACCCGTACAACACATCCATCGTCGCGGCAACGACATCGCTCCTGACGGCCGCCTACGGGTCGCGCTGCTCGCTGGTAGGAGGTGGTACGCTTATCGTCGGGGGGCCATGCGATTCGCATGATCATGTTCGTCGCAGCGAAGCTCGAGGCAAGAAAAGTGGCGCGGTGTGGCTAGCAACGGGTGGAGCGAGGATGGGCAGGGTTGGGAGCCGCGCGCGCCGCAGGCGGGCGATGCGCCTCAAGGTGCGCGGTTGCCGCGGGCGGCGCTCGACTTCACGTACGAGCGGCAGCGACACGCCGGATTCGTCGGGCGCACCGCGCTGCTGGCCGAGCTCGATCAGCAGCTGATCGAGGAACCTGCCCAGCGCTGGGTCGTGGTGACCGGCGGGCCGGGCATGGGCAAGAGCGCGGTGCTGGCGTCCTGGCTGGCGCGCCGCGAGGCGACTGGCGACGCGGTGCCACACCACTTCATCCGCCGGGGCTGGGCGAACTGGGATGACCCGGAGGCGCTGGTCGGCTCGCTGATAGCGCAGATCGAAAGGCGGTTTCCCGAGGCGCGCGAACCGGAGGCCGACGCGCGGCTAGCCCCGGCAGCGCGGCTGGCAGCGGCGCTTCTGCGCGTGTCCGAGTGCGCGCTGGTACCGCGCGGCGAGCGGCTGGTGCTGCTGATCGACGGCCTCGACGAGTACGACCCACGGCCGGGATCGCTGGCCGGTGATCCGCTCGGGGCGTTCTTGCCATATGCGCTGCCGCGTGGCGTGAGCGTCTTGAGCGCGAGCCGGCCACGCCATCCGTACGTTGACTCCCTCGCGACGCGCGGCGTGCTCATCCAGATCGATCTCGATGACGCGCAACAATTCGCGGCAGACAACGCGGCGACCGTGCGTGCGTTCTGGGAGCAGGCGGCAGGCGCGCTGGGGCTGGATGCGACATTCATCGCGCAGGCGGTGGAGCGCGCCGGTGGCAACCTAGAGCACGCGGCGATGCTGCACCGCCAGCTGACTGGCTTGGCGGCGAAGCGGCGCCGTGTGGAGGACATTCCGCGCGGCCTCGGGGCGTTGATCGCGAGTGCGTGGGAGCGGATCGCGACTGATCCGGTGGTGGTGGACGGCCTCGGCGTCCTGTGCGCCGCGCGCGAACCGCTCACACTCAACGAGCTGGGCCGGGTGGCTCGCTGGACCGGCGCCGCGTCACGCCAGGCATTCGTACGCGGCGCGCGCGAGTGGTTGATCGAGACCCGACGTCCGAGCGGCGCGTCCGAGTACCGGCTGCACCACGACTCGATCCGCGCGCACGTAGCTGATGCGATCGGCAGCGATGCGCTGGCTGGGCATCACCTCGCCCTGGCGGAGCGGTTGGCGACCTGGCCCGCTCCCACCGACGCAAGCGCAAGGCGATACGCGCTACTTCACGCGCTGCAGCATCGGGGCGAGGCGGGCGCATGGGTCGACGCGTGGCGCGTCGCCGCGGACGTGGCGTTCCTGGAGGCGAAGTGTCGCGAAGTGGGGGTGGAGGACGCGGAGGCCGACGTGGCGCGGACGGCGGCACGGTGTCGCGCGAGCGGCGACAAGGCGCATGGCGAGCGGTTCGGCGACCTGGCGCGGGCGCTCGGTCGCGAGTCGCACTGGCTTCGCGCGACACCGAAGGCAACCGCGGCGGTAGTCTGGAACCGGCTACGCCGGTATGGGTGGACGGCGAGTGACCTCGACGCACAGCTTGGGATGCCAGCGGCTGCCGACATTCTACGGGTGCGCCATGTGGCAACGCGAGAGAGCCCAGCGTTGGTTCGTAACCTCGAAGGCCACACCGCCTATGTGACAGCGTGTGTGGTGACACCGGACGGCCGGCACGTGGTCTCGGCGTCGGAGGACCAGACGCTCAAGGTATGGGAGCTTAGGAGTGGACGCGCAGTGGCGAAGCTCGTCGGCCACACCGACAGGGTGGTGACAGCATGCGCGGTGACGCCGGACGAGCGGCACGTGGTCTCGGCCTCGACTGACAGAACGCTTAAGATCTGGGACCTGATGAGTGGACGAGTTGTCGCCACACTGGAGGGCCACAACCACTCCGTGACTGCGTGTACAGTGATAGCTGACGGGCGGCATGTGGTCTCGGCATCGATGGACAAGACGCTGAAGATCTGGGATCTTGAATGTGGGCGAGTCCTCTCAACCCTAGAAGGCCACACCCACGGGATACTGACATGCACCGTAACTGCTGATGGCGGGCGTATTATCTCCGGCTCTTGGGATGGGACGCTCAGGGTCTGGGACTTTAAGAGCGGGAAACTGCTTACTACAATTAAATGCGGAGTCGGCGCAGTAACCGTCTGTGCAATGATGCCTGGCGACCGGCGCGTGTTGTTCGGTGCGGAAGATGGCTCACTATGCAGCTTTGACCTGGAGAGTGGGCGATTGCTCGCCCGCGTGCAAAGCAACCTCAGCGGGGTGACTGCATGTGCGGCGATGGCAGATGGCGGTGCATTAGTTCAGGATCGATGGATGGGACATTAGAGGTTTGGGATCTCGAGCGCGAACAACTCATTGCAACACTCCAAGGTCATGTCAGTTTCGCGACAGCATGCGCAGCAACGTTGCATGGCCAGCTCGTAGTCTCAGGGTCTAGTGACGGCAGGCTGAAAATTTGGGATCTGGGAAGCAGAAATCTAAAGACTTGGAACCTCGAGAGCGCGCAAACATTCGCCGCCGTTTCCGGCCACGCCTTCGCGGTGAGCGCGTGTGCGGTCACTGCGGATGGTCAACGCGTGGTGTCTGCGTCAGAGGATGGTGAGCTGAAGATCTGGGACCTGGAGGTCGGGCGACTCCACACAGTTCTGGATTGCCGAACTGGCTATGTAATGCCATATGCGCTGATGACAGATGGGTATCGGGTGGTCTCGGGTGCGTTCGACGGAAAGCTGAAGGTGTTCGACCTGATAAGTGGTCAGGTTCTCGCAGCCATTTCGGGTCCTCCAGTTCCCGTGAGTGCTTGCACTGTGACGACGAATGCTAGGAGCTTAGTATCAGGACTGGGAGATGGAACGCTGAATGTGTGGGATCTGGAGAGCGGACGCACTCGCCCTCCCCTCCGAGGTCACGCCAACAGTGTGACGGCATGCGCGGTGTTTTTGAATGACCGGCGCGTGCTCTCGGCGTCTGAGGACAAGACGCTCAAGGCTTGGGACCTCGAAACCGGACGAGTGCTCGCTACCCTTCAAGGCCATTACGACTGGGTAACGGCGTGTGCGATCAGCCCGGATGGCCAGTACGTGGTGTCGGGGTCCAAAGACCAGACGCTCAAGATCTGGGACTTGGCGACCGGGCGCGCGCTGGCTACACTCGAAGGCCATACCGACAGGGTGACTGCGTGTGCGGTGACGCCGGATGGGCGGCACGTGGTCTCGGCGTCGAACGACCAGACGCTCAAGATCTGGGACCTCGCGACGTACACCTGCCGCATGACCCATCGCGGCGATGCCGGCTACCGCGCCATCGCCGTCAGCGTGACCACCGTCATTGCCGGCGATGCGGCCGGTGCCGTCTGGTTCCTCGACCTGCCTCGCTCTGTCGCCTCCTCCATCGATGCCACCCCGCGTGCGCTGGAGCCACCGACATCCGACGCATCGCCATCACCCCGGGTGCTGGGGTCTCCGGTGACAACGAACACGATCCTGTTCATGGCGGCGAACCCGACCGGCACCGATATGCGGGCGTTGGCCGAGCAAGCGCGTGCGATTCAATCGGAGCTGGAGCGCGCTGGCCACCGCGACCGCTTCGCATTCGAGACGCGGTGGGCTGCACAGCCGCTCGACCTGCTACGCGACATGGTCAAGCTGAAGCCGACGGTGGTGCACTTCTGTGGCGGCCGGCTTGCCGGTGGTGCTGGCGCAGCACCGCCGGCTGGCGTGTCCTTCCAGGGAAGCGACAGGCGCGCGCAGATGGTGTTCGGCAAGGCGCTTGCCCAGGCGTTCGCTTCGGTGGGCTCGGTCAAGCTGGTGGTCCTCGACGCCTGCTACAGCGACGATCACGCCGATTCTATCGCGACGCACATCGACTGTGTCGTCGGAATGGCCGGTGGAACCGTCGATTCGGCGGCGACGAGCTTCTCCATCGGGCTCTACGGCGGCCTCGGCGAGGGAGAATCGGTCGCAGCTGCTTTCAAGCAGGGCTGCGCCGCGATCGGCATGACCAACACTGGCGACCCTGACCAACCGCGGCTACGCGTGCGGCCGGGCGTGGATGCCAGCCGGCTGGTCCTCGCAAACCCTCGGTAGCCCCGTCCGCGTCCCCGCAGCCGGCGGGGATCGACTTCACGGCGGAACGTGCATACGGGTCCGGCGCACTCCCCTATCATCGCGGCGGTGCGCGGACGGTCCTCTCACGGAGGTGATCCAGGATGCAATGCGAGGCGGCTGAGCTAACGGTCGGTCGCCTCGCCTCCTCGGTGAGCATCCGGATCGACAGAACACCCCGTACCGCCGGAAACGCGTCGGGGTCGACCTGCTGCGACGCCACCGCGCACTCCCGGCGACCGGTCTCCTTCCATACCCTTCGTTTCCTTGCCTCGTGTAGTTTTGCGATGCAGCTGGCCCAGGTTCGCAAGAAACAGCACGGACCCAGGCGAGTCACGACAGTTCACGACATTGCGACCTGGCTTTCGCGTAAGACCCGGGAACGCTCAAGGCCTGCGTGGCGTAAAATCTTCAGCGTGAGAGACAGTCAGAAGCGATCACCAGGACAGACGGCGCCGGAAACAGGAAGGATCGCTGGCAGCGCGTCGGCTGGTATGGCACCGGGGAAGCAGACGCTCACGATGGCGCTCGACGCGGAAGCGCGGCAACCTGTCAACCGGGGAAACAGCGGGGGAAGCGGAGCAGCGCTTCCGGGCGCTCTTCAGCGCAAGATGGACGCAGCGTTCAACTTCGATTTCTCGCAGGTGCGTGTCCATGAGGGCCAGCAAGCGCCTGCGATGGGAGCAACGGCCTACACGGAAGGGACCGATCTGCACTTTGCGCCTGGCGAGTACCAGCCCGGCAGCCCTCATGGTCAAGAGCTGATCGGCCACGAGCTCAGCCACGTGGTTCAGCAGAGCGAAGGCCGTGTTCAGGCGACCAAGCAGTTCAAGGGCGTCGGACTCAACGATGATGCCGGCCTGGAGGCCGAGGCCGACCTTTGGGGCGCCATCGCCGCACGCGGTGAACCCGTCGCACGCAGCCCCGGCGTGACGAGCCCTGGTACAAGCGGCTCCGTACAACGCAAGGTGATCCAGCGTGCCCCGCAGCCTTCGCACTATGGGCGGTTCACCGACACCGAATATCGCGTCGACACGTCTGCGCAGAACGTCGTCATGCACCTGACCTTCGAGCCCAACGCCGAGGTCGACGCGACGAAGATCGGACTCACCCAGAGCACGCGGACCGAGATCGCGGGATCGCCTGTCGTGGTCGACGCGCAGACAGCGCCTCGCCAGGTTGCGAGCGGCCCAGGCGCAGGCTACGAGATCGATCGCATTCCGGATCGCAACAACCCCGTATACGGCTCGGCATCGCTCCCCGCCGGACGGGGGCTGGCTGCAACGGCGCCGACCAATGCGCCGCCTGGGACCGCGAGGCCATCGCCGGCCAACGCAACCTACGAGCTCGGTCATCACTACACTGATGCGAGTGGACCGCATACAAAGAATGCATGGCTACACGACACGCCATCGATGGAGCCGACAAACAACATTGGGGTGCTGTTCGAGACCACGGCGGTTGGACTCGAGGGCGCTCAGCAGGGTACGTACTACGGCTCTGTGAAGTGGGGTCTCCGGCGCAACGCCACCGGTACGCTCAGCGCCGAACCATTCCAGAGCGTGTCACAGGGCGCACCTTCGCAGAACTTCCTCGCGGCGGCAGACGCGTGGAACCGTGCAACGACCGGCGGCACACTTGAGGCACGGAATGCACCGACACAGATCCACAGCCGCACCGGCGGTGGATTGACGCCAGCATTTACGATCACACAACATACCGTGGTTGAATCCAGCCGCTTGATCGGCGTGAACGGCATCACATATCACTTCTGCCGCGTCCAGGGCGGGCCGCAGAACGGGCGGACGGGCTACATCCTGGCGACCGCCTTACGTGACCGCGGGGATGGCGGCGCAACGATCGATCTGCCCGTACCGGGTGTCCACACGCTGAACGCGCCGCAGACGCTCAATCATGGCGTCACCGGCTCACTGCGCTATCGCACGGCATTGCCCGCTGCTACCCGTGTAGCGCCCGCGTCGGGCGGTGCTGGGAACGCACCGCCGACCAAGGTCTGGGTTCGCGTCGTCGATGGTCCGAGCACTGGCGAGGTTGGCTGGATCGATCGTACAGCGATGACGGACGAACGACCATGAACCGCGGCCTGCTCGTGCTCACCGCAGCGCTCGTTGCGTGTGGCTCGAGCGATCCTCCCGTTGCCTCGTCGCCCGATCGTTTAAGCAGGAGTCCCCGTCATGAGGTTCGCAGGATGACCGCGTCACAGGAGCTCGCCAACAAGCTGGTCACCGATGCCTATGGGCCGATCTTCTACTGGCCCCAGCATGATCAGACGATCGACAAGATCTGGTCGGAGCCTGGCAACGCAGCTCGTCTGGAGGCGCTGCTCGATGACAGATCCGCACCGCTGCGCGCACGGCTGATCGCGGCCGAGGTCCTGATGCGGAAAGATTTCAGCTTCCTCGATCGCCATGATGCCGAGGGAGTCGCCCGGATCTATGCCGCCGCGCTCGCCAAGCACCAGACCAACGCCAACGTCTGGGGGTTGCTCTGGATCAATGACACCGACGGCCCACTCGGCGCGACCTTCGCCATGCTCGAGGCGGCCGCCATTCCCGCGCTTCGCGAGCTCTTGGATGACGCGACGCTGGTGACCTGGTATGAGGGGAGCGAGGAGGCCACGCTGGGAAACCGCGCGCGCTTTCGCGTGAAAGACTTCGCGGCATTCTATCTCGCGCGCATCGTGCGACAGCCCATCGCGTTCCACGAGGATTTTGCGAGTCGCGACGCCGAGATCGCCAAGCTGGTCGATGAACTCGATCACGCACGACCGGCCTCGCGAGCGCCGTGACGCACAGGCCACAGCCCGGCCTATCAGGCGCCCAGGTCGGCCTCTACGTCATGGCCGTAGAGCCATGCGTTCTGGTGCAGCGGTTGTCCGCTGGCGAGCCGAGCGTCGCGCGCCTCCTGCTCGGGGCCGTCCGGGAGGTGGTTCTGCAGCTCCCGGCCGCGGCTCATGAGCTGCACGTGCGTGGCCCGCGGCCGGCGGAGATGCTCGTAGCGCTGCAGGGCGCAGCGGACCGAATCGGCGTTGCTGCCGCGAAGACACCCGGCGAGCACCGCGGCGTCCTCGAGCGCTTGGGCCGCTCCCTGCGCGAAGAACGGCAGCATCGGATGGGCGGCATCGCCGAGCAGGGTAATCCGGCCGTCGGTCCACCGCGCGAGTGGATCGCGGTCGTACACGGCCCAGCGCTTGGTGCTGGTGGCCGCTGCGATCAGTTGACCGAGGCGGGCATCCCACGCCTCGAACTCCGCGCGCAGATCGGCGATCTCGCCGTCGGCGGTCCAGGACTCGGTCCGCCAGTCGCCCGCGGGCACGAAGGCGACGACGTTGATGAGCCGGCCGCCGGAGATCGGGTAGTGCACGAAGTGCCGGCCCGGACCCAGCCACAGCGTCTGCACCGGGCGACCCGCCAGCTCCGGCGCCGCCTCCGCCGGTACGAGGCAGCGAAACGCGCATATGCCCGAGAAGCGCGCGACGAGGTTCGAGGCGACCGCCTGCCTGATCACCGAGTGGATGCCGTCCGCGCCGACGACCACGTCCGCGGTCACCGAGGTGGTCCCGCCGGTCCGGCGCGCGAACGTCAGCGTGGCGTCGTGCTCGCGCTGCTCGACCGCGACGCAGCGGTGATCGAGGCGAAGCAGCTGCCGGGGCAACGCTCGGGAAAGCAGCGCCAGGAGGTCGGCTCGGTGGGCGACGTAGCAGGGCGCGCCGTAGAGGCGCTCGCACTCCTCGCCCATCGGCTGGACGAACAGGACGCGGCCATCTGTCCAGCGCCGAAACTCCCACGCATCCTCGAGACGCACCGCGCACGCCGCGAGCTCGCTCGCGACCCCGAGCTTGCGGATCAGCCGGACCATGTTCGGTGCGACCACGATCCCGGCGCCGAGCGGGGCCAGCGCGGGCGCCTGCTCGTAGACGGTCACGTCCATGCCCGCCTGATGCAAGAACATCGCAGCGGCCGTTCCGCCGATGCCGCCTCCCACGATCGCGATCCGGAGGCTCACCGGATCAGCGCGCCTTCCACTCCGCCGCGCGGTGCGTCGCAGATGACAAGGCGCTGGTAGCCGCGCGGCAGCATCGATCCTTCGTGGAGGATGATACGTGAGTTCTGCCGGACGCAGACGACGAACGCCTCCTGCATCGGCTGAACTTTGTCCTTTGGGTTGACTTGGGTTGACTTGGGTTGACTAGAGAACGCGGGCCGCGGCGATCACGAAGCACTCGGTGGGGTGGCAGGCCAGGGCCCAGTACGCGCCGCGCTTCCAGGGGACGTACTCGAGAGGCGCCGCGTCGTGCGCGGTGCCGAGCCGGCGGGCTTCGCCGTCGACCTGGTAGGCGTAGATCTCGAAGTCGGTGCCCCAGAGCGCCCGGGGCAGCTTGATCGCGCGGGTCTTCGAGGTGCCCTTGCGCTCGATGGCGCCCGCGTAGCCGACCAAGCCGTCGGGCAGCCAGCGGCCGACGAGCAGCGTGGGGCGCGGCAGGGGCGGGGGAGCGCCGGTGAAGTCCACCACGAGATCGAGCCGATCGAGCCGCCCGGTGGGGCCGAGCCGCTCGCGCAGGCGCGCGATCGCCGCCTGCATCGCCTGGTGGACCGCGGCGATGTCGATGCCGCGGTAGGTGCCGAGGTCGAGGCCGCCGTGCTCGTCGAGGCAGCTCGCCGGCGTGACCTGGTAGCGCGGCACGAGCCGGACGTCGGACACGCCGAGCGGGGCGTCGATGTCGACGGCGCGGAAGATCACGCCGCGCAGGCCGAAGTACGCGGCGACCAGGTCGCGCTTCTTGACGTCGCGGAAGTCGTCGCCGAGGAACCACCACGAGTCGTCGACCTGCTCGAACGACTCGGCCGTGAACACGCCGCCTGGGGGAGTGGCCGCGAGCGCGGCCAGGCGCGCGGCGCTGGCGTCGCTGAGCCGGTAGTACAGCGGCAGCGAGCGAACCCCCGCGTAGACGCTCGCGCAGAGGGCGAGCCCGACGAACGGCGCGAGCCGGCGGGTGGAGGTCAGCGCCTGATCGGCGACCGCGAGGAACCCGGCGAGCACGAGGGCGGCGCCGTGGAGGTAGAACCGGGGCCCGAGCTTGGGCGAGACGAACACCGTCGCGGTGATGAGCGTCCCCGCGAGGAGCGCCGCGCCCACGAGCTGGAGCGGCTGTGGAGCGCCGAGCACCCCGCGTGCGCCGGCCCGGTCTGCCCCCGAGATCGCGGCGGGCGGGTCCCGGCGCGCGAGCACGAGCGCGATGACGATCAACCCGAGGACCGGCGCGCAGCCGATCATCCAGTCGCGGAAGATGTCGAGGTTGCTGGTGATGCCACGCTGGAGCAGGCGGCCGAGCAGGCTGACCTTGGTCGCGAGGCCCTCGTAGCGCGAGGCCTGCCCGGGGGCGAAGAAGATCGCCGCGAACCCGAGGACGCTGCCGAGCGCGCCGGCCCACGCGAGCCTCGGGACGGCCCCGGTGGCCCGCTGCCGCCACACGGCATAGCCCACCATGAACAGGACCAGGGTCGGCCCGGTGTGCTCGTTGCACATCCCGGCGACCACGCCGAGCACGCCGTAGGCGATACAGGCACGCCGCGAGCCCTTCCCCCCGACGCCCAGCCGCAGCGGGACGAGGAACCATAGCTGGATCGCCGCGCCGTACAGGTAGTTCGCGCCGTACGCGCGGCAGAACATGATCATGCCGATCCGCGGGATCGCGAACCACGCAAAGCCGATCGCGAGCACCGTGAGCGCCAGATCGCGCCCCACCGTGCGCGCTGGCCCGCCGGCCGCAGCATGCCGGCCGCCCGGGAAGCGCCCGAGCCCGAGCACGGTGACCGCGAGCGCGAGCCCGAGGTAGGCGATCGGCGTCGCGATCGGCGCGAAGTCCTCGAGCTTGTAGGCGAGGTAGGTCAGCCACTGCCCGAGCCGCGGATTCGCGTGCGTGTACTCGTACCAGCCGTAGTCGAACCAGCGCGCGAACGAGAACGGCTGCGCCTTGGTGTCGACCGCGAGGTTCCAGGCGTCGAACGCGAACGGCTCGTGGGCGATCGCCAGGCCGATGTGCAGCGCGGTCGCCGCGACGTACACGACGAACAGCCCGCGCAGCACTCGACTGGCCACGCCGTCAGGTACCACGAGCGCGGCGGCCCGTGCGTGACGTCGGCGAACAGATCGCGCGGCCGATGCGCGCCCACGCACGCCAGCATGGGCGCCGGACCGCCGCAGGCGACAATGTTGCGCCGGCGAGCTCGGCCCGCGCGATGCAGTACCTCGCGCACGACCATCTGGAGACTACCGATGAAGCGCATTGCCTTTGTGACCGCGCTCGCGATGTCCATCCCTGTGGCGGCGTACGCGTCGCCGCCGGTACGCACGGCTGACCGCGATGACCCACCACGGACCTACGTCCGCGATCGGGACCACGACCGGGACGACGCGGGCTGGAACCGCGAACGCTACGAACACTACGAGCACAGCCACTGGGCCCGGGACTTTCACGGCCGGTGGGTGCCGCTCGCGCGCGGCTACAACGCGCGGACCGAACGGCAGTTCATCACCCTGGGTGGCAACGGTCGCTATCACAAGCTTCGCATCGAGAGTGTGCGTGGCGAGCCCGTGATCTTGAAGATCGCCATCGAGTTCGCGGACCGGACCGGCCAGGCGGTCGAATACAAGGAGTCGCTGCCCGCGGGTACCGGCGAGGTGATCGACCTCAACGGCGGTGATCGCAGGATCAACCGGATCATCATCTACACCGATCCGCATTCGCGCGGCTCGTACTCGGTGTACGGCGCGTAGGGCGCGGCGACCCGCCCGGGCATGCCCCGATGGCGCGGCAAATGGTGTAAGTACCATGCGTGGTCGACCTCGAGATCGCCGTGCTCGTGCCCTGCTTCAACGAGGCGGCGGCGATCGGCAAGGTCGTGGCCGATTTTCGCGCCGCGCTGCCGGGCGCGACGGTCTACGTTTACGACAACAACTCCACCGATGACACCAAGGCGGTCGCCGCGGCCGCCGGTGCCACGGTTCGCCGCGAGACCCGGCGCGGCAAGGGTAACGTCGTGCGCCGGATGTTCCAGGACATCGAGGCCGACGTCTACGTGATGGTCGACGGCGACGATACCTATGACGCCGCGGTCGCGCCGCGGCTGGTCGCGCAGCTCGTCGACGACAACCTTGACATGGTGGTCGGCAAGCGGATCGAGACCCACGACGCCGCGTACCGCGCCGGCCACCGGCTCGGCAACCGCGTGCTGACCGGGCTCGTGCGCTGGCTGTTCGGCGCGCAGATCGACGACATGCTGTCGGGCTACCGCGTGTTCTCGCGCCGGTTCGTCAAGAGCTTCCCGTCGTTCTCGCGCGAGTTCGAGATCGAGACCGAGCTCACCGTCCACGCGATGCAGATGCGCATGCCGGTCGCCGAGCTCGAGACCCCGTACAAGGAGCGGCCGCCGGGCGGGGCGAGCAAGCTCCGCACGTTCCGCGACGGCTGGCGCATCCTGCTCGCGATCACCAACCTCGTGCGCAACGAGCGCCCGCTGATGTTCTTCTCGCTCGTCGGGTTCGCCGTGGCCCTGGCCGCGGTCATCCTCGCCGTGCCCGTGGTGCTCGAGTACCTCGATACCGGGGCGGTCCGCCGGTTCCCCACCGCGATCCTGTGCACCGGCCTGGGCGTGATCTCCGTGGTGTGCATCGCCACGGGCCTGATCCTCGACCTGGTCGCGCACGTCCGCCGGGAAGCCAAGCGGCTGGTCTACTTGCAGCACGCCGCGCCGTGCGTCCGGCGTGTCCGGCAGCCCGACGCCGAGCCCGCGCCGGCGCCCCACAGCGCGGCGGGCTGACCCGTCCGGCCGGGCACCCGGATCACACTCCGGGCGCGTACCGGCGGGCGCCCGATGACCGTTTGCTTGACGCTCGTTCGGTCCACGGATAGACCTGTGCGTCATGGACGTCGAGCTGATGCGTCGCCTCGACCGGGTGTTGGGGGATGCCGCGTGCAGCGCGCTCGCCACGGCCCACCGGCTCGTCAAGCCGTTCGTCACGACGCGCCCCGTCCGCAAGATCGCCGTGATGAAGTTCTTCGGGATGGGCTCGATCATCGTGGCGAGCAAGAGCCTGTTCGCGCTGCGCGAGCACTACCCCGGCGCCCAGATCCACTTTGTCACGTTCCAGTCGAACCGGGCGATCCTCGAGATCCTCGGCATGACGGATCGCAACCATTACGTCGATCCAGCGACGCCGCAGGCGTTCGTCAGGACCACGCTGGAGGTCGCCCGCGAGCTGCGCCGCGCGAAGTGCGATCTGGTGCTCGACCTCGAGTTCTTCGCGAAGTTTCCGCTCGTGCTCGGCAGCCTCGCCGGGATCCCGCAGAAGGCCGGGTTCTACTTGACCTCGGAGAGCTGGCGGCGCGAGCTGCTCGACGTCACCGGGTTCTACAACTCGTATTTTCACACGAGCGATATCTTCCTGTCGCTCGTCTACCTGTGCGCGACCGGCGACTACTACTACCTGGGCTTCAACGACTGGGCGACGAAGTACAAGTATCCCCGGATCGCCCCGAGCGAGCTCGAGCGCGCGCAGCTGCGCGCCAAGCTCGCGAGCCACGGGATCGGGCGCGGCGATCCGCTGTTCGTGATCAACGCGAACTCCTCGCCGGACCTCGCGCCCGAGGCGCGCAAGTGGCCGAAGCCGCGCTACGCCGAGCTCGCCGACGAGCTGGTCGCGCACACGCCGAACGCGCGGGTGTGCTTCATCGGCGCGCCCAACGAGCGCGCCTACGTCCACGACGTCGCCGAGCTGTGCCGGACGCCGCGCCGCCACGTGCTCGCCGGCGAGCTCTCGCTGCGCGAGCTGCTCGTGCTGTTCGGTGAGGCCAGGCTCGTGGTCTCGAACGACTCGGGGCCCATGCACCTGGCCTGCCTCGTCGACGCGCCGATCGTCGGCCTGTTCTTCGCCGACACGCCCAGCTTGTTCGCGCCGATCGGATCGCGCGTCCGCTGCGTCGCGCCCACGCTGTACTCGATCCCGCTGTTCAGCGTGTACAACGGCAAGGACGTCGCCGTCGGCAAGCCGTCGAGCGAGGTCGGCAACGCCGCGGCGTGCACGGTGACGGTCGAGACGGTGATGCACGAGGCGCGCGAGCTGCTCGCGATGCGGCCGGTGCTGCGGTCGTCCGACGCTGGCGGGCTATGACCGGCGCGCGCGACCCCGAGCAGCTGGTCCGGCTGGTCCGGCACGCGCTGATCGACGGCGCGCGGGTGCGGCTCGATCTCGACGTGGCGGCGATCGCGCGCGCGGCGGAGCTCCTGCGCGACGCCGTGCTCGCCGGCGGGAAGCTGCTCCTGTGCGGCAACGGAGGCAGCGCGGCCGACGCGCAGCACATCGCCGCCGAGCTGGTCGGGCGCTTCGTGCGCGATCGCCGCCCGCTGGCCGCGATCGCGCTCACCACGGACACCTCGACGCTCACCTCGATCGCCAACGACTACGGCTACGAGCACGTGTTCGCGCGCCAGGTCGACGCGCTCGGCGCCCCCGGCGACGTGCTGGTCGCGATCACGACCAGCGGGACGTCGAAGAACGTGGTCGCCGCGGTCGCCGCGGCCCGCGCGCGCGGCATGAAGGTGATCGGGCTCACCGGCGGCACCGGCGCCGCGTTCGTCGCGACGTGCGACGTGGGCCTCGCCGTGCCGTCGACGGTCACCGCGCGGATCCAGGAGTGCCACATCACGATCGGCCACCTCCTGTGCGAGGTGATCGACGAGGCCATCGCCGCCACCACGCGGCCCGCCGCCGCCCCGGACCCGCTCGCGCCGCTCCCCGGCCAGGCCAAGCAGCGGACGCTCGAGCCGCTGATCGCCTGGCGCGAGGCCCAGCGCGCGCGACACAAGACGGTCGTGTGGACCAACGGCGTGTTCGACGTCCTGCACGTCGGCCACCTCGCGTCGCTCCGCGGCGCCAAGCAGTTCGGCGACCTCTTGATCGTCGGGGTCAACGGCGATGCCTCGGTGCGCGCCCAGAAGGGCCCGGAGCGGCCGATCTACCGCTGCGAGGAGCGGGTGGCGCTGCTCGCCGCCCTCGAGCTGGTCGACGCGATCCTGGTGTTCGACGATCCGACGCCCGAGCGCGTGCTGGCGCAGCTCCGGCCCGACGTCCACGTCAAGGGCGCCGACTATGCCCCGCCCGACGGTAAGCCGATCCCCGAGCGGGCGATCGTCGAGGCGTACGGCGGCCGCGTCGAGTTCGTCCCGCTGGTCCCGGGCCGGTCGTCGACCGAGACCCTCGCGCGCCTGCGGTCGTCATGACCGAGCGCGATCGATCGAACGCTGCGCAGGGGCCCGGCGTGACCCTGGCGCGCCTGCAGTCATGACTCGCCGCGCGCTGTTCGTCGATCGCGACGGCACGCTGATCGCCGACACCGGCTACCCCCGGGACCCCGCGCTCGTCGAGCTCCTCCCCGGGGCCGCCGATGCGCTGCGCGAGCTCTCCGGCAGCTTCGCGCTGGTGATCGTCTCGAACCAGTCCGGCATCGGCCGCGGGCTCATCAGCGAAGCCGAGGCGCGGGCCGTCCACGACCGCGTGATCGACAGGTTCGCCCGCGTCGGCGTCGAGTTCGCCGGCGCCTACTACTGCCCGCACGCCCCCGGCGACGGCTGCCCGTGCCGCAAGCCCGCCCCCGGCCTGCTCTTAGACGCCGCACGCGAGCTCGGCCTCGACCTCACCGCCTCGATCATGCTGGGCGACAAGCCGTCCGACCTCACGGCCGGCCGCGCCGCCGGCTGTCGCCACATGATCCGGTTCGGCCCCGACCTCGGCGGCGACGATGACGACCCGCGCTGCGACGACTGGCCCGCGGTCCTGCGGTTCCTGCGGTCACGCGCCAGCGCGTAGAACGCGTGCGCCGTGCTCACGCGCAGCCCGCGCGCACCCGTACGCCAGAGAACGCGGGCGCCGTGCTCACGCGCAGCCCGCGCGGCTGCCACGCGTGGGGTTCCTCCGCGGACCCGCTCGCATAGGCGCTGATCCCCCGGGCGTTCGCTGCTTCGCAGCTGCCTCCCGGACCGCGGCCACGGCGATCACTCTGCCATCACCACCGATGAGCCCCGGGGGACCCCCCAGCGCCTCGCTCGCTCTCCGCGGAGGACCCCACGCGGGCGCGCCGCGCGGTGACGAGAACGCGGTCGTACGCATCGACGAGATCGTGTACGGCTTCCTGCGTGTGGATGACCTTCACCTCTTCAGCAACGAATCGAAGATCTGCCGCGCTTGCGTCGCCTCGACGGTCTGGCCCTTGCCGGTCAACCCCGAGCGAGTGGGTCCAGACCCGCGGTAGCGCAGCGCGGATGTCCGCGATCTTCCCGATGGTCGTCGGGGCACGCGCGGGGCGGTGAGCACGTCGAACGCCAACGCGCAGCGGAGCGACGCGGGCTGGGTTCCGAGCGAGGTAGCTTCCACAGGTCGTGGTTCCCAGGGCAGGCCGGGTTGAGTGTTGGGTCGGGACGTAGCTCTCTCGCCGGTGGTTTGCTGTCTCCCGTCATTGGACGCGGCGCCGGTGGGCCGCGGACGGCGGGTTCGTTGCAACGCCGTCGGAACCGGGATAACAAGCGCATGTGCATCCCCTGCGGCCCGTCGTCGAAGAGCTGCGCGGCGCCCGCGTGCTCGTGATCGGCGACGTGATGCTAGACGAGTACCTGCGCGGCGATGTCTCGCGGATCTCGCCCGAGGCGCCGGTGCCGGTGCTCGAGGTCCGTGGCTACGACCGGCGGCTCGGCGGTGCGGCCAACGCCGCGGCGAACCTCCAGGCGCTCGGCGGGGTGGCGACCCTGGTCGGCGTGGTCGGCCGGGACGAGGCCGCCGCGATCCTCGCCGAGCGGCTCGCCCACCACGGCATCGCGGGCGCGGTCGTCGTCGATGCCGATCGGCCGACCAGCAAGAAGACGCGGATCGTCGCCGGGCAGCAGCAGATCGTCCGCGTCGATCACGAGCAGCGCCACCCGATCACCGGCGCGACCGCCGATGGCGTGCGGCACGCGATCGATCAGGCGATGCGCGGCGTCCAGGCGTGCGTGCTGTCGGACTACGCCAAGGGCGTCGTGACCGCCGAGATCGCGCGCCACGCGATCGACGCCGCGCGGGCCGCCGCGATCCCGGTCGTCGTCGATCCCAAGCAGCCGAGCTTCACGGCATACCGCGGCGCGACGGTGATCACGCCGAACCTGCGCGAGCTCGAGGTCGCCGCGCCGGGCGTGCGGCCGTTCGAGGTCGAGCGCGCGGCGGCGAGCGTCCTGGCCGAGATCGCCGACACGGCGCTCCTGGTCACGCGGAGCGCCGACGGTATGTCGCTGTTTCGCGCCGGCCACGCGCCGCTCCATGTCCCGGCGGTCGCCAGGGAGGTGTTCGACGTCACCGGCGCGGGGGACACCGTCGTCGCGACGCTCGCGCTCGCGCTCGCCGCGCGCGTCCCGCTCGAGCAGGCCGTCGAGCTCGCGAGCCTCGCGGCGGCGATCAGCGTCTCCAAGCGCGGGACCTCGACCGTCAGCCCGGCCGAGCTTGCCATGGCGATGGACGCGGCGCCGGGATGACGCCGGGATGACCGACGATCGCCACGACGACCCGAGTCCGGGGACCGGACCCACTGGCCCCACCGGACCTCACGCCCCACCGGGCGGCGACCCGCATCGGGCGCCGATCGAGCCGGGCCCTTCGCCGGGGGACGATCCAAACCGCGCGCGAATCGAGCCGGGCCCATCGATGGGCGGCGACCCGCACAGAGCGCCGATCGAGCCGGACCCATCGCCGGCGGGCGACTCGCACGGGGCGCCGATCGAGTCAGGCCCAACACCGGGGGGCGACCCTTACCGGGCACCGATCGAGCCGGCCCCGTCGCTTGGTCAGGTCGCCGTGCCCGCACGCCTCGACCGCGGCTTGCGAATCGTCGCCATGCTCGTCGTGCTCGGCCTCGGCGCGCTGGGGCTCGCGCGGCCGACCTCCGTGCTCGGCGGCGGGATCGGCTGGCTCGGCTTCCTGATGTTCGTGTTCACCGGCTGGGGGGCGATCGTCACGCGGATCGCGCGCACGGCCGATCCGGATGCCGGGCAGCGCGCCGCGCTCGGCGCCGCCGGTTACCTCGCGATCGGCGGTGTGCTGCTCGCGGCCGGCGTCTTGACGCGCCCGGTGATCCTCGGCCTCATCGGCCTGGGCTTCGCCGGGTTCGCGTGGCGTGAGGTCACCGCGCCGGTCGCGCTCTGGCAGCGCGTCCAGGACGGGCTCCGGTTCATCCGGAGGAGCCCGGCGCTCGGCGTATTCGCCGGCGTGCTCGTGGCGCTCGCGTGCCTCCGCATGGTGGGCGCCGTCGCCGCGCTCGATCGCAACCCGTGGGACGACGACATCGCCTACACGCCGATGGTCAAGCGCCTGCTCGACGCCGGCAACCTCATCGAGCCGTTCTCGTTCCGCCGGCTCGGCGCGTACGGCGGGCAGACCGTGCTGTCGGCGCTCGGCGCCGCGCGCGGCACGCTCGCGAACGTCCACCTGATCGACAAGGGCCTCGGCCTCGGGATCGCGCTGCTCGTGATGATCGGTCATGCCCGCGAGCGCCGCACCCAGCCGGTGTGGCTCGCGCTGATCGCGCTCGTCGTGCTGCTCTTGCCCGAGATCGCGATCAACACGGCGAGCTACTGGACCGGCGTCGTGGCGTTCCTCGCGCTGTATCGCGCGGTCGTGCGCGCAGAGTGGCCGCTCGTCGGCCTCCTGGCCGCGGTGACCTGCACGCTGCGCCAGAACTTCCTGGCGACGGTCGCCGTGTTCCTCGCGAGCGTGCTGGTCGGCCGGCTCGTCACGCTCGCCCGCACGACCTCGCCGGCCGACGCCTGGCGAGCCGAGCGCCGCGCGTGGGCGTGGATCGCCGGGGTCGCGCTCGCGGTCATCGTGCCGTGGTGGATCGCGGCCTACGCGTCCAGCCAGACGTTCCTGTTCCCGATCCTCGGCGGCACCTGGAACCACGCGCTCTCGCTCGCACCTGCCGTCACCACCTGGCCGCAGGAGCTGGAGTTCCTCGTCACCTGCTGCCTCGACACCGCGCCGATCGTGGTGATCCCGATCCTGGCCCTCGTGCTCGCGTTCACCACCGATCACCGGCCCGGCCGCCCGCTCACGTCGCTCGCGATCGCGAGCACCCTCAGCTTCGGGTGGCTCGTCCATGGCTTCCTCGGCAGCGAGGCGTTCCACCTGTGGCGCTACGCGTTCGGGTTCGCGACCGCGCTGGCGATCGTGCTGGTGCTCGAGATCGGCGCCGGCGACGACCGCGCGCGCGTGGGCCTCCCGCCGCTCGGCCGCTGGATCGTGCTCGCGGCGCTCGTCCTCCAGATCGTCGTCGGTCGCGGCGCGCTGCCGAAGCAAGCCATCGCGCTCATCGACGACCTCCGGGAGGCCGCGGCGGAAGGCCGGCGCGGCGATCCGAACGCGCGCGCCGAGCAGCGCCGCTACCGCGCGATGCAGGCCGCGCTCCCCGCGGGCGCGAGCGCCGTCGTCATGCTCGACGATCCCGCGTTCCTGGACTATCGCCGGAACCTGCTCGCCAACCTCGATACTCCCGGGTTCGCGAGCCCCGGACCGCAGCTCCCCGCGTTCAGCGGCGCCGAGCCGCTGCGCGCGTACCTGGTCGCCGAGGGCTATCGCTACGCCGCGTTCGTCCGCTCGGACCGCTCGCGCTATGCGTTCCGCCGAGGGTTCTGGGTCGAGCGGATGTTCATCGACTCCGAGCTGTTCCAGATGATGAGCGCCTACACGATCGACGCGATCGACCGGTTCGCCGAGCTGGCGACGACGACCAAGGTGCTCCACGACGACGACGGCCTCGTCGTGCTCGACCTCGCGACGCCCCTGCGCGAGGCGAGCCAGCGCGTGCTGTCCGGCGACGAGCCCGCGCGCCGGGGCGCCTGGGTCCGCGCGCTCGCCGATCGCGAGGGCCTGCATGATGCGTGGTCGCTCACCACGCGCGCCGAGCTGCGGTTCGAAGATGGCACCGGCGCCGTGCGCTACGTCGACGGCAGCATCGACGATCCGCAGTGGTACGAGGTCACCCACCCGCGCCCCGAGCCCGCCCGGCGCGGCACGGCGATCCTGCCGATCTATCGCCGCGCTCACCTGCGGGTGCGCGGGGACGGCGACCGGCGCCTGGCCCTGCGCGCCGCGATCGCGCTCAACATCGTCTACACGCACCCCCGGCTCGACGTCTCGCTCGACGGTGAGCTCCTGGCCTCGGCGGTCGCCGACGCGACCGGCCACCACGCGATCGACGTCATCGTCCCGCGCGATCGCCTCGCGGGCGGCTGGCACGACCTCTACCTGGTGTTCTCGAGCATCGCGGATCCGGGCAAGGACGTCCGCGACCTCCGGATCGCGCGGCTCGAGGCCATCGAGTGGTCGGCGCCGTGATCGCGGCCGGGCTGGTCGCCGCGGCGATCGTGCTGCCCTGGCTGACCCTCTTGCCGGTCCATGGCATCGCCGCCGTGCTGGCCCACGCCGCCACGCTGATCGCCGCGTGCCACGGCGCCGGGCTCGCCGTCGCCCGCCTCGCCCGCCAGCGCGACGCCTCCCCGTGGCTGGTCATCCCGTGGGGCCTCGCGGCGCTGTGCGGCCTGTCCGGCGTCGCGATCGCCGCCGGCCTCGGCACGCTCGCCGGCCACACCGTGCTCGTCCTGGGGTTCGCGGCCGTGCACAGCGGCGCGCTCGCCGTCGGGTTCGCGCGGCGCGCCGGCCGGGTCCGGGACGGCCTCGCCGGGTCGCGCACGTGGCTCGTCCCCGCGGCGCTCTGCGCCGCGCTCGGCACCCTCGCCGTGCTCGGCGCGGCCGGCGAGGCCCTGGCGCGGCCGTTCGACGACGAGGGCCACGTGCTCGCGCAGCTCCGGCGCGTGCTCGACACCGGCGCGCTCGCCGATCCGATCGGCTACCCGCGCCGCGCCGGGCTCGGCGCCCAGATCGCGCTCGCTGCCGTCGCGGCCGGGGCCGGCGACGCGTTCGCGCGCCTCGTCGAGCCGCTCGCCCTGGTGCTCGCGCTCGGCCTCGCCGGATCGCGCCTCCGCGCCCGCGATCCGAGCACCGCGCTGTGGGCGACCCTCCTGATCGCCACGGCGTTCGGGCTCGCGCTCGCGCCGGCCGATCCGCTGCCGTGCTGGACCGCCGTCGCGCTCACCGTCGCGCTCTACGCGATGCTCGACGAGGCCGAGCCCCCGGCGCTGCCGCTCGCGATCACCTCGGGCGCGCTGATCGCGCTGCGCTACGAGCTCGCGCCGATCGGCCTGGTGGCCGTGATCGCCGCGTGGTGGCCCCGGCGCGCCGATCACCGCCGCACCGCGATCCTTTTGGCCGGGGTGCTCGGCGCCGTCGTCCCGCTCCTCGTGGCGCGCACGATCGCGTGGCGTGCGGTCCCCGAGGCCGCCCGCGCCGTGCTCGCCCCGCGCGAGGCCGCGCTCGCCGGGCGCCTCCTGCTCGCCGCCGCGATCGCCATCCCGGCCGCCTTCGTGCTCCGGCTCGCGCTCCCCGGGCACCGCGCGCGCGGGGTCACGGTCGCGACCGCCGTTGCGCTGGGCGCGCTCGCCGCGCACGTGACGGGCGCCGGTCCCTACGCGATGCGCCTCGCCTGGCCGATCGGGATCGCGTTCGCGATCACCGTCGTGATCGAGCTCGCCTGCCACCGAACGCCGGGGCCTTCGCTGGATCCTACATCCGGAGCTTCGCCCGGAGCTTCGCCCGGCCTTTCGCTTGGCCCGGCCGCCCTCATCACCACACTCGTGATGGTCGTCTTCCTCCAGGAAGGCCGCGAGGCCCCCGGCCGGCTGCGCTGGTCGCGCCGGCTGGCCGCCGCGGCGACCAACCTCGAGGCGCTCGAGGATCTCGGAGATCACGGGGCCGACCGCGATGCCCGCGATGCGCGCCGGCGCCCACCCACCGGCGCCGCCGAGCCCTACGCCGAGCTGCTCGCGAGCGTCCCGCCCGGCGCGACCGTCGCCGTCTGGGTCGCCGAGCCCGAGCGCCTCGACTACGCGCGCCATCGGATCGTCGATCTTCGTACGCCGGGCGGGGCCCGCCTGCGCGAGTTCCGCTGGCCCGCCCACGCCTCGCCGTTCGTGCCGCTGCTCGCCCAGCTGCCCGCGGCGTTCCTCCTGATCGAAGCCGACGACGCCCATGTCCAGCGCGTGCAGACCGACCTCCTGTATCGCTTCGTCTGCCAGCCCGAGCGGCCGATCTGTGCGGATGATCTCGAGGCGATCGCGCAAGGCCACCCGATCGCCGCGCAACGCGACAACCTGCGGCTCGTCGATCTCCGGCGCTGACGGCGCCGCGGTACACGCGAGCGTGTGCCGTTCGTCATCCATGGTTGCGCTCGATAGCCAGCACCCGCTGGTATATGGTTGCGCGATGACGAAGACGGCTCGCGCGCTGGTGCGCACGATGCGCCCGCGGCAGTGGGTCAAGAACGTGTTCGTCGGCGCGCCGCTGGTGTTCGCGCGCCACCTCCTCGATCCGGCCTACGCGCTTCGCACGGGGCTGGCGGTCCTGGCGTTCTGCGCGCTCTCGGGAGCCGTCTATGCGTTCAACGACGTCCGCGATGCCGAGGCCGATCGGCAGCACGCGACGAAGCGGCATCGCCCGATCGCGGCGGGCGAGCTCTCCAGGTCCGCGGCGCTGGTCTGGGCCGCGCTCCTGGCCGCCGGCGCGCTCGCCGGGTGCTTCGCCCTGAGCCCGGAGCTCGCCGGGATCGCCGCGCTCTACCTGGTGCAGAACCTGGTCTACAGCCTCGGCCTCAAGAAGATCGCGTTCGTCGACGTGGGACTTATCGCGAGCGGCTTCTTGCTCCGCGTGCTGGCCGGGGCGACGGCGATCGCGGTCCCGGCGTCGCGCTGGCTGCTGCTGTGCACCGCGCTCCTCGCGCTGTTCCTCGGCCTGGGCAAGCGCGGCCACGAGCTCGTCTGGGCCACGCGCACGCAGCGCGCGACGACGACGCGGGCCGCGCTCGCCGGCTACCGGATCGGGGTCGTGCGGGTCGCGATGATCGTGCTGGCCGTGATCACGTGCGGCGCGTTCATCGCGTACACCGTGTCCCCGCACACGATCGAGTTCTTCGGGACCGATCGCCTGGTCTACGTCACGCCGTTCGTGATCCTCGGCGTGGTCCGGTTCTTGATCCTCGCCCTGTGGCGCGCGGGTGACGACTCGCCGACCGACGCGATGCTGCGCGATCCGTGGTTCCTCGTGGATCTGGCCGGCGCGACGGCGATGACGCTCTACGCGATCTACGGCTAGATCGAACGTTTCAGCCCAACGCGTGGGGCAACCCCATGCCCACCTGTTATGAAAATAGGCGTTCGCGTTCTACTCCCGCGCGCAGTTCCTGGAGACCGCGCACACGCTTGCTTGCGCCGCGGGTCTGGGCCCCTCGCTGCTCCAAGATAAGCGTTCGCGTTCTCCTCCGCGGGCAGTTCCTGGAGACCGCGCACACGCTTGCTTGCGCCGCGGGTCTGGGCCCCTCGCTGTCCAAGATAAGCGTTCGCGTTCTCCTCCGCGGGCAGTTCCTGGAGACCGCGCACACGCTTGCTTGCGCCGCGGGTCTGGGCCCGTCGCTCGTCCGTCGACGACCGTAATGCTACCCACGGTCCGTGCCATCTCCACGACCGACCGGCGCATGACCACCCGGCCGTGCAATTTATCTCGCGCCGGACCCAGCCCGCGTCGCTGCGCCGCGCGTTGCCGTTCCTCGTGGGATCGGATTCAGAAGACTGCAGGCCGCCGCATTTACTCCAAGGGGATTCAGAAGACTCAAGCAGCACCCAGCCTGATCAGATGACGGGCACCAGGGCTCGGGCCCTTGTCGGGGACGCGGGACCGACAACCTCGCGCGGAGTTCGAGACAGCTCCCCAGTTGAGTGCGGCGTCAACCCGCGCTGTTGTCATGGGGCGTGTCTTTGCGGGTGGATCGTATTCTTGTCCAGCGGTCGCCAGTCGCCGGCCGGGATGAACGCAGCCCAGTAGTAGGGGTGTGAGTATGCGGAGCTGTCGAATCATGGTGTTAGGCCATAGCCAGCAAGATCTGGGTGGCTCTCCTTTGCAGGGCTAGGCGAGAGGGGAGCCAAAATCAACAGGCTTGGCGTGACTACCAAGTGGTACGAGGCGGGTAGGCGTTCCAGCTGAAATATCCTACCCAATGGGCGGTTGCGATGCGGCTGCCCCTCGAGATGGCGAAGATGTAGCGCCGTTGATTTTTATGTCGGGTTTCGGCAGGGCGGCTCGCCTAGGCATGTGTGGAACGAAAAGCGTCGACCCGCTGGCCAACCTTCGCACCCGCTCGTGACCCGCCAGCATCCAGGGTCAGGATCGGGAGTGCACCCCCTGTTGCTCATACCTGCGTGCTTCCACCCAGCCCGAGCATTCGAGGTGCGGCCCCAACGGCGAGTGCCCGAGCGGCGTGACGTGTAGAGCGTAGTGGGTGTGTGAACCTGACGGCGCACCAGCCGATGCGCTGGTTGTTGCTGCACCGCTCCTCATCGGGGTGTCGCGAAATACTATTATTCTCTGAGTGTAATAGATATTGGTACAATTTTCTTTATCTTCACATAGCCCTTGTTGAAAGATCGGTTCGCATCTTCGCTAAACTGGGCTCGTAGGAGGACCGGATGAGGCTGACGTCTGCATTTTGTCATTTATCGTTGGTTGCGGAGGGGTGAATAATTCATCGATAGATGCTGGGACCGCACGAGATACGGGGGGCGCACCGCCTGCCGATGCCGCTGCGCCGCTGCTCTGTGATCCGGGCGCGAAGTTCGGTCCGCCGATGCCAATTCCGGGGCTGGAGGCGATCGATGCAATCCCCGCACGGCTGTCGCCCGATGAGCTCACGCTCTACTCCAGCTCCAGCCAGGCCAGCCCGGATATCTGGGTTGCGCATCGTAGCACACGCACGGGAGCATTCGGGCCGCCAACGTTTCTCACCGCAGAGAACTCAGCGTCCTCTGATGGCAATGAGGCGGTCAGCTCGGATGGATTGACGCTGTGGTTCCAATCGAATCGCGTTGCGAACCAAGGCTACCACCTGTACGTTGCGACGCGAGCGTCGACGTTGGTCGAGTTCGGTACACCTGGGCTGGCGGCCACGGTCAACGCCGGGGATCCGAAGCAGAATGATGGCCAACCGTTCGTGACGGCAGACGGTAGCGAGCTATGGTTTTCATCCGATCGCACTGGCGGGCTCGGGAGCGACGATATGTGGGTCGCGAAGTGGACGGGCAACGGGTTTGGGCCGCCCACACCTGTCCCCGGGCTCAACTCATCTGTGGAGGATTGGTTCCCGACGTTGAGCGCAGACCGCCTGACGATCTACTTTGGCTCCTTTCGCACGGCGCCAGGCGCGAAGGGCTCGTTAGACATCTGGACATCACACCGCAGCACCGTGAACGATGGGTTCCCTGCTCCGACGCCCGTTGATGAGCTCAACACGGCTAGTGCCGAGGGCCCGACGTGGCTGTCGCCTGATAATTGCCGGTTGTATGGCGGCCTGTTGAACTCCAGCGGGGCCTTCCGCCTATTCGTGGCGACGCGGCAGCCATAGCCACCATGGCTCTTCACCGCGGCGAAAGCTCCCCACCCAGTGAGTTCTGCTAGCGATGTCACCTCTCGGGCCGTCCGGATCGCGCCGGACTCGCTGCGCTCCGGACAAGGTCGGACAGAATTCGCCTGCAGTCCCCAAGAATCAACATCAGGAGCTCGGCTTGGAAGAGGTACAGCAGCGGCGAGGTGTTCGAGATGACCTCACGCACGCGCGAGATCCTCGGAGATCTCCTCGGTGGGCATGCAGCGCCTGCGCTGGCCACTGCAACCAGTGAAGCTACAACTTTTGTGGTTCTTCTCGCGTTCGGGTGCGCCGGCGCGCACCGCCCGGGGCAAATTATCTGAGGTTCGCACGCACGGACGCGCTCGATTGCCGATGTAGCGCGCGCGTGCGCCGCCGGCCGCGTTGTACGCGGACTTCGTCGTGGCGCCGAGGTTGCACATGCGAGCGGATGGCGGAAATCATGCGTAGTTCACAGTTGCATTGTGGTTTGATGGCCGTGCTGATGGCTGTGGCAGGTTGCGCGGAGAGCGATCGCGATCCGGTTGCCGAGACGAGCCAGGAGTCCACGGTTGCGTGTGCATTCCTGATCACCGGCTGGAACACACAGCTCCAGGGCACGCCCGGCGGCCCGACCGATGAGGCGGCGTATGCCGCGGCGACCGATCCGGACGTGTGCGCGATCTATCACGCCGGCTTCACCTACGGAGGCCGGGGCGGATTCGGCGACGCTTATGTCACCCGGTACTCGACGACCGGCTCGCTGGTCTGGACGCCGGCGTTCGGCACCAGGAACGCATCGTCGCCGCCGGCGTTAGCGCTGCGGCGAGCCCGGCAGGGTGCCATCGGTGCACCCGGCCACGCCCGCCGGTCGCGCCGGGCGCCAGCGAGGTGCCGGAGGCCCCGCGGGCGTCGAGCCGACCCGCCGCGCCAGCCTCACGCGGCGCGATGATCCGCGATCAGCTGGTGCTCGACCAGGCGGTGGTACGTCCCGCGCCGCGCCATCAGCTCGTCGTGGCGGCCCTGCTCGACCACGCGCGCGCCGTCGAGCACGAAGATGCGATCGGCGTCGCGCACCGTGGACAGCCGGTGGGCGACGATGATCGTGGTGCGGCCCTGCATCAGCCGGGCGAGCGCCGCCTGCACCGCGGCCTCGCTCTCGGCGTCGAGGTTGGAGGTCGCCTCGTCGAGGATCAGCACGCGCGGGTTGGCGAGCAACGCGCGCGCGAGCGCGATCCGCTGTTTCTGGCCGCCCGACAGCTTGGTGCCGCGCTCGCCGATCACGGTGGCGTAGCCGTCAGGGAACCCGACGATGAAGTCGTGGGCGTGGGCGTCGCACGCGGCGCGCTCGATCTCGGCCGCGGTCGCGCCGTCCCGGCCATAGCCGATGTTGTCGCGGATCGTCCCGGAGAACAGCACCGGCTCCTGCGCGACCATCGCGAGCGAGCGGCGCAGCTCGCCGAGCGCGAGCTGCCGGACGTCGACGCCCTCGAACAGCACGCGGCCGGCGTCGACGTCGTGGAAGCGGTAAAGCAGGGACAGGATCGTCGACTTGCCGGCACCCGACGGACCGACCAGCGCGACGACCTCACCGGGCGCGACCTCGAGATCGACGTCGGTTAGCACCGGGTGGCCGCGCCGGCTGGGGTACGCAAACGACACGCGCTCGAGCTTCACCCAGCCCTTGCCGGTTGGGAGCGGGCGCGCCGGCTCGGGATCGCGGATCTCGGGCACCGTGTCGATCACCGTGAACAGCCGGTCGGTGGCGCCCGCCGCGCGCTGCAGTGCACCCCACAGCCCGGCGAGGTCGCCGAGCGCGCCGGCGACGATGAACGTGTACAACAAGAACGACGTCAGCTGCCCGGCGGTCAGCTCGCCGTGGATCAGCGCGCGGCCGCCGAGCCAGATCACCGCGGCGACGCCGATGTAACCTGCGGTCATCGCGGTCGAGAAGAACCAGGACTGCCAGCGCACCAGCCGGAGCGTCTTGCCGAACGCGGCCTCGATCCCGGCGCGGTAGCGGTGGGCCTCGTACGACTCGCGGACGAACGACTGCACCGTGGCGATCGCGCCGATCGACTCCTGGACCTGGCCCGACACCGTGGCGAGCTCGTCCTGCACCGCGCACGTCATCTTGCGGATCTTGCGGCCGAAGTAGATCGTCGTCAGCGTGATCGGCGGGACGATCGCGAGCATGAGCAGCGTGAGCGGGACGTCGATCACGCACAGCATCACCATCGCGCCGATCATCTGGATCGCGTTGCGGAGCGCCATCGCCAGCTCGCTGCCGACCACGCCCTCGACCACCGTGACGTCGGACGCGAGCCGGCCGACCAACTCGCCGCTGCGGCGCTCGTGGAACCACGCGAGCGACATGGGCAGCACGTGGCCGAACACCAGGCCGCGCAGGTCGGCGACGATGCGCTCGCCGAGCCAGCTGATGCTGTAATGGCGCAGCCACACCAGGGCCGCGTTGACGACGAACACGCCGGTCATCAGCGCCACGATCGCGTCGAGCCTGCCGGTGGTCTGGCCCGACATCCCGACGTCGATCACCTGGCGCGCTGCCCACGGATACACCAGCGCGAGGCCCGATGCGCCGCACAGTGCGGTCAGGGCGAGCAGGAAGCGCGCGCGGTGCGGCCGGAGCAGCGGGAGCAGCCGCCACAACACGGCGAGCCTTCGGCGATCACGCGGCCGGTACCCCTCGGCCTCGGGCGGGGCGACATTCGATGTCACTACACGCTTCATAGCGCGCGGGCTCGCCGCTGTCACCGCGATCGTGAGTGAGCGCGGGGCCATGCAGTAGCAGTACAAGCGGAACGAGCGCTGGAGCTCACCCAATGCCCTCACCTCAGCCCTACTCCCAACAAGCCAAGCTGCTACAGCTCCAAGAAACCTACACCCTGATCCAAATCTTCGAGCAGCGCAGATCTTGCGCACAGCAGATGTGTCGCGGCTCTATAGGGACATTCCCATCGCAAGTGTTCGAGTATTAGTCGCCACTCACGTTCGACAGCTGCGAGATCGGCGGAGCCTCGGTCGACGATGCAATCGGTCGAGATCGCTCCCCGTTTGGGACCTCCGCAAACGAGCGCATTCCGTTTCTGGAAGATTATTAGTGTCGACAGCGCCGTGTGAGAACCGACTATGATTGAGAATTTGACTTATATGGTAAGAATTTACCGTGGTTGCCGTCGAGGGGTTTCCTACCAGCCTTGACGGCTCTCCACGGCATGGCATGGTCGAACAGTAGGATCTCGAGCGATGAGTTCTTGATCCGAACGCCCGGGCCTGTTGTGTAGTAGGTCGAGCTTCATTCGAAACAACAACCAACGGAGAATTTATGAAGAACATCGAGAAGAACGAGACGCTGGACGCACGGCTGCCCTACGAGCAGCCCCAGTTGACCGTCATGGGGAAGGTCGAACACCTCACGGCGCTGCTAACCCGTCGCAACAAAGATCTGGTTACGCACGGTAACCTGCTCTAACGCTAGGCACGTAGCGTAGCCACCGCAGCGAGCCGTCGTGGGCGATCGAACCATTCAGTGAAGATCGCGGGGCCCCCGTGATCGACCCTGGTGTGTTGAGACTGCCACACGGCTCGTTGCCCAATGAATGGCCCGGAACAGACAGATCCAAGGTGCGTTATGGTACATGGCTATAAGCTCGTCGGAGATTACACTGGCTGTTCCGGGCAAGTCGTTTTTTCGGAGGCCTCGAATGGCATTCGCCTTCGCGGCGTCTCAGATCCCGAACGCCAGACAGCTCGCAAGGGGTGCTACGCCTTGCAGTGGCTGAACCCGCGCGGGTCGGGCGCGGCGCTGCCCTCCCCGGCTAAAAATGAGCATGTGTTACTATCTGGCGCCCTCGCCGAACCGGCGACTGCCGAGCTGACAGCCCGGATTCGCACGGCGCTGATGAATGGACATTACGAGGATCTAGGGCAGATCGCCGGCGAACTGGTCGGGTGCCTGGTGACCTCCAAGAAGGTCTACCTGTTCAAGAGCATCATGGGCAACAGCAGCACGATCTTCTTCCGGCGTTCCGGAGCCACGGTTCGATGGTCCACCAATCCGGCGGACCTGGTCGAGGATCCGGACGCGGGCATCGACCGCGCGGCGATCTGGCGCTGCTGTCGCGGCGAGGCGCCCTTCATCTATCACTCCATCGATCGAGTCCGGCCGGGCCAGGTGGTCGTCCTCGAGCAGCACCGCACGACCACCGTCGAGTACGATCGGATCACCCCGATGGCGCTGCCGCGCCGCACCACGCTCCCCGAGTACGCCGAGCTTGCCTATGCGTTGCTGCTCGATGCCGTGCGCCCCTACGCGGGCAGCGGGCGGGTAGGTGTGCTGCTCAGCGGCGGGTTCGACTCCTCGTCCGTGCTCACCGCGCTGGTGGACGCCGGGGCGGACGTGATCGCCTATCATCTGGCCACCGATGATCAACTTGCCGACGAGTCGGCCTACGCGCGCGCCGTGTGCGAGCATCTCGACGTCCCGCTCGTGTCGATCCTGACCGATGATGGTGCGGGCTATCTTTCCAGGAGCTGGGATTTCCCGCACCCCTACAGCCACCCGGGGTACCGCCACCTCGAGCAGGCCGCCGAACGAGTGGCCGAGGACGGCGTGACCTTCCTGGCCTCGGGACGAGAGGGCGATATTCTCTTCGGCCCGCTGCACTACGGCGTGCGCGACATCCTGTTTGGCGACCTGCGCTGGCGCGAGAAGCAAGAGATGCTGTATGGGGTGCTGTCATCGCGCGCACAACTCTCGGACATTCTCAAGAGCTGTATCTCCAACACTTCCCTGCTCGAAGGCAGCCTGGTGATCAGCGAAAGCGCGTGGCAGAGTGACTTTCTCGCCCCCATGCCCGGCATGAGCGAAGAAAAGATCGACCTCGACTTCATGGCCCCGGAATTCACCATGGATCTGACGCTGTTCCGGTCGCGCGGCATTCTCCTGTGTTCACCCATGGGTAGCAAGGACTTGCGCCGGCTGTCGATGCGCTTGCCCACCGCTTACAGGATGATTCCATTTCAAGGGAGGTTGATCGACAAGCCGGTGCTGCGGATGATGCTAGCCCGCCGGCTGCCGGAGCTCATCTGGCGCCGCGGTGGGCGTTCGTGGCTGAACTCGCTGCACCAGCGCTACGCCCTGCGCTATTCGCAACCGTTACGCGATCTGATCGGCAGTCAGAGCTCCCACCTCGTCCGGACGGGCATGGTGAACCCGGCGCGGCTGGCCGAGATACTCGGCCAGCCCCTGTCGGTCCGGCGCAATGCCGACGCCCTCGTCTGCTCGGCCATGGTCGAGCTGTTCCTACGAAGCATGGAAAACAGACTCGGTACAACCTGGAAAGGTTCCCAAGATGCCCCTGCTTTCGCTAGCTGACCATGCCATCTTCGACGCCACCGATCATGCGGGTGTCATCCTCGACACCCGCGCTGGCGTGTACTTCAACCTCAACGTCACGGCCACGATCATGCTCGAGGCCGCGCTGGCGTGCGAGACGATCGATCAGGTCGTGGCGCGTCTGGTCGAACGCATCGACGGCAGCGCCGATACGCTGCGCACCGGCGTCGAGTGCTTGGTCACAGAGCTCCGCGCCCGCGAGCTCTTGCTGCCCGGCGCGACGGGGTCAGCATGAGGCATCGAGCCCCCGACTGGGCCTTCCTCCTCGCGAGCTCCGATGCTCCAGAGCCACCTCCGGTGCCCATGGGGCTGCGGGTTCGCGCCGCCATGCACGCCGCCCGCGCCCTGCGGATGCTGCGAACGCAGGGCTGGGGACCTGCCCATCGCTACCTGCAGCAGCTGCGCCCCGTCCCGGGAAGTGACCGCTACGCCGCGCTCCCGCCGCTCACCGCGATCCGCCTCGCCCGCCAGGAGATCCTGTGGAACCAGCTCGTCCTGCGGCTCATCGAGCCCAACGGGCTCTGTCTGCCTCGCTCGCTCTCGCTCGCTGTCTACCTCTCCGCCCTTGGACTACCTTGCGAGGTGACAGTGGCACGCGAGCTTTGCGCGAATGACCCGGAGTACAGCTTCCACTCCTGGGCTGAGCTCCACGGCGAGGTGCTCAATGACACTCCATCGGTCAAGCAGGGATTCAAGGTGCTCCAGCGGGTCTCCGCGGAGGCCATCGCCGCTCGCCCGGGCGGCGGGAACCCAGAGCGGCATTGAGAAGAGCCGTCTGGCCGCCTCCGTCAGCGGTGCGCGTCGGGTCTTTATCGGCGGGGAGGAGGTCCAGGAGCTCGGCTTGGAAGAGGTACTGCAGCACGAGGGTGCAGCTCGCGTTCTGATCACGGATGCGCGGGCGGGGCGGCGGGCGCGGGCTTGGCGCGACGGACGAGCGCCAGGAAGATCACCGGCACGACGAACAGCGACAGCAGGGTCGACGAGGTGAGGCCCCCGACGACGGCGAGCGCGAGGGGCTGGTTGGCCTCCGCGCCGCGGTCGAGGGCGAACGCGGTGGGGATGAGGCCGATGATGGTCGCGAGGCTCGTCATCGCGATCGGCACGAACCGGGTGCGCGCGGCGTCGAGGATCGCGTCGAACGGCGCGAGGCCCTCGTCGAGCCGGACCCGCGCGTGGTCGATCAGGAGGATGCCGTTGGACACCGCGATGCCGACGACCATGAGGATGCCCATCAGCGCGGTCACCGAGAAGCCCTGGTGGCCGGCCATCAGCGCGATCACGATGCCGATCAGGGTGCACGGGATCGTGAACAGCATGATGAACGGCAGCTTGAGCGACTTGAACTGCGACGCCATGATCATGAACACGACCATCACCGCGAGGCCGATCGCGAGCCCGAGGCCGGAGAACGTCGTGCGCATCAGATCGACCTGGCCCACGAAGCGGACGTCCAGGTTCGCGGTCCGTGGATCGTGCGCGAGCCTGTCCTCGAGCTCGGCGGCGGCCGTGCCGACGTCGCGGCCCTCGACCTGCATCAGCACGTGCGCCGCGCGCTGGAGCTGGTTGCGCTCGATCGCGATGGGTCCGGTCGACCGCGTGATCTTGCCGTACGCCCCCAGCGTGACCGCGGCGCCCCGACCGTCGACCCGCACCGGCGCGGTCGCGAGCTTGCCGGGGTCCCCGAGCTTCTTGGGGTCGTAGCCCGTGACGACGTAGTACGACTGGCCGTTGCCGTCGTCGACCCACACGCTCGGCGCGTTGATGTTACCCATCGTCGATTCGAGCGCGATCTGCGCGGCGTCGCGCGCGGTGACACCGACGCGGCCGGCCTCCTCGCGATCCGTGGCGATCCGGACCTCGGGGTAATCGAGCTGCAGCGTCGGGTAGATGTCGCGAATGCCGGGCACGGTGCGCGCGACCTCGGCGACCGCGTGCGCCCGTGCGCCGAGCTGATCGAGGTTGTCGCCGCGGATCTCGACGGCGAGCGGCGCGAGGTAGCCGTTCGAGAACACGCTCGCGACCAGGCCGCCCGGCCACTGCAGGAACTCGACGCCGGGGTAATGGTCGGTCAGCACGTGGCGGATGCGATCGGCGATCTCCCGCTGCGACATGGTCCGGTCGTCCGGATCGGTGAGCGCGAGCCGGATGAAGCCCATGTGCGGGCCCCAGTTCGGGTTCGACATCGCGGCGCGCGCCGCGACCGGCGAGCCGGCGTTGGTGAGCACGAGCTTGACCATGCCCGGCGGCAGCTCCTTGCGCAGCATCTCCCCCATCGCCTGGAACCGGCGCGTCGAGTCCTCGAGCGACGTCCCCGGCGGGAGCCGCACATAGATCCGCTCCATCGACTCGTCGATCTCGGGGAAGAACGTGCTCGGCAGTCGGCTGGCGCCCCACACGCTCGCCGACACCAGCACGGCGGCGGAGACCAGCACCATGACGCCGTGCGGGATCAACTTCTGCAGCGAGCGCACGTAGCCCTGCGCGAGCCCCTCGATGGCGCGCTCGAACCGCCGCGCGAGCCGGCCGGGCTCGGCGTGGCCGAGCAGGTAGCGGCACATCACCGGCGTCACCGCGATGCTGACGACGTACGACGCCGCCAGCGCGACGGCGACGGTGAGGGCGAGCGGCACGAACAGGCGCTGCGCGAGACCGGCGAACAGGAGGACCGGCAAGAGCACCGCCATCGTGGTCAGCGTCGACGCGAGCACCGGGACGACCACCGCGGTCGTGCCGTGGAGCGCGGCGTCGGCCACCGACATCCCGCGCTTGCGATGGCGGTGGATCGATTCGAGCACGACGACCGCGTTGTCGACGAGGCGGCTCATCACGAGCGTGAGCCCGCCGAGCGTGATCACGTTGAGGGTCTGGCCTCTCGCGTAGAGCACGATCAGCGTGATCGCGAACGACAGCGGGATCGCCAGCGACACGACGAGCGTGCCGCGCAGCGCTTGCAGGAACACCAGCACGACGAGCGCGACGAGCACCAGCGCCTGGACCACCTCCTTCTTGAGCCCGTGGTACGTGCTGCGGACGAACGTCGACTGGTCGAAGATCGGCTCGACGTGCAGCCCCGGCGGCAGGCCCCGGAGCTGTGAGACGATCGCCGTGACCTGATCGACGATCTCGATCGTGTTGCCACCGGGCACGCGCAGCACGTTCAGGTAGACCGCGTCGTTGCCGTTGATCGCCACCGCCTGGGTCTCGGGCGCCGCCCCATCGACGACGTTCGCGACGTCCGCGATCCGGACCGGCTTGCCGCTGCGCAGCTTGACGATGGCATCGCCGATGTCGCGGACCCGGCGAGCGATCGCGTTGGTGTAGACGATCGCGTCGAACCGAGGGTTGATCAGCTCGCCCGACGGCAACAGCGCATTCGAGTTGCGCACCGCGTCGGCGACGTCGCTCGAGGTGACGCCCCGCGCCTGGGCCTTGGCGGGGTCGACGACGACGTTGATCTGGCGTTGCCGGCCGCCGTTGACCGAGGCGCTCGCGACCCCGGAGATACCCTCGAGCAGCGGCTCGACCTCGTTCTGCGCGTAGTCGTAGAGCTGCGGGCCGGTGAGCCCGCCGCCGTAGACTGCGATCTGCACGACTGGCGCGTTCGACGGATCGTACTGCAGCACGAACGGCGGCAGGATGCCGAGCGACTTGGGCACCGCCGACATCGCGAACGAGACCTGCTGCTGGACCAGGGTTTGCGCGGAGCCGAGGTCGGTGCCCCACTTGAGCCACACGAACACGATCGAGAGGTTATTGCGCGAAATGCTCTCGACATGGTCGACGCCGGGCGTCGCGCTGACATACTTCTCGAACCGCCAGTTGAGGGTCTTCTCGACGTCCTTGGCGCCCAGGCCCGGGGCGAGCGTGCCGATCACGAGGACCGGTGGCGTGAGCTCGGGAAACGTATCGACCGGCATGCGCGGCGTCACGACCGCGGCGAACACCACGACCGCGATGCACGCCATCGCGACGGCGATCGGGTTGTTGAGCGACAACTTGGTCATGGCTTGCCCACCTGATCCGGGGTCCACGGTTCGACGGTCGGCGCGATCGTGTCGCCGTCGCCGAGCACGGTGCGGCCGTCGGTCACGACCTTGGTGCCCGCGGGGAGCGCGGCCGGATCGACGTAGAGCGTCCCGCCGGCCTCGCCGACGACCTTCGCGAGCGTCGCATGCGCGATGTCGCTCGTGAACGTGAACACCGTCGCCTTGCTGCCATGGACGGACGCGGCCGACAGCGGCAGCGCGCTGGCCGGCATCGGCTTGCCGGCGTCGATCGCCAGCTCCGCGGTGGTCCACACCGGCATCGCGCGCGCGGGATCCTCGACGTCGATCTCGACGTGGGCGGTGCGCGTGGCCTGATCCACCGCCGGGGCGCGCCGCGAGATCTTGGCGACGAGATCGCGATTGGTTGCGAGCAGGTGGATCCGCACGGGCGTCTCCGGCGCGACCACCTCGAAGTCATCCTCCGGGACGTCCGCGGTGATCCGCACGAGGTGGCGATCGACGACCGTCGCGATCGACGAGCCGGGCCGGACGAACGTCCCCGGGTCGCTCGTGCGGTCCGCGATCTCGCCCTCGAACGGCGCGCGCAGCACGCAGTCGTCGACCTGCAGCGAGGTGCCGATCATCTGCGCCTTGAGCGCGGCGAGCTGGGCGGCCTTGCTCGCGGCGTCGGCCTTCTTGAGATCCGCCTCGTTCTCGGAGACGTACTTGCCGTCGAGCAGGCTCGAGATCCGCGTCGCTTCGTTCTCGGCAGCGGTGCTCATCGCGTCGAGCGCGCGCGCCTGCTCCGCGACCTGCTTCGAGAGCGCCGAGGCGTTGCGGCAGTCGAGCGTCGCGATCACCTCGCCGCGCCTCACCACCGCACCCGGACGGACGAGCACGGTGTCGACATACGCGGACACCAGCTGCGGGCCGATCTTGGCCTGGACCCACGGCTCGACCGTGCCGACGTAGCGCCGGGTCGGCTGGTAGCTCCGTGCGGAAACGGCGATCGCCCCGACCCGCTTGGCGCTCTGGGCGAGCGCGACGTGATTGGTCTGGCTCGTGTTGCGCGTGTACATCGTGCCTCCGACGGCGATGAGGCCGCCGACGGCGCCGAGCAGGATCATGGTGGGCCAACCGAACCGGATCTTCATGGGACGACCTCCGCGATGACGCGTGCGAGCCGGGCCCGCGCCCGCGCACGCTGGAATTGACCGATCGCGAGCTGGATCTCGGCGTCGGCGAGCAGGGCTTCGGCATCGGCGAGCTCGACGGCGGTCGCGAGCCCGCTGCCGAACCGCGCGTCGGCTTGCGCCTGGTTCGCGCCCGCGGCGTCGAGCGCGCGCGCGAGCGCGGGGAGCTGAGTCTCGGCGACCTCGAGATCGACGTAGACCTGCGCGGCGCGGCCACGCAGGCGCTCGCGCTCGAGGTCGACCTCGGCGGCGCGGACCCGCTCGATCCGCCGCGAGGTCTCGGCGCGCACGTCGACGGTCCGGTCGAACAGCGGCCAGGCGAGCACGAGCATCGCGTCCCAGTTCGGCACGTCGGGCACCCAGCCCCCGCCGGCCGGCGTCGGGTTGGTCGCGACGGCCGAGCCGCCCGCGCGCCCGGTCACGCCGGCCGAGAGGCTCAGATCCGGCCGGAGCTCGGCCTCGATGGACCTGGTGACCTCGTGCTGGGCGCGCAAGGCGTCGCTCGCGGCGCGCAGCGAGGGCTCGCGCTGATCGAGCTCGCGGATCGCCGCCTCGAGCGGCAGGGTGCTCGGGTACGTGAGGTCATCGGCCCCGGTGTCGATCGCGGCGTCCGGGGCGCCGATCGCCGCCGCCAGCACGGCCTCGGCGGAGGTCACCGCCCCCTGCGCCCGCACGCGCTCGACCTCGAACCGCGCGAGATCGGCCTCGGCGCGGGTCAGCTCGATCGGCGGCCGCAGCTTCGCGCCGACCCCCGCCTTCGCGAGATCGCGGTGGGCGGTCGCGCGTTGCACCGCGGCCTCGGAGGCGCGCAGCACGGCGTGCGCCCCGGAGACCGCGTAGAAGCTCTCCTCGACGTAGAGCGCGAGGTCGAGGTCGGCGAGCTGCGCGTCTTCCTCGGCGGCGCGCGCGAACAGGTCGAGCGCCGCGGCCTGCGCCGACAGCCGGCCGAAGTCGTAGACCTCCTGGCGCAGCCCGATCCCGGCGAGGGTCGACGGCTCGGGCGCGAGGCTCGGTGACGCGTTGGCCGGCGTGCCGCCGATGCGCGGGATGTCGAACCCGAGCGGGCCGCCGTACGAGGTGGTCGTGTTGTTGTTGGTGCCCAGGAGGAGCCCGGCGCCCGCCACGATACGCGGCATCTGGGCAGCGCGGGGCAGCTGCGCCTGCGCGCGCGCGACCTGGGCCCGTGCGCGCGCGGCCTGGAGCGACGGTTGATGCGCGCGGGCGTAGGCGAGGGCTTCGTGCAACGTCAGGGTCCGCGGGGGCGGATCCGCACCTGCGGTGCCCGCCATGGCCGCGACCACCCATACAGCAACGCTGGCTCGCATGGGGCGCCGTCAAAGCACGTGGTGTGCCGCCGCAAGCACTGAATCATTCGTGCCCCGGACGATGCCGATCGGGAGATTTTCCCGGCGATCCGGGAGGATTTCCCGGTGCGGCTCGCCGCGAGCCTCGTAAACTCGCGAAATGGCCGCTGGCTCGTCTCTTGCTGATTGGCCTTCGGTCCGCCGTGTGCTTGGAGCTGCCCTCGTGATCCGGACTCGCTGGCTGGTGCTGTCGATGGTGACGGCAGTGGTCGCGATCGGGGCGCTCGCGTACTGGGACGAGCGGCAGCGCTCCGAGGCGGGGCTCGACGATCTCGGCGACGAGCAGGCGTCGGTGGCCGAGGCCGCGGGGGTCGCCGTCGCGACCGAGCTGGACGCCGCCGGCCGCGATCCGGCCGCGCGCGAGCGCGCCCAGAGGACGCTGCAGCGCCTCGAGCGCGACGGCGTTCGCGTGCTGCTCGCGGAGCCCGGCGCGGCCCTGGCGCGGACACTCGACGGTCACCCCGTCCCGATCCCCCGGATCTCCGAGGGCATCGCCCGCGGCGTGCACGCGTTACAGCTGCCGCGTGAGGATGCGCGGGCGCTCGGGCTACCCGCCCGCACCGCGGTCGTCGGCCTGACCCGGCTGGCGACCGGCTGGACGGTCGCCGTCGCCGCGACCGCCGAGCGCCAGCGCGATCGCGACCGCGCCGGGCTCTGGCGGCTGCTCCTGGCCTTGGCGCTGGCCACCGGGCTCGTGACCGTGTTCGGCGGCCTCGCCCTGGCGCGCCAGCGCTCGCAGCTGGGGCTCGCCCGCGAGCTGGCCGTGGCGGATGCCGCGCGCGCCCGGGATGCCGAGCTCGAGCGGGTGTCGCGGGCGGCGACCATGGCCGCGCTGGGCTCGGGCGTCGCGCACGAGCTGTCGACGCCGCTCGGCGTGATCGTCGGCCGGGCCGAGCAGCTCCTGGCGCGGGCCAACGGCGACGAGCGCCAGATCAAGAACGCGCAGACGATCCTCGACCAGGCCGACCACATCGATCGCGTGGTGCGCGGCCTGCTCGGGTTGGCCCGGGGCGCGCCGATCGCGCTCCAGGAGATCGAGCCCGGGCGGCTCGTCCGCGAGGCCTCCGAGCTGGTCGAGCATCGCTTCGCCCGCGCCGGCGTCCAGCTCCTGCCGGCGATCGGCGCGGCGCTGCCGGCCGTGCGCTGCGAGCCGCTCCTGTTCAAGCACGCGCTGGTCAACCTCCTGCTCAACGCCTGCGACGCGTCGCCCGCCGGGGCGACCGTGCGGATCGACGTCACGGCCGACGCGGCCGAGGTCGCGTTCATCGTCACCGACGAGGGCGAGGGCATCACGCCGGGCAACGCCGCGCGCGCGATCGAGCCGTTCTTCACGACCAAGCCGGTGGGTCACGGCACCGGCCTGGGCCTCGCGATCGTCAACGAGATCGCCTCGACCCACCGCGGCTCCCTGGCGATCGCGCCGCGCTCGCCGCGCGGGACGCGCGCCTGCGTGACGATCCCGATCGACGGCCCGACCCAGGGTCCGCCCCAGGCTCCGATCGACGGGGCGAGCCAGGGCCCGAGCCAGGGCCCGAGCCAGGGTTCGATCGACGGTCCGCCGCAGGGTTCGATCGACGGTCCGATCCAGGGTTCGATCGACGGTCCGATCCAGGGCGATGCGCGTGCCTGATCGCGGCCCGGCACCCTCCCCGCCGGCCGCCGCGCGGATCCTCATCGTCGACGACAAGCTCGCGCTGGCCGAGACCCTGGTGGACGGCCTCGTCGACCGCGGCTACGCCGCGCGCGCGGTCGGCTCGAGCCGCGACGCGCTCGCCGCGATCGGGGCCGGGCAGGTCGATCTCCTGGTCACCGACCTCCGGATGCCCGAGCTCGACGGCCTCGCGCTGCTCGACGCAGCCCGGCTCGCGGTCGCGGATCTGCCGGTGATCGTGATGACCGCGTACGGCGCGATCGACTCGGCTGTCGAATCGATCCGCAAGGGCGCGTTTCACTACCTGACCAAGCCGTTCAAGTTCGACGAGCTGCTCGTGTTCGTCGAGCGCGCGCTGGCGGATCGCTCGCTGCGCCGCGAGACCGCCGCGCTCAAGCAGGTGCTGCGCGAGCGGTTCTCGATCCACGGCCTGTTCGGCACGAGCCCGGCGATGCAGCGCGTGTTCGCGGTGATCGAGCGGATCGCCAGGACCTGTGTGCCGATCCTCATCACCGGCGAGACCGGCACGGGTAAGACCGCGGTCGCGCGGGCGATCCACGGCGAGAGCGAGCGGGCGAGCGGGCCGTTCGTCGTGGTGAACTGCGCGGCGCTGCCCGAGCCGCTGCTCGAGAGCGAGCTGTTCGGTCACGTCAAGGGCGCGTTCACCGGCGCGACCGCGGACCGCGCCGGGCTGTTCGCCGAGGCCCACGACGGCACGCTGCTGCTCGACGAGATCGGCGAGATGTCGCCCGGGCTACAGGCCAAGCTGCTCCACGTGCTCGAGTCCGGGCAGATCCGGCCGGTCGGGTCGACGCGCGAGCGCGCCGTCGACGTGCGCATCCAGGCCGCGACCCACCGCGATCTCCACCAGCGGATCCAGGACGGCACGTTCCGCGAGGATCTGCTGTACCGGCTCGATCTCGTCACGATCGAGCTCCCGGCGCTGCGCGATCGCCGCGACGACATCCCCGGGCTGCTCGCGCGCTTCGTCGCCGAGGCGCGGCAGCGCCACCAGGGCGCCCAGGGCGCCCAGCGCTCGATGATCAGCGGGTTCTCGCGCGAGGCGATGGGCCACCTGCTCGACTACGCCTGGCCGGGCAACGTCCGCGAGCTCGCGCACGTCGTCGAGCGCTGCGTCCTGCTCGCCGACGGCGCCGAGGTCGGCATTGCCGATCTGCCGCCGCGGCTGCGGATGGCGGTGCCCGACGAGGCCCTGCCGTTTCGCGGCGAGGTGCTCGCGATGCGCGAGCTCCAGCGGCGCTACGCGAGGTGGGCGCTCGACCAGCTCGGCGGCCACAAGACGCGCGCCGCCGACAAGCTCGGCATCGACGTGAAGACGCTGAACAAGTGGCTCGCGCCCGACGATGATTGAGGTCACTCGTGCGGCAGGTGCACGGTGAGCACCGGGCACGGGGAGTCGCGTAGCACGGCCTCGGCGACGCTGCCCATCACGAGCCGCGACAGGCCCTTGCGGCCGTGCGTGCCCATCACGATCAGATCGAACGCGCCGCGGCGCGCGTGGGTGAGGATCGCATCGCTCGCCGAGGGCGCGCGCTCGACGATCCGGTCGATCGGCTCGATCCCCTGGGCGCGCAGGACCGCCGCGGCGCGGTCGAGCAGCGCGACGCCCGCGGCGTGCTCGGCCGCGTGCTCGCCGCCGACCGTCGCGCCGGGGACCACGCCGATCATCTCGTTGGGCGGCTCGTGGACGCTCAGCAAGGTGATCGAGGCGTGGAGGCCGCGCGCGACGGCGCAGGCGTAGTCGAGGATGGCGTCCGCGCCGGGCGAGTGATCGAGCGGTACGAGGATGCGTTCTACCTTGGCCACGGGCCCAGCATGCGCCGGCCGGGCCGTGGGCGCCAGCGGGTCTCACGGAGACGGTGCCCACATCGACCTCGATCGTCGGATGGGTTGGTGACAGGCCACGTCGGATACGTTGTCTCGGTAGACACCGTCTCCGTCACCGCCGCCGACGGCGCCAGCGGTGGAAGATGCCGAGGAACGCGAGGGCCATCGCGCCTCCGGCACCTCCACCCGCTGCCGTGCAACCGCCGGCCATTCCGGACCCAGCGGCATTGTTGCGATTGGTCGCGGCGCCGCCACCGCCGCCGCCGCGCACGCCGAGCCGCTGATCGAGCAGCGCGACCGAGTTCTGGCGCTGCCGGCACATCGTGCCGTTGATCCCGCAGGTGCGGTCGCTGTACTCGCCGCACGAGGCCATCTCGTCCTTGAAGGTCCGATCGCCGTCGTAGTCGAGGTACGTCATCGGATCCGAGGGCAGCATCTCGTGATCGAGGCCGAAGCTGTGCGCGATCTCCTGCGCCATGACCTCGCACACCGTCTGGGCGTCGTCGGGCAGGACGTCGGTGAACGTGAACACGATCGAGTTCTCGATGATCGAGCAATCGGACGTGAACGGCGAGACCCCCGCGACGTTCTCGGGCAGGCCGACATCGCTCGGATCGCCGCCGACCAGCGCCTCGATATGCGGCACGTCGCCCGGATCCCGGTCGGTGATGGTGACGTCGAACGGCGCGTAGATGTTCGCGATGCAGGCGACCGTGTCGGCCCACGTCTGGTCGTCGGTGTCCCAGCCGTTGATCGCGGTGGGCTCGGCGACGATCGATGATACCTGCTGCGTGGCGTCGTTGTCGCCGGGAGTCAGGATCACGCCGTCGTGGTTCAGGTAGATCACCCGGCTCTGCGCGCGCACGGACGCGGTGGGCTGCGCGGGGAGCACCTGGCGCGCGAACGCGAACCCTCGGGGGCTGGGGCCGGTCGCGACGAACTCGAGGGGGCTTGCGGTGCCTTCTGGCTTGATCGCCTGTTGGGGGTGCGCCGCCTGGGCAAGCGGAGCGAAGATCGTGAGTGTGGTGAACGCCAGACCAATGCTGCGTTCCACGGTTGACAAGCTATGAATCACATCGCGTGCCACGCAAGGGATTTCGTGATTCGCGAGGGCTGGAGGCCCATTAGCGAACATGCACAAATTGCGCAATCACGCAGTTAGCGCGCGCCGTGGGGCGATCGCCTGGGGAGCTGGGGCCTGCCGCCCCGGTCACGGCCGGTCACGGCAAGACGATCACCGGGTCGTCGGGGTTTGCGCGGTACAGGAGCACGGTGTTGCCGAGCACCTGGGCGACCTCGCTGTGGGTCTGGTCGGCGATCGCCTGGGCGGCCTCGTGGCGGTCGATCGCCGCGGCCTCGCCGACCTTGATCTTGACGAGCTCGTGGTCATCGAGCGCCTGCTCGACCGCGGCGACGAGGCCGTCATCGATCCCGCCCTTGCCGACCTGCACGATCGGCCGGAGCCCATGACCCAGACCGCGAAGGTGACGACGCTGCTTGCCGGTAAGCACGCCGGTTTGTACCCGAAAACGCCGCCCCCCGCAGGCCCGGACAGCCCGGACGGGCCGGATTCTCTCGTTCAAGATCTCCGGCGGAGTTCGTCGTCGATGGCTACGTGACGACGTACCGGTACAGCGTTACACCGCGCCGGCGACCGCGCGATCGCAGTTCTCGCCGTGGCCGACCGGCTCGAGCTGGATCGTCACGTGGCCGATCTTGAACCGCCGGGCGATCTCGGACGAGGCGTCGGCCAGCATCGTCGGCGAGCAGGTCTCCCACGGCACGATCAGGTGCGCGGTCAACGCGACCTCGGTCGTGCTCATCGACCAGATGTGCAGATCGTGAACGTCGGTGACCCCCGGGAGCGCGGCCAGGTACCCCTCGACGGCGCGCGGATCGATGTGCGCCGGGACCGCATCGAGCAGGAGGTCCATGGCCTCGCGCACCAGGCGCCACGTGCCGGCGAGGATCACCGCCGAGACCGCCAGGCTCGCCGCCGGGTCGATCCACGCCCACCCGGTCTGCCAGACCGCGACCCCGGCCACGACCACGCCGGCCGAGACCGCCGCATCGGCGATGAGGTGCTGGAACGCGCCGCGCACGTTCAGGTCGTCGCGACCGCGCGCGAACATCAGCGCCGCGAGCCCGTTCAACCCGACGCCGATCGCGGCGACGATCGCCACGAGCGCACCATCCACGGAAGGCGCCGCGCCAAGCCGCTGGACCGCCTCCCACACCACCCCACCGATCGCGAACAGCACGAGGCCTCCGTTACCCAGCGCCGCGATGATCGTCGTCCGCCGGAGGCCGTACGTGCGCCGCGTGGTCCGGGCCCGACGGGCCAGCACGGTCGCGCCCCAGGCCATGCCCAGCCCCAGGACATCGCCGAAGTTGTGGGCCGCGTCGGCGAGCAACGCGGTCGAGTGCGCGATGATGCCCGCGATCACGCCCGTCGCGACGAACGCGATGTTGAGCAGCATCCCGATCGCGAACGCGCGGGTCATCCGGTCCGGCGGCGCGTGGTGATGCCCACCTGCCCCGTGGGCCCCGTGATCATGTCCGTGCGAGCCGTGATCGTGAGCTCCGTGATCGTGGGCTCCGTGACTGTGACCACCGCGATCGTGAGAGCCGTGATCGGGATCGTGGGCACCGTGATCATGGGAGCCGTGATCGTGATCGTGGGCACCGTGATCGTGGTCGCTCATGGCGAGATGCCTCGTCGCGACCGCCAGCGCATGCCCAGGTCGGGGGGAAGTTGACAGCGGACGCGTGTCTTCATCTCGAATACGAGATATGGCGGACGGGGTCTCTTTTGTCTCGTCCTCGTGCAACGATAAGATCGTGGGAGAACTGCCTCTGGGAAGCAGGGCCAAAAAGCCATGGATGACGCACCCTTGCAACCCCCTCGGGATCGGGTCGCGGTCGTACCACGCCGTCTGCCCCAGGCTGCCGCGCGGCACGCGACGAAGGTCCACAGGCGGACCCTGGCTCATGATCGCAAGGGCGTGCAGACGCGCAGGCCACGCAGGCTCGTACAAGGCGAGCGAGGGCGAGCCCCAGCGGTCCGGAGGCCGGACATCTGGGTCATGGACGTCCGGCCGGCGAAGACGCGGTGGTAGGTGCACTCACCTATGTATGGCTCAATTGTAATACTTCATCGCACTCTACGAATACCGAATCGCGCAAGAGCAGTTGAGTTATGTTATGATGCTTGCTTGCTTGCTTGCACATTAACCTATCTTCACAAACAGCCGGGCACCAGATGGCAGCGCGGCAAAGGAGCAACTCGTGCTTGGCAAAGGGAATGATGCATGGACCCAATACGATCTGAAGACCCCTGCAGCAATGGCAGACCCCTATCCGGTCTATGCGCGAATCCTGTCCGAGGCCCCCGTACACTGGAACAAGGGCATGGGAGGATGGGTCATCGCGCGCTACGACGACGTGACGAGCTGTTTGCGTGACCCGCGCCTCTCCGCCGACCGGCTCGCGCCGCTGGCCAGCATGCTCTCGGAGCAGCAACGGCTCCGGATGGCCCCGATCCTCGCCACGACGTCGCGGTGGACGGTCAACCTCGATCCCCCGGAGCACACGCGGCTTCGAAGCTTGACCCAGAAGGGATTTTCGCCGCGGGTCCTCAGCGCCATGCGCTCGCGCATCGAAGAGCTCGCCAACACGCTCCTCGACAACCTCCAGGGCAAGAAGAACAGCGATCTTGTCGCCGATTTCGCCCTGCCCCTACCCGCCATGGTGATCGCCGAGCTGCTCGGCGCGAAGGCCGAGGACTACGCGCAGTTCAACTCGTGGTCCGACGACATCGCCAGGCTGTTCTCGGTCGGCGAGTTCACGAATGAGCTCATCGACGCGGCCAACCGCCCCATCCTCGAAATGAGCAATTACCTCCGTGGCGTCATCGAGGATCGCCGCCGCACGAGGCAGCACGATCTGATCAGCCACCTCCTCGATGTCCAGCAGCAAGGCGCGCCGCTGAGCGACGAGGAGATGGAAGCGGAGTGTATCTTCTTGCTCGTGGCAGGCCACGAGACGACGGTGAACCTGATCGGCACCAGCACGCTCGCGTTGCTGCAGGCCCCCGTTCAGGCCGACACGCTGAGGAATGATCCCAGCCTGGTGGCGAACGCCGTCGAAGAGTTCATTCGCTACGATGGACCGGTCAAGTGGTCGGCGCGCATGGCCGCCGAAGACATCGAGATCAGAGGCCAGCGGATCGAAAAGGGCGATCTCGTGGTGTTGTTGAAGGGGGCCGCGAACCGGGACCCGGCGCAGTTCCCTGATCCCGATCGGCTCGATATCACCCGGGCTGAACGCCGGCACGTCGGGTTCGGCTACGGGATCCACTTCTGCGAGGGCGCGCCGCTGGCCCGCATGGAGATGGAGATCGCCATGACCGCCCTGCTCCGGCGCATGCCCGAGCTTCGCCTCGCCGTCCCCGTCGACACGCTCGCATGGAAGAATAACTCCCACCTGCGTTGCTTGAAGGCGCTGCCTGTCACCTTCTGAGTGCCCGACGAACGGCTTTGCACAATCCTGAACGGGTCTTCGTGAGTCCTGCAACCGAGCGATTGACCGCGCGGCCGGTCGCGGTCACAGCCCGAGTTGCTTGGCCACGATCACCTTCATGATCTCGTTGGTGCCGGCATAGATCCGCTGAACGCGCGAATCCATGAAGGCGCGGGTGACCGGATATTCGAGCATGTAGCCGTAGCCGCCGAAGAACTGCAGGCAGGTATCGATGACCTCCTGGGCCATGTCGGTCGTCCAGAACTTCGCGATCGAGCACTCCTTCACGAGGTACTTGCCGGAGATGTGCCCGGCGACGACCTTGTCGATGAAGGCGCGGCCGACCTCCACCTTGGCGAGGCACTCGACGAGCTTGAACTGCGTGTTCTGGAACTTGCTGATCGGCTTGCCGAACGCCTTGCGCTCCTTGGTGTACGCGATCGTATCGTCGAGGACCTGCTCGGCGGCGGCCGCCGCGCCGATCGCGACGCACAGGCGCTCCTGCTGGAGCTTCTGCATCAGCATGAGGAAGCCGCTGCCTTCGACGCCGAGCATGTTGGCCGCCGGGACCCGGCAGTCCTCGAAGAACAGCTCCGAGGTGTCCTGCGAGGCCATGCCCATCTTCTGGAGCCGCCGGCCTTTCGAGAACCCCTTGCGACCGGCCTCGACGACGAACAGCGAGACGCCTTTGTGGGTGTTCTCGGGGTTCGGATCGGTCTTGGTCACGACGATCACGAAATCGCACAGCTGACCGTTCGAGATGAAGGTCTTCGAGCCGTTGATGACCCAGTCATCGCCGTCGCGCACCGCCGAGGTCGTCACGGCCGCGAGATCCGAGCCGGTGCCGGGCTCGGTCATGGCGATCGCGGTGACGATCTCACCGGACGCACAACCGGGCAGCCAGCGCTGCTTCTGCTCCTCGTTGCCGAACGAGTAGATGTACGGGGCGATGATGTCGGAGTGGAGCGACATCGCGAAGCCGCTCTCGTAGGCGCGCGCGAGCTCCTCCATGATGATCATCGAGCACAGGAAGTCGGCCCCGGCGCCGCCATACTTCTCGTCGAGCCAGGGGCACAGAAAGCCCTGCGCGCCGGCCTTGCGCCAGACCTCTCGATCGACCTGGCCCTGCTCGCGCCAGCGCTCCTGGTGCGGCTTGATCTCGCGCTCGACGAACTGGCGAAACGTCTGGCGAAACGCGTCATGGTCGGCGTCGAACAGCGTGCGATCCATGACCGGTCTATAGCATCGCCGAGACGGCGTGCGGCGGACCAATCGCGCGCGCGGCGCGGAAAATCCCGCCGCGGCCGCTCCCCCCGGGCGCATGCTAGCCTGCCGCGCGCGTGGCATGGACCGTCGATCAGCCCGGCGTGACCCTCGCGGCGTTCGTGAAGGCCCGGACCTCTGTGGCCTGGTCGGTGGCCAAGCGCCAGATCGCGTCGGGCAAGGTGTTCGTCGACGGCGCCTGCGTCACGGCGATCGACCTCCGGCTGGCCGCCGGCCAGTCGATCGAGCTGCGCAGCCACGCACCGCGCCCGCGCGACCCGGCCCGCGAGGGCGTGCTGGTTTACGACGACGCGCACGTCGTCGTGATCGACAAGCCGACCGGCGTGAACAGCGTTCCGTACGAGGACCGCGAGACCGGGACCGCGATGGACCTCGT
>Ga0308175_100000150_pt1 | contig 53762 bp, 46 predicted proteins | sample PhyCR1_3_FD_203893 | JGI IMG/M metagenome (GOLD analysis project Ga0308175, IMG submission 203893) | Soil microbial communities from UC Gill Tract Community Farm, Albany, California, United States - DLSLS.C.R1 | ecosystem: Environmental > Terrestrial > Soil > Agricultural land | place: USA...
CACATGTCCTGGGGACACGACGAGTACCTCTACCACGTGGTAAACAAGTACCTTCCCGAGGAAGCCCTGTACATGATCCGCTACCACTCGTTCTACGCCGCCCACCGCGAGGGCGCGTACGCCTACCTGATGAACGAGAAGGACAAGAAGATGTTCCAGTGGGTCCGGCGGTTCAACCCGTACGACCTGTATTCCAAGGCGGACGAAAAGCCGGGCGTGGAGAAGCTCAAGCCGTTCTACGAAGAGCTGATTGCCGAGTACTTCCCGCCGGTGCTGAACTGGTAGATGGCGAAGACCACCCGTTAAAGCGGGCGGCCCGGTATTGCGGGCCGCCCGTTTTTTTTGGCGCGCGATAAACCGGGCGGGCGGATTCGGCACTCAACGGGCAGGGCGGGCGCGAAGTCACGGAGACCAACCGATGCGCTGGCTGAACATTTCGATTGCGTCGTCTTTCCTTTTGGCGGGGGTGGCTGTGGCGGACGAGCAGCAACCGCTGAGCGAGCGGCAGAAGGTCGTTCACGTCCTCAACCGCCTCGGCTACGGTCCCCGTCCCGGCGACGTCGAGCGGGTTGAGAAGATGGGGCTGGAGGCGTACGTCCGCCAGCAGTTTCACCCCGAAGAGATCGACGACACGCCGACGGAGGTCCTGCTCGGCGACTACGACACGCTGACGATGGGCAGCGATAAGTTGATCAAGGAGTTTTACGGGGAGGTCCGGCAGTTCATCGAGCGCCAGAAAGCCGGCGGGGGAAATGCCGAGGAGATGAAGGTGCGCTACGGGATCGAAGTGGCCAAAGGCGCGACGACGCAGCCCGCCGCCAAGCCCGAGGCGAACGCGCCTGCCAGGGGGCGGCCGGGCGCCATGGCCATCGCCGATCGCGACTCCTTCCGGGTGGTCGGCGAGCTCCAGGAGGCCAAGATTCTGCGCGCGACGCTCTCCGAGCGGCAGTTGCAGGAAGTGCTGGTGGACTTCTGGGGCAACCACTTCAACATCGACGTGAAGAAAAACCTCTGCCGGGTGCTCAAGGCCGCCGACGACCGCGAGGTCATCCGCCCGCACGTGCTGGGCAAGTTCCGCGACCTTCTCGAAGCCAGCGCCAAGAGCCCGGCGATGCTGGTTTACCTCGACAACTCGCAGAACTCGGTGACGATCGACAAGCCCGGGGCGCTGGAGATGGCCGCGCGGGAGATGTACGTCAAGAAGATGATCGGCCAAGGCCAGAGCGCCCGGGCGCTGCTCGGCGACGGGAAGCAGGGGCCCAACGAGAACTACGGCCGCGAGATCCTCGAGCTGCACACGCTCGGGGTGGACGGCGGGTACACCCAGAAGGACGTGCAGGAGGTCGCCCGCTGCTTCACCGGCTGGACGCTGAACCCCATCACCGGCAAGTTCAACTACACGCCGCGCCGCCACGACAACGGCGAGAAGCTCGTCCTCGGGCATGTCATTCCCGCCGGCGGGGGCATGAAGGACGGCGAGATGGTGATCGACATCCTGGCGTCGCACCCTTCCACCGCGAAATTCATCAGCCGCAAGCTCTGCCAGCGGTTCGTCTGCGACGAGCCACCGACGCCGCTGGTTGACCGCGTCGCGAAGGTGTTCGCCGACAGCCAAGGCGACCTGCGAAAGGTGGTCGAGGCGATCGTGACGAGCCCGGAATTCTTCTCGAAGGAGGCGTACCGGGCGAAGGTGAAATCTCCGTTCGAGTTCGCCGTCTCAGCGGTCCGGGCGACCGGCGGCAAGTTCGTGGAGCCGCCGCAGCCGGTGTACAAGAAGGTGCGGTGCGTGATGGAGGGCGCCGGCACGGCCGGGTACGGCGCCGAGCGTCTCTCGGCCGCCCCGCGCAAGCCGCTGGACTGGATGATCCACGAGATGGGCCAGCCGCTCTTCGCGTACGGCGCGCCGACCGGGTACCCGGAGGTCTCGTCCAAGTGGGTCAGCTCCGGGGCGCTGATCGAGCGGCTGAATTTCGCGCTGGCGCTGGCGGAGCAGAGGGTGCAGGACGTGGAGGTGACGCCGGAGAAGCTGGTGGAGGGCGTGGACGCGGATCAGCCGGCAAAGGTGCTGGAGCGGATGCAGGAGGTGCTCCTGCAGGGGGAGGTCTCGGCGGAGACGAAGAAGGTGCTGGAAAAGACGCTCGTCCCGGAAGGGGACAAGATGGGCGTGACGGTCAAGGCGGGAAAGGTGATGGCGCTGCTCCTGGGCTCGCCGGAATTCCAGCGCCGGTAAGTTGTCGAGTGGGACGGGCGGGCTGCCCGCGATCTGTTCCGGAGAAAAGCATGGGCTGGCAGCCCATGCCGCAAGGAAACGAGTTTCCCATGAATATTGCACGCCGGGTGTTCCTCAAGCAGGGTGGTGTGGCGCTGGTGACGTTCGGGGCGGGGATGGCGCTGGGGCCGTCGTTTCTGCGGCGCACGGTGATGGCGGCGGAGGCGAGCAAGGCCGGGGGCAAGAAGGTGCTCATCTGCGTGTTCCAGCGGGGCGCGGCCGACGGGCTGTCGATGGTCGCGCCGTTCGGGGACAAGTTTTATTACCAGCACCGCAAGGAGATTTCCCTGGCGGCCCCGACGCGCGCGGCGGCCGGGAACGGCGGCGTGCTGGACCTGGATGGGTTTTTCGGGCTTCACCCCGCCCTTGACGCGTTTTTGCCGCTGTACAAGTCCGGCGAGCTGGCCATTGTGCACGCGTGCGGGTCGCCCAATTCCTCCCGCTCGCACTTTGACATGCAGGACTTCATGGAGTCCGGCGTCGCGGGCGACAAGGCCGTCCACTCGGGATGGATCAACCGGATGCTCCGGCAGCGCGAAGAGGCGCGCGCGGCCGCTGATAAGGCCAGCCCGTTCCGCGCCGTCGCGATGACCTCGGTCGTCCCGCGCACGCTGCAGGGCGAGGTTGAGGCCCTTGCGATCCACGACCTTAACGCCTTCGGAATCGGCGGCTCTCGCGGGGCCGGCGGGCAGCAGGTCGCCAGCGGGTTTGAGGGGATGTACGAGGCCGCCGTCGGCGACGTCCTGCACGGCACCGGGAAGGAATCATTCGAAGCCATCTCGATGCTGAAGAAGGCGGAGCCGACGAAGTACCGGCCGGCCGGCGGCGCGGAGTATCCGCAGGGCGCGTTCGGGCGGGCGATGATGCAGGTGGCGCAGCTCATCAAGGCCGAGGTTGGTCTGGAAGTCGCGTTCGTCGAGATGGACGGCTGGGATACGCACGCTAACCAGGGGGCCGCGACCGGGCAGCTCGCCGGTCGGCTGCGCGACTTTTCGCGCGGCATCGCCGCCTTGCACCGAGACCTGGGCGAGCGAATGTCGGACGTGATGGTCCTGACGATGACCGAGTTCGGCCGCGCGGCCCGGCAGAACGGCAACCGCGGTACGGACCACGGCCACGCGTCGTGCTTTTTCGCGCTGGGGGGAAACGTTAGCGGCGGCAAGGTTTTGGGGCAGTGGCCGGGGCTGGCGCCCGAGAAGCTGTTCGAGCAGCGGGACCTGGCGGTCACGACGGATTTCCGCGACGTGTTTGCGGAGGTGGCGGTGAGGCAATTCGGGCTGGGGCGGGAGGGAGTGGGCGCGGTGTTCCCCAACTACACGGTGAAGGAAGGGAGCTTCCGGGGGGTGTGCAGGGGTTGATGCGCACAAGGGCCGCCGCGTTCCGGGCGGCGCAAGCATGGCGCGAGCAGGTTGTCAAAGAGCGGCGGCGTGGTCAGAGGCCGTATTGCTTCAGGAGCGCGTCGAAGCTGGGGTCGCCGGAACGGCTGGGCGGACGGGGGCCGGGGACGTGGGGTGATCGGCGAATTGGGGGGCGTGCAGGTGTGAGTTGTGATTGGGCCGGTGGTTGGGACAGGACGTGGTGGAGGCGCTGGAGCTCGGCCTGAAAGAGAGGGCCTTGGCGCCAGCGGTAGAGGGTTCGGGGGCTAACGCGGAGGAGCTTGGCGACGTTGGCGGGGGAGACCGGGGCCGACCTCGAGTACTTCAAACAGGATTGGCGGGAGCCGACCGGCCAGGACCTGCTGCCCGACCGCGACCGCCACCCCGACCCCGCGCCCCCGCTGCTGGCCGAGGGTCCTCAGCAGCGCCGACGAGCAACACGAGCAAGGCGAGCAACCCCAGGCCCCCGCGCCGGCGCAGCCGGGCGCTCCGGAATGTTCCAAAATGTGCCCTCCCACCACCCAGGGAAAAAACGAACCCACGCCGAACCAGGCGCGTGCGCCGATTCCGCCCGCCATCGGCAGGACCTGCGCCCAATCCAAAACGCTCAATTCCCCTCACGCCAATGAAAGCCCCGGTGAAGATTTGCCATAAAAGCAACGACAAAAACATCTTACGTCCCCCTAGGCGCGCGCCCGCCCTACCGGCGCCCCGCTCTGGCACGCCGCTTGACTACGGCACGGTGGAACAGGTTTTCCACAGGCAGTCCACAGCAAGGAGTGCACGGATGCGCGAGGCGGTGGCGAGCACGGACGCACAAGGGCAATCGCTCGGCGAGCGGCTGGTTCGGGCCGCGCGCCTCGCGGTCGCGGCGCATCTACAAGTGTCGGCGGAACGGGCTGCCGGGATGATGTACGGGCTAAACGGGCAGCGGCTGAGGATCGGCGGAGCCGGTCCGGTGGCGTCGGTCGAGCACGGGCTGGTCGGGCCCGCCCTCTCCGATTCCAAGCCTTTCACGGATGGAAAGCTGCCCGGGGCGGCCGGCCGCGAATAGCGGCCGCCGCACCCCGCCCGAATTCCGGGGGATTCACCATGAACTACGGCCTATACCTGTCCGCGGCGGGCATTCAGACCAGCACCTACCGCCAGGACGTCATTTCCAACAACATCGCCAACGCCGAAACCGTCGGCTTTAAGAAGGACGTCCCCCTCTTCCAGCAGCGCCTCACCGAGGCCCAATCCCGCCGGCGCGGGATCAGCGGTCCCTCCGGCCCTGACGCGGCCGGCGACCCCTCCGACATGACCAACCCGCTCCTGGAGCCCCTCGGCGGCGGCCACTGGCTCGCCCCAACCGCCGTTGACCTCTCCCAGGGCGAGCTCGAACCCACCGGCAATCCCCTCGACGTCGGCATCATGGGCCCCGGCTACCTCCGGGTCAGCGACGGCCAGGGCGCCGACCACCTCACCCGCGACGGCCGCCTCCTCGTGGACAGCACCGGCAAGCTCATCATGGCCAACGACCAGCGGCAAAAGCTGCTCGACGTCAAGGGAAAGCCCATCCAGCTCGACCCGCGGGCCGGCGCCACGATCGACAAGCAAGGCCTGGTCACCCAGAACGGAAAGCCCGTTGCCCGCCTCGGCGTTTACGCCGTCCCCCAGCCAGGCCTGCTGCGAAAGCAGGGCAACGGCCTCTTCTCTTACCCCGATATGGGCCAGGCGACCGCGCAGGCCAGCGGTTTCGAGCTGCGCAGCGAGTCCGTCGAGCGTGCCAACGTGGACCCCGCCACCGAGCTCGCCGCCCTCATGGACACCCAGCGCCAGCTCGAAGCCAACGCCAACATGATCCGCTACCAGGACCAGGCCCTGTCCAAAGCCGTGAACGAGGTCGGAAAGATCGGATAGGGGTGGGGTCCCCCCACCCGATGTCCTAATGACCCAACGCCCCCCCGTCCGATAACGACAGTGACGCATGGCGATTACGGCGCTCCATTCCGCTGCCACCGGCCTCCGGGCCCTCTCCACGCGCATCGACGTGGTCGCCAACAACCTTGCCAACGCCGAAACCAACGCCTTCAAGCGCAGCCGCGTCAATTTCGAAGACCTGATGTACCTCCAGCAAAAGCAGCCCGGCACCCAGACCGCCGCCGGCGACATCTCCCCCGCCGGCATCTTCGTGGGCCTCGGCACCAAGATCAGCAACACCCAGATCGACCTCGAGCAGGGCTCCCTCGAAAACACCGGCCGCCAGCTCGACGTCGCGATCTCCGGCAACGGCTTCTTCAAAGTCAAAATCCTCGATTCCCTGGGAGGCTTCGGCTACACCCGCAACGGCAACTTCTTCGTCAATAACAAGGGCGAGCTGGTCGTCGGGATGGGCGACGGTTACAAGCTCCAGCCGCCGCTCGACATCCCGCAAGGCGTGAGCGACATCGGCATCAGCGAGGACGGCACCGTCACCGTCATCAAGGCCGGCCAGCAGAACAAGACCGTCGTGGGGCAGCTCAAGATCACGCAGTTTGTTAATCCGCAGGGACTGAATATCCTCGGCGGCAGCATCTACACCGAAACCGACGCCTCCGGCCCGCCGCTGGACGGCAAGCCGAGCGAAAACGGCGCCGGAAAGATCTCCCAGGGTTTCCTCGAGAGCTCCAACGTGGACCCGGTAAAGGAGCTGGTGACGCTCATCAAGACGCAGCGCGCCTTCGAGCTGAACAGCCAGTCGATCCAGACGGCCGACCAGGCCCTGCAGACGATCGGGAACCTGCGGCGATTCTAGTAAATAGCAGCAGTTGCCGTGACATGGAGGTCACAGCCGTGAGTCAGAGGAACAACAATTTCAGGCCCCTGGGGATCCGCAAGACCATCCAGTTGATGGTGATTCTGACGATCCTCGCGTGGGCGACTCAGACCCTATTCCACCAGTGGGGCTTCGGGGCGGAGATCGACGGCCCCGACGCTTCGGCAGACGTGGCGGCGACGGGCGGCTCTGAAAAGTTCGTCCCCGGCGAGCCGCGCTACGCCGGGGCGGTGCTCGAGGTGCGGGCCGAGGCGACCGTCGTCGGTACCGAGGTGACGCTGAAGCAGGTCTGCCGCTGGTCCAACGCCGACGCCGCCGTCTTCACCCCCATCGCCGACCTGGTGCTGACCCGGCTCGACGCCAGGGCACCGTTCAAGGCGATCGGCGTCGCCGAAATCAAGGCCGTCCTCCACGACGCCGGCGTCAACCTGGCGGTCATCCGCTTCGCCGGAACCACCGCCTGCACCGTCGGCCGCAGCGACATCCAGCTCGACGAGCGGGCCGCCCTCGACCAATGGATTGCCGCGCGGGAGGGCAAGGAGCTTCCCGCAGCCGCCGCGCCGACGACCAAGCCCGCGCAAGTTGCGGCCACATCGGCGCAACCGGTGCTCGCCTCGGCGTCCACGCCGGCTGCGGCAGCGCCAGCGAAGGCGCTAGCGGCCGCGCCCAAGCCGTTTCATACCCTGCGTGAGCTCCTGATCGCCGACCTGGCCGACCGCACGGCGGTGCCGGCGGATTCCATCCAGATGCACTTCAACCCGAAGGACGAGAAGCTGCTGACCTTGTCCGAGCCGCTGTTCCGGTTCAACCTCGAACCGCGGCGGGCGCGCAATCTCGGCGACGTCTCCTGGGACGTGCTGATCGTGACCGACTCGGGTTCGCAGAAGGCGCCGATCGCCGCCGTCGCCCGCGCGTGGCAGGAACAGGTCGTCGTGACCAAGCCGCTGGCGTACAAGCAGATTATCCAGGAGTCGGACGTGCTCCTCCGCCGCGCGCTGATCGACCGCGTCGGCGACGAGGTCGTCCTGAAGCCGGCGCAGATCATCGGCAACCAGGCCGCCAGCGACCTCAAGCCCGGGTCCGTGCTGACCGCGCGAAACGTCGAAGCCGTCCCGCTGGTGAAGAACGGCCAACTCGTAACCGTGACCCTCGCGCAAGGCAACGTGCAGGTGAAGACCGTCGCCAGGGCGATGGAGGGCGGCGCGTTCGGCCAGACCGTCCGCGTCCGCAACGAGTCCACCAAGGACGTGTTCGACGTGACCATCACCGGCCCGCAAACCGCCACGCTCAGCGCCAGCGCCGTGATCCCGCCGCCCAAGGTGGCGTCGGCGGATCGAGACTAACAGTCCCTCAGACCAGGCAGGGGGCAACGAGCCACCCGCGGCTCGTCCGGCGTCGCGTCGCGCGCCGGCGGCAGGAGTTTACCCATGCGAAAGAGTAACCCGGTCTTCCTAGGCCTCATCGCCGTCGCCATTTACGCGATGTGCTGCGCGATGGCCCTCGGCCAGCAGGCCGGCACCGCCAGCACCCAATCCGGCGCGACGGCCGGCGCGCCCGACAAGTCGCGCGTGCCCCCGGGAGGCGAGCAGGCGAAGGAGCCCCGGAATAACAACGACGCGATCAACGCCGGAATTATGATGCAGCGCAGCGGCGGCTCGCTCCTGCGCGCCACGCTATCGTCGCAGCCGGACCCGCAGCAGGCCAAGCTCTCGCAGGTGAGCTTCTTCGCCGTCCCAGAGCCGCAGCCCAAGACGGTCAAGGCCCACGACCTGATCACCATTATTATCCGCGAGCAGAGCGAGTTTCAGTCCAACGGCATCACGGACTTGAAGCGCGACGCCACACTCGAGGCACGCCTCGACGAGTTCATCAAGCTGAACACCAAGAGCCTGGGCATCCAGGGCGGCGGCGTCGGCGCCGGCGGGCCGGCCCCGTCGGTCAAAGCCTCCGGCCAGACCGAATGGAAAGGCGAAGGCCAGGTGGACCGGACCGACAGCTTTACCGCGAGAATCACCGGCGAAGTCCTGGACGTGAAGCCCAACGGCACGCTCGTCCTGCAAGGCAAAAAGACGATCCGCATGGACGAGGAGGAGCAGCAGTTCATCATCACCGGAACCGCACGGGCCGAGGACGTCACCGCCGACAACACCGTCCTCTCCACGCAGCTCAAAGACCTGAGCCTGACCAAGACGAACAAGGGCGACCTGCGGAGCGCGCAGCGCCGCGGCCTGATTCCCAAATTATTGGACCTGATCAACCCCTTCTAACGATAGTGAAAGTGCCTAGCGGAGTCCGATGCGAAGGTTCATTCCCATCCTGGTGCTGATCCTGCTGCCCGCGAGCACCGCGTACGCGGTGAAGATCGCGGACATCACGCGCATCAGCGGCCAGCGGTCCAACATCCTCACCGGCCTCGGCCTCGTGTACGGCCTGAAGGGCACCGGCGACGGCGGCGACTTCCTGCCGGCGATCAAGCCCCTGGCCGCGATGCTGGGCAAGTTCTCCGACCCGGCGGCCGTGAAGGAACTGGGCAACGTGCAGAACGTCGCGCTGGTCAGCATGACCGCGACCATCCCGCCCAACGGGGTACGCAACGGTGACCACATCGACGTGTACGTCACCAGCCTGGGCGCCGCCACGAGCCTCAGGGGCGGGCGATTGTTCGTCACGCCACTGACCGGCCCGCTGGCGGGTGCGGGCATCTTCGCGCTGGCCGAGGGGCCGATCACTCTGGAAGACCCGAGCACGCCGACCACCGCCGTCGTCAAAGGCGGCGCGGTGATGGAGGTGGACCTGCCGGCCAAGTACATCGAGGACGGCCGATTCACGCTCGTGGTCGAGGACCCGGCGGCGTCGTGGACGACCGCGAGCATGATCGCCAAGGCCGTCAACGAATCCGAAGGCGCCGCCGGCGAGACCCTTGCCTACGCGATAGACCCCAAGAACGTGGTCGTGATCATCCCCCCGGCCGAGCGCGAGCGGCCGGACAGTTTCATCAGCCGGGTGCAGCGGCAGCTCGTGCCGATGGTGCCTTCCGAAGCCCGTGTGCAGATCAACGAGCGCACCGGCACGATGATCGTGACCGGGGACGTGGAAATTTCGCCGGTGGTCATCAGCCACCGCGGCCTGACGATCAGCACGATCGCGCCGCCGCCGGTGCCCACGCCGCGCACGCCGGTGGTGACGCAGAAGGACGTGATCGCCCTGGACATGACCAACCAGGGCGGCGCCAAGCTCCAGGACCTGGTAAACGCACTCGACCAGCTCAAAGTGCCGGCCGAGGACCGCATCACGATCGTGAAGGAACTGTATAAGACCGGCAAACTGCACGCGAAGCTGATCGTGGAGTGACAGTGGCAGCGCGGGTTTGGCTACACACGGGTTGGAAACCCGTGCTACGGGTGCGTCGGAGACGCCATGACACCTCACCTCAAACCTTTCGAAGCAGCGAAGTATCCGAGGGCGGCGTTGTCTCCGCTCGGCAACACGAGCGGTAAGAAAGAGCGCGCCCCGTTCTTCCTTCCCCTCACCGCCGCCGACTCCATCCCCGGCGCCAAAAAGTCCGCCGCCTCTGCCGACCAGCACGAGCAGCTCACCAGGCAAGCCGAACGATGGGTCTCCCAGACCTTCTTCGGCACGCTGCTGAAGCAGATGCACGATAGTCCGTTCCGCTCGGAGTGGCTCGACGGCGGACGCGGGGGACAGGCGTTTTCCTCGTTGTACGACCAGCAGATGGCCGACCGCATGGCCCGCGCTTCGGGTAAGAAACTGGTGCGCGGGATCGTGCGGCAGATCGAAGGGCAGATGCGCCGCCGTCCGGCGGGCGGCAACGCCGATACCGCGTACGGCAGGCAGGAAAGGAGGGCGACCGGCCATGTCCCCGCCGATCTTCGAGCTTGAAACCATCCTCCGCCAGCTCATCGACGAGCACGGGCGACTGCTGAAGCACGTGGAGGCGCAGCAGGCCGCGATGAAGGCGTTCGACCTCAAGGGGATGGACGAAGCGGCCAAGAGCCAGGACGCCTGCCGGCTGCGCGTCGCGTCACTGGAGACGAAGCGACGCGCCGCGGTTGCCCAGATCGCGCGACAACACCGGATGGCGACCATGCCGACGCTGGGGCAACTGGCGGACATGCTCCCGCAGAAGCGGGCGGCACTGCTCAAGCTGCGGGACGAACTCAAGGCCGCCGTTGCCAGTCTCTCCGCAAGAACCCACGTGGCGGGCCGCCTCGCGGGGGCGATCTCGGGGCACCTCACGACGGTCGTCCGTCTGCTCGCCGGTGCGGTGGAACGCGCCGGCATCTACACGAAGGACGGCGTTCCGAGGGTTTCGAATCGAATCGGTGTAATGGAGGCCGTCGGCTAATCCCATGTCGCTGATCGGCGCGCTTAACATCGGCAAGACTGCCCTTGCGACCCAGCAAGCGGCGCTCCAGGTCACCGGCAACAACATTGCCAACGCCGGCGATCCGAACTACACGCGCCAGGTCACGACGACGGCTCCCGCGGCGGATTCGCAGCTCGCCCCCGGCATCTTCGTCGGAAACGGGGTCGATCTCACCGGCATTGAGCGGCAGATCGACGAGTCCCTCCAGGGCCGGCTACGCTCGGCGGCGAGCGATTCGGCTTCGGCCGACGGCACGCAGGAATGGGTCAGCCGCGTCGAGGCGGTTTTCAACGAGCTGGGGGATCAGGACCTGTCCACCCAACTTTCCAAATTCTTCAACGCCTGGTCCGACCTGGCGAACAAGCCGCAAGACATGGGCCTGCGACAGATCGTGGTGCAGAGCGGGACGGCGGTCGCGAGCTGGGTGCAGAACCTGCGCTCGGACCTGGGGAACCTGCAAACCGACGCGGACTCGCGCCTGGCCGCACAGACCAAGGACGCCGACGGCCTGCTCCAGCAGGTGGCGGACCTTAACGCCCAGATCTCCGTCGCGCAGGGCGGGACCGGCGGCGTCGCCAACGGCCTGGCCGACCAGCGCGACGCCGTCCTGGGCAAGCTCGCGCAGTTGATGGACGTCAAAACCGTCCCCGGCGACAACGGCATGGTCAACGTGTACGTCGGGTCGCAGCCGGTGGTCTTTGGCGCCACCAACCGCGGTGTCACGACGCGCACGGACAATATCAACGGCAAGCTGGTCACGTCGGTCATCTGCAAGGCCGACAACGGCCGGCTCGACGTCACCGGCGGCCAGCTCGGGTCTCTTCTGTCGGTCCGGCAGAAGTACATCGACGGCTCGGCCGACGGACTCGACGCGCTGGCCGGCAATCTGATTTTCGAGCTGAACAAGGCGTACTCCGGGGGCCAGGGCCTCCAGGGGTTCTCCGGCGTGAGTTCCACCAACGCCGTGGACGATCCCACGCTGGCTCTGAACGATCCGAAGGCGGGTCTCGGCTTTACGCCGACCAACGGCTCGTTCGTCGTACACGTCAAGGACAAGACCACCGGGCTGGAAACCAGCACCCTGGTCCAGGTGGACCTGGATGGGCTGAACGGGAACGACACCACGCTCAACTCCCTCTCCGCCACGCTCGGCGGGATCGCCGGCGTGAGCTCATCGGTGTCCGGCGGGAAGCTCACGATCTCCGCTGCCAATCCCAACCTCGAACTCTCCTTCAGCCAGGACAGCAGCGGCGCCCTGGCTGCGCTGGGAGTCAACTCCTTCTTCACCGGCGAAGACGCCCGCGACATTGCCGTTAACCAGGTCGTCGTAAACAACCCCGCCTTGCTCGCCGCCTCCAAGAATGGCCAACCCGGCGATAACCAGACCGCGCTGGCGATCTCCGGGCTTGAATCCAAACCGCTGGGCGGCCTGGGCGGCGTCAGCCTCAAGGACAGTTACCAGGCAATGGTGAACGGCCTGGGCACCGCCGGGGCGTCTGCGAAGAACGAGGCCGAAGCCGCCAAGACCGTGCAGGACACGCTCACCGCCCAGCGTGAATCGCTCAGCGGGGTGAGCCTCGACGAGGAGGCGGTCAACCTGATGCGACAGCAGCGGGCGTTCCAGGGCGCCGCCAGGCTGATCTCCGCGGTGGACGAACTGATGAAGACGGTGCTGCAACTGACGTAGCGACGAAAATGGCCATCCTCCCCCTCCAACTCGCGCGCGTGAGCAACCTGCTGCGGACCAGCACCACGTCCAACGCGATCTCTCGCAACCAGGCGCTGCTCCTGGAAGTTCAGAACGAGCTCTCGTCCGGCACGCGGGTGAACCAGCCCAGCGACGACCCCGCCGCCACCGCGGTGATTCAGCAGTTGCAGAAGACGCTGGAGCAGCGTGACGCGTACTCCACGAACCTCAAGGCGGCGTCGGACCACCTCGGCATGGTGGACTCGACGATGAGCGACGTGTCCGACCTGCTCCAGCAGGCGCAGGACGTCGGGTCGGCTAACGTCGGGTCCGACGTCACCGCGGACCAGCGTCAGGCCGCCGCCGAGATCGTCAAGAATCTGTACAGTCAGGTCCTGAGCCTGGCGAATAAGTCGTCGGCCGGGATGTACCTGTTCGCCGGCGACCGCTCGACGTCCCCGCCGTTCGTCGAGCAGAACGGCGGTGTGCGCTTCGTCGGGTCCGACGCCGTACTGGCCAACACCTTTGACGAAAACACGGTCCTCCCGTTCATGGTGGACGGCGGCAGCGTATTCGGCGGACTCGCCAGCCGCGTGCAGGGCACCGCCGACCTTTCTCCCTCCGTGTCCGCCACGACGCGCCTGGTTGACCTCGGGGGCGCGACCAATGGCGGCGTCCGTCCTAACAGCATTCTGGTCAACAACGGCAGCACGACGACCGGCGTGAACCTCGCCAACTGCGACACGCTCGGCGACGTGGTGAACGCGATCAACGCCGCCGGGATCGCCGGCGTCACCGCCTCGATTCCCGCCGGGGGCACGGGGCTGCAGCTGAATGCGGCGGCGGGGACCACGATTACCGTCACAAACCCGGTCGGCGGAACGACCGCCTCGGACCTGGGGATTCTTCAGCCTACCGCCGGGGCGGCGGGCGCGCCGATCGTGGGCGGCGACGTTCATGCCAAGGTCACGCCGCTGACGGCGCTCTCGGACCTCCGCGCGGGCGCGGGTGTTTCGACGGCGGGGGTGGTCATCACCAACGGCCAGAAAACCGCCACGATCACGTTGTCGGGGGTCACGACCGTCGAGGGCATGCTCAACGCCATCAACGGCGCCGGCGTCGGCGTGCGGGCGCAGATCAACGCCGCCGGCACCGGGATCGACCTGCTCAACGAGGAACAGGGTACGGACCTGACGATCGGCGAGAACGGCGGCACGACCGCGGCCGACCTTGGCGTCCGCAGCTTCTCGGCCAATACGCCCCTGGCCGACCTGAACTTCGGCAAAGGCGTGCGCACCGGCGCCGGGGCGGACGTCCAGATTACGAAGCGCGACGGCAGCACCTTCCAGGTGGACCTGGACCCCTCGACGACGGTGCAGGACGTCATCGACAAGATCAACACGGCTGCGGGCGCAGCCGGCGGCGGGGTTACGGCAAGTTTTGCCTCCACCGGCAACGGGATCGTCCTGACCGACTCGACGGGCGGGACCGGGCCGCTGGCCGTCGCCTCGATCAATTACTCCTACGCCGCGCAGGACCTGGGACTGACCGGCGCCTCGAGCGGCACGACGCTCACCGGCGCGGACGTGAACGCCGTCCGCGCCGACGGCGTGTTCGGCAATCTCGGCCGCCTCCGCGACGCGCTGCAGACCAGCGACCAGGGGGGGATCACCGCCGCCGTTGAAGGCCTTAAGGGCGACTTCGACCGAATCGCCCGGATCCGCGGCGACACGGGCGCCCGCGTGCAGGATCTGGAGTCGCGCCAGAGCCGCCTCGACGACGAGAACGTCGCGGCCAAGTCCATGCTGTCCGACCTCAAGGACACGGACTTCACCGACGCGATTTCGCGATTCCAGACGTTGCAGACGAGCCTCCAGGCCGCGCTGCAGAGCGGCGCGACCTTGCTGAATCAGTCCCTGATGGATTTTCTACAATAGACATTTATGGCACGATTTTTGCCAACGGGTTATGAGTCGTTGATTGTGACCGTAGAATAAGCATTCGATAGCGAATCGCGCCGCGAATGTTGCCGAAGGGCGCAGGACCGGCGCGGTGGGGTGAAAGGAAACGGTCGCGGTGGAGCCGCGGCCGTTTGAAGAGTGTCGGTAACGTTGTAGCCGCCGGGCGCCGCCCGGCGCGTCTTGCTGCCTGAAGGCGGAAATGGAGTTCGCATGGAGATCCAGACCTCGCGATTCGGCCCCATGTCGGTGGACGACGAGCGGATCATGATTTTCCCCCGCGGCCTGCTGGGGTTCCCGGACTACACGCGGTTCGCGCTCATCCAGACGGGCGAGGAGAATTATTTCTTCTGGCTGCAGTGCGTGGACGAGCCCGGGCTGGCGTTCGTGGTGACCGACCCGACGATCTTCTTCAAGGACTACGAGGTGCCGGTCCGCGCGGAGACGGCGGAGGAGCTCGGCCTGAGCGACCCGGCGTTCCTGCAGGTCTTCGTGATCTGCAACAAGGTCGGCGAGTGGCTGACCGGGAACCTGCTGGGGCCGATCGTGGTCAACGCGCAGAACCGCTCGGCGGAGCAGGTGGTCCTGACGGAGAAGAAGTGGACCACGCGCCAGCCGCTGATGAAGCTCCGGGCCGAGGTGCCGCTGGCCAAGTCCGCGTAGGTCGAGGCCGGGCGGGCGGTTGGCCGATCCCCGGCCGCCGCGGCGGCGGCCCGGTAAAACCGGCACGGATGCCCGGCCTTACCGGCAGTTGCGCCGTAAAACCGGCGTTTCGGCGCCGGGCGCCAGAACGAACGCACCAGGGAATGCATTGTCGGGCTATAGTGGAGCGGAGCCCTGCGGGTCGCGACGCCTTTGTACCGGGGCGTGCGGGATTCGCGGGGAAGAGCGCCAAGGAGCCCGGCAGTGCCGCGCGACACGGACGTCGCGCGTCATGCAAGGGCTCGGAAGCGTCACGGGAGACTTTTTTCGTTCCCCCTTCTGAGGCCCCTTACCCAGGAAGGAGCCAGTATGTTGGTGCTGTCCCGTCAACGGGATGAGACGATCATGATCGGAGACGACATCGAGGTCACCGTGGTGGATATCCGCGGGGACAAGGTGCGTCTGGGAATCAACGCGCCCAAGGAGATCAGCGTGCACCGCAAGGAGGTGTACGACGCGATCCGCCGGGAGAACCGGGAGGCGGCGCAGGTGAAGCCGGAGGACCTTTCCGGAATCGGGAAGGTCCCGCCGGGGCGTCCGGGCGGACGGCAGGGGAGCCCGCCGGGCGCGCAGCCGCCGGCGGCCTCGGGCGCGCCGTCGGGCGCGCAGCCGGCGCCGCCTGGACCGGCCAAGCCCAAGGACGAGGGGCCGAAATAGCCCGGAACGTCGAAGCGTCCGATTACAGTCCGCGTCGGGGAAAGTGTAGAAAAGGCTCGCCGCCTTTGGGTTCCAGGATCGGAACCCTTGTCCGCCGGGCGAAAGTTGAACACGCCCGGTTCGCCATCAGCAATCATGGAGGATTGAAATGGCCCGAATCAACACGAACGTCGCCGCCATGACCGCACAGCGCGGCCTGGCGAAATCTCAGAAGACCCTCAACGACACGCTCCAGCGCCTCTCGACCGGCCTGCGGATCAACCGCGGCGCGGACGACCCGGCCGGCCTCATCGCCTCCGAAGGCCTGCGCTCCGAGATTTCCGGCATCAACCAGGCGATGGACAACTCGCAGCGCGCCAGCAACGTCATCGCGACGGCCGAAGGCTCGCTCAGCGAGGTCGCGTCACTGCTGCTGAACATCAAGAGCCTGGTGGTGCAGGCCGCCAACGGCGGCGCGCTGTCGCAGGCGGAGATCGAGGCCAACCAGCTCCAGGTGGATTCGGCGGTCGACTCCATCACCCGCATCTCCAACACCACCACCTTCGCCGGCCTGCACCTGATCAACGGCTCGCTCGACTACGTCACGTCGGGCATGCACGCCAGCGCCATCCCGGCGCTGCAGATCAACCAGGCGAACTTCGGCACGCTCAACTCGATCCCGGTCAAGGTGCAGGTGGTCACCAGCGCCCGCATGGCCGACCTGGAGTTCCGCAACAGCGCGATCGCCTCGTCCGTCACACTGCAACTGGCGGGCAACAACGGCGTGGACGTGCTCACGTTCACGTCCGGGACCAAGGCCTCGGCGATTGCCTTCGCCGTCAACCAGATCTCCGACTCCACCGGCGTGACGGCGTCGTTCCTCAACCCGGCAAACGCCAACTCGGGAATCTCCTTCCAGAGCAGCGGGTTCGGTTCCAAGCAGTTCGTCTCGCTGACCGCGCAGGGCGGGGCGTTCACCACGGTGGACTCGACCGGCGCCCAGAAGGCCCGCGCGACCGGCCGTGACGCCGTCGCCACGGTCAACGGCGCGGTGACCGTCGGGGACGGGCTCAACATCAAGGTCAATACGGCCTCGCTCGACATGGACCTGACGCTCGACAAGGCGTTCGGGGCCGGCACCACCAGCTTCGCGATCACCGGCGGGGGCGCGTTGTTCCAGCTCGGCGCCCAGGTGACCAGCAATCAGCAGGTGAACTTCGGGATTCAGTCGGTCGCGGCGTCGCGCCTCGGCGACAACAACGTTGGCTTCCTTTCCGACCTGGTGACCGGCGGCAAGTCGACGCTCGTCGGCGGGCAGGCCGGCGCGGCGTCGCAGATCATCGAGACCGCCATCAAGCAGGTGGCCGTGCTCCGCGGGCGTCTGGGCGCGTTCGAGAAGAACACGCTGGACACTAACATCTCGTCGCTTTCGGTGGCGCTGGAGAACGTGACCTCGTCCGAATCCAGCATCCGCGACGCCGACTTCGCGCAGGAGACGGCGGCACTGACGCGGGCGCAGATCCTGACGCAGGCGGGCACCAGCGTGCTCGCGACGGCCAATTCCACGCCGCAGTCGGTGCTGTCGCTGCTGCAACACTAGTGGCGGGCCGCGTCGGGGGCGGGCGTTAGTGCCGGCGCGGCGGACTGCTTGAGGTAGCGGCCGACGCTGCGCCGCAGGCGCTTCTGGATCGCGTCGGGCGCCTGGCCGGCGTCGAGCGTGATGAAGTGCTCGGCCTCTGCCATGCGGTCGAACTGTTGAATCAGCTCGGACTGGTATGCCAGGAACGAGTCGTACAAGTCGTCCCCGTAGTTCATGTCCATGCCCGATTCCCAGTAGTTCATCTTTCCCGCTTCGAGCACGCGGGGGACCAGCCCCCGCACGTCGAGCTGCAGGTAAAAGACCTGGTCGGGGGCGACGGCGAAGCCGTAGAGGTCCCTGAGCCAATCCGGGTCCGCCCCGCGCGCCAGCCCGCGCGCGATGGCGGTGTACACGTAGCGGTCGGCCAGGACGATGAATCCGCTGCGCAGGGCGGGGATGATCTGGTATTCCATCCGGTCCGCCAGGTCCGTCGCGTACATGAGGCAGTACGTGAGGCGGTGAAGCGAGTGGCCTTGCTTGGCGTCGGTGATCGCCTGGCCGACGAGCTTGGAGCGCGTCCAACCGGTCTCCATTACCGCGTAGCCCTGCACCTCCAGCCATTCCTTGAGCATGCGCGCCTGCGTCGAGCGGCCGGAGCCGTCGGTGCCTTCGATGACGATGAGCCGGCCGGAGCACCCGTCGGTCGGGAGGTACGGCATCCGGTGGCCGAGGTACTTGAACGGCCTCATGCCGCGTCCTCCTGGTCGGGCGTTGAGACCTGGTCCGCGGCGGCGACCGATTGCGCGGCGGCGGGGGCGGGTTCGGCCGGAGCCTCCGGCGCGGGAGGCGCCGCGGGGGCGTAATCCGCCAGCGCCTGGTCGAAGAGGGCGCGCACGATTTCCTGCTGCTGTCCGATGCTTTGCGTCGCGTCGATCTGGTGAAGCCCGTACTCCTGTGCGATCCGTCCGTACTCCTCCAGAATCCGCCCCTGAAAGATCCGGAAGCTGGTGACCCGGTCGGCGGCGAGCTCCAGGTCCATTCCGGCCTCGTAATCCTTCAGCTTGCCGCGGCCGGAGAGGATGCGGGCGACGCTGACGTCGATCGGCACGTTGAAATAGAGCGCCAGGTCCGGCCGGGGGGCGAACTCGTACACCTTTCGGACCCAGTCGCGGTCGCAGCCGCGGATCACGTCGCGGGCGAAGGCGGTGTACACGTATCGGTCGGCCAGCACGATGAAGCCGGCCTTGAGCGGCGGGAGGATGTTGTGCACGAGCCGGTGCGCGAAGTCGGTCGCGTGCAGCAGCGAGAAGGTCATGGGCGTGAGGGACATCTTTTTCTTGCCGCGCTTGGTGACCGCCTTGACCAGGTCGGCGCTGTTCCACTCGGTGAAGAACGGGCGCAGGCCGCGGGACTGGAGGTAGCGCATGGCGAGCTGGAGCTGGGTGGACTTTCCCGAGCCGTCGATGCCCTCGACGATGATCAGCTTGCCGGCGAAGTTGTGCGGTCGCGTGAGCAGGTCCATGCGTTGGTCCCGTCTTTGGATCGCGCCTTTAGTGCGGTCTCTTGCGTCGGTGTGAGCGGCCGGCGGCGTGCCGCGCTTGGGGGGCGGCGAGGTCGAAGACGATCCTTCGGCCGAAGGCCTTTTCGAAGAAATCCGTCTTGTGCCGCGCGCCCCAGAGCTCCAGTTGGGCGTCGGCGCGCGTGTTGAGGGTGCACCTCACTTTCTTGTCGCCGACGCGGCAGCGGAGCGATTGGACGACGGTGGAGTGGCTGCGGTCCAGGCCGTCCGCCAGCCGCAGCAGCGACCCGCCGACGTCCACGATCCGCCGGCCGCGGGGTGAAAGCGCCTGGTACTCGCGGTGACTTTCCCGCGGCAGTGCCTTGCGGTGGTAGCGGGCGATGTTGGCGATGATCCGGACTTCCTCCTTGGAGAAGTTCTTCAGGTCGCCGTTGAGGATCAGGTACATGCTGTGCTTGTGGTGGCGGGCGCGGGCGATGTGCCAGCCGATGTCGTGGAGCAACGCGGCGTACTCGATCAGCTCGCGCTCCAGGGCGCCCAGGCCGTGCAGCGGCTTGAGCTCGTCGAAAAGGCTGAGGCAGATTTTGGTGACCTGCTGGCTGTGGGCCTGGAAATCGTGGCAGCGGCGGGCCAGGTCGAGCACGGAGCGGCGGCGGGGCTCGGGCACCTCTCGGCGGATTGCCAGATCGGGCTTGTGGCGCGACAGGTAATCCAGCAGGATTCCCTCGCGCAGCGCCTGGCCACAGAGGTGGATGCGCTTGAGGTGCAGTCGCTTGAACAACTCGCCGACGAGCGCCGCCCCGGCGATGATCTGGTCCTGGCGCTGGTCGTCGAGCCCTTTGATGTTGGACCGGTCCTTGGCGCGGGTTTCGAGGAGGTCGTCCAGCATTTTCTCGAAGCGGCCGCGTTCGATCGACCGCGAGTGGTGCTGGCCGTTGCCGTTGCCCTCGTGCTCCGGGGACGACATGGCGGCCAGGTTTTCCAGCGTCCCGCTGGTGCCGATCGCCTTGACCGGCTTGAGGGCGGCGATCTGAGCGGCCAGGGGCGAAAGCTCGCGGTCGTAGTGGGCGAGCAGCGCCTTGAGGTCGTCCTTAGAGACGGGGTCGGAGTGGATAAACCGGGCGGTCATGCGGGCCGCGCCGAGCTTGCGGCTTTCGAGCAGCAGGGGGGAGGACTGGTTGCCGACGATGAACTCCACCGAGCCTCCGCCGATATCGACGATCAGGTGGGGGTCGGCGCCCAGCGGCGTCGCGTGACGGACCGCCAGGTAGATCAGCCTCGCCTCCTCGCGCGCCGAGACCAGGCGCACGTAGAGGTTCAGGTCGCGCTTGCAGCGCTGGATGAAGTCGCCGCCGTTCTCCGCCTCGCGGATGGCGCTGGTGGCGACGGCCACGATCTTTTCGCACTGGCGCTGCTGCGCCGCCTGCTGGAATCGGGCGAGGGTGGTGATCGCGCGATCCATCGCCTCGTCGGAGAGCCGCCGCGCCGGGAAGGAGATCCTGCCGAGGCCGACCATTTCCTTCATCCGCCAGAGGGTGGTGATCGCGCCGTCCGGATCGGCCTGCGCGACGATCATGTGGATGGAGTTGGACCCGACGTCAATGGCGGCGAGGCGCAGCGAGGCGCCGGCGGGCGCTTCGACCATCCGGCGCGAAGATGACGTGGCGGGCTGGGCCATCTTGGTTGTATCGGGAGTGTAGCCACCGGGGTTTAGGATTTCATTAAGCGATGGGCGCCGGTCAATAAATCTATGAACAGCCGGCCGCATTCATCCGTGAGCCGCGTCCGGCGGCTGGGCGTGCTTGCGCTGCGGGAGAAACCCCGCGCAGAAGGACGCGAGCATCAAGACCCAGAAGACCCAGAACGCGACGCTGTCGGGGTTGTGGAAGTTGACGCGCCCGGGGTGGTCGCTGGTGTTGAAGAGGTAGTCGGCAATCAGCTTGGCCCCGATCACGACCACTAGCAGATACGCGCTGGTCTCGAAGCGGGGAAAGCGTTCGAGCAGGCGGATGAAGATGATGGACGCGAAGCGCATCAGAACGACGCCGAGCATCCCGCCGACCAGGACGACCCAGAGTTTGGGGTGACGCCGACTCCCCGATGCCGAGCCCACGAGCCCGAGGGCGGCGACGATCGAATCGACGGCAAAGGCGATGTCGGTCAGCTCGATCACCACCACCGCCTGCCAGAACTGGCCGCGGGGGCTCTTTGGTTTTTTCAGGTGCGCGGCGATCGACGGGAGGCCGGCGGCGGCGCGCTGCGCCAGCGCCTTTTCCTCGCGTTCCCGCGGCGGCGTTCCGGTGGGGCCGGCCATAAGCGGATGGCCTTCCGCGTCCGTGGAAATCCTGTGCTCGGCTTCGTGGTCGGCATCGTCCGAAGAGAAAAAGAAGTGCCGTACCGCGACGTACACGAGATATAGCCCGCCGAGCAGTTTCACGAATCGCCACTGCAGCAGGTATGCGGCGCTAGCAATGGCGACGAAGCGGAAGATGAAGGCGCCGACCAGGCCGTAAGTGAGCGCCTTCCGCTGGAGCCGCTTGGGCAGGCGCTTGGCGAGGAGTCCGAGGACCAGGGCGTTGTCGATGGAGAGGACGCCTTCGAGGACGACCAATAGGCCGACGATGAGGAGGTCGTGGGGTTCGAAGGTCTGGCCGAACATGGCAGGGGCGGGGTTCCCCGCCTAATAGAAACAAGAGGGGCGGCGAAACGCCGCCCCTACTCAGGTTCCGAAAATGCGGTCGCCGGCGTCACCGAGGCCGGGGAGGATGAAGCCCTTTTCGTTGAGCTGCCGGTCGATGGCGGCGCAATAGATGGGCACCTCGGGGTGGTGACGGTGCAGCGCCTCGATTCCCTCGGGGGCGGCGACGAGGCAGACGAATTTCATGGATTCGACGCCGGCGTTTTTAAGAAAGGCAACGGCGGCGGAGCCGCTGCCGCCGGTGGCGAGCATCGGGTCAATGAGGAGCACCTCGGTGGAGGCGATGTCGGGGGGGAGCTTCTGGTAGTAACTGACGGGTTCGAGGGTCTTCTCGTCGCGGTAAACGCCGAGGTGGCCGAGGCGGGCGTCGGGGAGGAGGCGGAGGACGCCGTCGGCCATGCCGAGGCCGGCGCGGAGGATCGGGACGAGCGTCACCTGCCTGGCGAGGACGCGGCCGGTGGTCTTTTCCAACGGCGTCTGGACGGGCTTGGGCATCGTCGGCCAATCGCGCGTGACCTCGTACACCATGAGCGACGCGATCTCGTCCAGCAGGGCGCGGAACTTGCGGTGATCGGCGGTGTAGTCGCGCAGCTCGGTGAGCTTGGTCTGGATGACGGGGTGGTCAATGACAATGACATTCGGCGGGGGCATGGCGCGGACACAGTACGGAGGGGGGGGGGAAAAGGCAAAAGGCACTTGCGAAGTGCGCCCGAACGCCGGGCGCGCAGGCGTGCGCTTCGAGTAGAGCAATTGACCGAGCGTCACCCCCTCAGAACGGCATCCCGACGGCGGGCTTGGTGGCGGACTTTCCTTTCTTCTTGTCCTTGTCTTTATCCTTGTTCGACCCGAGCAAATCGCCAATGCCCTTTTCCACGGTCTTGTTCACGTCCACCTTGCCGGCGTTCTGGTTGATCAGGTCTTGGGCGCTCTGACCGACGCCGCCGGGGAGCTGCTTGGTCAGGTCGGTGATCTTCTGGAGCTGGTCCTGGTAGGTCTTGCTGATCTTGCCCGCCACGTTCTGGGCGGCGCTGGCGAGCTGCTGCTTCAGTGCGCCGGTGAGCTTGTCGGATTCGGAGGCCTTGGCGGCCATCGTGTTGACCACCTGCATGACCACGTCCTTGAGGGCGGCGCCGTTCTGGTTCCCCTCGCCGCTGCCGATGTTCTGCAAGGCGATGTCGGGGATGGGGACAGTGATCTCGTTTGCCACGCCGGGAATGCCGGGGCGGACGACGACGACCGGGTTAGAGATGGTCAGCTTGTCGATGATGACCTTCACTTCCTTTTGCGAGGGCTCGCGCTTGGGCATCTGGTCCATGGCGGCCTGGATGTTGAACTTCTGGTCCTTCTGCTCGAGCACGAGCTTGGGGCCTTTGATGTCGATGTTCTGGACGTGGACGGGGTCCTGGCGGAGCTGGCCGTAGCTCACGTCAACGCTGGCGCCGTCGAGCGTGAACATCTTGGGGTCGGAGTAGCCCTGCGGGTTGGCGATTTCCAGGTCCTTGAGTGAGAGGGAGCCGCCGAAGAGCGAGAGGTTGGCGCCGCCGAGCGTGGTGGTGAGGTTGGTCGAGGCGGTGGTTTGCTCGGCCACGGTCTTGCGGACGATGCGGTTCAGGTTGAGGTACACGACGACCGCGGCGACGATGACGAGCAGCACGACGACGACGATGATTCGCACGACCCATTTCATAGGTCCTCCGTCGGAAAGGGTACGGTTGAATGGTACCACCAATGCGAACGTCCCGGCAGGGAAAATCGCCGGCGGATCGCGCCGTTTGACACGGGTGGGGGCGTGTGGATGATTCGCGGCTCGTACGGGAGTCGGTGATCCGGGTCGGTTCAACAGGTCAGGGAGGTAGGCGATGCTGCTGACGAAGCACGAGGGGGAGATGTTTCGCAACCAGACGGTGTACATCAGCGGGCAGGCGTTCGTGCGGTGCAGCTTCATCGGCTGCACGCTCGTACTGCGGGAAACGGTGTACCACCTCGAGCAGTGCTCTTTCGAGCGGTGCAACTGGCACGTGGACTGGGTGCTGATGTGGGGCAGTCCCGAGTCGCTGCGGGAAATCAAGGCGCTGGTGGCGATGATCGAGCAGGCCCAGCAGCGTGCCGGCGGGCAGGGCATGCCGGCGCCGGGCGCCGGTCTGCCGGGCGGGAATTTCCCCGGGCTGGGCGCACCCGGCGGCGGGGCGCCGGGGGTTTCCGTGCCCGGCCTAGGCGTGCCAGGCGCGGGCGCCGGCGGGGTGATGCCGGCTCCGACTCGCACGCCCGGCACGCCGCCGTCGTTTACGACGCAGTCCGGCGCCGGCGCGCCGGGCGCCAAAGAGTCCAAGCCCGCGGAAACAGCGACGGCCGACAAGGGCGGTGGCGACAAGGGCGGTGGGGAGAAGAAGTCGTCCGGCAAAGAAAGTTGAGCACGTTGTGCTTCGCTCATTCCTGCTCGCGATGGCGGCGGCGCTGTGCGCGGCACCGGCGGCGCTGTGTGCGGCACCGGCGGCGCGCGGGCTGACGGCGGACCAACTGCTGCTCGTCGTCAACGCGCAGGAACCCGCCGGGGCCGAGTTGGCCGCCCACTACGCGAGGGTCCGCGGGGTTCCGCCGGCGCAGGTCCTCGCGCTCGAACTTCCCACCGCCGACGAAATCTCCTTCGAGGATTATGAGAAGGACGTGGTGCCTCCGATCCGGGCGTTCCTCAAGCAGAAAGGCCTTGAGCGCAAGGTCACTTGCCTGGTCAGCTTCTACGGCGTCCCGCTGAAGATCGCAGCCCACGCCGAGACGCCGGCGGAGAAGGCCGAACGGGAGGGGATGGAACGGGAGCTTCAGCAAACGGTCACGCCGGCGCTGGAGGCCGGCGTCGCGGAGGCCGAGCGGCTCGCGCGCCAGTTGGACCCGGCGTTCCAGCCGGCCCAGGGTAAGGGCATGGAGGCCTTGGGCAAGCGCGCCGACGCCGCCCTGAACCGGATCTCGACGGCGCTGCGGACCATGACCGACGAGGCCAAGCGGCGGCAGGTGATCCAGGAACTGGCGGCGGTCGTCTCCGTGTTGGGTGGACGCGTGGGCGTGTGGGACCACTTCGGGCACAACCCGCCGCTGCCGGGAGCCGCGGGGGAGGCGAAGCGGCAGTGGGAGGAGAAGCGCGCGGCGGTCGAGAACGCGCGCAGGCAAGCCGAATCGCTCGGCGGCCGACGCTTCGATCCGGCCGAGCGCCTGCGCACGCGGCTGCTGTACCGCGACAACTTCGGCATGTTCATGTACGGCCGGCTTCTCGAAGGACAGATCGATTACCTCAAACCCAACGACACCGCGGCCGCACTGGACAATGAACTGGCGCTGCTCTGGTGGGGCTACTACCCGCGCCCGCGCTGGCAGGTGAACGTGCTGAACTACGAGATGGACGGCAAGCGCCCGGCCGGCGCCCCGCCGCAGATGATGGTCGCGCGGCTCGACGGGCCGGACGCGCAGACCGTCCGGGCGATGATCGACACGTCGGTCAGGGTCGAGCGGGAGGGACTGCGCGGCCAAGTCGTGCTCGACAGCCGCGGATTGCCCGAGGGAGGCGAGGGCGGGAAGCGCGACGGCTACGGAATCTACGACGAATCCATTCGCCGCGCCGCCAGGTTGGTCAGGGACAAGGCGAAGCTGCCGCTGGTCTGGGACGACAAGCCGGCGGTCTTCGGCCCCGGCACCGTGAACGACGTGGCCGTGTACTGCGGGTGGTACAGCGTGGGAAATTACGTGCCGTCGTTCACGTTCGCAGCGGGCGCGGTCGGGTATCACATCGCCAGCTGGGAAATGACGAGTCTGCATTCGGAGAACAAGGGCTGGGTGCGCGGCCTGCTGAAAGACGGCGTGGTCGCGACGCTCGGGCCGGTGTCGGAGCCTTACCTGCAGGCGTTCCCGATGCCCGATGACTACGTGGCGCTGCTGCTGACCGGCAAGCTGACGATGGCCGAGGTGTATTGGAAAACCACCCCGATGACGAGCTGGATGATTGGGGCCGTAGGCGACCCGCTTTACACGCCGTTCAAGGCCGACCCCGCCTTGAAAATCGAGGATCTGCCGGACCGACTGAGGGGCATTTTCAGCCCCGCCACCCAGGCCACGACGCAATCGGCGCCATGACGGCGGCTGCTCAAGCCGGGGGGTAAGGACGACCGATAATAGGGACGGAGCTTTCCCTATGGCGGTGCAGTTGATTTGCCCCTCGTTGCGGTGTCGCAAAATCCTTACGGTGCCGGAGGAGGTGCGCGGGAAGCTGGTCAAGTGCCAGTACTGCCAGACGCAATTCCGTGTGCCGGCCGTAAAGAAGGCCGAGGCGGCCGGGGCCGCCGGGGATCAGCAGGCGAAGTGAACACGGGGTTGGTTGGCGGGGCGGGTCCGCGCTTTATTTCTGACCGGCGCTGGGTATCGTCTGCGCTCTTTCCGGGTGGCTGAGTCTCCCGGCGAGAGGAGCAGAGCGCCATGAAGATCGCGGTAATTCCGGGGGACGGGGTGGGCAAGGAAGTGATTGCCGAGGGGCTGAAGGTCCTCCGCGTCGCTGCCGACAAATTCGGCTTCAGGTACACCACAACCGATTACCCCTTCAGCGGCGAGTACTACCTCCGGACGAAAATCACCCTCCCGGACTTGGCCCTCAAGGAGATCGCCGCCCACGACGCCATCCTCTTCGGCGCCGTCGGCGTGGACCCGCGCGGCAGCGCGCAAATTCCCCAGGGCATCCTCGAAGCCGAGATCCTGCTCAAGATGCGCTTCGAGCTGGACCAGTACGTCAACCTGCGCCCCACCCGGCTGCTGCCGAACGTGCCGACCCCGCTGACGAACGTGAAACCCGGCGACATCGACATGATCATCGTGCGCGAGAACACCGAGGGCCTGTATTGCCAGAACGGCGGCTTCCTCTACAAGAACACGCCGCACGAGGTGGCCAACCAGATCGAAGTGACGACCCGCCGCGGCGTCGAGCGCTGCATCCGCTACGCCTTTGATTACGCGAAGAAGTTCGGCCGCAAGAAGGTGACGCTCGTCGCCAAGACCAACGTCCTGCGCTTCGCACACAACCTGTGGATGCGGGCCTTCGAGGACGTGAAAAAGGAATACCCCGGCATCGAGACCGACTACCACCACGTCGATGCTTGCACCATGTACATGGTCACCAAGCCGAAGATTTACGACGTGATCGTCACGACCAACATGTTCGGCGACATCATCACGGACTTGGGCGCCGCGATCCAAGGTGGCATGGGCATGGCCGCCAGCGCCAATCTCAACCCCACCCGCCAGGCCGCCAGCATGTTCGAGCCGGTGCACGGCAGCGCGCCCGACATCGCCGGAAAAAACTGGGCCAACCCCATCGCGACGTTCCTCAGCGTTGCCATGATGCTCGACTTCCTCGACCAGCCCGCGGCCGCCAAGGCCATCCAGCAGGCGTGCCAGGACGTGGTGGCCGACAAGAAACACCAGACCCGCGACCTCGGCGGCACCGCGACGACGACGGACGTCGGTGAGGCGGTGGCGAAACGCGTGGCGGGGTAGGGGGGCAGCCCGTCAAGACCCACGGACGGCGCGGAGGACGGCAATCGCCGCCTTGGATGCCAGCGGCGCGGTCACGCGCCCGGCGAATGAGAAGAGGATGATGAAGATGACAATGAGGCCGCCGGTCATCGACAGCGTTTGCATCAGCCGGGCGTAAGAGCCGCTGATATTGCCGAGAATACGCGAACCATCGAGCGGGGGGACCGGGATGAGGTTGAAGACCGCCAGGTGGAAGTTGACGAACCCAAAGACCCATAAGAAGTAAGTCAGGTTCTGGAGGGTGGTGGAGAGTTCGGCGGTGGGGCGGTCGTCGAGCCGTTGCCACACGCCGAGGGAGGCCAGGGCCAGGACGGCCAGGAGCACGTTCATCGCCGGGCCGGCCAGCGCCACGAATGATTCGGCGTAGCGGCCGCGCATCCGGCGGGGATCCACCGGCATCATCCCCCACGCGATCCCGGCAAGCAGCAGGCAGACGATAGAGACCGGGCTGACGTGGGCGGCGGGGTTGAGCGTCATGTGGCCGGATTCGATCGGCGTGCGGTCGCCGAAGAGGATTGCGACGACGCCGTGCGCCAGCTCGTGCAGGCAGATGCTGACGATCACCGTGATGCAGACCGCGAAAAAGAACCGCTGGTCTTTGGTCAGTTCCTCGATGAACACGTCAGGATAATACAGAGCGGTGAGGGGGACGCGAGAGCGGCTACACGGCTGCCCCCGCGCTACGAACTGCGCCGCGTCCGAATGATGAGGTATGGGAAATTGGTCCGCGTTGCGTTGAATGCCGGCCATAAGGCGGCGTTGCCGTCCTTGTGGCGCAGTTCGAAGTAGTACTGAAGCGGATAGGGGCTGTCGGTATAGCCCGCGGGAATCACGGCCCGCCAAGCTCGGCCGTTCGGGTGCATCGGCTCGGCGCGCCAAGCTTCGGCCTGATTCACTCGCCGGTACCACAGTTTTACTTCGCCAAGCCCGGCCGGAGGCACGGTGGCCTCGATTATTACCGGCTGTCCCGGTTGAAATGCCTCGGGCCGCGCGTGCTCGAGAACAACATCGCTCCGATGCTGCGGCTCCAGAACCGCGCGAATCGCGCGGGACACCTGTTCCACCGATGTAACGGAGCTATGCGGGCTGGGGGCGCGTTCCATGTCGGCAATGTCCTGATCGATCGCCGCGACGCGGTCGGACCAGTGGCCGCGGAGGTGCTTGTCCCACCCGAACGTGATGTCGCGGACGTAAGGACTATCGGCCCGCCCGGCCAGGTTTGCCCATGCCGTCCTTGCCCGGCGATAGGCGTTCAATGCCGCATTGTGCGCCCCCGGCTCGCCGGTCCGCTGATAGATCGCATAAAGCACACCGGCCCGGAACTTATCGGCGAAAAAATGACCCAGGTCGGCAACGATGGATACATCCAAAGCCACGCGGCGAAGGGACGCGTCCGGGCCGTTCGACAAACCCCGGGCGGCGGCATCGGCGGATTCTTCGATCCACTTCGCGACCTCGGCCGGCGAGTATTTGCCGCTGGATTTACCGGTGAGCAATTCGTCGGCGAAGTCGTCGATTCGCGAGAAAAGCTGCGGGTCGAGCGGGCTGACGGCGCCGAATCGCTTGGGGCTGGGCGTGTCGCTGTAGGGGTGCGGGCGCGAGGCGTCCACGATCGGCATGTTTGTGTATATTTCCGGCCAGTAGTTGTTGTTCGCGGCGGAGGGCAGGTGTGCGGTGGTGATCAACGGCAGGATGCGGCTGGCGTTTGCGAGGGCGTTTTCGGCGGCGGCGGAGGCGGGGCCGTAGTCCGTTCGCAGCGACCGCCGCCACGTCTCCGGATCGGCGTCCGGGTTGTAGAGGAGTCGGCCCCAGAGGCGATAGGTGTAAAGGTACTTCTCCCAATCGCCGCCGGTCGGTTTCAGAGAGGCATCGGCGTACGCGTCGCGCCCGCCGGGGAGGCCGGAGCCTTTGCGGCCTTTGAAAGAGAGGGGTTCGAACAGCTCGATGCCATTGCTGCCGCAGAAGCTCGACGCGCGGCCGTAGGCGGCGGCGGTTTCGGAGTCGCCCCAGAGGAGCAGCCGCTGCGTGCCTGGCCAGATGCGGTGGACGATGCCGTAGCGGCGGTCTTCGCGGAGGAGGTCGCCGTAGCCGTAGCGGAGGAAGCTGCGCGAGCCGGAGCTGCGGGAGAAGAAGCCGTCGCCGCGGGGGTTGGTTTTGGGCAACTCGTTGGAGCGGATGGCGGCCTGGTGGTACGGCAGGCCCATGTGCTCGGCCCAGTACTTGGGCGAGACGTTCACGGGCATGCCGGTTGCCAGGGCGAGGTCGATCATGGGCTGGTCGATGCCCTTGGCGTGCATGTCGATCTCGACGGTGCGGCCGCAGCGGACGATGCCGTCGAAGACCGTCTTCCAGAAATCGTAGCTGCCCTCGGCGACGCCGCTCTCGCCGTGGATGCGGAAGGTGACGCCGGAGATGTTGGGGCAGGATTGGAGGAGGGTCTGGAGTGCGTCGCGGCAGTAGGCGGCGTGGGCGGCGGGGGTGAGGCCTTCGATGACGTGGTTGGCGTGGGGGCTGTCGGTCCACTGATAGGCGTGCGTCCAGATGCCGAGCTGGAAGTGCAGGCCGCGGGCGGCGGCTTCGTCGGAGATGAATTTGAGCATCTCCAGATTGTTCTCGCGCTCGCCGGCGGGGAGGTTGGTGACGCGCACGTTGTAGCCCGGCGGAGAGACAAGAAAGGGGTAGGCGAAGTAGAAGTCGGTGTCGCGGAGCTGGCGGGCGAAGTCGTAGCCGACGCCTAAAGCCAGGTTGAAGCGATTGAAGCGCTGCTCGGCCAGCATTGAAAGGTATGGCCGCCAGAATTCGCGGTCGTTGAACCAGGGTATGTCTTCGACGTCGCTGGCGAAGACGCGCATGACGCCGCGAATGGAATTGGCGGGGCGTTCGAGGATTGGACTGGGGATGTTGATCGAGGCAATCGGGTTTTCTGCGTGGTCCACACGGTCGGCGAGTTCCGTAAGTGCGTAGACAAGGCCGCGGGAGTCGTTGGCGCAGGCGAGGAGGTTGCGCTCGTGCGGCACGAGGGCGAGCGACTCGGGAGTGTCGGGCAACTGAACGCCTGCCGCACTCAGGGCTGGTTTGGCGAGCGGCGATTGGCGCGAGGCGACCAGCACGTGCAGGTCGTCCCCGCGGGCATTGCCGCGCTCGATAACTTGCGCGTCGAGCCGTCGGGTGTTGAGGGAAACGCACAGGCGGCCCATCGCCCATTTGGCGGGCGCCGACGTTGCGACGGGGTCGGAGGGGTCGTACACGATGGCGACGCGCCGTGGAGTAGCGGATAGGGGCGAGGGCGGATTGCCCTGGCAGCCTGGCAGCATTGCCGCGGCGGCGGCGGAGCCGAGCGTCAACCCGGTGCGTTGGAGGAATCCCCGGCGGTCGATCGAGGCGTTTGGGGTGGGTTTCATTCGCTGGGCCTTTCGCGAAGATGTATGTTGACGCGCGCGGGGCGCGGGTTCAATCGCTGGGTGCAAGGGAGGAATATGGGTCAGCGTTTTGAGATGAGCCGTCGCGAGTTCGTGGGCGCGGCGGTATCCGTTGCCGCCGCCGCATCCTTTCCTGCTGTGGCTCAGCCGGCCCCGGCGGGGGAGTGGTTCGACCGGCCGATGCGTTGGTTTCAATTGGTGCTGGCCGAGGACGATCCCGGGAAGTACGACCCGGCGTTCTGGCTCGACTACTTCCGGCGGATTCACGCCGACGCGGCGTGTTTGAGTGCCGGGGGGTGTGTTGCGTATTACCCGACGAAGGTGCCGTTTCATCACCGCAGCTTTGCAATGAAGGAGGGGGCGGACCCGTTGGGGGCGCTGGTGGAGGGGTGCCGGAAGCTGGGGATGGTCGTCGTGGCGAGGACCGATCCGCACTCGATTCGAGATGATGCGGCCGAGGCGCATCCGGAGTGGGTGGCGGTGGATGCGGCGGGGAATAGGCGGCGGCACTGGGCGGCGCCGAATCGGTGGGTGACGTGCGCGCTGGGGCCGTACAACTTTGAGTTTATGACGGAGGTGACGCGGGAAATCGTCGAGCGATATCGCGTGGAAGGCATCTTCGCTAACCGGTGGCAGGGGCATGGCGTGTGTTACTGCGACTCGTGCAAGCGGCAGTTCAAGGAGTTCTGCGGGATGGACCTGCCGCGGGGCGGGGGCGAGCAGGGGGCCGCGTACCAGAAGTGGACGGAGTGGAGCAGCGGGCGGCTGTTCGAGCTGTGGCGGCTGTGGGACGGGGAAATCCGCAAGATCAACCCGGCGGCGCGGTTCATCGCCAATTCCGGCGGCGGCTCGATGACCACGCTGGACATGAAGACGATCAGCGAGCTTGCGCCGACGCTCTTCGCGGACCGGCAGTCGCGGCGCGGGTTGATGGCGCCGTGGGCGAATGGGAAGAACGGGAAGGAGTTCCGCGCGACGTTCGGGCGTAAGCCGATCGTCGGCATCTCCAGCATCGGCACCGACGACGAGCACCGGTGGAAGGATTCGGTGACCAGCCCGGCGGAGCTCCGCATCTGGCTGGCGGACGGCGTGGCGAACGGGCTGCGGCCGTGGGTGGTGAAGTTCTGCGGCACCGTGTACGACCGGCGGTGGATGCCGGTGGTGGAGAAGTTTTACGACTGGCACTGGCGGAACGAGAAGTACCTGCGGAACGAGGAGAACCTGGCGCGCGTGGCGATGGTCTATTCGCAGCAGACCGGGACGTACTACGGCGGGGCGCAGAAGCACCGAAAGGTGGAGGATCACGAGCTGGGGATGTACCAGGCGCTCGTCGAGGCGCGGGTGCCGTTCGAGATGGTGCACGACGGGCTGCTCGATGCGGGGCACGTCGATCGGTACAAGCTGCTGGTGCTGCCGAATGTGGCGGCGCTGTCGGACGGGCAATGCGAACAGCTCCGCCAGTACGTGCGCCGCGGCGGCAGCCTTCTGGCGACGTTCGAAACGTCGCTCTACGACGAGCGCGGCAAGCGGCGGGCGGATTTCGGACTCGGCGACGTCTTCGGCGTCCGCTTCAATGGCACAGTCGAGCGGGACATCAAGAACTCATACATGCGGATCGAGTCGGACACGCGTCACCCGATTCTGCGCGGGTTGGCGGACGCCGGCCGAATCATCAACACCGTCCAACGCGTGGACGTGATCGCCCGGCCGGATGCGGAGTTTGGCGCGGCGCCGCTGACGAGGATTCCGTCGTACCCGGACCTGCCGATGGAGGAGGTGTATCCGCGCGTGCCGAGGACGGACGTGCCCGAGGTTTACCTGCGCGAAATGGGGCGCGGCAGGGTCGTTTATTTCCCCGGCGACATCGACCGCACGTTCTGGGAGGTGCTGGCGGTGGACCATGGGACGTTGCTGCGCAACGCGATCGACTGGGCGACCAACGAGCCGCGGCCGGTGGAGGTGACGGGGGCGGGGGTGTTGGACGTGGCGGTGTGGCGGCAGAGGGAGTCGATGACGGTGCACCTGGTGAACCTGACGAATCCCATGATGATGAAGGGGCCGCAGCGGGAGTCGATTCCGAGCGGGCCGCAGAAGGTACTTATACGCCTTCCGCAGGGGAAGAAACCGCGCGGCGTGAAGCTGCTGGTCGGCGGGCAGCGGCCGGCGGTGGAGGAGGCGGCCGGCGGAATCACACTGACGGTGGCATCGGTGGACGAATTGCAGGTGGTCGCGATTGATTTGTGACAGAGAAGGCCCGGTCTGGCGCACAGTTGACTTTCCATCAGGTTCTAGGCTCCTTGAGTTCGCGTCCGGCGCGGCCGGGTCCCGGACCTCCATTCGTTGCCCGTCGTTCAATGCCTCGGCAGCGGGCATTTTGTAATAGTAATATTATTAATTTGCTATCTATAAGCCGGACCTCTAAACTCGCCGCTTCCCCTCTTCGAAGAGGCGCCTGAAACGTCTCACGACCCGCACGTCTCGCGTCCGCGAAACAGGAGCCGAAATGCAACGCGTCGATCCCTCCCCGAGGTCCGCACCCCGTCCGCGCCCTAGTGGCTCGGCGACCCGCCGCCCAGACGGGCGCAAGGACGCCGTCCGCGCCGCGTTCGAGACCCTCGAAGAGCGCCGCCTGCTGAGCTTCGGCTCCCCCGTGGCGTACGCCGTTGGCGGATACCCTCAAGGGGTGCTGACGGCGGACTTTAACAACGACAATGTGCCGGATCTCGCGGTCGCCAATTCCAGCAGCAGCACCGTGAGCGCCCTGCTGGGCAACGGCGACGGTACGTTCCAAACGGCTAAGAACTCAGCCACGGGCGTCCACCCGCGGTCCCTGGCGGTCGGCGACTTCGACGGGGACGGCAAGAGCGACGACATCGCCACCGTCAATGACGGCGACGTCAGCGTCCTCCTTGGAAACGGCGACGGCACGTTCGCGCTGAAGCAAACGCTCAATCTCCCCGCGGTAGCGGTCCCCGACAACGTCGGCGACCTCCCCCAAAATCCGCTGTCCGTCGCGGTGGGCGATCTGACCGGTGATGGCCTGCTCGACCTGGCAGTCACGGGCCACACCTCATTCGTCACGAAAAACGGTCCCTATACCTACACCGACTACTGGGGGAACCAGACCACTTACTACAATTACCAAACGCACGACAATGGCCACGTCAACGTGCTTGTCGGCGACGGCGCCGGCAAATTCACCGCCCCCACCGCCGCCGGCGTGCAATTGCTCCAAGGGTCCTATCCCATTTCGGCAGTGCTCAAACAACTCGACGGCCAACCCGGGCTGGATCTTGCCATCGCCAACTTGTACAGCAGTAACGTGCAGGTGCTCTCCGGCAACAATGCTGGCGGCTTCGGCGCCCCCGTGGACCATTCGACCGGCTGGAACCCCAACTCGGTTCTGACCGGCGACGTCAACGGCGATGGCATCACGGACCTGGTTACCGCCAACTACAACTACGCCAGTGTGCTTTTGGGCAACGGTAGCGCCGGCGTTGGCGACGGCACGTTTCAGACCGCGCAGAATACCGCCCTCGGCGCTTATCCCGCATCCGTGGCGGTCGGCGACATCAACGCCGACGGCAAGCTCGACCTCGTGACCTCGTCGAACCTCTACACGCAGACCGGTTATTACACCGGTTTCGAAACGGGGCAGGTCAACGTCCTGCTGGGGTATGGGGATGGGTCGTTTGCCACTCCGACCACCCAAGCCTTGGCCGACGGGACCTATGCCTCCGGCGTGGCGCTCGGCAAGTTCAACGCCGACGGTCTGCCGGACGTGGCAGTGGCCAATTCCGATGCCATCTCGGGTCATGCGACCGTACTCGTGAACGCGGGGGGTTGGATACTACCGGCGAAACTGACTGTCAGCGACGTGACCGTGACGGAGGGGAACGCGGGCACCGTCGGGGCCGTCTTCACGGTCACGCGCGGCGGCAACCTCGATACCACCGTGACCGTGAACTACAGCACCGCGGACGGCGGCGCGCTGGCCGGCAGCGACTACGTCGCGCAACTCAACAAGACCTTGACCTTCGCACCCGGTGAGGCCACCAAGACCGTCACGATCCTGGTCAACGGCGACGTGACCGACGAATACGACCAGGACTTTTACGTCAATCTCTCCAGCCCCACGAACGCCGAGATCCGCGACTCACAAGGCGTCGGAACCATCCTGGACGATGACGCGGCCCCGTCGATCGTCATCAGCGACGTCTCAAAGGCCGAAGGGGATCACGGCTCGACCGCTTTCGTTTTCACGGTCTCCCTGTCGGCCGCAAGCGAAAAGTACATCTCGCTGAACTTCTCCACCGCCAACGGCACCGCCGCGACCGCCGACAATGATTACAACGCCGCGTCCGGATCCCTCTCCTTCGCGCCCGGGCAACGGACCCAGACCATCACCGTCTTCGTCGTCGGCGACAAGCGCAAGGAATCTTCTGAAACGTTCTTCGTCAACCTCAGCGGCGCCGCCAACGCGCTGATCACCGACGGCCAAGGCGTTGGGACGATCCTCGACGACGACACGCCCCCCCATGGCGGCGGCAAGAAATAGGCTTGCTCATGCTCGCGACGCCGGTCACAGCACGCCCACAACCAACATCGGCCGCTGCGGCGGCGCCCGCGCCGCCGCAGGCGCCGCCGGAGCCGGTCGCCTTTCACTTCACCCAGAGCGAGTCCTTCGCACCGCTCCTCAAGCAACTCGGCGTCTGTCTGCTCGTCACCACCTACCAGGCCAACAAGCTCCTCGTGCTCAGGGAGCAGCACGGGGGTCTCTCGATCCTTGTGCGCTCCTTCGACCGCCCGATGGGCCTCGCCGCCGACCCCCGCCGCATGGCGCTCGGCACGCGCGACCAGGTCTGGCATTGGCGCAACGCCCCCGACCTCGCCGCGCGGATCGACCCCGCCGTCCCCCACGACGCGTGCTTCCTGCCCCGGTCCAGCCACGTCACCGGGGACATCGGCGTACACGAAATGGCCTTCGCTGGCGAAAACGCCTCCAAGGATGAGCTGTGGATCGTCAACACGCGCTTTTCCTGCCTGTGCACGCTCAGCGCCGACTACAGCTTCGTCCCGCGCTGGCGGCCGCCGTTCGTTACCGCCTTCGCCGCGGAGGACCGCTGCCACCTCAACGGGCTCGCTGTCACGGGCGGGCAGCCCCGCTACGTTACCGCCCTCGGCCAGACCGACACCCGCGGCGGCTGGCGCGCGGGAAAGTCCACCGGCGGCTGCGTCCTCTCCCTCCCCGACGGCCAAGTGGTCGCCGCCGGCCTTTGCATGCCCCACTCCCCCCGCTGGCACCAGGACGGCCTGTGGGTTTTGGAGTCCGGCACGGGGAGCCTCCTCCACGTGGACGCGGGCACCGGCCGCCGCCGCACTGTCGCCGGACTCGCCGGCTTCGCCCGCGGTCTGGGGCTAGCCGGCCCCTATGCCTTCATCGGCCTCTCCAAAATCCGCCCCACTTCCGCCATGGCCGGTGTGCCCATCGCCGAACGCCGTGACGAGCTCAAGTCCGGCGTCGCGGTGGTCGACCTCCGCACCGGCCGCCTCGCCGCCTCGGTCGATTTCCAAACCGCCGTCGAGGAAGTCTTCGACGTCCAACTGCTGCTCGGCCCCCGCTTCCCCGAAGTCGTCGGCTTCCAAAAGGACACGCACCAGAACACCTTCGTCATCCCCCCGCACAGTTGAAATCAGCGGCCCGTCCGGCGCTTCTGCGCGCCATCGGTGCTGGAACGGGCCGCTTGCGGTCAGGGGGTCTTCATCGGCCCGATGTATTCGCGGGCGATGACGACGTCGTCGAACCAGGCGGTTTGCTGTTCCTGCCAGTACGGTTTGGTGGGGTCTCCGCTGTCGTAGCCGTAGTGTTCGAGCCAGAAGACGTTGACCTTGAGGTCGCCGTCGTCGCGCCAGTGGATGCTGTGGAAGTCGCCGACGAGCTGGCCGTCGAGCCACATCGCTTGCCGTCCGTCGGACTTGCCGGGCGTGTTGGCCTGGATCATGAACTCCCAGCACTGCCATTGGCCGCGCTGGGGGATGACGCGGCCGGGGCCGGCAGCTTGGCCTTTGCCCGGACCGGGGGGGAAAAAGGAGTTGCCCCAGTATTTGCCGGGCATTTTGGGGTCGGGGAGCATGTCCAGATAGTAGGTGTACATGTGCAGCTCGCCGGGCGGGGGGTTCTTCCCCCAGGCGAACCAGGTTTCCATGCCGGTCGAGTAGTAGGTGCCGTCGGGTTTGAGGCCGGCTTTGCCGAAGGCGCGCCACTTGTTGGATCGGGGGTTGGCCCCCAGCCAGAGGAAGTGGTGGCAGTAGGCGTAGTCGGGGGAGAATTTCACGTAGCACCGCGCGAAGACGGTGTCGGCGCCCGGCATGAACCACTTCTTGGCCTGGCCGCCGGTGTCCTTCCCCCGATGCATCGGCGCGGCGGCGCAGAACTTTCCCGAATGCGGGGATTCGGTCGAGGGGGCGATGGTGCCGGACGGGTCCTGCCATTTGGCGAGGTCTCCGGACTCGAAGTCGTCGGCGAAGAAGACGGCCGGGTCTTTGGCGATGCCGGTATCGGGGGGGTATCTGGCGCCGAGACCGGGGCCGTGGGGGAGGGCGGCGGGTTGCGTGGCGGGGTCGGCGGCGGCGAGGGGGACGAGGAGGGCGAGGAGGGCGAGGACGATAATGGGTCGGTGCATGGGACCTCCTGTCGTGTTGTACCATCGCCGCGGCGGAGTCGTTACGATATCTCGACGGTTTGAGGGGGTGAGCAGCGGAGAGACTATGATGATGCGGATGACGATTGCGATGGCGGCGGTGTTCATCGGGACGGCGGCGTGGGCGGCGGAGGGCACCGGCAGGGAAAAGGGAGTGAAACTCACAGAGCAGGAAGGCGTCGTCCGCGTCGAGATCGATGGCAAGCACTTCGGCGACTATCGGTTTGATGAAAAGGACGTGAATTTCCACCGGCCGTACATGTTTCCGGTGAATGCGTCCGACGGGCAGTGCGTTACATCCGACCAGACACGCACCAACCCCAAGGAGCACCCGCATCACCGCTCGTTCTGGGTGTCGCACGGCGACGTGAACGGCGTGGACCACTGGGCCCAGAAAGGTTACGAGAGGCACGTGAAGTTCCTGGAGCCGCTCACCGGCGATACGATCAAGGAGGAGCTGGAGTGGCTGGGGAACGACAAGAAGGAAGTGCAGCTCCGCGAGGTGAGGACGCTGCGGTTCTTCGCGTTTGCGGATGGCAACCGCGGCGTGGACCTGACGACGCAGTTGACGGCTGAGAGCCGGCCGGTGGTGCTGAAGGATACAAAAGAGGCCGGACTGTGCGCCCTGCGGGTGCACCCACAGATGTCGGGCGACAAAAAGAAGAATATCCCGCCGGGGACGATCACGGAGGCGACCGGCGCTACCGGCGAGAAGAACTGCTGGGGCAAGGCTGCCAAGTGGTGCGACTATACCGGCAAGATCGACGGGAAGACGTACGGCATCACGATCTTTGATTGGCCGAAAAATGATCGGTTCCCCGCGCATTGGCACGTGCGGGATTATGGGCTGATCGCGCCGAACATCTGGGGCCTGCACGAGTTCGACAAGAGCCTGCCGGACGGGGCTGGGGACATGAAGATCGACAAAGGCCAGAGCGTGACGTTCAAGTACCGCGTGCTGATCCACACCGGCGACGTGAAGGCGGCCGGGGTGGAGGAGAAGTTCGACGAATGGGCCGGCGGGCGATAGGGCTTTCGGGCGATCCATGACAAACTGACAGGGGGCGCCTACCCTTAGCGGTATCGATTTTCGTCCGCGAAGGGAAGGAGTAACTGCGCCCGTGATGGACAGGGATGATGCAGGGGTTTTGTCGGTGGCGGGGGAGCGCACGCGGACGATGGACCGCCGGTGGGTCACTGCCGCATTGATGCTGGTGATGGTGCTGGCGTCGATGGAGCAGACGGTCACCAGCACGGCCATGCCGACGATCATCGGCGAGCTGCACGGGTTCGAGCACTACGCGTGGGTGACATCGATGTACCTGCTGGCGTGTACCGTCAGCATGCCGCTGTACGGGCGGCTGGCGGACGCGCTGGGGCGGAAGAAGGTGATCCTGGGGGCGACAACGCTGTTCGCGGCGGCGTCGGTGCTGGCGGCGTCGGCGCACGGGATGGTCGAGCTGATCGTCTACCGGGGGCTGCAGGGTTTGGGGGCCGGGGGGATCATGCCGGTGGTGCTCACGATCCTGGGGGACATTTTCACGCTCGAGGAGCGGGCGAAGATCCAGGGGCTGTTCAGCGCGATCTGGGGGACGGCGTCGATTGCGGGGCCGGCGCTGGGAGCCTTCCTGGTGAACACGATGGGGTGGCGGTCGATCTTCTTCGTCAACCTGCCGTTCGGGGCGCTGGGGCTGGGGGTGTTGGCGTGGAAGTACCACGACCACGAGAAGCCGCATTCGACGGAGCTGGACGGCGTCGGCGTGGCGCTGCTGGCGGTGTCGAGCATGGCGCTGCTGGCGGCGGTGTCCGGCGGGGCCAGCTGGCCGTGGGGGGTGAACGTCGCGTTAGGTGCGGTGGCCGTTGTGACGCTGTGGGTGTTTGTGCGGCACGAGAACCGGATCGAGCACCCCATCCTGCCGCCGGGGCTGCTGGCGAACCGGGCGATCGGGCCGTCGCTGGTGGCCAGTGGGATTCTCGGCGTCGGCGTGTTCGCGGTGGACGTGTACGTGCCGCTGTACGTGCAGGGCGGGCAGGGCGGCGGGGCGGCGGCGGCGGCGAGCGTCATCACGCCGATCATGTTGATGTGGGCATCCAGCGGCGTGATCGCGGCGCCGTTGGTGGTGCGGTGGGGGTTCCGGAAAACCGCACTGATTGGGGCCGCGCTGGTGTCGGTCGGCTTTCTGGGGCTGCTTTTTTGCGCGAAGTACAACGCGCCGCATTGGGCATTAACCGGCACGCTGGCGATCACCGGGTGCGGGTTCGGGCCGGCGTCGATGAGTTACCTGCTGGCGGCGCAGGGCGCGGTTGCCTGGCAGCAGAGAGGGGTCGTCACCAGCGGCGTGCAGTTCTTCCGCACGATCGGCGGCGCGATCGGCGTGGGGCTGCTGGGGACGTTGTTTAACGTGCTGATTCGGCCAAACGTGAAGCATTTAAGCGAAATTGGCGTCACGCCGGAGAAGCTGCTCGATCCGTTCCTGCGCAGCCGGCTGCGGCCGGACGTGCTCACTTCGATTTTTGCGATGATCTCCGGGGGTTTGATCTGGGTGTTCGCGGCGATGCTGGTCATTTCGATTCTCGGCATCGTCGTGACCGCGGCGATGGCGCCGGGGCAGGCCGATCATGCGGTCAGCCGGACCGAGGCGATGGAGGCGATGGCGGGGTAGGGAGAAAGGGATCAGGGGTCAGGGGTTAGACTGAGAATGGACTGGGCTCAGTTGGTGTATGATATACACTAATAGGCGGAGGCCCGATGGCGACCACGACGGACCTTTACAAACATTCCCTGGCGCTGCTGACGGACCTGTACGAGCTCACGATGGCGTACGGGTATTGGAAGCTCGGCGTGTACGACAAGGAGGCCGTCTTCCATCTGACGTTTCGCAACAACCCGTTCCACGGCGGGTACAGCGTCGCGTGCGGGTTGCAGTACGTGATCGACTTCCTCGCGGGGTTTCGCTTCGACGATTCGGACGTAGCGTACCTCGGCACTTTGCGCGGCAACGACGGGCGGCCCTTGTTCGAGAAGGGGTTCCTCGATTACCTGCGGCGGATGGAGTTTGCGTGCGACATCGACGCCATTCCCGAGGGGACGGCCGTCTTCCCGCACGAGCCGCTGGTGCGCGTGCGGGGGCCGATCTTTCAGGCGCAGATCATCGAGACGCCGCTGCTCAACATGATCAACTTCCAGACGCTCATCGCCACCAAAGCCGCGCGGATGTGCTGGGCGACGCGGGGGGAGCCGGTGATCGAATTCGGCCTGCGACGCGCGCAGGGCGTGGACGGCGGCATCGCGGCCACGCGGGCGGCGTACGTCGGCGGGTGCGTGGGGACGAGCAACGTGCTGGCGGGCAAGCTCTTCGGCATCCCGGTCAAGGGCACGCACGCCCATAGCTGGGTGATGTCGTTCGAGACGGAGCTGGAGGCGTTCAAGGAATACGCGCTGGCAATGCCGAACAATTGCGTGTTCCTCGTGGACACGTACGACACGCTCCAGGGGGTACGGCACGCGGTGGAGGTCGGCCGGTGGCTGCGCGAGAACGGCCACGAGATGACCGGCATTCGCCTGGACAGCGGGGACCTGGCGTACCTGAGCATCGAGGCGAGAAAAATCCTCGACGAAGGCGGCTTCCCGGGCGCCCAGATCCTGGCGAGCAACGATCTTGACGAGCACATTATCAGCAGCCTCAAGGACCAGGGGGCGACGATCGGCGCCTGGGGCGTGGGGACGAAGCTCGCGACCGCCTACGATCAGCCGGCGCTGGGAGGCGTGTACAAGCTGTCGGCACTGCGGAAGCGCGGCGAGCCTTGGGAGTACAAGATCAAGCTGTCGGAGCAGACGGTGAAGGTCTCGACGCCGGGCGTGCTCCAGGTGCGGCGGTTCCACAGCGGCGGCGAATTTGTCGGCGACGCGATCTACAACGAGGAAATGGCGCCGGCCGGACCTGTGACGATCGTCGATCCAATTGACATCACCCGGCGGAAGACGTTCGCGGGCGGGGCGGCGTACGAAGAGCTGTTGGTGCCGGTGTACCGCGGCGGCCGGCGCGTGTACGACCCGCCGCCGCTGGACGAAGTGCGCCGGCGGACGGGGGAGCAGTTGTCCATGTTCCACGCCGGCGTCAAGCGCTTCACCAACCCGCACCAGTACCCCGTCGGACTGGAGAAGGGGCTGCACGAGCTCAAGACCGACCTGATCCTGCGGGCGCGCGGGCAGAAGCAGGGGGTGATGGCATGAAACTGATCAAGGTCGCCGCCGCGGTGTTGAACACGACGCCGCTGGATTGGGAGCAGAACAAGGTCAACATCCTCGCGGCGATCGAGGACGCGCGCGAGCAGGGGGTGAGCATCCTGTGCCTGCCGGAGCTTTGCGTCAGCGGCTACGGGTGCGAGGACGCGTTCCACATGCCGGGCGTCAGCGAAATGGCCTGGCGGGTGCTGAACGAAATCCTGCCATCAACCGGGGGTATGGTGGTCTCGCTCGGGCTGCCGGTCTTTTTTCAAAACGGTTTGTTCAACTGCGCATGCCTGGTTGCCGACGGGAAGGTGCTGGGATTTGTCGGTAAGCGGTTCCTGGCCGGGGACGGGATTCATTACGAGCCGCGGTGGTTCAAGCCCTGGCCGAGCGGCGTGGTTTCGGAAATCTCGATCGACGGCCGCACCTATCCCATCGGCGACGTCCACTTTGACTGCGGCGGCATCAAGATCGGGTTCGAGATTTGCGAAGACGCGTGGGTGGCCAAGCGGCCGGGGGCGGCGCTGGCGCTGGAGGGCGTGGACCTCATTCTGAATCCCAGCGCCAGTCACTTCGCGTTCGGCAAGCTGGAGGTGCGCAAGCGGTTCGTACTCGAAGGCTCGCGGGCGTTCGGCGTCACGTACGTGTATTCCAACCTCGTCGGCAACGAAGCCGGCCGGGCGATCTACGACGGCGGGGCGCTGATCGCGTCGGGGGGGCGGATGGTTGCGGAGGGGCCGCGGTTCACGTTCTCGCAGCAGGCGATCACGCCCGCGGTGATCGACGTGGACGCGACGCGCGTGGCGCAGGCGCGGACGGCCAGTTTTACGCCGGACGTGGGGCACGCGCGGAATGATCGCATCGTCGCGCCGTTCGCGTATCCGGCGGTGCTGCCGGAAGCGCAGCAGATCAGTCAACCCGCGTGGGAGGCGGGGCAGTTCGTCAAGGAGGAGGAATTTACCCGTGCCGAGGCGTTGGCACTGTTCGACTACCTGCGCAAGAGCCGCAGCGGCGGGTTCGTCGTGTCCCTCAGCGGCGGGGCGGATTCGGCGGCGGTTTCGTGCCTGGTGGGATTGATGGTGGAAATGGCTGTCGCTGAGTTGGGATTGAGCGGGTTCCTGTCACGGCTGTCGTACCTGCGGCGAGTGCAGTCTGGTGCGACGACGCCGCGCGACCTGACGCACGCACTGCTCACCTGCGTGTACCAGTCCACCCGCAACAGCGGCGACGTGACGCGGACGGCGGCGCGCAAGGTTGCCGAGGCGCTCAACGCCGCCTTCCTCGAGTTCGACGTGGACCAGCTCGTGCAGGAGTACGTGGCGATCGTCTCCAAGGCGCTCGGTCGCAAGCTGGAATGGGAGACCGATGACGTGGCGCTTCAGAACGTACAGGCGCGCGTGCGGGCGCCCGGCGTCTGGATGCTGGCGAACGTGAACAATGCGCTGCTGTTGTCCACGAGCAATCGATCGGAGGCGGCAGTCGGCTACGCGACGATGGACGGTGACACGTCCGGCGGCCTCAGCCCGATCGCCGGCATCGACAAGAACTTCCTCCGGCAGTGGCTGCGGTGGATGGAGACGTGGGGGCCGGACGGGCTGTATTCCATTGCGGCATTGTCGTACGTCAACAAGCAGGCCCCCACCGCCGAGCTGCGGCCGCAGGAATCGCACCAGACGGACGAGCAGGACCTGATGCCGTACGACCCGCTGGATGCCGTCGAGCGGGCGGCAATCCGGGACAAGAAGACGCCGGTGGAGGTGTTCCAATCGATGCTGGTGCTGTTCCCGCGTTTCGACGCGGCGCAGCTCGGCGTGTGGGTCGAGCGGTTCTTCCGGCTGTGGTGTCGGAATCAATGGAAGCGCGAGCGGTACGCGCCCAGCTTCCACCTCGACGACGAAAACCTCGACCCCAAGACATGGTGCCGGTTCCCGATCCTCTCCGGCGGGTTCGAGCGCGAACTGGGCGAGTTGCGGGCGTACGTCGCGTCGCTGGATAAAGGAAAGGGGCGGGCATGAGCGGCGGCACGCGGCGGGCTTCGGGCTGCCTGTTCGGTACGGCCATTGGCGACGCGCTGGCGGCGCCGACGGAGTTCATGAAGGTGGACGAGATCGTCCGCCGGTTCGGGCCCGACGGTCCGGCCGAGCCGTCGGAACGCGTGACCGACGATACGCAGATGGCGATCGCCGTCGGCGAAGCGCTGACGGAGGCGGCGCGGCCGTACACCGCCGTCACCGTGGAAGGCCCGCTGCGGCGGGCGTTCGTCGCGTGGTGCGAAAGTCCCGAGAACAATCGCTCGCCCGGCAACACGTGCATGCGGGCGTGCATGAACCTGGCCAATCCGACCTGTCCCTGGCAGCAGGCCACCGTCGCCGATTCGAAGGGCTGCGGCGCGAACATGCGCGTGCAGCCCGTCGGGTTGATCGACGTGGACGCGGCCACGCGCGCGGGTTTGGCGCAGTTCCAGGCGGCGTTGACGCACGGCCACCCGACCGCCCTGGCGGCGTCGGATCTGACGGCCGCCGCTATCGCCGACTTGGCAGCCGGTGGGACTCCGCGCGACTTGGCCGCACGTCTCATTTCGTACGCTTACTCGCAACGATGCCGATACCATGCCGACTGGCTCGGCCCCTTGTGGCAGCGGCCCGGCATTGTCTCGCCGGAAGAATTTATCCAGCGAGGCTGGGACGAATGCGTGGCGGTACTGGATCGACTGGAGGCGGCCGTCGTCCGCGGCGACCGCCGCTCCGACCCTTGCCTCGCCACCGGCGCCGGCTGGATGGCCGAGGAAGCGCTTGCGACGGGGTTGCTCTGCTTCCTGCTCTTCCCCGAAGACCCCGTCGCCGCGGTCCGCCGGGCGGCGGTAACATCCGGCGACTCTGACTCCATCGCGTGCCTCACTGGCGCGTTCGCGGGCGCACACCTCGGCCTGGACGCCTGGCCTGCCGAATGGGTCCGCCGGATCGAATACGCCGACCGCCTCTCGAAACTCGGCCGGCTCTGGGATTGAGCACGCCCGGCACCACGTCACCTTCTTGACAACGTGTAGATCACACACTAAGTTGGTGTAGTAGATACACGAATGGAGCCGTCGTTGGCGTTCACCTACGAATACCCCCGCCCCGCGCTGGCCGTGGACTGCGTCGTCCTGGGGTTCGACGAGGAGGACCTGAAGGTCCTGCTCATCCAGCGCGACATCGACCCGTTCAAGGGCAAGTGGGCCTTGCCCGGCGGGTTCGTGCGGATGGACGAGGGGTTGGAGGACGCCGCGCGGCGCGAGCTGCGCGAGGAGGCCGGCATGAAGGATGTTTTCCTCGAACAGCTCTACACCTTCGGCGACGTTGGCCGCGACCCGCGCGGGCGCGTCGTCAGCGTCGCGTACTACGCGTTGTGCAATCTGAAGGAGCACGAGGACGAGGTGGCCGCCTCCACCGACGCGCGCAGCGCGGCGTGGTTCGCCGTGGCCGCGACGCCGTCGCTGGCGTTCGATCACGCGAGGATCCTCGACACGGCCGTCGAGCGGCTCAAGGGCAAGGTGCGCTACCAGCCGATCGGGTTTGAGCTGCTGCCGGAGAGGTTTACGTTGTCGCAGTTGCAACATTTGTACGAGACGGTGCTGGACCGGCCGCTGGATAAGCGAAATTTTCGCAAGAAGATCCTGTCGATGGGCATGGTGGTCGAGACGGACGAGATCCAGCAGGACGTGGCGCATCGGGCGGCACGGCTCTATCGCTTCGATGAACAGAAGTATCACAGGCTGCGGAAGAAGGGGTTTAACTTTGAGCTTTGATCCATGCCGCAGGGAGTCGCTGATGAAATACGTCGAAGCGCCCGAAGAGCACCTTGGCGGCGGCCGGAGCCTGTTCCTCGCAGGTGGGATCAGCGGCTGCCGGGAATGGCAGCGAGAATTCGCGCAACTGTTGCGTGACACGAGCCTGGTGGTGCTGAACCCGCGGCGGCGCAGTTTTCCCATGGACGATCCGTCGGCCGCCGAGGCGCAGATCGGTTGGGAGTTCCGGCACCATTCACTCGCATCCGCGGCCTCGTTCTGGTTCCCGCCGGAGACGCTGTGTCCCATTGCGCTCTACGAACTCGGCCGCTGGTCCGCCGGCGCCCGCCCGCTCTACGTCGGAACGGATCGGGATTACCGCCGGCGCGTGGACGTCCAGGTACAAATGAAGTTGGCGCGACCGGCAGTCCGCGTCGTGCAATCTTTGAATGAGCTTGCGGCGCAAGTCATTGCGGCGACGAGAAGGGAGAGTTGCTCATGAACGCCCTGATCCTCGTGGACATCCAGAACGACTTCGTCCCCGGCGGCGCGCTGGCGGTGCCGCGGGGCGATGAAGTTGTCCCCGCCGCCAACCGGCTGCAGGAGAAGTTCGAACTCGTCGTCGCCACGCAGGACTGGCACCCGCGCGACCACGGCAGCTTCGCCGCCAACCATCCCGGGAAAAAGGTCGGCGACGTGATCGAGCTCAACGGCCTGCCGCAGATCCTCTGGCCGGTGCATTGCGTGCAGGACACCCCCGGTGCCGCGTTCGTGGCCGGCCTACAAACGGCGAAAGTCGCGCGCATCTTCCAGAAGGGCACCGACCCGGACATCGACAGCTACAGCGGTTTCTTCGACAACGGCCACCGCAAGGCCACCGGCCTGGGCGAGTATCTCAAGTCCAAAGGAGTCACCGACGTTTACGTCTGCGGCCTTGCGACGGATTACTGCGTGAAATTTACCGCCTTGGACGCGCGGCAGCTTGGGTTCAACTCGTACCTGGTCGAGGATGCCAGCCGGGGCGTCGAGTTAAAACCCGGTGACGCGGCGGCGGCCCTCGAAGAGATGCGGAGGGCGGGAGTGAGAGTAATTAGAAGCGACGGCAGGCAGCGGAGTCCATAGCCCTTACGGGCAATAAGCGAGTCCCGGACGCAATCCATAACGGTGACCCCAAGACGGTCCGCACACGAAACAACCTCACCGGCTACGTGCAACGCCGAACTCTTCCAACCTCGTCGGGCGCACGCTCCCGGCGGCCACCGCACGCTCGAGGACCTGCGGTGGTTCCTGTCCCAGTCCCGACCGCGGCGGGTGAGGTCCCTCGAAAATCCGGCACGGGGTAACCGATGGGTCAATACTTCTATCCTAGCGGAGATCGAACGTGCCGTCGCTGTACGGCGCGGGATGTCGAGCGTGGTGAGCGGCCGTCGGCGGGGAGTCCGGCCTGGAGCTCGGGCAGGCCGATGAAGCGGTAACCGTGCGCCTGGTAGTACTCGATGAGGCGGCGGAGGTGATCGACGGTGGTGCGATCGAGCGGATCGATGAGATCGAGGGCAATTTGTGCGGGGTCGCGGAAGCGTTGTCCAAGGCCGGCGTGGGAGGTATCGTCGGTCGGATGAAGTACGCCACGAACAAGCAAGATTTGAATCGCCGCACCGTCCTTGCGGGCATGCTGGGAGCGGGGCTGGGCGCTGGCTTGTGCCGCCTTTCGGCGTTCGCGGGGCCCGAGCCTATGCCCGGTGAAGAAGGTTTCACGCCGCTGTTCGACGGCAAGACGCTCGAGGGGTGGCACACCAACCGGCAGAAGATCGGACACGGCACCGGCGGGCGCTGGGCCGTCGAGGACGGGGCGATCACCGGCGGCCAGGACCCGCCCGGCAATGGGGGGATGCTCATGACCGACAAAGAGTTCGGCGATTTCGACCTGGTGCTCGAACTCAACCCCGATTGGGGGATCGACACCGGCGTGTTCCTGCGCACCAACGAGCAGGGCGTCTGCTTCCAGGTGTACGTGGATTATCACGACCGCGGCAACGTCGGCTGGATCTCCACCGAGCAAGTCGCCGGGCACAAGCGGATGATCGTCCGACCGTTCGACCTGTTCGGCACGCTAGATCAAAACGGCAAACTGAAAACTCTGACGACCAAGCCCGACGAGCGCGACGTCGCGTGGAAGCCGGACTACCTACTCTACAGCGCCACGCCACAAACTTTTCTGGACACATGGAAGATCGGCCAGTGGAACTCGATGCGCGTCCGTTGCGAAGGCAAATACCCGCGGATTACGACGTGGATTAACAACGTAAAGATGGCCGACTTCGACGGCGCGACGTGCCCGCAGCCGGACTACAAGAAGGAGGAGATCTTTCGCCAGCTCGGGGCCAAGGGGCCGATCGCGTTCCAGGTACACGGCGGGAAGGCGGCCTGGCGCGGCGGGGCGAAATGCCGGTGGAGGAATATAAGGGTGAAAGCGCTGTAATTGCGTGCGCCCTGCTCGCACGCGCGACGAGCTGGACGAAATCGTCGCCGGCAGCGACAAGCAGCGGTTCGCCTTCAGCGACGACGGCTCCCGCATCCGCGCGAATCAGGGCCACAGCGTCCAGGTAGAGTTGGGATACGAACCGGCCGACCCGCCGACGGTCCTCTTTCACGGGACCGTCGAGCAGTTCCTGCCCTCCATTCGGGAAAAACGAATTCTCAAAGGCCAGCGTCACCACGTCCACCTTTCGCCCGACGAACAGACCGCGCGCAACGTCGGCCACCGGCGCGGCAAGCCGGTGATCCTCCGCGTCCGCGCAGCCGCGATGCGGGCCGACGGCACGCGTTCTTCCGCAGCGCAAACGGAATATGGCTGACCCACGCCGTGCAACCGCAGTACGTGGAATTCCCTCCGTGAGGTATACGCGAGACTCAAGCTGCCGCACGTTTCCAGTACAAGCAAGGACTTGACCCGCCAACGCGGGTGCTTAGGGTTGTTTGCCCGGATCGGAAACCGGCGTTCGGCGGATCCATAGAAAGACCTACCTCATGGCGAAGAACATCAAACCCCGTTCGGAAGACTACGCCCAGTGGTACCTGGACGTTATCAAGGCCGCGCAGCTCGCCGATTATGCGCCGGTAAAGGGGTGCATGGTCATCCGGCCGGAGGGGTTTGCGATCTGGGAGGCGATCCAGAGGGAGCTGGACCGGCGCTTCAAGGAGACGGGGCACGTCAACGCGTACTTCCCGTTGCTGATTCCGCAGTCCTTTCTGACGAAGGAGGCGGAGCACGTCGAGGGGTTTGCGATGGAGTGTGCGATCGTCACGCACACGCGCCTGCAGAAGCAGCCGGACGGCGGGCTGGCGCCGGCGGCGCCGCTGGAGGAGCCGCTGATCATCCGGCCGACGAGCGAGACGCTGTTCGGGCACATGTACTCGCAGTGGGTGCAGAGCTATCGGGACCTGCCGCTGCTGCTGAACCAGTGGTGCAACGTGATGCGCTGGGAGATGCGGACGCGGTTGTTTTTGCGCACGGCCGAGTTCCTGTGGCAGGAGGGACACACGGCCCACGAGACGGCGGAGGAGGCGAAGGAGGAGACGCTGCGGATGCTCGACGTGTACGCCGATTTTGCGGAGAACGTTCTGGCGATCCCGGTAATCAAGGGCCGCAAGACGGAATCGGAGAAGTTCCCCGGTGCGGTGACGACGTACGCCATCGAGGGGCTGATGCAGGACGGCAAGGCGCTTCAGTGCGGGACATCGCACTACCTGGGGCAGAACTTCGCGAAGGCGTTTGACATTAAATTTCTTGGGAGGGACCAGAAGCAGGCGTATGCCGAGACGACGAGCTGGGGCGTGAGCACGCGGCTGATCGGCGCGACGATCATGGCGCACGGCGATGACGAGGGGCTGGTGCTGCCGCCGAAGGTGTCGCCGGTGGTGGTGGCGGTGGTGCCGATCTTCAAGGGGGATGCGGAGAAGGCGCAGGTGAGGGAGTTCGTGGACCGCGTTGTCGGGGGACTGTGCGGGGCGGAAGAAGTCGCCGCCGGGGCGAAGCGGACCTCAGGCGAGGGCATCGAGAGTTATTTCTGGGACAAGCAGACGAGCCAGCGGGTGGTGGTCGATTGGCGTGACGCGCGGCCGGGCGACAAGCAATATCACTGGGAGCAGCGCGGGGTGCCGCTGCGGGTCGAGGTGGGGCCGCGGGACGTGGCGGGCGGGCAGTTCGTGCTGAAGAAGCGGCTGGACCGGTCGAAGGAAATGGTGGCAGTGGGGGCGGTGTCGCGGGAATGGCTGGCGGGGAAGCTGCGCGGGATTCACGAGGAGATGTTCCAGAAGGCGCTCAAGTTCAGGGAGGAGAATACGAGGGAAGCGCCGTCGTACGAGGCGATGAAGAAGATCCTGGCAGAAAAGGGTGGGTTTGTCCGGTGCTGGTTTAAGGAGGACCGGGCGGTCGAGGCGAAGATCAAGGAAGAGACGAAGGCCACGGTGAGGTGTGTGCCGCTGGTTCAGGGCGGCGGGACGGGCAAAGATATTGTGACGGGCGAGGAAACGGGGGAGCAAGTGATTTTCGCGCAGGCGTATTAAATAATGCGCAACAAAGAATGCGCAGTGAAAGGCAGAGGCTAGTTCCTTCCGGGGCGGCTGTCGCGGGGAAGGCCCAGCGGATTCGCGAGGAACTGCGGGTGGCAGCGGGGGCAGAGCTTGTATTCGAAGCGGCGGTGGACCTGGTCCTGCAAGTCTTCGGCGGTCATGTGCTTCATCTGCTCCATCAGGTCGGCGTAGGTTTTGTCGGGGTCCATCTCTTCGAGCTCCTCCGTGGTCATGGCGGGAATCGACGGGTCGGCAAAGACGTCGATTTTGACGACGTAGAATGCGTGCGGGGCGAGCGGGGTGTGGCACACGTCGCAGAGGGGGCGCTCGGGCATGCGGAGATTCTAAGGCGGCGACGGGCGGCGGGCGCATTCATGTTCGATTCATGTAGGGCGCGGTACGCTGGCTGCGACGTTGACGGAGCGATGAATGACGGCGACGAGGACAATGCTGCTGGCAATACTCGCGGGAGTGGTGGCGGCGGTGTTGACGCGCGCAATGCTGCACATGCAACGACCGCATCAGGTTCCGGCGGGCGGGGCGCACGTGGCGGTGGCGCCGGAGTTGCCGCCGCTGCCGGCCTCGGCGCCGGCGGGTCTTCCCGCCGAGCCGGTGAGGGTGGAATCGCGCCCGGCGGCGACGCGGCCGGTGCCGGACGTGCCCGTTGCGGCGCGGGCGGATCGGCCGCTCGTGCCGGCACCGCCCCCGAAGACACGGGCGAATGTTCAGAAGCCGGATTTTAAGTTGGAGGCCGGCCAGCCGATCCCCGAGCCCATCGCGCGGGCGGCGTTGGCGTTCGTGGGGACCGACGCGGACGCCGAGAAGGTGTGGACGGCGGCGATCAACGACCCGAATACGCCGGCCAAGGTGCGCAAGAACCTCATCGAGGACTTGAACGAGGACGGGTTTCCCGACCCGAAGCACGTGAGCCCCGACGACGTGCCGCTGATCGCGAGCCGTATCAAGCTGATCGAGGAAATGGCGCCCGACGCGCTCGACGACGACAACGCGGCGGCGTTTGCCGAGGCGTATAAAGACCTGATCAACATGTACGCAAAGGCGTCCCGGCAGTAGGGCGGGCCCGCCGCTTGCGGAGCGGCTTGATCCGATCCGGCCGCGCGTCAATAATACCCCCACAATGAACCATCGCCCGGTCCCCATGATGTCGATGCGGTAAGGAATGAGCGCCTCACCCCCGCGGCTCTCATTCCCGTGCGCATTGACATTCACCCGACCGGCGATGGTTTTTTTGTACCCCCGGGTCAGCTACCCTCTCCCTCACGCAACCACGCAAATCACGTAATCACGCCACCATGACCGCCAAATACTACATCACCACCCCGATCTACTACCCCAACGGCGAGCCGCACCTGGGGCACGTGTACACGACCCTCTGCGCCGACACGCTGGCCAGGTACCACCGGCTCGTGGGGGACGATACGTTTTTCCTCACCGGCACCGACGAGCACGGGATCAAGATGGTTAAGACGGCGGCGGACGCGGGAGTCCCGCCGCGGGAACTGGCCGACCGCAACGTCGCGGTGTTCGAGGCCGTGTGGAAAGAACTGAAAGTCACGAACGATGATTTCATCCGCACCAGCAGCGACCGGCACAAGTCCGCCGTGCAGGAGATCGTGCGCAAGCTCGTCGCCTCCGACGACATTTACCTCGGCGCATACGAAGGATGGTACGACGAGGGGCAGGAGGAATTTGTCACCGAGACCGAGGCGAAGGCGGCCGAGTACAAGTCCACCATCTCCGGCCGGCCGCTCGTGCGCTACAAGGAGCCCACGTATTTCTTCCGGCTGAAAAAGTACGTGCCGCGCGTGCTGTGGCACATCGAATCGCACCCGCACTTCATCCAGCCCGAGTCGCGGCGGAACGAGGTGCTTTCCAAGCTCAAGGCCGGGGTAGAAGACCTATCGATCTCCCGGGCGACGCTGAAGTGGGGCATCCCGCTGCCGCACGACCCCGGCCACGTGCTCTACGTGTGGATCGACGCGCTCTCGAACTACATCACGGCGCTGGGATACGGCAGCGGCGACGACGGGCGCTTCCGCCGGTATTGGCCGGCGGATTTGCACCTGATCGGCAAGGAAATCATGTGGTTTCACACGGTGTACTGGCCGGCGATGCTGTTCGCGCTGGGGCTGGAGGCTCCGCGGCAGGTGTTCGCCCACGGCTGGTGGACGGCGGGCGGCCGCAAGATGAGCAAGAGCCTGGGGAATTTTATCGACCTGGAAAAGGTCCGCGCCGCCATCGGCACCTACGGCCAGGACACCCTGCGCTTCTACCTGCTCCGAGCCGCGCCCTTCGGGGCGGACCTGGATTGGAACGACGCGGACCTCGCCAAGTCGCACAAGGAACTGGCCAACGTCCTGGGGAATTGCCTGAATCGCATCTTGAAAATGACCAAGGGCGTCATGTCGGCGGCGGGGGCGTCCGACCCGATCGACCAGCACCTGGCGGAGATGACCGAGGCCCTGCCGGCGAAGCTGGCGGATGCGTACGCGAGAAACGCGCTACAGGACTGCGCGACGCTGCCGATCGAGCTGGCGCGGGCGACAAACGGTTACATCGACGCGACCTCGCCGTTTAAGCTGAAGGACCCGGCGCAGTTTCCGCGGCGCGACATGATCCTGCACCTGGCCGCGCGGGCTGTGTCGCGCGCGCTGGCCGCAATGCTCCCGATCCTCCCGCACAAGGCCGCCGAGGGGCTGGCGCAGCTCGGCGTGAATGTCGAGGGAAAGACACTGGCGGAGCTGTTCGGCGAGCTGCCGGCGGGGCAGAAGTTTCAGGCGGGGCAGCCGCTGTTTCCGCAGGTGGGTTAGGCGGATGGGCCGGTTGCAGTGCGGCGGGTGGCCGCCGCGGGTATGTTGAATCGACGAAAGGGCTGCGCATGAACCAGGTGAATTATCATATTTCCATCGTCCTCGTGACCGCCGCCGCCGCATTCACGGCCACCGCCGAACCGAAGCCGCGGACGATCGGCGTCGGCGCCAAGCCGCCGGACGGAGCGGAGGTAATCATCGACGGCACCCGCAAGACGCTCGATGAGAAGTGGACCTACTGGCAGGGGCCGGGGTTCAAGTCGTCGATGCCGATTAAGTGGAAGATCGTGGACGACCCGGTGGACGGCGGCACCGTGCTGATGAGCGACGACCCGGCGGCGGCGGGCGGGAAGTACGGGGCGGCTGACGTCGTCACGAAGAAGCCCTACCGCGACTTCCGCCTGCACATCGAGTTCCTCGTCATGAAGCCGCGCGGCAACAGCGGCGTGTACCTCCAGAACCGCTACGAGATCCAGATCTTCGACGGCGATAAAACCAAGCACGGCATGGGCGCCGTGATCAACGAGGCCGAAGCGCCGTACGACGCGTACAACGGCGTCGGCAAGTGGAACGCCTACGACATCCTCTTCCGCGCGGCGCGCTTCAAGGACGGCAAGCGCGTCGAGCCGGCGATGGTGACGATGTACTTCAACGGGCGCAAGGTCCACAGGAACGTGCCCATCCAGCAGGTCTGGGGCGGGGCGCGCAGCGGCATCGACGGGGGAAACGACGGTGGCAAGGGCATCACCGACACGCCCGGCGGGCTGAAGCTGCAATGCGAGGGGCACGACGTGCGCTTCCGCAACGGGTGGATCAAGGAGCTGGATTTGAAGGACGCCGACACCGACTTCAACGAGTGACCGACGGCTTACTCGGCCTTGCTCTTCTTCATCACCTGCGCGACAAATTCGCCAAGGACTTTAGTGGCGGGGTCGTCGGGGAGGCCGATGTCGTCGTTGAGTTTCGTATGGTAGGTGTTCTTGGCGCCGAAAAGGCGGACGGGGATCTTCGCGTCCTTCAGCACGGCGCCGAGCCGAAGCGCCTGGGCGTTGGTGTCGGGTTGGCC
>Ga0308175_100000151_pt1 | contig 53683 bp, 46 predicted proteins | sample PhyCR1_3_FD_203893 | JGI IMG/M metagenome (GOLD analysis project Ga0308175, IMG submission 203893) | Soil microbial communities from UC Gill Tract Community Farm, Albany, California, United States - DLSLS.C.R1 | ecosystem: Environmental > Terrestrial > Soil > Agricultural land | place: USA...
AGCAGCCGGTGTCGGCCACGATCGCATGGAGCGCCTCGATCGCATCGAAGCTGCGGTGATGCGGGCCCTGAACTACATCGACCAGGTTATGCGCGCGTCCAACGCGCTCCGGCCGGCGCAACGAGACGAGACGCGGGCGGTGTTCGCCCAAGAGCTGGAAGCGTCATTCGACGAGGAAGAGGCCGGACAGCTGATCGACGTCGCCGACGTTCTCGCAGATCTCAGAACCCGCCGGTGAAGGCGAGCAGCTCAGCGGCTCGCGATGGCGCCGGTGTCGCTGTCGAGGTGGATCGGTCGCCGTGCTAGTCTGCCGTCGATGAATGCTGTAGACGATGAAGAGAGGGACGCGCTGCGTCAGGATCTCTCGTGGGACCTCTCGTTCTCGGCGGTCGAAGTCGGAGGCTCCGCTGCTCTGGGCGCGGACGTACGGCTAGACCTCGCCCCGCACGTGACCGTGCTTGTCGGAAAGAACGGCGCCGGAAAATCACTTCTGTTCGAGAAGTTGGAAGCAGGAATCTTGGCGGCGCTCGGGGTACCCCCCGGGCCGGATCCCACCAGCTTCGCCTGTGAGGTGGATGTGCGTGCGGCTACCGTAGAAGGTCTGAAGCTCCGCTACGAGTGTCATTATCAGCTCCTCGATACATCCCCGGATGTCCGCGCGGCGGAGTTCCAGGGCAGCCAGATCAGTAGCGAAATGGATATCAAGGTCGATGAGAGATGTCGGCAAATCAGCCCTGGAGAGGCGGATCTTTGGCGTGTCGACGACGGGCTCGTCACCTACAATACAGGCAAACATGCGGAGATTGTGGCAGGCCGGACCCTGCTCAACTGGGTGGTGAGCCGCCCTCGCCGCCGCTCTCGCAGCCCTCGCAAGTTTTTGTTTCCCGCTATGACCTACCCGCTCAGGAATCTCTTCATGGGCGTCTTTCGTGTCCCTGCAGGCGTTCCGCGCGACGGCAAACGCGATGAGCTAGCGTTGCCGTACCCGGAGCCGTTCGGGGGGAGGCCCGGGCGTGCCTTTCTGGACGCCGGCTGGAGGATTCGCCGGCTGGTCTATAACTTGGTCCGCTGGCACGAAGACGACCGCGAGCGTTTTGATGAGTTCGTCGACTTGGGCCGTCGTACCGGTCTGCTGGATGAGGTCAAGGTGAAACTCTATCGGGATCCTGAGGCAAGTTCCGGCCCACGCCGACGGGACCTCGTGAGCATACTTATCAATGGTACAGATCTCGGCCTTCTGTCCGACGGTACGCTGCGTGTCGCCGAGATCCTCATGTGGCTCCTGCTTCCCGGGCTGAAGCTTCTCTTCGTCGAGGAGCCCGAGACGGCGGTTCATCCCGGGCTTCTCTCGAAGCTCCTGGCCGAATTCGATGCCTACGCGAGTGATCGCCAGCTTGTCTTGGCCACGCAAGCTCCGCAGGTCGTCAGCTGGGCCGACCCGCTCGCGATCCGCCTAGTAGAGCGCCGCTCAACGCATACCGAGGTGCGTCGCCTTCACGACGACGAAGTCGCGCGCCTTTCTGCATATCTGCACGACGAAGGTACCCTGGGGGACTTCGTGTACTCTGGTGCTCTCGATGGCTGAGTTCGAGTTCGGCGTGCTCGCCGAAGACGATAACGATTGCAAGGTCATCCGTGTCTTGTGCCGACGCATTCTTGAGCAACGTGGCGTCGAGTCCAGTGCGTGGCGACTTCATCCACGCTCCGGAAATGGCTGTGCCAACCTGCGGCGCAAAGCGAGGCCCTGGCTCGTCGAGTTGGCCGAGAAAGGTTGTCGTGCCGCGATCATCGTGCACGACCTCGATCGCAACCCATCGAATGACAGTCTAAATGATCCTGCAGTGCTCGAACGTGAGCTCTCCGCGATCCCGGTACCACGTGGATTCATCCGGCACATCTGCATCCCAGTGGAGGAGATTGAAGCCTGGTTCTTCTCTTGCGAGAAAGTACTGGCGAGAGTCTGCGGCGGTAAGCCCCGCGATCCGCATCCTTCGCCTCACCTCATCAAGCGGCCCAAAGAGAAGCTAATCGACCTTTCACGCAGCTTTAACAGGCGACCACGATACTCCCAGAACGATAACTACAAGCTTGCCGAGGAGTTGGACTTGGCCGAATGCGCAAGGCGGTGCGTTGCATTCGATGCCTTGGAGAAGTTCGTGCGGGGGCCCCTATTAGGCCCCTGACCCTCGCCCAGGTGTCGTGACGCGAGCCGAGCGTTACGTAACGTTACATAACGAGTAGGCGTTACTCGAGCGTTACGAGTGTTACGTTACTGGAGCGTTACGTAACACTACTATCTACGCGAAGACGTGGAGCGCGGACGTCGCCTAGGAACTGCAAGGAACTGCAGGCAACCGCCCGACGCGCGGTGGTGCCATGCATCAGCGGTGGCGGGACAGCCCGGCTCCAACGCGGATTGCGAGCCGGGTTGTAACATCGGGGACCCGATGTTACGCTTACGGTTGACATCGTATCCCAGTCGACGCATGATGATGTCATGCAGACGAGCAAGCCCGGTCGGACGCGCACCGTGGCCTACCTCCGGGTGAGCACCGACAAGCAGGCCGACCACGGCGTGAGCTTGGAGGCCCAGCGGGCGAAGGTGGGGGCGTACGCCGAGCTGTTCGATCTCGACCTTGTCGCGGTGGAGGTTGATGCGGGCGCATCGGCCAAGTCCCTGGCGCGGCCGGCGCTCGACCGCGCGCTCGGCATGCTGCGCAGTGGCGCGGCGGATGCTCTGCTCGTGGTCAAGCTCGACCGCCTCACCCGCTCGGTCCGCGACCTCTGTGATCTCGTCGATGACTACTTCCGGGACGGCAAGCACGCCTTGCTCTCCGTCGGCGAGCAGGTTGACACGCGCAGTGCGGCCGGGCGCATGGTCCTCAACATGCTCACCGTGATTGGCCAATGGGAGCGCGAGGCGATCGGCGAGCGGACCTCGGCGGCGATGCAGCACAAGGTGTCGCAGGGGGAGTACATCGGCGGCAAGGCTCCCTATGGCTACGCGCTCGCCGACGATGGCGTGACGCTCGTGCCGTCGGATGCCGAGCAGACGGTGATCGCCGAGGCGCGCTCGCTGCGCACGGCTGGCATGTCGCTGCGCAAGGTGGCCGAGACGCTCGACGCGAGCGGGCGGCGGGCGCGCAATGGGCGCACGTTCGCCCCGGTCCAGATCGCGCGGATGGTGGCGGCATGATCGCGTAGAAAGGAAGCCAGATGGCACCGTCGAAGGACAAGGACAAGGAACCGACCACGCAGGTAGCATTTCGCCTGCCCGACAGCCTCATCGCTCGGCTCGATCGCCACGCCCAGCGGCTCAGCAAGGAGCACCCCGGGCTGGAGTTCACCCGCGTCGATGCGGTGCGGACGCTACTTACGATCGCGCTCGACGAGGCCGAGGCGGCGGAGAAGCGGAAGGGATCCCGATGATCAAGCGCATCGACCGAGCTGATGGCGCGCGCTGGCAGGTCTATGGCAAGCGCGGTGGCCGCAAGATCTACGTCGGCACGTACGACTCGAAGCGTGAGGCGCTCGTGGCCGACGAGGAGCACCGGGTCACGCAGCGGAAGATCGACGCTGGCGAGCTGCCGCGCGATCTCGACACGAAGCGCACGCTCACGCAGGCGACCGACGAATGGCTCACCTCGCTCGAGAATCGCCACTCGCGCTCGCACGGAGGCTACAGAGAGCGGATGCGGATGTATGTCCTGCCGAGCCTGGGAGCGACGCCGATCGCGCAGGTGGCCAAGAGCCACATCATGCGCTGGCGCGACGACCAGGCGACTCGACTTGCGCCGACCACCGTGAACGGCACGTTGATTTGCTTGTCGTCGGCGTTCTCGTACTTCGTCGAGCGTCAGTGGCTGGCGATCAACCCGTGCCACGGCGTGAAGCACGTCGAGTCCCCGGATCGCGTGTACACGTGGATCCAGACCAAGGAGGAAATCACGCGGCTCTTGCTGGAGTGCCCCAGGGGCATCCGCGAGATCGTGACGCTCGCCGTCGGCACCGGCATGCGGCTCGACGAATTGCTCCATCTGCAGCACGCCGACGTCTCGATCGAGCGCCGGCTGATCACGGTCCACCGCGGCCGGCAAGGGTCGACCAAGAGCGGCAAGGCGCGGCGGGTGCCGATCCCTCAACTCGGTGTTGCCGTTCCTGCGCGAGCTCGCGTTGCTGCGCGATGGCGCGATGCTCGTGTTTCCGGGCGAGAAGGGCAAGCCGCGCACCAAACCGGGCGTTCGTGAGCCGTTCAAGCAGGCGGTGGCCCGGGTGGGATTGCCGAGCTCGCTGCGGTTCCACGACCTGCGCCACACGTTCGCCTCGCACTGGGTGCTCGACGGCGGAGACATCTTTCGCCTGTCGAAGATCCTCGGTCACTCCTCCGTGGTCGTCACGCAGAAGACGTACGCGCACCTGATCCCGGACGCGTGGGAGCAGGACTTCAACACTCGCGAGAAATGACCCAGGTCTGCTCGCGAAAAATGACCCGGGCTGCTGTTCCGGATCGCGATCGTGATGCCGAACAAGAGGCCTTGGAGGCGTAGCGATTCGGGACACTGCCGTGACAGCTCGGCGCAGCCACGAGCTCGCTCCTGTTCGTCTCTTGATCGAACTCATCTCACATGGCGGCGGCTGCCAGCCGCCCCATAGTTGCCGCTCCAGCCGTAGCGAGGCCGGAGTCAAGGCCGCGAAGCGCCGAGTCTTCGAGGGAAGCCTTGACGCCCAGGCCGAGCGAAGGCTCTCTGGCGCCCGCGAACCGCGAGGCGAGGCAGCGGCTCCTGGTATCGAGCCAGCGTTCCCCCGCCTTCTCCTGGCCCGGGGTCGGCAAATTTCGCGGTATTCGGCGGGTCGTCGTCGTCGCAAGCGGCGTCATCAGCTTCGGAGGTAGAAACACCACAACCCCGCTTCGATGGCAGCTCGAAGCAGGGGGCGGTGTGGTCGCGTGTAGTCAGTTGTTGGTCGCGGTTGCCGGTGCGAGAAGAAGTCCTTGTGGCGAGACGCGGCGAGATTCGTGCTGCGAAGTTGTGGCGGTTGTCGTGTTCGTCGTACTGGGCGGGGGCGTTGCTGGCGGAGGCGTTGTTCGTGGCGCTGGTGGTCTCGTTTGCTTGCTTGTTGGCGCGCGCCAACGACCCGCTTCCCCGCTTGTTGGCGCGCGCCAACCGCCACCGACCCTTCGCCAACCGCAAGACAAAGAGCAGGATCGGTGCCACCACGATCGCGGGTGCACTACGCCGAACACCGTGGATCGCGACCGAGAGGTCGGTGGGTCATTTCTCGCAAGCAGACCCGGGTCAATTCTCACAAGCGTCGAAGAGCAGGACTACCATCGCGTTTCGTTCACCGTGCCGGAGCAGGGCACGGTCTACGGGATCACGAGGCGACGCGCGCAGCTTGTCGCGGTGCCCTGACCCCTCGGGGTAGACAGCTGGGAGACGCGGTCAACCTGGCTCGCTATCTGTGCGAGATGGCGGGGGTTTCAGGCCGTACTTCTCCATCTTGTAGATGAGCGCACGGCGCGACAGGCCGAGCCGGCGAGCCGCGCGGGTCTGGTTGCCGGACTCGGCCTCGAGCGCGGCGACGATGGCCGCGCGCTCGACCTCGGCGAGCTGGCCGCGGACGTCGGCGCCGCTGGGCGCCGGAGGCCGGATGCGGTGCGAGGCGTCGTGCACGCGCTCGGGGAGATCGGCGGCGGTGATCGTATCGGTCGCCAGGACGAGGGCGCGCTCGAGCGCGTTGCGGAGCTCGCGCACGTTGCCGGGCCAGGCGTAGCCGGCGAGCGCCTCGCGGGCATCGTCGGACAAAGCCGGCGGGACCCGGGCCTGCTCGGCGGCGGCCGTGCGCGCGAAGTGCTCGGCGAGCGGCAGGATCTCGGCCGGCCGATCGCGGAGCGGCGGGACCGCGATCGTGAAGCCGCCGATCCGGAACAGGAGATCCTGGCGGAACCGGCCGGCGCGGACATCGGCGTCGAGGTTCCGGTGGGTCGCCGCGATCAGGCGCGCGTCGGTCGCGACCTCGGTGGTGCCTCCGACGCGGGTGATCACCTTGCGCTCGAGGACGCGCAGGAGCTTGGCCTGCAGGGCGAGCGGCATGTCGCCGATCTCGTCGAGGAACAGCGTGCCGCCGTCGGCGGCTTCGAAGAACCCGACCTTGCGCTTGTCGGCGCCGGTGAACGCGCCGCGCTCGTAGCCGAACAGCTCGCTCTCGAGCAGGCTCTCGGGGAGCGCCGCGCAGTTGAGCTTGATCAGCGGGCGATCGCGGCGGCTCGACTGCTGGTGGATCGCCTCGCACACCAGCTCCTTGCCGACGCCGGTCTCGCCGAGGATCAGCACGGTCATCGAGGTATCGGCGATCCGCTGGACCAGGGCGTAGACGCGCTGCATCGCGGGGTCGATGACGATCGGCATGCCCTTGGCCGCCGGCGCGCGCGGGACCCGCCCGGTGCGGAGCCCGCTGCGCAGCACGCCGATCAGGGTCTCGACGGTGGTTCCGTCGTCGGGGCACAGCGCGGTGGCCGCGGTCGCGGGGACGTTGGCCGCGCGCGCGAAGTCGAGCAGGCGCTGGACGGCCGCGGCGCCATCCTCGCGGCCGAGCTCGGGCAAGATCACGAGGTAATCGTCGCCCGCGTCCTCGGCGATGAGGTCCATCGGGCGGATCGCGCGCTCGATCTGGTCGAGGATCGCGTCGCTGGCGATCCGCAGCATCGCGACGGTGACGGGCCGGTGGTAGCGCACCGAGCGATCGACCTCGGCCGCGAGCCGGGCCTCGCCCGCCGCGGTGTCGGCGATCGTGCTGGTGCGCCTGAGGCCGCTGGTCACACCGACGACGGCGAGGATCGGCCCGACGCTGACCTCGTCACCGGTGACCAGCTTGCGCGGGCCCTCGATCTTCTCGCCGTTGACGCGCGTGCCGTTGCGGCTGCCGAGATCTTCGACCTCGATCGCCTCGCTGGTTCGCCGCACGCGGGCGTGCATCCGGGAGACCTTCTCGGAGTCAAGCGTGATCGTCGCGCCTCTCGATCGGCCGAACGTGACATCGACTCCTTCCGGTAGATCGACGACACGAGAACCGCCGTCATCGATGGTGATGACAAGAAACGCGCGAGGCGCAGGAGGTGCGGAGATCTCGGTCGCACCGGCGAGGGTCTGTGGCTCCGTGCCCATAGGTTTGTACGAATCGTGCACAGTCTCCGCTTCGTGCGCACCCTGCCCGGGCAGGAAATCACCACGTTGCGCCGGCGATGATCGTGGTACCGACGTTGCAGCACGTATTGCGCCATGCGCCTGATCGGGGTTTTGCTGATGGTTGCCGGGTGCCAGTTCAGCGGCACGGCGGAGCCCGACGCTCCCGGCGGCCCTGGCGGGGATGGCGCGCATGACCTCGGGATGTTCGTGACCTGGAAGGCGAACCCGCCGATCCCCGGCACGCTGTCCGACAAGCTCACCGTCTCGGATGCCACGTTCCAGGTCGATCACTTTCAGATCGTCGCCGACGCGGGCAACGTCATGCGCACGAAGTACCTGCTCGCCTGGAACCCGGCAAGTACCCCGACCACGCCCAGCGAAGACGCCTTTCCGGACGCCCCGCCCGGCATGTACTCGAAGGTCAGCCTGGTCATGATGACCGGCAGCTTCGGCGACTACGCCTACCAGATCCACGGGACGTGGCGAGACAACGGCATGTCGCAGAACTTCGAGATCCGCGACCGCGCGCCCCTCACCATCGGCTTCGACTGTACCGAGATGCTCGGGGCCGCCGGCTCGGCGACGCTCAGGATCAGGCTCGACCTCCGGGACGCGCTCAGTGGGATCGACTTCCGGAACGTCGAGCAGGAAGACGGTATGCTCGAGCTGAGCGATGGCCAGGAGCTGCTCGCCTTGCGCAGCCGCTTGATGAGCGCGTTCCAGCTCGACAACTGAGCGAGCCAGGTCACCTCATGGCAGCTCCCGGGGGCCGTCGTACCGTCGAGCTTGCCGAGGTGAGGTACATTGCCCGGGATGGCCGAGCGGTTCGCGATCTCGATCACCCCAGAAGCGGCGGACATCGACGAGCTCGGCCATGTCTCGAACCTGGTCTACCTGCGGTGGGTCCTCGACGTCGCGATGGCGCACAGCCGCGCGCTCGGCTGGGACTTCGCGCAGTACCGCGATCTCGGCGCCGCGTTCATGGTGCGCCGGCACGAGATCGACTACATCGCGCAGGTCACGCAGGGCCAGACGCTGCGCGCCGAGACCTGGGTCGAGACCTGGCGGCAGGCCTCGTGCATCCGCATGACCGAGCTCTTGCGCGACGGCCAGGTCGTGGCGCGCGCGGCGACGACCTGGGCGATGATCGGGCTGACCTCGGGGCGACCGCAGCGGATTCCCGACGAGCTGACCGCGCTGTTCACCCGATCGGCCCTGCCCTAGCGAACGATCTCGACGCCGCGCGCGGCGAGCCGCTTGACCGCCGCGGCCCCGGCGGCCGACAGCTTGGTCTGGGCGACGCCGAGCGTACGCAGGTGCGGCAGCGCGGCGAGCGGCGACGGATCGCGCACCTCGGTCGCCGACAGATCGAGGACCACCAGCGATGGGCGCGCCGCGAGCTGCGGGACCGCCTTGTCGGTGAGATCGAGCCCGACCAGCGACAGCGTCCGGAGCCGCGGCCACGCCGATAGATCAGCGATGCCGGCGTGCACGCGGGTGTCGCCGATCGTGAGCTCGTCCAGCTCGGTGAACGCGTCGAGCGCCGCGAGGCCGTCTTCGGAGACGTCGGAGCCCTCGAGGTGCAGCACCCGCAGGGTGTCGTGCAAGGGCGCCAGCGCGGCGAGCGTGATGTCGCCGGCATGGGTCTGGTCGAGGTAGAGCCGCTCGAGCCTGCGCAGGCCGGCGAGCCGGGCGAACGCCTCCGCGGGGGCGCGGACGTCCGAGAGCACCAGGGTGTGGAGCTCACCGAGCCTGGCGATGCGATCGAGCGTGGCGTCGCCGATCTGGGTGTGGCCCACGCCGAGCGCGGCCAGGTGCGGGACGCCGTCGAGGATCGCGAGGCCGCGATCCCCCACCGCGGTGCGCGAGACGTAGAGCTCGGCGAGCGCGGCGCCGGGTGGGCCGACCAGCGCCGCGTCGGTGATCGGCGCCCCGTCGAGCCGGAGGATGCGCATGCGAGGCGCGCCGACCAGCGCCGCGGCGCTCGCGTCGTCGACCGGCGTGTCCGCGAGGTCGACCTCCTCGAGATCGGCGCGCGCGGCGATCGCATGGATCGTCGCCTGGGTGATCGGTGTCTCGGCCATGCGGAGCTCGCGGAGGCCGGGGAGCCGGGCGAGCACCAGCGCGAGCGGATCGTGCAGCCGGGCGCCGGACACGCCGACCTCGATCAGGTGGGGCGCGGTCGCCAGCCAGTCCAGCTCCTGGTCGGTCGGGTGGTGCGCCGTGCCGGAGATGTCGAACCGCACGAGCCCGGGCGCGAGCGCGGCCAGCGTCTGGACCTCACCGCGGACCCGCGTGTGATCGAGGAACAGCTCGTGCAGCGGGAGCTGGCGCAGCGCCGCGACCGTCTTCGCGCCGACCCGGGTGCTGCCGAGGTCGGCGATCTCGAGCCGGCCGAGCGCGCCCAGCGCGGCGCCGCCCTCATCGGTGATCTGCGTGGCACCCAGGTTCACCGCGTGGAGCCCCGCGAGCTTGGCGATCGCGCGGGCGCCGAGATCACCGACCGCGGTGTCCTCGACGTCGATCACCTCGAGCGCCGGGTAGCGCCGCGCGACCGCCGCGATCGCCGCGTCGTCGACCGCGGTGTGCGCGAGGTACAGCCGGGACAGGCGCAGCTGCACCCGAGCGAGCGCCGCGCCGTCGACGTCGGTCCCGTCGAGCAGGAGCGCGCCGAGCCCCGGCAGATCCGCGAGCCCGCCGAGCCACCGCGCGACCGCCTGGCTGCGCAGCGACAGCCCGGGAACGTGCTCGCGGCGAACCAGCTCGACCAGCCGGCCGAACGCGGCCTCGTCGAGCTTGTCGATCGGCTCGACGTACCACAGCGCCGGCATCGGCTGCGGCAGCCCCCCCGGGAGCTCGCCCAGCTGCGAGACGCCGTGCGGGGTCCAGGTCATCACCCGCACATGCATCGCCGCCCACGGCGACGGCGCCACCGCAACCGCCACCGCGACCGGCGGCACCGGCGGCGGCACCGGGCGAGCGGCCACCGGCGTGGGGGCCGGCGGGTGCGCACACCCTGCGATCACCAGCAACGCGAGCCTTCGCATGTGAGCCAGACAACAGGCGGGACGCCCGGTTGCGCTAGAGCACCGTGCCCTGGGGCGCGACCACGAGCTTGATGAACTCTTCGCGCGTCGCGAGGTGCTCGAGGAAGACGCCGCGCACGCCGCTGGTGACCAGCCGCGCCTCGTGCGCCCCGATCCCGCGCGCGGCCATGCACATATGCAGGCCCTCGATATAGACCGCCGAGCCCTGGCTCGCGAGCTGCCGGTGCAGGAGGTCGGCGAGCTCGTGCGTGAGATCCTCTTGCAGCCGGGGCCCCCGCGCGATCATGCGCGCCAGGCGCGACAGCTTCGACAGCCCGAGCACCTTGTCGACCGGGATATACGCCATCGAGATCCGGTAAATGACCGGCAGCAGGTGATGCGGGCAGACCCCGAAGGCGGTGTTGTGCTTCGAGATCACCATCTCGGTGTACTTGGCCGGAAACGTCTTGCCGAGCATCGCGCTCACCTGGAACTCGACCTGCTCCTGATCGTGGATGAGCTCGTGGAGGCCCTTCGCGGCGCGCGCGGCCGTGTCGATGAAGTTTTCGTCCTTGATGTCGTAGCCGAGGACGCGGATGCCTTCGAGAATCTTCTGGTAGCCCTCGGTGAAGAGAGCGAGTGCCTGGGGGTCGAGCTCCATGGAGTGTCCTCGTACGTCTGCAGGATCGCGGCGGTCGCGGCGGCAATGCCCAGCGTACGCGCCTCGGCGATCCCCACGCGTACGATCGCGTCGTAACTCGGATCCGGCGGCACGACAAGCGCTGCGGGCATCGCCCCGCGGACCACGGCGATGCGCAGCCGCCGGTGGGTCAGCGTCTGGTCGTGAAACGCCACCGGCGTGCGATCGACGGCCACGCCCATCCCCTCGGCCATCGCCACGGGCGGCAGCTCCCACAGCCCGCCGAACAGCCCCTCGGGCGCGCGCCGCACCAGCACCACCTCGCCCGCTTCCTCGATCCACACCCACGTGCGCGCCAGGAGCGGCAGCTCCGACGCCTTCTTGCGCGCCGCCACGACGGGCAGCTCGTCCTGTCGGCCAGTCCGCACCGCCGCACACGCCTTCGCCAGCGGGCACACCAGGCAGCGCGGCTGGGTCACGCTGCAGATCGTCGCGCCGAGCTCCATCAGCCCCTGGTTCAGGTCCCCGGGCGCGGCGGCCCGCGGCAGCGCGCGCATCAGCTCGCCGGCGGCCGACCACAGCGCCTTGCCGCCCGCGGTCGACTTGATGTCGTGCTCGATCGCGAACACCCGCGCCAGCACGCGGGCGACGTTGCCATCGACCAGCGGCGCGCGCTCGCCGAACGCGATCGACGCGATCGCCCCGGCGGTGTACGGCCCGATCCCGGGTACCTCGCGAAGCTCGGCCGCGGAAGCTGGCAGCGCCCCGCCAAACCGCGCGTCGACCGCCCGCGCTCCCGCGTGCAGGTTGCGCGCCCGCGAGTAGTACCCCAGGCCCGCCCACGCGGCGAGCACGTCGTCGAGCGGCGCCGCCGCCAGCGCCGACACCGTCGGAAACCGCGCCATCCAGCGCTCCCAGTACGGGATCACCGTCGCGACCCGCGTCTGCTGCAGCATGATCTCGCTGACCCAGATCGCATACGGATCGTGGGTCCGCCGCCACGGCAGGTCGCGCTGCACCCGCGCGAAGTGACCGACCACCGCCGTCGCGATCGCCTGATGTCCGCGCACGCCCTCTCGTACTCCGGGCGCCGCCCCGTCGCAACGGCCATCCGGACGCCAAGCCGTCGGCTCCTCTCATCACCCACGAGCTGTCTTCTTGGAACCTGCGGCAAAGAACGAGGCCGATGCTTCAGCTCGGCCAGGTCGCTCCAGCTGACTTTATCCAAGAACCGCGGTGATCTCGCAGGACCGAGCAGGGTGGCTCGCAGGTAGCGTCTTCAGCCCCCCTCGTCCGGTAATCGGACCGGCTCGTACAGCGCCTCGAACTGCGCGCGCAGGCGCTCGTAGACCGCCTTGCGCCGCAGCTTGAACGATGAGGTCAGCGTGCCGTCGGCGACGCCGAGCGGCGCGCCGGCGATGAAGTGGCGCTTGAGGGTCTCGTGGCGCGCGAGCTGGCGGTTGACCTCGTCGAGCCGCGCCGCGACCAGGCGCGCTTGCTCGCCGGGCAGAAGGCCGAGCTCGGGGCGGACCCAGACGGCGGCGACCAGGTAGGGCCTCGCGTCGCCGTAGACCACGACGCGCTCGATGATCGGATCGTCGGCGAACCGGGCCTCGAGGTTGGCGGGCGGGATGTTCTTGCCGCCGGAGGTGACCAGGATGTCTTTCTTGCGATCGATGATCTGCAGGAAGCCGTCGGAGGTGAAGCGCCCGACGTCGCCCGTCGCGAACCAGCCGTCGGGGGTGAACGCCGCGGCGGTGGCGGCCGGGTCCTTCCAGTAGCCGGCAAACACGCTCGGGCCGCGCGCGAGGATCTCGCCGTCGTCGGCGAGCCGCAGCTCGACGGAGGGCAACACCTTGCCGACGCTGTCGAACCGGAAGGCGTCGGGGCGGTTGAGGGTCAGGGTCGGCGAGGTCTCGGTCAGGCCGTAGCCCTCGATGATGAGGAGTCCCGCGGCGTGGAGCTGGTGCTTGATCTCCGGTTTGAGGCCGGCGCCGCCCGACAGGCAGAACCGCAGCCGGCCGCCCGTGACGCGGCGAACCGCGTCGGGGCCGCCGCCGCCGGCCTGCACGGCGCGCGCGAGCTTCTCCCAGTAGGCCGGCACGCTCATGAACACCTGCGGCGCGACGTCGGGCAGGAGGTCGAGCGCCTCGGACGGGGCGGCGAGGAAGCTCTCCCAGCCCAGCGTATTGCCGTGGCAGAGCTCGCCGAACCCGAAGATGTGGCTCATCGGCAGCCACAGGAGGTCGCGATCGCCCTCGGCGAGCAGCGGCGCGTTGCAGACGAGCCAGTCGGCGCCGGTCACGCCGACGTTGCGGTGGCTGAGCGGCACGCCCTTGGGGGGGCCCGAGGTCCCGCTGGTGTAGAGCAGCTGGGCCGGGGCGTCGAGGTCGATCGCGTCGAGCCGGGCGTCGACGGCCGCGGGCGCGGCGGCATCGCGCGCGGCGGCGTCGCGAAGGAGCGCCTCGCTGGCGACGAGATCGACGACGTCGGGCGGGTGGGCGAGCGTCTGGCGGGCGCGGCCCAGCCGGGCGCATGGCTCGGCGCCGATGACGAACACGCAGCGCACCCCGGCATGCTCGAGGATGTAGGCGATCTGCTCGGGGGTGGACGCGGGATACAGCGGCACGAACACCGCGCCGGAGGCCTGCACGCCGAGGGCGGCGCCGGCCCACGCGACCGAGTTCTCGCCCAGGATCGCGACGCGCTCGCCGGGGGCGACGTCGTGCTCGATGAGCCAGCGCGCGACGCCGCGGATCGCGTGTGCGAACTGGCCCCAGGTGACCGGATGCCAGGCACCGCCGCGCCGGACGTGGAACCGGGGACGATCGCGGTGGGTGGGCAGGCGCGCAAACACCGCGCGCGGCGCGGGCTGGATCGCGAGGAATGGGCCGACGTCCATGGCGCCTTGCGAGCCGGCAGGTCAGTCCAGGCTCTGGAGGTACGCGAGGACCCGCTTGAACGCGCTCGGAGTCACGCCCATCTCGAGGTGGCCGAGCGGCAGCGACTCCTGGATCGCGTGCGCGCGCTGCGCCGTGGTCCAGCCCTGGGTGAGCTGGGTGACCGCCGCGATGCTCTCCTGGAACAGGACGCCGTCGCTGTGGCCGTCACACGTGGGGCAGCTCCGGCCATCGGTCTCGAACACCGTGCCGTCGGCGCCCGGGCCGGCGCCGAACAGCACGAACAGCGACGACAGCCGCGGATCGAGGCCGTGCTCCGCCAGCCGCTGGATGAAGTGGCCGCCCATCTCCTCCGCCGCGGCGATGCCGAGCCCGTCGAACAGCCGATAGCGCGCGTAGCCAAGGGCGTTTTCGCCCTCGGCGTTCGAATCGATATTGTAGGCGTGGAAGGCGGCGCACGTGGTCGACTTCGGATCGAACGCCGCGGTGCGGCACTGCTTGTGGTCGTCGTCATCGAGGGTGCCGCCGGCGATGAACGCGTTGAACGGGTTGAACACGAGCTTGGTGTCCATCCAGGGGAACCAGCGCTCCTCGTCGGCATCGACCGTGGCCCACGCCGGGTCGGTGCGCAGCGGGATCGGGTGGAGCGAGCGCAGATCGCGCGCGGCCTGGAGCTGGCCGAGGTACGCCGAGACGAACGTGCCGGCGTCGTTCACGGCGCCGAACATCGACAGGTTGTACTCGTCGAACGCGTACGTGCCCGACGGCGCGCCGTTGCCGGTGTTGAGCTTCTTGAGCGAGGTCTTCGAGGTCGGGCGGCCGGTCGCGTCGAGCCCGGTCAGGTTCGAGACGTAGATCCGGCGGAAGTAGTCTGGCCAGGTCCCGCCGCGGCCCTGGCACACCGACTGTGCGTAAGGGTTATCGAAGAACGGCGAGTCCGGCCCCCAGGTCACGCACTGCATCGCCGAGAAGACCGTCCAGGCCATCGGGCCGCGGCCGACCGGCGCGTTGAACGAGGTGCTCGGGATCGTCAGCGTATCGATCGGATGACGGAAGTTGAGATCGATCCCACCGTGCGGGCCCGACAGCGCGACGTAGCTGCGGATGTCGTCGCGGTAGCGCGGCACGGCGGCCGCTTGCGACGCCGCGATCTGATCGAAGTAGCGCGCGCCGAACCCGGTCCAGCCGGCGGCGTTGGCGAGGTAGACATCGACGGCGAGCACGCCCTTGCTCCACGCGAGCACGTCGATCTTGGTCCCCGGCTGGAGCTGCCGGATCCGGGTGATCGCGTTGGCGACCTGGGTCGCCTGGTTGTAGTTGTCGCCGTGGAAGTTGCCGAACGTCACCGCGTAGACGCAGCGGTTGGCGGCCTCGAGCGCCTGCACCATGCCGGTCAGCTGCGACGCGCCCTGGAACGTGCCGCCGTGGCCGTCGTTGCCATTGGGGAACAGCCAGACATTGGCATCCTGCAGCGCGCCGTGGACGAGCAGCATCGGCGCGAGGCTCGTGTTGCAGTCGAGGTGCGCCGTGCGCGGGCCCTTGTGCAGCACGACGTAGCGCGCGGCCGGGCGGGTCGGCCCGGGCTCGGCGCACGCGCTCGGACCGCCGGCGCACGTGCTCTTGTACGCCAGGTTGAACGCATCGACGATCTCCTGGTTGAGCTCGCCGAAGTACGTGCCCAGCGGAAACTGCGCGGACTGGAACGTATCGATGCTGCGCAGCTTCTCGGTGCGGCGGTTATAGCCCTCGGTGCGGAACGTCTGGTGGCCCTCGATCAGCTCGAGCTGCCCCCACGACCACGCCGCCGGGGTCACCGCACCCACCACGGTGATCGAGTCCTCGGGCGAGCCGTTCGGATCGAACGTCGCGCCGACCTCGACCTCGCCGCCCGGATCCTGCGGCTGGGCCTCGGCGCAGCCAGCCGCCACCAGGGTGATCAGTAGTATGTGTCGGTTCATCATCGCGTCTCCTTCAGAGCGTCCAGCGCATCAGCGCCGCAGCCAGGGCAACCCCACCGCCGCTCGCGCAACAGATCACGTGATCGCCGCGGCGCAGCTTGCCCCGGGCGACGGCGTCGTACAGCGTCATCGGAATGCACGCCGAGCCGGTGTAGCCCCACTTGTCCATCGTCCAGTGGGTGCGCTCGAGCGGCTGATCGAGCGCCGCCATCGTGGCTTCGATCGTGCGGAGGTTCAGCTGGGTGAACACGTAGTGGTTCACGTCGCCCGGGGCGAGCCCGTAGCGCGCGAGCAGGCTGCGGATCAGGGCCGGCCAGCGCTCGGTGTTGAACGTCGCCGGGAACCTGCGCACGATCGCGACGCGCGGCGGGCCGTGCTGCTGGACCTCGGCCAGGGTCGCCGGGCGGGTCGTGGCGCCGGCGTAGATCCCGAGCGCGTCGTGGTACTCGCCGGCGGCCGAGAGCGCCGCGCCGATCACGCCGGGGCGGTCGGCCGCGCGCACCACCACCGCGCCCGCGCCGTCGGAGAACAGCGTGGCCGTGCGCTTGTCGGTCCAGTCGAGGTAGCGCGTCATCGCGTACGCGCCGACGACCAGGATGTTGCGATAGGTCTCGTCGGCGGCGATCGTCTTGCTCGCCAGGTCGAGCGCGGTGACCCAGCCCGCGCACGCGGCGTTGACGTCGTAGGCCGCCGCCCGGGTGGCGCCGAGCTTGTGCTGCAGGACCGATGCGGTCGCCGGGCTGAGCTGATCGGGCGTGTCGGTCGCCACGATCACCAGATCGAGGTCGCCCGCGCCGATCCCGGCACGCTCGAGCGCCTCGCGGCCGGCGGCGAGCGCCAGATCCGACGTGGTCTCGTGCGCGGCCATGACGTGGCGGCGCTCGATCCCGACGTTGGCGACCAGCCAGTCGGCGATCGGCTCGCCGAGCCGGCGCTCGAGCTCGGCGTTGGTCACGCACTCGGCGGGGACGTAGTGGCCGATGCCGGCGATCGTCGCGTACGCCATGGCATCACCCGGTGCAGGTCTGCAGGAACGCGAACACGTGCTGCCGGAACTCGGCCGGCCTCTCGAGGTGCGGCGAGTGCCCGGTGTCGGCGAGGACCTGCTCGCGGTAGCTCCCGCCCCGCGCCGAGTAGCGATCGAGCAGCGCGCGGGTCTGCGCCAGCATGGGCTGCGGTGGATAGGCCTCTGCGCCGGGCCAGCCCGGGATCGCGCCGAGCTGCCCGAGGTACCCGAAGTCGAACAGCGAGGTATCCGACACGATCGCGTCGTCGGCGCCGCGGATCCACAGGACCGGCGGGTGGATCGGCAGCTCGGCGAACTTGCGGAGGTCGGTGTACTTCGGGGAGATCGCGTTGTTCATCCCGCGCGTCCCCGGCGCGATGCCCGGCCAGTTGGGCGACGTGACGAGGTCGCCCGGATAATGCGCGTCGCCGATCCGCGTGCTGAGCACCGAATCGAGCAGGGCCTCCTCCTCGGCAGGCTCGGGGCGAAACGGCGGCTTCACGTAGCACTCGCGCATCACCCGGCGCGGCGAGACCTGGTTCTCGTCGCTGCGGTCCTTGGCGGCGAGCCGCTGGACGAACTCGGGGTTGGCGGTGCCGCCGCCGGAGCCCGCGAAGTCAGCCCAGCACGGCGTCCCCGCGGCGTCGCGCGTGCCGCCGAACCCGAATGGCGAGATCGGCGCTTCGAGCACCAGCCCGCCGACCTTGGCCGGATGATCGATCGCATACTGCATCGCGACGCCGGCCCCCGCGGAGTGCGCGATCAAGAGCACCTTGCGCCCGGCGCCGCCGACCTCCGGGTGCTCGATCAGCGCGTCGAGATCGTCGGCGAAGTCGCGCATCCCGCGCGTGGCATCGATCGGCGCCGGGGCGGTCGCGCCGAACCCGCGCAGATCGGGGGCCACCGCGCGCAGGCCCGCCGGCAGCGCCGCCATCGTCGCGGTCCAGAACCGCGAGTCGCTGCAGTTGCCGTGCAGGAACACCACCGGCCAGCCGTCCCCGGTGCCCGAGAACCGAGCGTGGACATCCAGTCGAGCGGTGGTGATCGTGCGTGCGATGACGGGATGGTTCGATTCGGTCACGGCCGGGCTCCTCGGGTGCGGGTTCGGGTGCGGGTTCGGATGCGCTTGCCAACCACGCGCCGGCGCTTCGGCCGGGCGATCCCGTCGCGTACGAGCGCCATCGCCGCGTCGGTCAGGGCATCGATGTCGGGGGCGTCTTCCTCCCACAGCACCCAGCGCATGCCGAGGAAGTCGGCGATCCCCATCAGGCACCACGCGAGCTGCTCGGGATCCACGCGCCGGAGCTGGCCGGCGTCCATCGCACCGCGCAGCCCGCGCGTGTAGCCGGCGGCGAGCCGCAGGTAGTACGTCCGGTAGGCGCTCTCGTCGACGAACTCGGCCTGGCGCACGATCCGGTACAGATCGCGGTGCTCCGCCACGAACCGGAAGAACCCGCGGAACCCCTCGCGCTCGATCGCGAGCCGGTCGGTCAGCCCGCCGATCGCCGCGCCGAGCGCCAGGCGGAGTTCGTGGCCCAGCTCGTCGATCAACGCCACGAACACCGCCTTCTTGTCGACGAAGTAACAATAGAAGGTGCCCTGCGAGACCCCGGCGGCGCTCGTGATCTCGGCGATCGACGCGCGGTCGAACCCGCTGGCGCCGAACACGCGCTCGGCCGCCCGGAGCAAGCGCTGCTTGGTGCGCTTGGCCTTCGCGGTGGTGCCGGGCGTGGCGAGAACTGACACCTGAGTCATAATTCAGAAACGGAGATATCGGGGTCGCGCGGATGTGTCAACCGCGAACCCATGACCGCGCCGCGACTCCGTCTGCCGACGACCGACACGATCAGCGGCGTCCTGACAGGTCCGACCGCCAGCGCTCACCGGCGCTCGATTGACGAATGATCGCGTGAATCAACTGTATGCCGGCTACCCGAGAATACGCGCGCGCCGTGGTGGTGCGCGTGGCCCCCGAGCCGTCCGCGGGCAGCCATTGCCGGTCGACGTCCCATGGCCGATCAACGCGGCCGCCAGCACCTGCGGATCGCGGACTCGAGGACTACGTCGCGATCTCGCCGGGACAGCCGCGAGTCGAGCCCGGATAATCGGCTGATTATCTTGAACATTCTCCCCGGCGCGGTCGGCGCAAAAAACCTGCGCGGCCGTGTCGATCTGGCCCAGCGTCCTTCGTCGCCTGTACGAACACCCGGCGCAAAGCGCCCCAGCAAAGGACATAACGATGAAGGTCATGGTGATCGTCAAGGCAACGAAGAACAGTGAAGCGGGCGTGATGCCGAGCGAGGCGCTGCTCACCGCGATGGGCAAGTACAACGAAGAGCTCGTCAAGGCAGGCATCCTGCTCGCCGCCGACGGCCTGCACCCGAGCGTGAAGGGCAAGCGCGTCAAGTTCTCGGGGGGCAAGCGCAGCGTCGTCGATGGTCCGTTCTCCGAGACCAAGGAGCTCGTCGCCGGCTACTGGGTGTGGCAGGTCCGGTCGATGGAGGAGGCCGTCGAGTGGGTGCGGCGCTGCCCCGACCCCATGCCGGGCGAGGACGCCGAGATCGAGCTCCGCCCCATCTTCGAGGCGAGCGACTTCGGGCAAGAGCTCACCCCCGAGCTGCGTGCGCAAGAAGAACGGATCCGCCTCGAGGTCGAGCGGCAGAGCCGGGCGCCACGGTCCTGATCGAGGTTCCTGGCATCGCTGCCGGGCGGCGCGCCACCGCCCTGCCGAGCGGTCCGGCGACGTCGACGAGATCGATCATCGAGCGGCCGGCGCGCAGGTGGACGAGGGCGAGATCATCGCGCCGCTTCTCGACCGTGCAGCCAGGACATCGCAGTAGAACCGTACGAGGCCGGCGACGTCGCGGGGCCGGAGCACGCGGTGATCAATCCCGACGATCCGGATGCTCATGGCACGATCATGGCATGGTTTGCGCTTAGGCCGATGTGGGAGATCGGTCCCGATCCGTTGTCGTGGTGTGGAGTATCGGCGCATGATGCGTCCATGATGAAGCGCGGGTCGGCAGTGGCGAATGCTGCGGCACTGGCACTGGTGGTGGCGGGGATGTGCACGTGCGTGCCAGCGGCCCCCCCGGTCATGTTCGCGTACCGCGAGATCCGCGGTCAGCTTCCGAAGAACGGCCTCCGCTTCATCGTGATGCCGGATCCGACGACCCAGCTCGTGGAGGTCGACGTCCGCTACGAGGTCGGGTCGCGCGAGGATCCGCCAGGCAAGGCGGGCCTGGCGCACCTGGTCGAGCACCTCATGTTCGAGAAGCAGCCGGGTGGCCCCGGCACCCCGACGCTGATGGAGCTGCTGTTGCCGCCGACCTTGAACCTGAACGCCTACACCGACTGGGATTCGACGCACTTCATGGTCAACGCGCGCGCGGAGCTCCTCGATAGCCTGGTGACGGTCGAGGCCGCGCGCATGCTGGACGGCTGCGCGACGATCTCGGAGGACCGCTTCTTCCGGGAGCGCGAGGTCGTGCGCAATGAGATCCGCAGCCGCAACCGGTCGGCGGAAGCGCTCATCCCCCAACTCACGCTGTCGGCGATCTATCCGCCCGGCCACGCGTATGCGCAGATGGTCGGCGGTAATGACGAGCAGCTGTCGGCGATCACGCTGCGCGATGTCTGTGAGTTCACACAGCGGTATTATGTGCCCGAGCGCGCGGTGGTGGTGCTCGCAGGTGGGTTTACCGCTGATCGCGCAATCCGCTCGATCGAGAACTGGTTCAACCGGCTCGACAAGCGCACGCCGGCTCCCCGCCGGGTCGTCCAGCCACTCGTCGCCACGGGTGGACGGACGACCGTCCAGCTCGACATCGAGCGACCGTGGGTCACCGTCGCGTGGCCACTGCCCGATGAGCGCACCCCCGAAGGCCAAGCAGCGCAGTTCGGCATCTGGGCGGCATTCCGCTACATGGCGCGTATCGCGGATAAATACGACTGCGCGACACAGTCCGTGACGCAAACCCTGGGCGGCCGCGAGGCGCCGATCCTCGTGCTCGCGCTCGAGCTCGGCAGCCTGAGCAAGCTCGATGAGTGCCTCGATCGCGTATGGGACGCCGCACGTGACGCCGGGTACAGCTGGGACCCCAACCTGCGGATGCAGCTCGACGAGGCGAAGAACCGACGCAAGGCCGAGTTCCTCTCGAGCCTCGAGCCGCTGTTCGGTGCCGGTGGTCGAACCGACCAGATCGCGGACATGGCGCAGTTCTCGCGCGATGTGGGTTTCGTCTCGGGTGACATCTACGTCTTCCACGAGCTCGACAAGATCGGCAAGCTCGACGGGGATAAGGTCGTCGCGGCGATGAAGCGAGTACTCGACCGCGACCGCGCCAAGGTCACGGTGTTTGCGCCGAGCAGGCGTGGGGCAAGCGGTGACAAACGATCGAACATCGTGTTTCACGCGGCCGCAGACGAACACCTGGAACCGGCCGTCGATCCGAGCGAGGCACAGCGGCCGCTGCGGGTGCCCAAGCTCAACGTGCTGTCACGCGCAACCCGTTTCCAGCTCGACAACGGCATGCACGTCGTCCTCTTGCCAGTTGACGCGATGCCCGTCGTCGCGGCACAGCTCATCTTCGACGCTGGCGAGGGAACGACGCCAGACCAGCCGGGCCTCGCAACGACCGCGGCGGAGCTGCTGCGTCTGCCGCCCGGCTCGACGACAGCCTGGCAGGCGGGCATCGACTTGAGGTGCAGCGCGACGACCGACCACACGATCTGCGCCGCGCGCGGTGTGAGCCTCTACGCCGACGCCATCATATCCACGCTCGAGCAGCTGATCAGGCACGGCGGCTATCCCGACACCGAGCTCAGCCGATGGCAGCGCCTCACCCGCGGACTGTACGAGCGCAAGCGGACCCGCCAGCGGCTCGCGTTCGAGCTTCAGCAACTCGCGGCGATCTATGGCCCCGAGCACCCATACACGCGCACCGCCATGCTCGCACCCAGCACGATCGACAAGATCGGGGAACAAGCACTGACGTCGTTCCGTCGCGAGCACTACACGGCGGCCAACGCGACTCTGGTGATCGCCGGCATGTTCGACCTCAAGCACACCGAGTGGCAGGTTCGCGAGGCGTTCGGCCACTGGAGCCCAGGACGCAAGGACGCACCGGTGCCGCCCGCGGCACAGTCGCGCACTGCCCCGGTGCACATCGGCGTGATCGGCGATGACGACCCGCAGGTTGACATCGCCTTGCTCTATCCATCGCCGCCCGGCATCGCCGGCGAGCAGGCCGCGCGACTGGTACTCATGCAGATGCTCGACGAGCAGATGAGGCGGATCCGGACCGAGCTGGGCGCGACCTACGGCGTCCATGTACGCCGCGACACTGGCGTGAGCGGATCGGCGTATCACATCCAGGGCGCAGTGGACGCGCCGCGCTCCGGCGAGGCGCTCCGCGCCATGCGCGCCGGCATCGAAGCCCTGCGCAGCGGCACCGAGTTCGATGCGATGTTCGTGCGTGCGCGGCGCAAGGTCGTCCAGGAGCTACTCAACGGATCGACCGTCTCGACCGTGCTCGCGCAACGGCTGGGCCAGAGCGCGCGGTTCGGCCTCGGCCCGAGCTTCGACAATGACCTCCTCCGCGACGCCGCGGCGCTATCCCCGCCGCAGGTCAAGCAGCTGCTCGCCCGAGAGCTCGATCCCGGGAGCGAAGTCATCGTCCTCCTCGGCGACCGGGGAAGCGTGACCCGGGCGTTCCCCGAAGCTGGGATCGACGACGCCAAGCTCATGGTGTCTGACAGGTAGTGGCTGACTTCACGACCCGCTAGGTGCCTTGCCATCGCCGCTGCCAAGCTCGGCGAGCCGCTCCACCGCCAGGGGCTCCGCGCCGGGCCGCCAGGTCGTGAGCACCAACCACCGCCACCGCGCACAGAGCTCGGCGAGCAACTCGTGGGCGACGTCCAGCACAAGCGCCGCGGTCGATTCGGCTCGGATCCCGTGCGTGAGCCGAATCGGCGCCTGAGGGCGCCGCCGCCACCGCGGCCTCGACCAGATGCGGCGAGTTCCAAGCCGCTGGACGCCTGGCATCTACCTCGCGTGCTACCGTGGAGTCATGGATCGGCCATCCCCCAGCAGATCGCCCGATACCGCGCGATGACTCCGAGCGAGCGGCTGCAGCAATCCGATCGTCTTTACTGGTCGGCCCGGCGGCTGCGCGAGGCGCACGAGCGCGCATTGCACCCTGACTGGACCGACGACGAGATCCGCGACCACGTGCGGGGGATCTTCCTGCGTGCAGCAACCTAGCCTCTTCGAGCCGTTCATCGTCCGGCTCGAACGCCTCGGCGTCCCGTACTTTGTCACGGAAAGCACAGCCGGGATCATCTAATGGTGAGCAGCAAGTCGGAGAAGCACGTGCGGGACATCCGCGGGATGCTCGAGGTTTGACCTGCTGAGGTCGATCGTGCGTTCTCGAGCAATGGATCGCCCGCCTCGGCCTCGCCGCCGAATGGCGGAGGATTCTCGACGATGTGTAGGCATCGCCCCCAGCCTGGGCTCCGGGTCCAACTCGGGCGCGGCCGGCTCCGCGCTGAACGGCGCTGGAGCGGCGCTTGCTCTGGAGCTTGAGGTCCGCGGCGTTGCGTACATGGTCGTCGGGTGCGGCGTCGTTGCAAGGAGATCGGGCCGGCGATGCATGGCTCGTAGGGGCGGTTACAACGGGCTGTCCGATGTCCGGCCGAATTGCGGACAATGTCCGCTGGCCGGACGAAACCCGGACACGTGGACAGCCGGTGATCGCGCGCCGACCGTCGTGAGCGCGAGATCGATCGCGGCTCGCCCGAGATCGCGATCTGCGTCGAACCGCGGGCTCCCGGAGCAGCGCTGCTCCGCGCGTGGATCGTAGTGCGGCGGCGCGGCGGCGCGTGGTGATCGGCGATCGGTACGCGAGTTGCTGTGCCCCGCGGCATGCGGATTCGATTCGATCGTGGAACCTTGGTGCTCGAAGCGGAGCTCGAGCGTGAACAACCCGGGGCGCTCCCCGGCGCGGCCTGGGATGGCGAGCTGCGCGCGTGGCGCGTCCCGGCCGATCAATACGCCGGCCTGATCGGATGGCTCGCCGGCAGCGGTGTCCGGGTCTCGGACGAGCTGCGCGACCGGGGCGCGAGCCTGCCCTGGAAGCTGCCGGCGCTGCGCTGGTACCAGGAGGCAGCGCTGGCGCGCTGGCAGGCGACCGGGGCGCGCGGCGTGATCGCGCTGCCGACCGGCGCCGGCAAGACGCTCGTCGCGCTCGCGGCGATCGCGCGGCTCGGGGTGGCCGCGCTCTGCCTGGTGCCGACCCGGGTGCTGCTCGATCAGTGGGCGCGCACGCTGGCGGCCTGCTCGCCGGCGCCGATCGGCCGGCTCGGCGACGGCGACCACGTGGTCGCGCCGATCACGGTGGCGACGTACGCGAGCGCGGTGTCGTGGGTGCCGCGGATCGGCGACCGGTTCGGCCTGGTGATCGTGGATGAAGCGCACCACGTGGGCGCGTGGTGTCCGACCGAGATCTTCGAGATGCTGGTCGCGCCGGCGCGGCTGGGGCTCACGGCCACGCCGCCGGACCCCGGCGGGGCGCTGGCCCGTCACGTCGGGCCCGTGGTGTACGCGCTGTCGGTCGGCGATCTGGTGGGCGATGCGCTCGCCGATTACGAGATCGTGAGCGTGCCGGTCGAGCTCGACCGCGACGAGCGCCGGCGCTATCGCGAGCTGCGGGGGCGGTTCGCCGCGGGCTACAGCGCGTTCCAGCGCGCGATGCCGGACGCCGCGTGGAGCGAGTTCGTGCGCACGTCGTCGCAGACGATCCAGGGCCGCGGCGCGCTCGCCGCGTGGCGAGCGTACCGGGCGCTCCTGGCGTATCCCCAGGGCAAGCGCGCGGCGTTGCGCGAGATCCTGACCCGGCACCGGGGCAGCCGCGCGCTGGTGTTCACCGCCGACAACGCGACGGCGTACGCGATCGCGCGCGAGCTCCTGGTCATGCCGATCACGCACGAGATCAAGCGCGCCGAGCGCGCGCAGGCGCTGTCGGGGTTTCGCTCGGGCGAGCGGCCGGTGCTGGTCTCGTCGCAGGTGCTCGACGAGGGGTTCGACGTCCCCGAGGCGGACCTGGCGATCGTGGTCGGAGGGACCGCGAGCACGCGGCGCCACGCGCAGCGGATCGGCCGGGTGCTCCGGCCGCGCGACGGCAAGCGCGCGCGGGTCTACGAGCTCGCGGTGGCCGAGACGACCGAGGTGGATTACGTCCAGCGCCGCCGCGCCGGCCTGGGCGAGCGCCCCGCGCGCGCGGCCGGAGGTGTGTCGTGATCGCGATGGTGTACGAGGAGCCGAGCCGGATCCCGCGGCTGTACGGCGCCGACGACCTGCCGTGGATCGCCAAGCTGGTCGACATCGCCCTGCGGTCGGTCGGCGAGCCGTGGCGCGTGCTCGTCGAGCGCGTCGAGCATGCCCCGCTCCACGTCCACACGTCGCACCGCACCGCGATGCTCCAGGCGCTGCGCCGCGTGCTCGGCGGCGCCGGCCAGCGCGCCCGGATCGCCCGCCAGGTGCGCGCGCTCGTGCTCGGGCCGCCCGTGCTCGGGCACGCCGAGCGCGAGGCCCGGCTGGCCACGGCGGCGATGACGCTCGGCACCACCCCCGAGGACATCGAGTCGCTGCTGTGGGTCGATCTGGCGATGGAGCGGCCGGTCGCGCTGCCGGACGGCCGGCCCGCCGAGGCCGAGCTCGCCGCGTTCGCCAACCTCGAGCGGATCCAGCGCTGCGTCCGGCGGGCGCACGACCTGCAGCTGCGCGTGTGGGACCGCGCGAACGAGCTGGTCCGCGCCGCCCAGCGCTACGGGCTGATCGCGCAGATCCGGGGCGACGGCCCTGCCACGGTGCTCGACGTGATCGGCCCGCTCGCGCTGTTTCATTCGACGATGGTCTACGGCCGGGCGCTCGGGGCGCTCGTGCCGCTGCTCGCCGATCATGCGCGCTTCACGCTCGACCTCCACTGCGAGCTCGGCGGCGACCACGTGCAGTTCCAGATCGCGCCGCCGGTGCTGCTGCCGCCGGTGGCCGCGCGGCGGCGGGCGCCGAGCATCGCCGAACGGCTCGCCCGCGACCTGTCAGCGCTCGGCCACACCGTCGAGCGCGAGCCGGATCCTCTCGCCAGCGGCGCGCACCTCCTGTTCCCCGATCTCGTGCTCGAGCGCGGCGGCCGGCGCTGGTTCATCGAGGTGGTGGGGTTCTCGACGAAGGAGTACCTGACGGCCAAGCTCGACCGCTACCACCAGGCCGGGATCGCGACGGTCGTGCTGTGCGTCGATCGGGCCAGCGCCCCGGACTGCGATCTCCACGCGCAGGGCGCGCAGATCTGCAGCTTCACCCGATCCGTCGACGCCGACGACCTGCTCGCGATGCTTCCGGCCGCTCCCTGAGCCCTGAGCCCTGAGCCCTGAGCCCTACGAGCCGTCAGCCGCCGCTGGTGCCGATCGCGAGCCGGGTCAAGCCGGCCTGCTTCGCGCGCTCCATGATGTTGACGACGCGGCCGTGGGCGACGCCCTTGTCGGCCTTGAGCACGACCTGGGTGGTCTTGTCCTTCTGGAACGCCGCCTGGAACACGGCGTCGAGCTTTTCGTCGGGCATGAGCTTGCCGCCGACGGAGACATCGCCCGACAGCGGGATGACGAGCACCAGCGACGCCTTCGACGTATCGATCTCCTGGGCGGCGCCGGACGGCAGGTTGACCTTGAGGCCGCTCTTCTTCTCGATCTCGGCCTGCTGCTGCTCGTCCTTGACCTTCTTCTTCTCCTGCTTGGCCTCGACCTGCACGGCGAGCGCGCTCACCATGAAGATGATCAACATGACGAGGAAGACGTCGGTGAGCGGCGTGATGTTGATCTCGGCGAAGATCGACTCGCCGCCGGCGTCGTCGCCGGCGTCCTCGTCAGGCAGCTTCCCGATCGCCATCGCCATCGCCTTTCGTGTGCTTGGTCTTCTCGCCCCGGTCGCCCCGGTCGCCCCGGTCGCCCCGGTCGCCCCGGTCCCGCTCGGCGTCGTCGCGCTTGGTCTTGCGGCTGGGCTGAGTCTCGCTCGGTGAGTCGAGCAGGAGCTCGAGGAACTCGTCGGTCAGGAGCTTCATCTCGGTCGCGATGCGGCCGGCGCGCTGACTGAAGTAGTTGAACAGGATGACGGCGCCGACGGCGACCAGGATGCCGAAGGCGGTGACGATGAGGGCCTCCGAGATCGGCCCCGACACGGTCGTGAACTTGACCTCCTCGTCGCCCTTGAAGTTGCCCATGGCGTTCATGATGCCGACCACGGTGCCGAACAGGCCCACGAACGGGGCCGTGGCGCCGATCGTGCCCAGCATCCAGAACCGGATCCGGAGGTCCTGATTGACGCGCAGCCGCTCGCGATGCACCGCCGTGGCGACGTGCTCGGGCTTGGCCCGCCCGAGGCGCTCGTAACCCACCAGGAACACATCGGCCACCGGCGAGCGCGACCGCTCGCACGCCGAGCGGCCCTCCTCGAGGGCGCCGCGCGAGAGGCAGCGCGTCACGGTGTCGCCCAGGCTGCGGGCCCGGGTGACAAAACTCCACTGGGCAATGGCTCGCTCGATCGCGACGGCGAGCGCGATCACCGAGAAGGCCAGGACGACCCCCATGGCCCCGTAGCCTTGACTTAGGAACTCCCAGATCTGCTGCATGAGTGAAACGCCTTGATCTTTGATAGCACGACGACCGGCGGCGGGTCGTGACCCATGCCTCGGCAACGCGACCGGGTGGACTGGGGCGTATGATGATGGACCGCGGAGCGTGTGCGCCGGTTGCCTGCCGGCGGACGCGAGCGCGCGCCGGCGCCCGTAACTGGTGATCCTGTCGTCGGATTATCCGCCGAGACCCACATCGATTGCCGCACGCCCCGAAACCTGGTCGAATCCGTGCCGATGAACCGCATGGTGAAGTGCTCGAAGCTCGGGGAGACGCTGCCCGGTCTATCGTACAAGCCGTTCAACGACGCGCTCGGCCAGCGCATTTATGACTCCGTTTCGGCGCAGGCGTGGACGCTCTGGATCGAGCACAGCAAGAAGCTCGTGAACGAGTACCGGCTCGACCTGACGGACAAGAAAGCCCATGCGATCCTGAAGGAGCAGTGCGAGGCGTTCCTGTTTGGTGACGGCGGGACGGTCCCGGCCGAGTACGTGCCCCCGAAACATTGACCGCGCTCGCAAATTACCTGCCGCGCCTTCGGGTGCCCTGGGTGGCGATCGGCCAATGGCCGACGCCGCTCACGCCGCTCGACCTGTTCGGCCGGCCGGTGTGGGTGAAGCACGAGGGGGACGCGCATCCCCGGTACGGCGGCAACAAGGTGCGCACGCTCGAGCCGTGGTTCGGACACGTGCAAGCCCGCGGCGCGCGCCGGATCTGGGCGATCGGCGCCTACGGATCGAACCACACGATCGCGACGATCTTGCACGCCCCGCTGGCCGGGCTCGAGGCCGCGGCGATGGTGTTTCCCCAGCCGGCGAGCCCGTGGGCGATCGAGAACTGCGGCGCCATCGTGGCGACCGGCTGCCGGCTGCTCCGGCTGCACAACGTCGTCGAGGTGCCGTTCGCGGCGTGGTGGATCGCGCGCCGCGAGCGGGATGCGGTCGTCATGCCTCCGGGCGGAGCGACGCCGGTCGGCACGTTGGGGGCGGTCGCCGCGGTGTTCGAGCTGGCCGAGCAGATCGCCGCGCACCTGGCGCCGCCGCCGCGCCGCGTCGTGCTCGCGGTCGGGAGCACGTGCACGACGGCCGGCCTGGTCGCCGGCTTTGCGCTGGTGCAGGCGCTGGGGGTGTGGCGCTGGCCGGTGCCGATCGTCCACGCCGTCCGCGTGACGCCCTGGCCGGTGACGTCGCGCGTGCGGACGGCCGAGCTCGCCCGCCGGACGCTGGTGCGGATCGAGCGGCTCGGCGGACCGCGGGTCGCGATCGGCCTCCGCGAGCTGATCGGCCGGCTCGTGATCGATGGCCAGGAGCTCGGCCCCGGCTATGGCCGCGCCACGCCGCGGAGCGACGCGGCGATGCACGAGATCGCCGGCCTTCGGGACCCTTCAGGACCACGGCTCGACGGGGTGTACTCGGGGAAGGCCGCCGCGGCGCTGCTCCGGCTGCATCGCGCCGGCGTCGGGCCGCTGGTGTTCTGGGCGAGCAAATCGACCGCGACGCTCGCGCCGCCCGGCCCCGCCGCGCTGGACCAGGCACCCGCGGCGATCGCCCGCTGGTTGCGCAACTACGCCGATGTACGGGCTGTTCCCACCGGCGCACCATAACAACGATTGACCCGGTTTTTGGACGGCTCTATACAAGCGTTCATGGGTGACCACGCCGATCTGTTCGGCGAGCGGCCGGCGTGCGGCGCGCCTCGTCGCGAGAGGTGCCGTTGACGCGCCGCCACGGTGAGGCGGAGCCGCATGAGACTATCCCGACGATGGAGGGACATCGCCGGGATGACTCGGGCGCAGCGCGGGTGGACCTCGTCGGAGACACCGTCTCGTGGCATGGCGAATCCGGCGCCCCGGTCACGCAGGACGCGGCCGCGGCCGCCGGCAGCGCCCCGGTGCTCCGCCGGGTCGGCCAGTTTGTCTTGCTCGAGCGGCTGGGCGCCGGTGGGATGGGCGTGGTGTACGCGGCGTTCGACGAGAAGCTCGAGCGCAAGGTGGCCATCAAGCTGGTCGCGCGGCAGGGGACCGATGCCCGGGCCGAGCAGCGGCTGTTGCTCGAGGCGCAAGCGCAGGCCCGGCTGTCCCACCCCAACGTGGTCACGATCTACGAGGTGGACACGCTGCACCAGGGCGGCCTCTTCATCGCCATGGAGCTGGTCAAGGGTCCGACCCTGGGGGAGTGGCAGGACAACAACGCCCGGACCTGGCAGCAGATCGTGGCGATCTACACGGCGGCCGGCGAGGGGCTGGCCGCGGCGCACCGCGGCGGCGTCATCCACCGCGACTTCAAGCCCGACAATGTCCTCGTCGGTGACGACGGCCGGGTGCGCGTGGCGGACTTCGGGCTGGCGTTCGCCGGCGAGCCGGAGGCCGGCGCGCTCACGGGAGCCGTGGACGTCGACAACACCCGACCCAGCAGCCAGCGACCGGCCTTGACCGCGGCCGGCTCGATCGTGGGGACGCCCGGCTACCTGGCGCCCGAGCTGTTCACGGGGGCCACGGCCGACGCGCGATCCGATCAGTTTAGCTTCAGCGTCGCGCTGTTCGAGGCGCTGCACGGCGAGCGACCCTATGCCGACCTGGTGTTTGCCAGCGGCGCGCCTCCAGAGCCGCGGCGCACCGAGCCCGATCCACGCTATCCGCGCTGGCTCTGGGACGTGATGATGCGCGGCCTGGCGATCGAGCCCGGTGAGCGGTTTGCGTCGATGGATGCGCTCCTGGCCGAGCTGACCCGCAGCCGCGACCGGACGCGCCGTCGCGTGCTGGTGGCGGTGGCGGGGGCCGGCGTCCTCGCCATCACCGGGGTAGCCGCCGCGGCGCTGACCGGACACACCCCGCCGCCCTGTCCACCCGCCACCGCGGAGCTCGCCGGGGTCTGGGACCCGGCGACCAAGCAGCACGCCAGGGCCGCGCTCCTGGGCACCGCGACGCCCTTTGCGGCAGCCATGTGGGCCTCGACGGAGGCGGCGCTCGATCGGTACGCCGAGCGGTGGATCGGCGCCCAGCAGGCGGCGTGCGAGGCGACGAACGTCCGGCACGTGCAGTCGGCGGATCTGCTGGACCGCCGCATGGAATGCCTGGCCAGCCGCCGGCGCTCGCTGGCGGCGGCGGCCGAAGTGCTGGAGACCCGGCCCGCGCAGGCGAGCGCGCACGCGGGCGAGATCCTCGGCAGCCTCGGCGACATCGAGCTATGCGCCGATACCGGCGTGCTCCTCGCGCTCCCGGGCCTGGGTTCCGGAGCCGCGGCGCCGGCCACCGCGGTCATGCAGACCCAGGTGGCCCAGGTGCGGGCGGATCTGGCGCGCGCCAGCGCCCTGCTGGCCACCGCCGATGTCGGAGCGGCCGAGCCGGTAGTGGCGGGTGCGGTCCAGCTCGCCAAGGACCTCGGCTACGACCCGCTGCACGCCGAGCTCGCGTTCCTCGAAGGTCAGGTCAAGCTCGCCCGCGGCGAGGTCGCCAACTCGATCACACTGTTCAATCACGCCGTGGAGCTGGCGGTGGAGAGCCACCACGACGAGCTACCGGCTGATGTCTGGCTGGCCCTGGCGCTGGACGCGGGCCGACGCGAGCAACGGCCGGCCGAGATCGAGCTCTGGCTAGGCCAGAGCGAGGCCTGGCTTCGACGCCTCGGCCATGCCAGCGATTCTCGCCGGGTCGAGCTCGAGCACGCGCGCGGCAACCTGCAGCTCACCGCGGGGGACGCCCGCGCCGCCGTGGGTACGCTGTCGCACGCGCTCGAGGCCGCCGAGGCCCTGTGGGGCAAGGACGATCCTCGGCTTATTCCGCTCTTGCGCGATCGCGCGCTGGCCCAGGCGCGCCTGCGCCAGGCCAAGCCCGCGGTGGCCGACGGCGAGCGCGCGCTGGCCCTGGGGATCGCGGCGTGGGGGCCAGAATATCCCGACATCGCACGCACCCGGCGCGCCCTCGGCCTGCTCTACATCGAGCAGCTCGGCGCCGTGGAGCGCGGGGAACACGAGCTCACCCTCGCGCTCGAGCTGTACCGCACGCAGCTCGGCGCCGATTCGACCGAGGTGGCCAACTGCGAGCAGGCGCTCAGCCAGGCCAGGCTGTACCGCGGTGACTACGCGGCGGCACTCGAGCACGCCGAGCGGGCCGAGCAGATCTATGCCAAGCGCCTGGGCGCCGACCATCCGCGACACGGCGAGGCGCTGAACGGGCTCGGCGTCCTGCGGTTCATGCGCAAGGACTTCAACGGATCGCTCGCGGCCTACGAGGCGGCGTACCCGATCCTGCGCGCCGCCCTGGGCACCGGCCACACCACGGTGGGGATCCTGCTCAGTAATACCGGCGAGGCGCTGCTGGCCCTGGACCGGCCCGACCAGGCGCGGTCCTACTTCGAGCGGGCGCTTGAGATCCTGCACAAGAGCCTGGGGCCGGAGCACGCCGATCTGGCGCTCCCGCTGAAGGGCCTCGGGCTCGCGTACCTCAGTCGCGGTCAGCCGCGCGAGGCGCTGGCGCCGCTCGAGCGCGCGCTGGTGCTGCGCACCCAGTCGGCGGCGGCCAGCGACCCGCAGGAGGTGGCCGAGATCCGCTGGGGGCTGGCGCGCACGCTACGCGCGCTCGGCCGCGAGCCCGCGCGCGCACGCGAGCTGGCCGAGGCTGCCGCAACCGCTTACCGCAGCCTCGGGAGCGAGTCCGCCGAGCGCGTGCGGGAGATCTCGCGGTGGCTCGCCACCGGCGCGCGCGGCCAATGACGACGTGCGGCCTACGGGCGGCCGGTAATCGGCTGTCATGGTTAACGGTCGAGCGATCTGCATAGAATCGCCCCGCACCTGTCAGCAGGTGCCGAATCCAGGCAAGCCAAGGAGAAATGAATGACGGACGTAGCCCGACTGATCTCGACGCCAACCCCAATGTCTCAACCGGAGATAACCCCGCTCGAAACGCCGCTGGTGCTGAAGGGAGGTGTTCCCGTGACGGTCCTTGTGGGAGTCGCGAAGATCGACGACACGACACGTCAGGTCTACTTCCGCACGCCCGGAGACGATGCCAGGCATGGCCGCATCTTGTGGAAGTGCGGTGGCTATGCGTTGATGATCACATTCTTCTTCGATGATCAGTCGGACTTCAAGCTCAAGGAGCTGATCCCGGTGACGCCGGCGTTCTGGTTTTCGGACAAATTTACGCCTCCCACCGGTGGCCCCCTGCAACAAGGCTGCTGCCTCCAGTCGCTCCCGGGGTCGTACCACTTCGATGTCATGTACGATGAGGTTTCGGTGAGCAACGCGCGGTTAAAGACTATCGATCCACAGATCGTGGTCACGCCGCAGTAGCCCTACGTCGCAATCCGCGATCGACGGAGCTCGCCCGAACGTCGACACCACCGGTCACACGGTCACGATCTCGATCTTTGAAACCCCAAGGCGGACCTCGCGGGTCGGCCGGCGGCGCTCGATGATGCCGGCGGCGCCGAGGATGCCGGCCTCGGCGAGCTGGCGCCGGCAGCGAAACACCGCGACGTTCAGGTGGGTCTCGTCCATCGCGAGCTTGTCGGCCAGCTCGTCCTGGTAGACCCAGCCTTCGGAGCTTTCGGGCGAGGGTGTACTGCGGCCGGTGGCCGCGGGCGGCCTGGCCTTGCGATCCTCCAGGCGGCTGCGCGCCAGCATGAGCAGCACCGCGTGATGCGCCCGCGCGCCGAGATCGATGACGTGGTGATCGCCGCGCGCCGTCAACGCGACGTACTCCTCATCGCGGCTGACCGCGAAGCGCAGGGTCAGGGCGCCCAGGTGCGGCACCGGGGCGTTGATGTCCCACGTCGCGGCGATCAGATCGGGCACGCGCAGCACGAAGTCGTGGCCCCCGGCGCGCACGGTCGCGCGATCGATGATCCGCGCGACCTCGCCGCCGTGCTCGAGGACCCACTCGCCGGTCCCGTCGCGGTAGACCACGGCCTCCGGATTGTCTTCACTCGGGAGCGCGAGGAGCTGGTTCTGGGCGCACAGCGGCTCGCCGCCCTCGGCCGGCATCGCCATGATCGTCGGCGGCGCGTCGTCGACCAGGCACCAGGCATTATCGGGCTGGCCGAACGCGATCACCGTGCCGCGCGCCAGCGCGACGCGCTCGCCGGGCGCGAGCCGGCGGCCATCCACGATCGTGCCGTTGCGGCTACCCAGGTCGTGGAGCTCCCACTCCCGGCCGGTCCACCGCAGCACCGCGTGCTCGCCCGACACGGTGGGCTCGTTCATCCGCAGATCCGCCAGCCGTGACCGGCCGACGAGGTGCGGCGACAGCACGGGGGAGTGGGTTCCTTCGGGGTGCTTGGTGAGTACTGCCATCTCGGCAATTTCCGCGCGGGAGCGTGCGAGTGCAGGTGCGGGGGGATCCTACACAAGCCCGTGACGCACGAATAGCGGCGCGATCGAAACGAACACTTCGGTTGTAACCTGGCTGCCACTTGATGGTGACGCGGGCGAAGCGCCGCCCGCAGTAGGTGCCGGGGATCACGGCAGCGGGGCGTTCGCCTTGCGCTCGCCGGCCGTACTCCGGAACGGGTGCCCCGGAGGAGCCTGGCGCGGCGCTGTTACTTGCGGGCAGGGGGCGCGGCCTGGGCCGGCGTGTCGGCCGCGTTCACGCGCTTGGCGGCGGCGCGGCTCCGCTCGGCTCGCTCGCGCTCGTTGTTGACGTACGCGATGCAGGGCTTGATCGACCGATCGGTCTCGATATTGGCGGCGTAATACTCGGGCGCGCGGTTGTAGATCTCGATCGCCGCGCTCGCGGCGGCGCGGCAGTTGTTCGACCGGACGAGCGCGAGCACCTGGTCGCGCTGCTTCTGCGCCCAGCCGATCAGCGCCTTGTCCTCGCCGTTGTCATCGGCCTGCTTGGCGTCCGCCGGCCTGGCGTTGGCCTGGTTGGCCACCAGCTTGTCGGCTTGCTGGCGGTTATCGGCCCGGAGCTTCGACAGCTCGTTCGAGTTGGTGGCCGGAGGAGGCGGTGGCGCCGGCTGAGCCGACGGTGCCGCGGCCAGGTTCGCGTTCGAGCGCGAGACGGTCTTCGCGGGGGCCTTCGGCTTGGCATTGTTCCGGGCATTGTTCCGGGTATCGTTGGCCGTACGCAGCGCGTCCATCGCGGGGGCCACGCCTGGATCGCCGGCGGGCCCGGCGGCGGCGTGGTTCTGCGGTGAGATCATGCCGGGTACCGCGGTCGCGGCCCCGCCACCTGCCCCGGGAGGCTGCTGGGCGTTCGCGATCGTCGCGCTCGCAGGCGCGCTATCGCCATCCGCATTGCTGGAGCCGCGCCTGGGGGCGACCTTCTGATCAGCCTTGTCGGCCGCGGCCCGGCCGGTCTTGGCGTACGCGCCACCCCGGTCATCATCGAGCGGGAGCTCCTTGGGCATCATCTCGTGGCCTCGCACCTCGACGCCGAGGGCCGCCGGCACCGGCTTGGCCGGCCCGGCCGGCCTGGGCGCAGGTGCCTCGGCCTCGGCCTTGGTCTTGAGCATGACCTCGCTGCCCTTGGCTTCCTTGCCCCCCTCGCGCGCGTCCTTGCTGCGCTCGCGATCGGCGAGCACGCCGTCGTCGTCGTTCGCGCCCGCCGAGAGTTGCTGCTCGTCTCTTCGACTTGGGGGGCTCTGGCTTGCCACCAGCTTCCGCCGGGAGCCGTCATCGGCGAGGCCAACGCGGTAGGCGTCGGAGCCCGCCGCGGAGCCGGATGCTGCCGTCGCCGGGGCAGGTTCGGGAGCGCCTCCGGTTGCGCCGGCTGCCGGCGGGGTCGCCGGCGTGGCGGTCGATACCGCCTCCTGCGAGGCGGCCGGGGAGGTGACCGCGCGTGGTGCCGGCGGCTCCGCGAACATCTGGTCGCCGCTACGCATGTACAGCGTGCCGGCAACCCCGACGACGAACACGAGCATCGCCGCGGCGGCCATCGCCGGGTGCATCATGAAGGACCGCGTGAACCGGTGAAACCAGCTCGCGGTCTCGCTCGCCGGCTTCGGGGCGCGGCGCGCGGCTTCTTGCAGGAGCAACGCCAACCCCGACTGGGGGGGATCGAACTGCACCGAGAACACGCGGCTCTCGCGAACCGTCGCGCGCGTCTGCGTGAGGTCGGCGAGCGCGTTCCGATCCGCCGGGTGCGACTCGAGGTGCGCCGTCAGCTGCGCTTCCTCGGCGGGCGTGAGCTCGCCGTAGAGCGCGCCGATCAGCAGCGCATCGATGTCCATCCGGTCGGTCATGTCCCTGGTCCTTATACTACGTGTGTAACCATCGAGCGACGAACGGACGAGCCCTGACAGATCGAGCACTTGACACGGCTTCGTGTCGGCTCGAGGGATCGCTTGGTTGCTCGCTGGATACAGACGCAGGACGCAGGGGGACGGTCTAACGTGACCGGCTGGGCGCCCACGCGCGCTACGCAGCGCGTCGTTGGGGCTAACCTACCGTCATCTCAGTCTTTGTTCGGCTCGCAGCTCCAGTGCACCGAGTCAATTGTCCAGCCATCGTTGCCACAGGACGCCGCGGAAGCCTCGGCGCTCTCGCTGCTACCATCGGTGATGGCAAACTTCGCGGACTCGGGGTGCGCCGCCCGGCGCTTCTTCGACTCGGGTGCGCACACCACGCGCCACGAGACCGAGCAGTCGATCGGGATCGAGCACGTGTTGTGGATCGTGAAGGCCACCTTGTCCTCGCCCTTCTCGGCCTGGTCGAAGCTCGTGCAGGTGGACAGCGAGCGCTTCGCACGGTCGGCGAGCGCGGGGACACAGATCGAGATGGCGAGGGCGCACGTCGCCCATCGCGCCCAGCGGGTGGCACGCATGACAGACCTCCGGTAGACGGCGCACGAGCTCGTGCCGCGGGTGGGGATCGCGGCGCGCCAGGCGTGCTGCACGATCCACGCGCGCTGCGCTGGCAGCGGCGCCGTCGGTGTTCAGCGCATATGACATCAGAGGTCGTCCGAGGTTCCGTTTTTTTCGCCGGCTCGGGCATGATCGGCCGATGGCGAACCCTCTCGACGTGTTCCGCGATGGCGTGCTGGCCGGACGTGTGGCGCTGATCACCGGCGGCGGCACCGGCATCTGCCGCGGGATCGCCGCGGCCTACGCGCGGCTGGGCGCCGAGGTCTGTCTCGTCAGCCGCAAGCAAGAGGTGCTCGACGCGACTGCGACCGCGATCGCGGCCGAGACCGGGCGGGCCGTGCTCGCCGTGGCCGCCGATGTCCGTGACGCCGCCGCGATCCAGCACGCGGTCCAGGCGACGATCGAGCGGTTCGGCAAGCTCGACACCGTGGTCAACGGCGCCGCCGGGAACTTCCTCGCGCCCGCGGCGGCGCTGTCGCCCAACGGGTTTCGCACGGTGGTCGACATCGATCTCAACGGGACCTTCAACACCTCGCGCGCCGCGTTCGAGACGCTCTCGCGCAGCGGGGAGGCGCTGATCCTCAACATCAGCGCGACGCTGCACTACCACGGCACGCCGCTGCAGGTTCACGCCTCCGCGGCCAAGGCCGGGGTCGACGCGGTCACCCGCAACCTCGCCGTCGAGTGGGGCCAGTTCGGCATCCGCGTGTGCGGGATCGCCCCGGGACCGATCGCCGAGACCGAGGGGGCGCGCCGGCTCGCGCCCGGCGCGGCCATCGACAAGATGTCGGCCGCGATCCCCGCCCGGCGGTTCGGTGCGATCGACGAGATCGCCGCGGCCGCCGTGTTCCTCCGGTCGCCCGCCGCCGCCTACATCACCGGTCACATCCTCGTCGTCGATGGCGGCCACTGCGTCGCGACCCCACCGCTGGGAATGACGTCGTGACCAGGCGCCGGCGCGCGGCCGCCGCGAAGCCACCGTCCGCAGCGCGCCCCCGGACCGACCGCGCCCGCCGGGCCGCCTCGGCGCGCGCGGAGGTCGCCACGCCCGCAGCGCTCGCCCGCGTCGCCAGGCGGCTGGGCACGACGCCCTCGCGACCGGCGCGCTCCCGGGTTGCTCCCCGCCCCGAGCGCGGCCCGCTCGACGTCACCAGCTCGCCGCGCTCCGTCGCCCTCGAGCTGATCGCCGGACGCGGCCACTACGAGCGCGTGATCCAGGCCGTGCTCGCCGCCCACACGAGCGTCTGGATCGCCACCGCGAACGTCAAGGAGCTCATGGTCGAGGACGGCCGCGCCGCGCCCGGCCGGAGCCGCACCCTGCGCCGCGGAAGTTATGTCTCGGTGCTGGCCAGGCTCGACGAGCTCGCCGCGCGCGGCGTCGAGCTTCGCCTGCTGCACGCCGAGCTTCCGTCGCGTCCATTCCGCGAACAGCTCGCGCATCACCCGCGCCTCGTCGACCGCGGCCTCGCGCTGCGGCGCTGCCCGCGCGTCCACCTCAAGGTCGTGATCATCGACGGCGAGCTGCTCTACCTGGGCAGCGCCAACTGGACCGGCGCCGGCCTGGGCGCCAAGGGCACCGGCCGCCGCAACTTCGAGCTCGGCATCGTCACCAGCGATCCGCCGCTGCTCGATCAGGTGCAGTCGCTCTACGAGCGGATCTGGACCGGCGGCGAGTGCGCGGCTTGCAGGCTCCACGACGTGTGCCCGGGGCCGCTCGCGGAGCTCCGGTGACGTGAAGCCGATGATCACCTGATCTGGTTCGCCGCACTCATGCCGCGGATCCGAGCAAGACAATGCCGATGCGTGTACCGTTTCAGGATCGCTACCCGACACAACTCCTGAGGGTTCGCATGGCCCATCGATGGTTCCTGGTTGTACGTGCCGATCAACTCGCCTGCCAGACCGCGTGGTCGCCGCCGATCTGGCGTGCGCGGACCGCGAGATCTTGGCATTGTGAGCCATGCAGATCTCGGGATTGTTGATCTTGCTCGCGGCGTGCGCGCCCGCGCTGGGGGCCTCCACGCCGGCCACACCGGCCACACCCGCGCCGGTCGAGCCTGCTCGCCTGGTGGTCACCGCCGACGACGGGTTCAAATTGACAATGTGGCGCAAGGCGCCGGCCAGCCCGCGGCGCGCCGTGCTGCTCATCCACGGCAGGACCTGGAGCGGCCGTCCCGACTTCGACCTTCAGGTCCCCGGTGAAGCGCGCTCGTTCATGGATGCCCTGGTCGCCGAGGGCTACGCCGCCTACGCGCTCGATCTACGCGGCTACGGTGCGACGCCCCGCGACGCCACCGGATTTCTCACTCCCGAGCGCGCGGCGGAGGACGTCGCGGCCGCACTACGCATGATCGGCGGTCGGCCGGCGCTGTTCGGCTGGTCGCGCGGATCGATGGTGGCGCAGCTCACCAGTCAGAAGCACCCCGAGCTCATGGCCGCACTCGTGTTGTTCGGCTACCCGGCTGATCCCGATGACAAGCTGCCCGAGCGGCCCGACGCCGAGGTTCCCGCCCGGAAGCCGACGACCGCCGAGGCCGCGGCCGAGGACTTCATCGCTCCCGGCGTGATCTCGAAGCGTGCGATAGCGGCGTACGTCCAGGCCGCCCTGGCGGCGGACCCGGTGAGGTCGGACTGGCGCCACGAGAGCGAGTGGAACGCGCTGGCGCCCGAGGCAGTCCACGTCCCGGTGCTGCTGCTCCAGGCCGAGCTCGATCCGCTCGCCAAGACCGCTGCCCAGGCGCGGCTGTTCGCCCGGCTGGGCACCGCCGACCGCCAGTGGGTGGTGATTCCGAAAGGCGACCACGCCGCACTCCTCGAAGACACGGCGCCGCGCCTCGTCATGGCCATCCGCGCGTTCCTCGACCGGCCGTGACGGCCCCGCCCGTGTGCTTAACCTTACGGTGGCGCCCCGGGTCGACCCTCCAAGAGGAAATGCCAATGAAGAAGCCACTTTGCTCCGCTCTCGCCGCCTCCCTCCTGTTCGCCGCCGTTCCCGCGCTCGCCGACGGCGACGACGCCAAGGCCCGCATCGCCAGGCGGGTCGACAATGCCTTCACCAAGCTCGACGCCGACAAGGACGGGCGCATCTCGCGCGCCGAAGCTGCCAAGGGCCCCCGGCTGTCGCGAAACTTCGACAAGATCGACGCTGATCATGACGGCTATGTAAGCCGTGCCGAGCTGAGCGCCGCCCTCGAGCGCCGCGCTCAACGTGACAAGGATCGCTAGCTCACAACGAGAAGGAAATCTTCTCAGTCAGCCTGGATCTCGCGCGCGGTTTGACGCTGCCGTGCGGTCCTGAGGGCTCGAGTAGACGATTCGCAATCCGCGAGCGGGCATGCCCGCCAGGCCATCGACACCGAGTTCCTCCGTCGAGCGGCGAAGAATACACAGTCGGGAGCGGCGTCCCGTATCCTACACTGGGTACTGGCGTGAAGGTAGCACCCAGTGCTGTGCATCGCTCGATGAACTCGGATCAGCGCGTCCAGCACGTCCAGCGTCGCCAGCGCCTCCTGTTGAGGGGGTGAGGCATATGGCCCCACTTCAGGACACGCTGCGGTCGACAAGACTCCCGCCTGACCCGAACCGCTCACTGAGACTACCGAGCGAGGGTGCCCTGACCGTCCGCGGAAGAGGTGAGCCCCAGGTACGCCGCGAACGCCGCGCCTCGGTCGGCTGCACGTCGAATGTCCTGATGAACTCTCACGTATCGAGCGGACACGCCCACATCGAGTAGCGCCTGCTCACGAGGGCGCGCGTCTCGACAGTACCGTCACCATTCCAGGCGTCAGTGCTGCCCATGCACCAGTGCCTAACTCAGCCCTGAAAAAACACACGCCTACGCCGTTGTTCGGCGCGCATTTCTATGCCAAGCATCTTGTAAATCAGCCGATCAGTTATCGGTACCTTCCAAGAGGACACGAATGAGCGACTTCCAGAATGAGATGAACCATGCGGTCCAGGGCTTCGTCACCCAGATCACCGAGCTCGCGCGTCGCGCGGCGATCGATACCCTCGAATCAGCGTTCCACGGCCGCTCTGGCCGCAATGGCGCCTCCACCGTCGCGGTTTCCGCTCCGTCCCCCGTCGCGGTCGCGCGCGCCGGCCGCCCGCGAGGTGGCCGTGGCGCCAAGCGCAGTGCCGCCGATCTCGAGGCACTCTCGGAGCAGTTTGCGTCGTTCGTCAAGTCGAACCCCGGTCTGCGGATCGAGCAGATCAACAAGGAGCTGGGCACGACGACCAAGGATCTCGCACTGCCGATCCGCAAGCTGATCGCAGAGGGGATCGTCAGCGCCAAGGGCCAAAAGCGCTCGACGACGTACTTCGCAGGCAAGAAGTCAAAGAAGTAAGCGACCGCGTCTCCTGCCGCCAGGATCGCAGATCGATGTGATAGCGTGTCCGGCCTATGAGAGCCCTCGCTGTCGGTTGCATCGGGATGACCGCGCTCGTCTCGACGCTCGCCGCCAACCCCCGCGCCCCCAAGACACATCGCCTCGAAGTCACGCCGGCCACGGTGGCCTACGGCTACTACTGGTCGGAGGCCGCCCCGGCGCTGCGGATCGCCTCGGGCGACATCATCGACGTCGATACCCTGCTCACCAACTCACCCACCGGCCTGGCGCGTGCGGGAGTTCCGGATGCAAAGATCCAGACCTCGCTGAAGGCCATCGTGGATCAGGTCACCGGTGATCGCCGCGGCCCCGGCGGGCACATCCTGACCGGACCCGTCTACGTGGAAGACGCGGAGCCCGGAGACGTCCTCGAGGTGAAGATCCTGTCGATCGATCTGGCGCTCGACTATGGCTACAACGGCTGCAGCGGATTTGTACCGGAGAACTGCGAGCACGACCTCCCCGCCAAGATCCTCACGCTGAATCGCCAGAAAATGACGGCTGAATTCGAACCGGGGATCGTCATTCCGCTGCGTCCGTTTTTCGGCAGCATGGGCGTTGCGCCGGCGCCGGAGGCCGGGCGCGTCAGCAGCAATCCGCCGGGGCGCCATGCCGGCAACGTGGACAACCGGGAGCTCGTCGCCGGCACCACGCTGTACATTCCGATCTTCGCCCGCGGCGCGCTCTTCGAGATCGGCGACGGCCACGCGGCGCAGGGCGACGGCGAGGTCGATCAGACGGCCATCGAGACCTCGCTGCGCGGCCACCTGCAGCTGACGGTGCGCAAGGACATGAAGCTCACGTGGCCCCGCGCCGAGACCGCCACCGACTTCATCAGCATGGCGACCGATCCGGATCTCGCGGTGGCGACCAAGGGTGCCATCCAGGAGATGATCGACTTCCTGGTCGCCGAGAAGAAGCTCACCAAGCACCAGGCCTATCAGCTGGTGAGCATTGCCGGGCACGTCGCGGTCACCCAGCTCGTCGACAAGCCGAACTTCGGCGTCCACGTGAAGCTCCCCAGGAGCATCTTCGTCGCGGCCAAGCGCAAGGCCGGATAGAGGCGCCGGGCCTGCCGCGCGCATCGGCCCGCGGTCAATCGACGATCGCGCCGTGGATGATCGCCTTCAGCTGGCCGCGAAAGTCGAAGGTCGTCGACGGCACGAGCTGCGTGAGGAAGATGACCACCAGATCTTCGACGGGATCGACCCAGAACGCGGTCGAGGCCAGGCCGCCCCAGCCGAATTCGCCCGCCGAGACCGGCACCTGGGCGCGCACCGGATCGACGATGACGTGGACGCCGAGGCCAAAGCCGACGCCCTCGTAGCGGGTCTCGCTGAACGAGCCCGCCGGTGCCAGGCTCGCGAGGTCCCGGCCGTCGGGCAGGTGGTTCCTCGTCATGTAGGCGACGGTCCGCGGCCCGAGCAGGCGCTTGCCGTCGAGCTCGCCGCGACGCCGCAGCATCTCGGCGAACCGCAGGTAGTCCGCGGCCGTCGAGACCAGCCCGCCGCCGCCGGACAGGAACGTCCGAGGGCGCGTGTACAGGCTGTCCCTCGGATCGTCCATGAGCGTCGCCTCGGTGCTGCCGGGCTGGCGGATGTAGTTGGCGGCGAACCGTCCGATCTTGTCGGCGGGAACGACGAAGCCGGTGTCGACCATGCCGAGCGGCTCGAAGATCTGCGTGCGCAGGTAGTCGTCGAGGCGCTGGCCGGACAGCAGCTCGACGAGGTAGCCGAGGACGTCGGTGGCCACCGAGTAGCTCCAGCGCGTCCCCGGCGAGAACTCGAGCGGCAGCTTCGCCAGGGCCTCGACCATGCCGCCCAGCGTCCCGGCGGGCTCGCCGATGCCGACCTGGCGGTACGCGTCGTCGACCGGCGAGCGCTCCATGATCTGATACGACAGGCCGGAGGTGTGAATGAACAGGTCGCGGATGGTCATCGGCCGCCCCACCGGCTCGGTCACGAAGTTCGGATAACGACCGTAGCGGTGGACCCGCAGGTGCTCCCACGCGGGGATATAGCGGTGCACCGGATCGGCCAGGGAGAACGCGCCGCGCTCGTGGAGCATCATCATGGCCACCGACGTGACCGGCTTGGTCATCGAGTAGATGCGAAAGATGGTGTCCGGGGCCATCGCCGTCTTGCGTTCGCGATCCATGAGCCCGAGCGGCGAGAGCCACGCGATCTGGCCACGCCGCGCCACGAGCGTGAGCGCCCCGGCGATCTTGCCCGGCTCGATGTAGCGCGAGAGGAGGTGTTGGTCGACGCGACGGAGCCCTTCACTCGACAGGCCGATGCTCTCGGGAGGAACGATGCGCATGGCCGCAGTGTCGCCGCGCACATGCGTGTGTCAAGCCGGCCACGCGGGGGTCCGCCCGCCGCGTGACCCAGCTATCGTGGTGTGTTACAAAGCCACGGGCCCCGGCTCGTCGAGGCGATCGCGGGTGACAGCGCCGCGCGGTTCTCTCATACTGGTCCTCGATGCCTCGCCCCCGCTCGGCCCTCTGGGCCCCCTCGGTCGCCCTCGTCGCAGGCCTCACAAGCCTCGTGGCCTGTAACTCGGACCAGGATCGGTCGATCGGCCAGACCAGCTTCGAGTCCGCCCCGCCCAACGGCAGTCGTGGCGTTGGCGGCGCAGGCAGCGCGAGCGGCGCTGGTGACGGCGCCCCGACCGACACCAACGCTCCGCCCGCCGCCCCACCGGCGTCGCCGGCCCGTACGGTCCAGGAGACCGATCTGTACCGGCTCGACGGCAATCGCCTCTATTACCTCAACGCGTATCGCGGCCTGATGGTGTTCGACGTGACGAATCCGGATCAGCCCCGGATGCTCGGTCGCTCGCCGATCTTCGGCAACCCGGTCGACATGATCGTGCAGAGCGGCATCGCCATCGTCGTGATCGGCGACTGGTTCGGCCGGCTCGACGACGGCACGCCGTTCCATGGCTCGATCGTGCGCGGCCTCGACGCGACCGACCCGAGCAACATCCGCGTGCTCGGCGAGGCCAAGCTGGGTGGCTGGGTCCGCGACGATCGCGTCGTCGGCGACGTGATCTACGCCGTGAGCGAGGACTTCGGCTGGTCGTACGGCTGGGGCTCGATCGCCCCCGGCGGCGCCGGCAGCGGCGACATCGGCTCGCAGGCGGGCTCGCCCACGGAGTCGGTGATCGTCACGTCGGTGAGCTTCGCGAACAAGACGATCCACCAGGTCGGCAGCGTCCGCTACGACGGGTTCTCCGGCGTGTTCAACGTGACGCCCACGTCGATCCTGCTCGCCTCGTCGGGCGAGACCCTCGGGCAGACCGACCTCAGGTACCTCGACATCTCGGATCCGGGCGGCGCGATCGTCCCGCGCGGCTCGGTCGCGGTCACCGGCGCGGTCAACGGCTGGGGCGCCGACAACGGGCGGTGGAACCTCGACTTCGCCGATGGCAAGACCGCCCACGCGATCAGCCAGACCTACGGCACCGGCGGCGGCTACACGCTCTCGACCGTGGACTTCACGAACCCCGACGCGCCGAGGCTCGCCTCGACCCTGGCGATCGCGAACACCGGGTGGGCCGCCGCCGCCCGGTTCGACACCAACCGGCTCTACCTGTCGCCCGAGGCCGGCTATTACAACGCCTCCGACACGACGCCGTTCCAGGTGTTCGACCTGACGAACCCGGCCGCCCCGCGGCTCGCCGGGACCGTCGCGATCAGGGGCAACGTGTGGAACCTCCTGCCGGCCCCCGGTTCGCGGATCTTCGCGCTCGGCAATGACTACGGGTCGATGGGTTATGGCAACTCGGTCTCGCTGCAATACCTCGACGTGACCGATCCGGCGGCGCCGCACCTGCTCGGCACGTCGACGTTCGGCCAGGGCTGGGCGTGGACGCCGGCCGCGGGCACGTTCAAGGCGTTCACGATGGACGCGACCAAGGGTCTCGTCGTCCTGCCGTTCTCGGGCTGGGACTTCATGACCGACACCTATAACAACGGCCTCCAGCTGATCGAGTTCTCGCCGTCGACGGTGACCACGGCCGGGCCGGCGCGCACCAAGGGCTGGGTCGAGCGCGGCGTCTTCGTCGGCAACCGCCTGGTCTCGCTGTCGGATCTGTCGCTCGCGGTCGTCGACTACGGAAACCCGATGGCGCCATCGGTCATCACCGAGCTCACGCTGGCGCGCAACGTCATCACCGCGCAGCCCAGCGGCGCCACCGTCGCCGAGATCTCGTCGGACTGGTGGGGCAACGACGTGACGAGCTCGCAGGTGCGCGTCCTGCCGATCGACAACGCCGAGGAGACCGCAGACACCACCGCGGCCATCCCCACGGCCAACGTCGACGGCGTCAACGCCCGCGCGTTCACCAATGGCAAGCTGTCGTACATCGTGACGGACGTGCGAACCGACGCGCAGTGCCCCGGCGCGGGCACGCTCAAGACCAGCTGCCCCATGCGCGCGCAGCAGGTCCAGGTCGTCGACCTCGCGAGCGGCAGCCCCGTGCTGCGCGGCAAGATCCAGCTACCCAACGATTCGTGGGGCTGGTACGGCTGGGGCTGGGCGGGCTTCTGGTGGTTCGACTGGTGGTCGGGCGACGAGGTCGCGCAGGTCGGCGGCGACGTGCTCGCGTTCCGGCGCTGGGAGCCGATCTACGACGCCAGCGGCCAGTACCTCGACGCCAACAGCAAGCTCTACATCGTCGATCTCGCCAACCCCGACGCGCCGAACCTCGCCTCGGTCGTGATCCAGACCGATGCCAATGCCTGGTGGGGCAACCTCCGCGTGGCCGGCGAGACGCTCTACACGACGCACTACGAGTGGATCGATAGCCGGAACGACGCCCAGGGCTGGGTGCGCTACTTCCTCGACGCGATCGACCTGACCGATCGCGCGCACCCGCGCGTCGCCGCGAAGGTCAACGTGCCGGGCCTGCTCGTCGGCGGCGACGCCCGCGATCCGAGCATCGTCTACACGATCGACTATCGCTGGGATTCCGGCAGCACCCCGGTGAACGACTTCGACGTGCTGCAGCTGCACGGCGCGCGGGCGACGCTGTTGTCACACACGACGATCGACGGCTGGGTCGGCTCGACCTTCGTGCGCGGGACGTCCGCCTATCTGTCCGCGCAGCGGTGGATCGACACCGGCAACAATACCGGCTACTCGCGCGTCGATCTCCACGCGATCGACGTCACCGACCCGAACCACCCGCGCGACCGCGCCGCGACCGACAGCGGCTGGGGCTGGCTGCTCGCCGTCGAAGGCGACCGCGCCCTCGTCACCTCCGGCTGGGGCGAGCAGGCGATCGACGTCTACCAGCTCCACCCCGGCCAGGCCCCGACCTTCGAGCAGACGATCCGGACCCGCGGCTGGTGGGTCAACGGCGTCTCGCGGCAAGATCAGACGCTGTTCCTGTCGAGCGGCTACTGGGGCGTCCAGAAGGTCCAGCTGCAGTAGCAGTCACGCCCGAACCGAGCGGACCTTGGCGAACCAGCTGATTTCGATGATCGCGTTCGTCGCGGGTTGCGCGGCAACGCATGCGCCTCCGTCGCCGCCGCCGGCTCCACCGCGAACGCAGATCGTGATCCTCGGAACGGGGACGCCCATCGCCGATCCCGAACGCCAGGGCCCGAGCGTCGCGATCATCGTCGACGATGTTGCTTACCTCATCGACGCCGGAACCGGGATCGTGCGGCGCGCGGCCGCGACGAACCTCGAGGCGCTGAAGCCGCGGAACCTGAAGCGCGTCTTCCTCACGCACCTTCATTCGGATCACACGCTCGGATACCCCGATCTGATCTTGAGCGGCGCGGTGCTTCACCGGCAAGCGCCGCTCGTCGCCTACGGGCCGCACGGGCTGCGCGACATGACCTTTCACCTGCTCGCGGCGTGGCAGAAGGACATCGATCTTCGCGTCCACGGCCTCGAGCACGGCGATGCGCAGGCGTACGCGGTCGACGTCCATGAGATCGCCCCGGGCATCGTCTACCAGGACGGCAAGGTCACCGTTCGCGCGTTCCGCGTGAAGCACGGTTCGTGGGACGAGGCGTTCGGGTATCGCTTCGATGGGCCCGATCGCAGCATCGTCGTCTCGGGCGACACGGCGCCCTCGGATGCCGTCGTCGAGGCGTGCAACGGCTGCGACGTCCTGATCCACGAGGTGTACTCGCGCGCCGGGTTCGACAAGCTCCCGCCGGATGATCAGAAATACCACGCGGCGTTTCACACCTCGGCACCCGAGCTCGCCGCGCTCGCCACGAAGGCGCGCGCGAAGACGCTCGTCCTTCATCATCAATTGTTTTTCGGTCAGACCGAGCGCGAGCTCCTCGGCGAGGTGAAAAAAGGCTTTCGCGGCAACCTCGTCTCCGCGCACGATTTGCAGACGCTCTAACGCTCGGGGGCGACCGCGCCGACCGTATCTTTGATCGAGGCCCCGCGAGGTCGGTCGCCGTCGACGGTCATGCGGTGCATCACCCGACGGGCCGAGGGGTCGTAGTCATTGATGGCGTAGTGCTGTGTGCATCGGTTGTCCCAGAAGGCGAGCGTCCCGCGCGACCAGCGATACCGGCAGGTGTGCTCGGGCTGGACGGCGTGCGCACAGAGAAACTCGAGGAGCATGTCGCTCTCCGGCACCGTCAACTCGGCGATCCCGACCGTCCACGTCGCGTTGACGAACAGGGACTTGCGCCCCGTCTCGGGGTGCTCCCGGATGACCGGGTGCCGCATGAGCGGCGGAGCGCCCTTGGGGCCCGGCTTGTTCTCCGGCGGAATGATCTGGTCGCGGTGGTTGATGCGGCGCACGAACCGCTCGGTGAAGCCGTGGACCGCGGTCAGGGGCTCCAGCATGCGCTGGATCGGCGGCGAGAGCCGCTCGTAGGCGAGGTACATATTGGCGAACATGGTGTCGCCACCGACCTCCGGGATCTCCCGGGCGTAGAGCAGCGTGCCCATGGGCGGCGCCTCGTAGTAGGTGACGTCGGAGTGCCAGATGTCGGTGCGTAGCCCCGTGCTGCTGTCGAGCGGCATCACTTCCGGAACCCCGGATAAGGGCGGCAGGATGTGCTGCGTGGCGAGCGTCCCGAACCGCTGGCCGAAGCGCACGAGCTGCTCCGCGGTGAGGTCCTGGCCGGGAAGGAAGATGACCAGGTGATCGAGGAGGGCCTCGCGCAGCGCCGCGATGAGCTCGGGCGACACGTCCTGGGAGAGGTCGAGGCCGGAGATCTCCGCGCCGAGCGCACCGGCAAGAGGGCGGATCTCGGGGAGCAAGCGCCGATAGGTGGCTGAGCGGTTCACGATGCGTCCTCCATGGTCTCGCGGCGTGGACGTCTGCGAAGGCGGTCACCTCCGCAAGTTCGTTCGCGCTCGCCTCGATATACTGCCAGCATGGACAGCACGAAGGCTGCTGAACGATCCTCTCGAACTCGGTTTCGTCGGGCTCGGCTCCATCAACGAGCCGAACGCGTGCTGCGGTAGGTGCATGGCTCACTAACGACCCGAAATCGTGTTGCACCGGTTTGCACTCCGACGTTCGAGCAGACGATCCGGACCCGCGGCTGGTGGTCAACGGCGTCTCGCGGCAAGCTCAGACGCTGATCCTGTCGAGCGGCTACTGGGGCGTCCAGAAGGTCCAGCGTCGATGCGGCCGTTGTCGATCACGGGCACGATTTCGGCGCGCTGGCCGCACGCGTGTTCGCTCGGTACGGAAACCGGAACGTCTACATGCCTCGCGTCCAGACCGGTGAGCGCACGGCGAGGGTCCGATCGCCGAGGCGATCGAGTCCGTGACCGCACCGCGCACGATCTCCAGACGCTGTGACGCTCGCCGCTACCCAGGGCTCGCCGCTCGCGGCGCAGCCAAGATCGCCAGGCTCGCGAGGTCCTCGTGCCATGCCGCTCACCGCGCGAGCGGCCGGCACTGTCCATCGAGCTCGTTGGTCGCGGTCTGGAGGATCGTCGGATCCTCGAACACCTGCTCGCCGGTGCACGTGCCGTTCACGTGGTTCACGACGCACGCGCCGCGCCACTTCGCCCCGGTCGGATCGTTGGCGCGCAGCGCGTCGTGCACGAAGTGACCGGCCCCCGGGACGACGTTGAGCGTCGGCTGGTCGACACAGTCATAGGTCGTGACCGGGGTCGGGAACGTGAAGTCGGCGCCCGCCGCGACGACGCTCGAGCGCGCGTACAGCGCCATCTCGTCGGCGCTCGGGTTCACGTCACAGCTGGTCGTGCTGAGCCACCGGTTGAAGGCGTTGTTGGTCGACGTCATGTTGTTGGTGAAGTTCACGAACACGGCGGGCGGCGTGACGTTGTCGCACGGCGCCGGGACCATCGCCGTCTTCGAGGCCGGGTCGCAGCCGACGTCGATCCGGCCGAACGGCGTGCTGGCCGCGAGCACGACGTGATCGAGCTGCGCGCCGAGCCCGTAGCGCGTCAGCGCGTACCAGAACGCGCCGGAGCCGCCGCTCGCGCCGTGTCCGCAGTAAGGCTTGCCGGCGGCCACGAACGGCGAGCCGTCCGCGGCGAGGGCGCTGTCGTGGATCCACTTCATGACGGTCGCCGGCCGGCAGGCCGCCTCCGCGATGCCGGCGCGCTGGGCCGCGGGCGTCGGGTCGGTCGCGCAGTCCGTGGCGGAGTGCTTCGGACACTCCCACGGCAGGTGCCACGCGATCTGCGCCAGCGCCCAGCCTCGCTGGAACATCCCGACGGCGAGCTGGTTCCCCTCGAACGTGGTCCCGTTGCTGCCCGCGTGGGTGACGATCACGCCCTTGTTCGCCGACCCCGGTGTGAGCGCGACGTCGACCTGCGCGTCGTCGATCCCCGGGCATGACACGGTGAGCACCGCGCAGCGGAACCCGGGCAGCGCGACGCCGCCGACCGGGTTCGGGATCGTGCACGTGGGCTGAAAGCTCACGCTGGTGACGGTGCCCACCGCCGTGGCCGCCAGGGTCTCGCCGGCCGTGGCGCCGCCGGGCGGTTGGTCCCCGGCGGATGAGTCTGGGTTATTGTGTGTGTTTGAAGAACATCCAAGGAGGACGGTCAGGGCGAGGTATTTGTGCATGCTAATGTACAAAGCAAATCCCACGCCGCGCGAACCACGCGAAACCGTGTTGCCGTTGGTTTGCATCTGTCGGGGACTCCCGACGGACCCGCCCGCCGCGTCTCGTCGCTGACCGCCTCGCTGCCGAGCGCCTCACGGGTCGCGCACGCCCGCTCGGTTGGCCTAGGTTGCCGTGAATCGGCTTTCGTGAGGACTCGTCATGATCTGGGCACGTACCCCGTGGCGCCGATGCGGGGCCACGTGCGGTGATCGGCACGCGATCTGCGCTGGCACCCTGTGCTTCAACCGATCAGCACCGCGCTCGAACACGATTATCGCTGAGAGACTCGGCTGGTAGTTGGTCGCAGTCGCAATGCCACTCCTTGCCACCAGATCGTCACTCGTGTATTTCACGGGTAGCGCGATGCGCTTCGCCGGTTGTCGCGGAGAGGGCTTCGGTCTACCTTTCGTGCATGAAAGCATGTGTGCTCGTGGTGCTCGTGATGCTCGGGGGGTGTAGCTGGACCGGCGTCGAGGGGAGCGGCAAGGCCAAGAGCGAGGTCCGTCCGGTCGCGAGCTTCCACGCGATCGACATCTCCGGTGCGATCAACACCGAGATCGCGATCGCCGCCGACCCGCGCGTCGAGCTCAGCGGCGATGACAACCTGATCCCGCTGATCATCACCGAGGTCGATAGCAAGGGCCTCGAGCTCGGCACGCGCAAGAACCTGCGGCCGAAGCTCCCCCTGGTCGCCCGCGTCTCGGCCCCTCAGATCGACGCGATCGAGGTATCGGGCTCGAGCCGCGTCGCGATCCACGGCGTCCACGACGACCACCTGTCGCTCGACCTGAGCGGCTCGGCGGCGGTCCACGGCGATGGCACGGTCCGCCAGCTCACCATCGACGTGTCGGGCAGCGGCAGCGTCGAGCTCGATCAGCTGGCCGCCGAGCGCGCCAGCGTGACGATCAGCGGGAGCGGCAACGTCGTGATCGCCGCCTCGCAGGCGCTCGATGTCCACATCTCCGGATCGGGGACCATCACCTACCGCGGCGACCCGAAGGTCACGCAGGACATCTCCGGATCGGGCCGCCTCGTCAAGCGGTGAGCGCTCCGTCGCTATCGACGGTCGTGCTGCCCCGGCGGACCGTCGGGATACAGCTTCGAGACGTGCAGCCCGGCGACATTCAGGGCCGCCTCGAAGCGGCCGAACACGCGACGGGTCGCGGCCACCAGGCCCGGCGGGCCATGCCGCGTGACAAACGGTGCATCGATCACCGTGCCGCTCGACATCCAGCTCGCGAGCTCGTTGATGATGCTCTCCCGCGTCCACGGCACGCGCTTGCGTCCGCCGGTCGTCGCCGGCGGGTTCGGCGGTTGCTGGCGCGCCACCGGCGCCGCCTCCGGGAGCTGCAGCTGCAGTTGCAGCTGCTCGGACGTCGTCGCTGCCGGCGGAACCGGCGTGGCCGGGGCCTCCGAGCGAGCAGGCAGGTCAACGCGCGGTCGGGCGGATTCGAGCTTGGCCAGTTTGCGGTCGAGCTCTTGCTTGATGACGGCGCGAACGGTTTCGAATGCCAGGCGTGAAACCTCGGCCTGGAAGCGCGCGACTTCCTCGGTCAGCGCGGCGCGTTTGTCGGAACGCTTCATGGGTTTCGAGAGCATCGTCGAGCTTGCCGATCAGAGCAAGGTCGTCCCGAGGTTGGTTGGTGTGCGCCGACGAACCGCCGGCCGCTTCGCCGCGCGGTTGGGTGGTGAGTTCAACGCGCACTTGGGTAACAATAAGAAGAGTGGTACCTAACGCTCGCTCGCTGATCGCGGCAGGTGCCGCGGGTGCAGTTGCGTGCGCCGGCGCGACCCCGCAGGTCCAGCCGATGACCGCGGGAGCGCTGGCGTGCCCCGCGGGGACCCAGCGCGACGTCGCGTCCGACTCCGACGTCGGCTGGGGCGAGGTCGAGCAGACCGAGGGCTGCGCGCGCCGCGATGGCGTGCTCGACGGCCCCGCGATCGGGAGAGCACCATGGGATCCCCCGATGCTCGATCCCGCCGACGCGTGTCCTGACGAGCCGGCGCCGAACCCCGAGGATCGCGACGGCTGCCCGGACCTGAAGGCCCATCCGGTGCCGGCCGGCCGCGCGACTCACGGGCACGCGTCGGGAAATCGCTGACTGAACGCGCCGGTGACGCTGCCGAACCACAGCGGCGGTTCATCCTTGCCGGACGACCAGTAGCCGAGCTCGGCCACCACGTTGCCGCCCGGCGCCCCGCGCGCGAGCATCGCTTTCCACACGCCGCGGGTCGTGCAGCGCGGGACCGGCTGCGCGCGCTCGTCCTCGCACGACGTGCCGTCCATCGGCACCATGATGGGCCCGGTCTGCACGGTGGCCATCACCTGGAACATGCAGCGCCAGTGAGGTTGCGCGCCGACGGGCACGCTCGGATCGCGCTTGCTGCGCGACGGCGACAGGAACCGCACCGAGATGAAGCCGCTGCCGGACAGCGTCAGATCGGCGTGGCCATCGGGATAGACGTTCATCGCGTCGAACCGGAACATCTGGGCATCGGGGATCGCCTGCTTCGCCGTCGCCGTCGCCCAGGTGAGGAACGCATCGACGTCGACGGTCTTGGCATCCCAGCCCGGCGGCGACAGCGGGCGATACTTGATCCAGCCGTCCGCGGACAGCGCACCGGGATCCGGGGTCGCGATCTGCGCGGGCCCGGCGGGGCCGGTGGCCTGAGCCGGCAAGCTGCCGGGCGCCAGGCCCGGCGTCGCCGACGGTGCCAGCGTGGTGGTCCCCGACGGGCCGCGGCTCGCGACAACTGCCGCCGTGATCCCGCCGCCGGCGACGAGCACCGCGAGCGCGATCCACATCGCGCCGTGCGACTTCTTGCCGGCCGCCGCGCCGACTTGCCCCGACACGGTCGTCGGATGCGTCCCGGGATGCGCGATCGGCTGCCCGATCGGCGATCCGATCGAATGGCCCGGAATCGACGCGGCCTGCGGGTTGGTGCCAAAGCTCGCCGGCGTGACGTTCCAGCCCGCGCCGCTCGGCACGCGCATCGCGCCCGACGAGGACCCGCCGGACAGCGGCGCCCACTGCTCGGGCGGCAGCTGCGCGGTGGCCTGCTGCAGCGCCGTGCTCATCGCCTGCGCCGACCCGAAGCGATGATCGGCGGCCTTGGCGAGCGCGGTCAGGATCACGTGCTCGAAGGCCGGCGGCAGATCGCGCCGGAGGACGCACGGCCGCGGCGGCGGCTCGTCGACGTGCTTGCGGAGCAGGTCGAACAGCGAGCTGCCGTGGAACGGCTTTCTGCCGGTCGTGCACTCGAACAGGATCACGCCCATTGCGTAAAGATCCGCGCGATAGTCGACCGGCCGGCCCGCGGCCTGCTCGGGCGCCATGTAGTGCGGCGTGCCGAGCAGCGAGCCGGTCTGGGTGTAGCTGCCGCCGAGCTCGGGCAGGAGCTTCGCGATTCCGAAGTCGAGGACCTTCGGCCGGCCGGCCGGCGTGACGAAGATGTTGTCGGGCTTGAGATCGCGATGCACGATGCCCTTGGCGTGCGCCGCCCCGAGCGCGTCGAGCACCTCGACCGCCAGCCGCGCGATGCCGCCGAGCGGCAGCGGCCCGTGGTGCGGCACGCCCTCGATCGCCGCGGCGAGCGGCGCGCCGTCGAGGTACTCCATGATGATGTAGGGGCGGCCGTCGGGCAGGCTCGCGAGGTCGAGCACGTTGACGATGCTCTCGTGGCGTATCAAGTTGACCGCCTTGGCCTCCGAGAAGAACCGCTCGACGAGGTCGCGGCGATCCGCGCACTCGCGCGACAGCACCTTGATCGCGACGCGGCTGCCGATCTGTGGCTGTACGCCCTTGTACACCCGCCCCATACCGCCGACCCCGAGCAGCCGCGCGACGCGATACGCGCCGACCGTCATGCCGAGCAGGGCGTCGTCTCCGACGGGCTGAAGCGGCGTGCGATCGCTGGCGCACGGCCCGGGCACGGGCTGGCAGGCGCCACACTCTGGGCACACGAACATGGCGTGTAGCCTAGCACCCGGGAGCTCGACGACCGGCCGAGT